>Ga0302135_10000225_pt1 | contig 34817 bp, 28 predicted proteins | sample CBN3_surface_MG_FD_203119 | JGI IMG/M metagenome (GOLD analysis project Ga0302135, IMG submission 203119) | Marine microbial communities from Western Arctic Ocean, Canada - CBN3_32.1 | ecosystem: Environmental > Aquatic > Marine > Oceanic | place: Canada: Western Arctic Ocean | collected...
TCGGTGTCGAAACGATTGACCTGTTGTATCTTCACTTCCCGGACTCAGCCGTTCCGATCGAAGACACTGTCGGCGCCATGGCCGAAGCGGTTAGCGCCGGCAAAGTCGCCCATCTCGGTCTCAGCAACGTAACAGCAGAACAAACGCGCCGGGCGCACGGCGTCCATCCGATTGCCGCTGTCCAGTTTGAATACTCGTTGTGGCACCGCGAAGCTGAGGCGGAGCTACTTCCGTGTTTGCGCGAACTAGGAATTTCGCTGGCTGCCTGGGCACCATTGGGCTCGGGTTTTCTGGCTGGTGCAATGGATGCACCGGCAGACGGTGATATGCGCCAGCACAACCCGCGGCTTTCCGGAGAAAACCTTACGGCCAACCGGGATCGCTTCACACCACTACTGGACATGGCCCGTGAGATTGGCGCAACACCGGCGCAACTTGCGCTTTCGTGGCTGTTACATCAGGCGCCTGAAATCATTCCCCTTCCAGGGACCAGAAGTGTGACGCACTTGCATGAAAATGCGGCGGCTGCGGCCATTCCGTTGAGTGAAGATATGCTGGTGCAGATCGACCGTCTGGCCCAACCCGGCACAACTGCAGGTGCGACACCGCTGTAACCTGCATTTGTCGGAGCCGTTCAGCCAAAAATTGCTGTAATTAGCCGCATCGGCACGATCAGGCCGCTCATTGTCACCGAGATACTACAACGAGGCGAAGACGCATTAGATGCCTGCGCCTCGTCTCGTCATGGTGCCTAGAACAAGCCTTCGACGACGCCATCGTCATTAATCTTAATGCTATTGGCCGCCGGAACGCGGGGCAGACCAGGCATCGTCATGACGTCGCCGCATATTGCGACCAAGAATTCCGCACCGGCGGAAAGACGAATTTCGCGAATTGGGACAGTAAATCCGCTGGGTGCGCCTTTCAATGTTGGGTCCGACGAGAAACTGTATTGGGTTTTGGCCATACAGATCGGAAAATGGCCGTAGCCGGATTCCTGATACTGCTTATATTGGTCGATCACGCGTTGATCAGCCGTGATGTCTTCGGCCCCGTAGATTTTCTGCGCAATGGTCTTGGTCTTCTCCCAGAGCGACATATCGTCGGGATAAAGCGGCGCAAACTTGGCGCTACCGCCATCGGCAAGCTCGACCACCTTGTGGGCCAATTCTTCCGTTCCAGCCCCACCATCAGCCCAGTGCGAGCAGACTATGGCTTCGACACCAAGTGACGACGCGGCATTGGAGATCGCCTTAAGCTCGGCGTCTGTATCGGCAACGAACTGGTTGATGGCAACAACAGGTGGAACACCAAAACGCTTCACGTTCTCAACATGCCGAGCAAGGTTCTCAAGGCCTTTCTTGACGGCCTCGACGTTCTCCGCGCCCAGATCCGCACGCGCAACCCCGCCATGCATCTTAAGCGCCCGAACTGTTGCGACGATGACCGCCGCCGCTGGCTTAAGCCCAGCTTTCCGGCATTTGATGTCGAAGAACTTCTCCGCGCCCAAATCGGCGCCGAATCCAGCCTCGGTGACGACATAATCGGCCAGCTTCAAGGCCGTCTTTGTCGCCATCACCGTATTGCAGCCATGTGCGATATTGGCAAACGGACCGCCATGAATGAACGCAGGATTGTTCTCCAGCGTCTGCACCAGATTTGGCATCAACGCGTCCTTCAAGAGGACAGTCATGGGTCCGTCGGCCATAAGATCGCGGGCGAAGATTGGCTCACGCTCACGCGTTTGGGCGACAACGATATTCCCAAGTCTGCGCTCCAGATCCTTCAGACTTGTAGCGAGGCAGAAGATCGCCATGACTTCGGAGGCGACCGTAATATCGAAGCCGGTTTGACGAGGGAAGCCGTTTGAAACGCCACCGAGCGAAGAGACTATATCGCGCAGCGCACGATCATTCATATCGACAACGCGACGCCAGCTGACGCGCCTGCTATCAAGCTGCTTCTCATTGCCCCAATAGATGTGATTGTCGACAAGGGCCGATAAAAGATTGTGGGCAGCACCAATTGCATGGAAATCGCCGGTGAAGTGAAGGTTGATATCCTCCATCGGTACGACCTGAGCAAACCCGCCACCTGCCGCACCGCCCTTCATTCCAAAGGAGGGTCCAAGGCTCGGTTCACGCAGGCACATCACTGCCTTTTTGCCGATGCGGTTCAGTCCATCGCCTAAGCCCACTGTCGTCGTGGTCTTACCCTCGCCTGCAGGCGTCGGCGTAATGGCGGTGACAAGTATCAACTTGCCGTCCGGCCGGTCATTCAAAGATTCAATAAAGTCGTATGCAACCTTGGCCTTGTAAGGACCGTACTGCGATAGGTGCTGCTCCGGAATATCAAGGCGCCTTCCTATCTCTACAATCGGCTGCATCGTCGCAGCGCGGGCGATCTCAATGTCGCTCTTTGGCTTACCTGCCATCTATATCTCTCCGTATTTTTGCCTAGTGAATTGGCTTGAACGTGTGCTCGGGCGAACACAGCGGCGCAGAATAGCCACAGACCCCACAATTCGCGACCTTTTTCGCCGCATAGAGCGCATTATTTCACACGGCCCCGTGAACACGCTAAATTCTTTGCGAAATTATCTATCGATTGTTGCGGTTATCAAGTGTTTTTTGACGCGGCGGTTGAAGTCAGTGCGGTTGGTCAATGCCCGCGTCCGCCTACTGAACCAACAGGACAAACCAATGGCCAAACAAGTTCAATCGGCAGTCTAGCGGTAAGTTTCGATCAACTGCCTAGCGTCATTGACCAAAGGTTCGATAAAACATTCAACACCGGCTAAATTTAGATAGCAATAAACCGGCTCCAGAGCTCGTACTTGCTCCGACGCCAGCCAGCTTCAGCTCAGAACCCGCGCTTCACCTTCTGCAGACGAGCCCACGGATTTTCGCAGCCGGCAACGGCGAACATCATAAAAAGAAGAATTGCAGCTCTATTCATTCGATGCCCCATTGGCAATAAATCATTCACGTTTCGAACGCGACCAGCGCCCATGACTTGATCCTTCTGTGGCAAAGCGCCGACCCATCAAACATAGCTACAACACACTGACCCAAAACACCGGGCGTTAGGCGTTAACATCCACAACGACACGCCCGCGTATTTGCCCGCCAAGGATTTGCTTTGCAAAATCGGTTAGTTCAGCAAGTCCGATGACAGTAGTCGTTTCGTCTAGTTTCTGAGTGTGCAAATCCTGGACCAGCCGGCTCCAGGCGGCGATGCGCATATCATAGGGTTGCATAGATGAATCGATTCCAAGCAAGTTTACGCCTCGCAAGAGAAACGGGATCACGCTTGTTTCGAGGGTCACTCCACCCACCAATCCACAGGCTGCGACAGACGCACGGTACTTCAGTTGGGTAATGACACGTGCGAGCGTAGTCCCGCCCACGGTGTCAATAGCACCGGACCAACGTTCTGACTCCAATGGACGGCCAGAGCTTTCCTCCAGCTCATGTCGATTGACAATTTCGGTGGCGCCAAGCGATTTGAGATATTCTGCCATTTCTGGTCGACCGGTCGATGCGGACACCCGGTAACCGAGTTGCGACAAAATTGCGACCGCTATTGAGCCAACACCCCCGGACGCTCCTGTGACAAGAACGTCAGTCGCCTCTGATGCACCGTCGGTAGATAACGCCAAATTTAGACCATGTTTTTCCAATCCCATCACAGCCAGCATCGCGGTAAAACCTGCGGTGCCGATAGCCATGGCTTGCTTTGTTGTGAAGCCAACCGGGAGTGGAATCAACCACTCGGAACGAACCCTCGCCTTCTGCGCATACCCTCCCCAATGGGTTTCTCCGACGCGCCAGCCTGTCAACAAAACAGAATCGCCAGGCATATATTGTGCGCAGTCTGAGTGTTCGACCACTCCGGCAAGATCAATTCCCGGCACATGCGGATAGCTTCTTACCAAGCGCCCAATGCCGCCAAGGATCATGGCGTCCTTGTAGTTGAGGCTCGAGTACTCGATGCGTACCAAGACGTCGCCTTCTGGGAGGGCGGCTGCCTCAATTTCTTGGATTTCATGAGTGAATTTGCCGTCATTCTCATTGAGAATAAGTGCGGCAATGGAATTCTTAGGCATCGCTACAGTACTCCGCTCGAAGCGCGGCAAACAGTCGCCGCCAGATTGTAGCGATTACGTATTTGATTACGTGCCCGAACCGCTCCAGCCAATCAAGTAAATTAGAACTGGTTGCTCGAAGCCTTTTAGATCGTAATCGCCCTTTTGCTGAACTGGTAGTCTTTTCCCGAACATAACTCGCGTACAATCGTCGACGCCGTAATTTCATTTCCCTCAGCGATACTCAGAACTCGTGCCGCAAGCTGCACAGGCGTGCCAAAGATATCGCCGTCTTCATAAATTGGCTCGCCGGCATTAATGCCGATGCATATTCCAAAGTCCTGATGAGGATTAATCTGATTGTGAAGCGCAACACCCTCTTGTATTGCAATGGCACCTTCAACAGCTTTTGTTATGACAGGAAACGACGCCATGATTCCGTCCCCTGTATGCTTGATCTCACGACCTTTATGTAAAGCCAAGGATTCGCGTGCAATTGAGTTGTGAGCACGCACGACTTCCTGGGCACCATCATCGCTCCGATCCTGCGTCATCGCCGTTGAGCCGACAATATCTGTAAACAGCACCGCGACAAATTCTTTCGATGGACCCGCCGCTGACGCGGGCTTATTCCAATCGTCGAGCGTACCGACAAGCCCAAGGTCGCCGCCAGGGTTTCGCATGCCGAGGACCATCGCTTCACGACCTGCCTCATACATCTGTAGGTATTTGGGATTTAATAGGTATTCGTCGATGTTGGAGCAGAACGCGCGCGCCATCTTCTCGCTCTGGCCAAGAATTTCAACATTCTTGCTAAGAACATCAACCATTCGATCGCGATTCAATCCAAATTGCGAACTGAGAAATTCACCGGCGCCGGCTACATAGAGCGTGAGACCAAATCGATTAAATGCAACGATCGCCCGCCCACTCTCTGCAACGGGCATGAGGGCGTCTCGGATGAATTTCAACATCGTTTCGCCGGCATCGGTCTCTTCGGGTGAATTAAACTCTGGAACTGCAACGGCTTCAGCAACTTGAGGTTCGGCCTCGGTTTCTTCATCCCATTCCATGGGTTCTTCCGGTGGGTCGTCGTCAACGGTCGGCCAATCCGGTTCAGGCTCGGGTTCGGGAGTTGGAAATGCATCCGGTTTGGGCATCGACGGCGGTGGCGTTGGTTGGGGTGCTACGGTAACCGTTTGCGCTACTTGCTGCTGCTGTGGTCGGCCACGCCCCGTTATATCAGACACATAACGCCACAACATTGGAACACAAAACATCAGAAACCCAACGACGAAACTACCAATTAGAATCGACTGTGCAACTCCGCGACCAACAACAATGCCCTGTTCCCCGATGAAACTCAGCGAGTACAAGGCAACGTAAAGGACCAGCCCGCCACCCAAACAACTTATCAAAAATATGAAAAACAAGCGTGGTAACGCTTGCATCATCGTCACGGCTTTTCCGGCAGTTTTCTTGGTTTCGGAACTCTTGCGGCGTTTCTTCCTTCGCTTATTCTTTGATCGCCTCTGCAGCTCAGGATCTATTTCAGCGCCAAGGTCGTCTTCCATCCAAGTGGGGAGCGCAGCATCGCTGCCACCGCCCCTGGAAGTTTTCCGCGATGAATTATCGTTTCCACTTCCGCGGGAGGCTGAAAGAGGCTTCTTTTGTTTCGGCGTCCGATAGACAACAGACTCTGTCGAAGAATTCGCTACCGCGTCATAGCTTTCTCGGTTTGCGCAGGTCGCCTCTACTCGCGACTCAGTTTCAAGTTGCCGTGCCTCGTCGATAGCTTCTTCGCGCGCGTGCGAACCATGGCGAGCATGGAGCTCCCATCGCCCGCCGACCTGCAGATAAACTTCGTATGAGACCGATTTTCCGCCGGCCCCGTCTTCGAGCATATGACTAGCCCTATTGTTTCTACATCCTAATGAATTACTTAACTGATCGCGGCAATGTCATAAATTGCAACATCAGTTCTTTGGTTATTCTATGTTCTAAGTTGCCTTCGGCTAGCTCTTATTTCAACTATTATCGGCCTCGTATCAACCAAACAAGTCAGCAAAAGGAGGCACCTAAGACGTCATACCATCTCCATTCGATGTATAGCCCAAGCGCATTAATCGTGCGCCCATTTAGGTGTTCTGGGAATAATCCGAGCGGTTCCAGCGACAAGCTCGACACCTTCGCCTTCCGATTTTTTAATTCGGTCGAGCCTTAAAAGGGCGAGGCCAATACCGTCGAAAGCGGACCTAATTTCACCCGCTTCAATGTCCCCTGCAAGTATCGGCGTGCCAGGTGTAGGTATTGGACCATCAATGTTAATCGGCATAAGCCGCCGGCGTGCGAGGCCTCGGTATTTTGTACGGGCCGTCAATTCCTGACCCATGTAGCAACCTTTATCCCAATCCAATCCGTGAAGTTCCTCAAAGTTACTCTCAAGCAGGGTAGATTTTTCGACAACAAGATCCCGACTTCCGTCAGGCAACCCGAGCATCAGTCGAAGCCGCTCATACGCCGCAAAAGCGCCCTCAACAAAACCAATACCGCGCAAAGCTTGGATAGCTGCCTTTCGCGGAGCAATCAAACGGGCACCGGCAGCTCCCAGCCGCGGATCAACGTATGCTATGCCGTCGGCAAAAGGCTTTGCATCGCCGCTCATTTCAGTGAGACCGAGCATTTTTCCAGCGTTTTCACCAAGCAACGCAAACACAGTGAAGGAGTCGCCAATACCCAACTCCACCTTTGAACGGAGCTTAAAGCGGCTTAAGCGTTGACCTAAATCAACGATGCGCTGAGCCTCACAGTCGAGGAAATATAGGGAGTTCATCTCCGTGATAAAGAAGTCATGTAGATATTTGCCTTGCGGCGTCAACAATGCCGCCCAGATAGCGGTATCTGGCGTAACTCGCCCAATATCGTTGGAAATCAAGCCCTGCAGAAAATCCGTGCGGTCTTCGCCGCCGACGGTCAATACAGCTCTCGAGTCCAAGGCAATGTATTGCATGCCCGACACTACGATAGCCCGCCCACATGAACTTCCGCCATCAACCTGATCCCAGTGTTGCCTGTCACATGCCGTGCTTGGCACTTACTTATTCACCGCCTATAACCGGCAGTGACGTAATCAGATATCATGCTTCACTATGAAATTGTTGTTTATAACAGCCAACCGCATCGGCGATGCAGTTCTGTCGACCGGGATTCTTGCTTCTTTGCTCGAAAGCTATCCGACGGCAAGAGTGACAATCGCAGTCGGCCCAGCAGCTGCATCACTTTTTCGCGCCGTGCCTGCCGTTGAGCACATTATTGTCGTCAACAAATTGCCCCTGGGTTTACATTGGGCTGGACTGTGGCGCGCTACAGCTGGCACGCGCTGGGACATAGTTGTTGATTTGAGACGCTCTGCTATTGCTTGGACGCTCAGGGCCGGCAAACGTTGCATCATTCCAAAACGAGCAGAACAAATGCACCGCGTCCGGCTACTCGCAACAACCATCGGCGCTGACGACAATCCTCCGAACCCAAAACTCTGGGCAGATAAAAAAGACGAATCGACAGCAGCGCGGCTCATACCAAACGGCGTACCAGTGCTTGCGCTAGCACCTGCTGCAAACTGGCGCGGGAAACAATGGGATGCCGCAAACTTTTCTCAGTTGTCCGAGCGATTAACGGCAAAAGACGGAATTTTAGCGGGCGCGCGTATTGCCATCCTTGCCGCCGCTCAAGAGCGTGCGCAGACGGAGCAGGTCTTGCAATCCGTTCCACGTGATCGGCTCATAAATTTAGTAGGGAAGGCTGATCTAGCGACAATCTCTGCTTGTCTCAAACGATGCCAGTTCTTCGTCGGCAACGACTCAGGCCTTTCGCATATGGCTGCAGCTGCAGGAGTGCCAACTCTAAGTTTGTTCGGGCCAAGCCGACCAGAACTCTATGCGCCGTGGGGGAACAATACCACGTGGGTCCGAACGATTGAAACCTACGATGAACTTATTGGTGTGCCAAATTACGACCACCGAACGACGGGATCTATGATGAACAGTTTGACTGTTGAGATGGTGGAGGAAGCGGCTATCGCGCTATGGCGCCGAACACAGGCAGCTGCGACATGAGTGAAGAACCACGATTGTCAGCCCTCGTTGTCGTCCACAACGAGGACGCACAGCTTGCCGAATGCCTGGAAACACTAGGATTTGCCGATGAGCTGGTAGTGGTTCTCGATCGTTGTACTGATGGTTCGAAGGACATCGCCCTACAATATACTGAGCATCTAGTTGAAGGCGCATGGGATATAGAAGGAACAAGACGCAATACAGGCATCGACGCCTGCACGGGCGAATGGATCTTTGAGGTCGACGCCGACGAACGAGTATCGGAGTTACTTGCGCTCGAGATTCAGAACACCATCCAGCAAACGACTGATAGCTACTTTCTCGTACCCTATGACAATTATGTTGGCGATCGTTTGGTTCGATTCGGTTGGGGTGCCTCTTGGGGCGTCAGCGCTACGGTCCGCCTGTTTCGTGCCGGGGCAAAGCAGTGGGGCGATCAACGCATTCATCCAAAAATTAAGTTCAACGGCGAAATGGGACGGCTCGTATCGCCGATGGTTCACTATGTGGATCGCGACATTTCAGATATGATTCAACGCCTTGATAGATACACGACCTCTCGCGCTTCTGACTTGCGTCACAGCGGCGATATCGGCAAATTTACGTCAAATATTCGTCGTATCTTTTCGCGCTTTTGGAAATGCTATGTGACCCGCCACGGCTACCGCGAGGGGCCATACGGTTTTCTTATTGCGCTTTTTGCCGGCCTTTATCCTATTCTGTCATATCTCAAGGCCCGACTGGAGGATGGGTGACACGCGTGCTTCAAGTCATGGCGGGAGCCCACCACGGCGGCGCAGAAGAGTTTTTTCTCCGTCTCGTCAGTGCGCTCACCCGCGCTGGTATAGATGAACACGTGATCACGCGTCACGATCAAAACCGATCAATTGCGCTACGCCAGGTCGGTCTTAATCCAATTGAATTACCTTTCGGGGGAATTCCAGACTTCACCACGCGACCACGGCTGAAGAAGGAAATTGCTGCTTTCGATCCAGACATTGTTGTTGCTTGGATGAGCCGTGCTGCTCGGTATTGCCCGACAGGAAAACACATTCTCGTCGCCCGGCTCGGCGGTTACTATAAGCTCAAATACTATCGCCATTGCGATCATCTCATCGCTAATACGCGGGACATTTGCGACTATCTTATCGGTGAGGAATGGCCTGTTGAACGAGTGACATACCTACCTAACTTTGTCGACAACACTCCCGCGAAGCCAAACGGTCGCGCAAACTTTAACACGCCCGAAGGCGTACCGCTTTTGCTCGCTCTTGGCAGGCTCCATGAGAACAAAGCGTTTGACGTTTTACTTAATGCAATGCCGGGCATACCCAATGCGTATCTTTGGATCGCTGGAGAGGGCGCATTGCGGAAGGAACTGGAGATAAGCGCGCGCCGACTCGGCGTTGGCGATCGTGTCCGCTGGCTTGGATGGCGAAGTGATGTCGCGTCATTGTTGGCGGCGGCGGATGTACTCGTCTGTCCATCACGCCACGAGCCTTTAGGAAACGTGATCATTGAGGCCTGGGCCCATGGCTGCCCGGTTGTGGCGGCAGCATCTCAAGGACCAAAATTGCTGATCGAATCCAGCGGTGCTGGGATGCTGTTTCCAATCGACGACTCTGAAGCACTTGCCCGGTCTATCTTGCGCATCCTGGACGATAAAGACATCGCAAGCGATTTGGTAGCAAAGGGGCGCCAAGCTTACGCACAAGATTACTCGGAGGACATCGTCGTCCAGCGGTATATCGAATTCTTCAATCGAGTATCACCATAATGTGTGGGATTGCTGGACTGGTAATGCACGATGGGACAACCCCACCGATTGAGATACTTGATCGATTTGCGCGCGCACTAGGGCATCGCGGACCCGACGGCGAAGGCAAGCATTTGGCAGGACCAGTCGGCATGGTGATGACGCGATTGGCGATTATCGACCTCATGACTGGTGATCAGCCAATTTATGACCCGGGCGGTGTCGCCTTAATTGCTAATGCTGAAATTTACAATTACGTCGAACTGCGCACGCAATTGAGCGACGTTGCGTTCACAACACAGTCAGACTGCGAGCCACCTCTCCATCTCTATCGCAGAAACGGTTTGTCGTTTGCCGACGACCTTCGTGGCATGTACGCAATTGCCATACACGACCCAGCGGAGGGGCGGCTGATCCTCGCGCGCGACCCCTTCGGAATAAAGCCGCTCTACTATGTGGAGAAACCTGATCTGTTTGCTTTTGCCTCCGAGCCTAGTGCACTAATCGCAGCAGGACTTGTTGAGGCCATCGAAGACCCTGAGCATCGCGACGAGCTCCTACAGTTGCAATTCACATGCGGCCGTAACACGATTTACAAAAACATTTCTCGGGTGCTTCCCGGTGAAACCTTGGAAATCCGCGGCGCTCGAATCGTAAGCCGCCATCAGCGATCTGCATTGCCACTTCCCGATTCCACTGAGATCAGCCAAGACACTGCCTTGGAGCGGTTTAATGATGCACTCATAGATAGTGTCGAAAAACATCAACGTTCGGACGTTCCCTACGGTCTTTTTCTTTCAGGTGGCACCGATTCCGCGACAATGTTGGCACTCTTGGCGCGGCACTCTGATCATCCGGTACAAACCTTCACCGCTGGGTTTTCGGAGCGAGGTGTACACGACGAGCGGTCACATGCGCGGCAGTTGGCGAAGAGCGTTGGCGCTGAACATCACGAGGTTGAGTTTACCGAAGAGGACTTTTGGTCGCTCCTCCCGCAGATTGCCGGATGCATGGATGATCCGGCAGCCGATTACGCCATATTGCCAACATGGAAACTAGCTCGCGAAGCGGCACAGGAGCTCAAAGTTGTGTTGTCCGGAGAAGGCGGTGATGAACTATTTGCCGGCTACGGTCGGTATCGCAGTATTTTGCGGCCGTTTTGGCAAGGCGGCCGTGCAATCCGCCCGCGAGGAATATTCGACCGGCTGCGCGTGCTTAAGCACGAAAATAACGCCTGGCGTGACGGAATCGTTTCGGCGGAAGCGACCGCCACCATACCCGGCAGAACCAAGCTCCAAATTGCACAAGCAACTGACGTCGCCGATTGGTTACCCAACGATTTGTTGACCAAACTGGACCGGTGCCTGATGTCGCACGGCCTTGAAGGTCGAACGCCGTTGCTCGATCAAGTAGTTGCCGATGCGGTGTTTTCACTGCCTGACCATTTTAAGGTCCAGAATGGCCAAGGAAAATGGATTTTGCGGCAATGGCTAGCGGAAAATTTTGCTGCCTCTCGTCCCTTCGAAAAGAAACGAGGTTTTACGGTCCCTGTCGGTGAATGGATGGGGCGCCATAGCGATCGACTAGGTGAACTCGTTGCGAAGGATCCGGCAGTTGCAGCGGTCTGCCACCCATCGCGTATCAAAGCGCTATATTCGAGTACCAAGAAACGTGCTCGATTTGCGGGATGGGCGCTTCTATTTTATGCACTTTGGCATCGCCGAAATATTCGAAACTTGCCGGCAGACGGTGACACGTTTGAGTGCCTCTCATCTCACTGATGCAGCGTACGAAAAACTCTACGCCGTTTTTGCTGCTCGCGTCTGTTTGCTTTCGTAAGCCTTCATGGAGTTGGCTATATCCGACGACAATGCAGACGAATCCTTATCCGGGTTGAATCCCAATAGAATAGCGCCTGAGAGCTGCTTCAAAAGTTGTAAGTCCTTTGGATTTGGCCTTGGAAAGTGCTTCTGAATGGATGTCACGACTTCGATCAGCGAGTAATGAAGCTCGGCAACATGATCAAATTGTGTGCCAACAACGCGCTGCGCTAAATCATTCGCCATAAACACAAGATGATTGCCCATATCTCGCTTGGTGTCGTCGATACGGTTGCCGTTCATTGACGACTCAATAACTTGCTCAAGAAAGCTAATCTGAAAAGCGTGCCTGCTTAACTTCTCTTCGTTTATTGTGGTAATTGCCCCGACGATTTCTTGTTGCAACTCACCCGGTGACATCGGTGTCCCCTTGGCCTTTGCACGAAGACTGTTCGGCACCTGTATCTGGGAAATTTCCGATCCTCTATTGGTATCATTTCGACGATCCGGCCCCGTGTAATCGGACGTGACAACAAATGGACGGCGGCGGAACGCCAATGCCTCCATCCGTTCAAATAATTATCCGGGCGAGATCGGTTTGATCAACATCGCATCGGTTCCGCAACTCGCAACACGACGCACGATATTACTGTCAGGTTGCCACGTCGTGACGATCACTGGAACGAATGGATTATCGCCAATTTCGTTGTTGCGGATTTTCTTGATGAGGTCGCAGACATCTCCGTCCTCAAGCCTCGTGTCCAAAACCAACACATCAGGACATTGATGCTTTAGTGCCTCTACTACTTCCTCGATCCAACCAAAATCAGCTGTTGCTCTGAACCCCTCATGCAACATCGCGCATTTACCAGGTCCACCACAAATTTTCCTACAGCCCCAAGCTTAATCCGACCGCCCCTCGGTTCAGCTTACAACAGAAGCGCAAAATCATTGCGCAATCAGCAGCCCTACACTGTAATAAACCTTGTCATAATTGGTTTGTGAGCGCAACGACCGCAGGTAATCGTTGAGAAAAACTTGACTGTGGAGCGATTGTAGATGACCTAACGGCGCGAATTGAGCACCGCTTGTGCCGCTGCAAGGCGCGCGATTGGTACGCGATATGGAGAGCAGGATACATAATCTAACTCCAACTCCTCACAAAAGCCGATTGACGCCGGATCACCGCCATGTTCCCCGCATATTCCGAGTTTCAAATCCGGCCGTGCCGCTCGGCCACGCTCAGTTGCCATCGCGATCAAAACGCCGACGCCATCGACATCAAGTGACACAAAGGGGTCTTTGGGCAGAATTCCCCGCCGTTCATATTGCATCAAGAAAGACGCCGTATCATCCCGACTCAAGCCAAATGTCGTTTGGGTCAAATCGTTGGTGCCAAAACTGAAGAAGGCCGCCGACCCGGCGATCTCTCCGGCGCAAATTGCCGCACGAGGCAATTCGATCATCGTCCCAACCATATAGTTTAGTTCTTCACTAAATTCCGCAGCTACGTCCGCTGCCACCTGGTCAATGTCTGCCTTGAGGATTTCCAATTCCCGCGACAGAACGACAAGCGGAACCATGATCTCCAAAATTACTTCTTCATCCGTTTCATGCTTCACTTCAATTGCCGCTTCAAATATTGCCCGTGCCTGCATCTCGTAAATTTCAGGGTACGTGATTGCCAAACGACAGCCGCGATGCCCAAGCATGGGATTTGCCTCTTTTAGCTGCGCGGCACGGAAGCGCACCTGCTCCAACGACAGGTTTGCAGCGCTTGCGACCTCATTCATTTCGCTATCCTCTTTTGGCAGAAATTCGTGAAGCGGTGGATCCAACAGACGGATAGTGACCGGTAAACCCTTCATGACCCGAAATAATTCGACAAAATCAGCACGCTGCATTGGTAGTATTTTTTTCAGCGCTGCTCGCCGGCCGGCGAGACTTTCGGCAACAATCATTTGGCGAACCGCGATAATACGATCGCCCTCAAAGAACATATGCTCGGTTCGACACAACCCGACCCCCTCGGCGCCAAACTCGCGCGCAGAGCGGGCATCGAGCGGCGTTTCCGCATTCGCCCGTACTTTGAGTCGGCGAATTCCATCGGCCCAGTCCATCAATCGACTAAACTCGCTGGAGAGTTTCGGTTGGATGGTTGGAACTTCCCCCAACATGACTTCACCGGTTCCACCATCAATCGTTATCAAGTCACCCGCGCGAACGACTGTATCACCAACCGACAAAGTCTTCGCCTGACTATCGATGGCAAGCGCACCTGCACCTGCGACGCAGGCGCGCCCCATACCACGGGCAACAATCGCCGCGTGGCTCGTCATGCCGCCACGGGTTGTGAGAAATCCGCGTGCCGCATGCATTCCATGAATATCTTCGGGACTCGTCTCGATACGTATGAGGATCACCGCCGCCCCCAAGGCCGCCAGTTCTTCTGCCTCGTCAGCACTGAACACAGCCTGACCTGATGCGGCTCCGGGTGATGCCGGTAAGCCTGTCGTGATAACAGTCTTTTCAGCAGACGGATCAAGCGCCGGATGCAAAAGCTGATCGAGCGACAACGGATCGACGCGTAAGACTGCTGTCTCCGTATCGATCAATCCCTCGTCAACCATATCCACCGCGATCTTTACTGCCGCCGCCGCCGTGCGCTTGCCTGCCCGGGTTTGCAGCATCCAAAGGTTGCCGTCTTGAACAGTAAACTCGATGTCCTGCATATCCTTGTAATGGGTCTGTAAAATTTTCCGGACGTCACTAAGCCGGTGAAAGACGTCCGGCATAACCTCTTCCATCGCCGACAACTTAGAGCCCTGTGCCTGCTTCGCAGCAATTGTTAAGCATTGCGGCGTGCGAATACCCGCGACCACGTCCTCACCTTGTGCGTTCACCAAAAACTCACCGTAAAAAACATTCTCGCCGGTCGACGGATCACGCGTGAATGCGACGCCTGTAGAACAGTTCTCACCCATGTTCCCAAACACCATGGCCTGCACGTTCACAGCAGTACCCCAGTCCGAGGGTATTCCGTTGAGCCGGCGGTAGGTAACGGCGCGTTCGTTTTCCCAACTACCCAACACCGCTCCAATTGTGCCCCAGAGCTGTTCCTGCACATCCTGTGGAAACGGACTGCCGGCATGCTCTTCGACTGTCGCTAGAAATGAATTCGCTAGTTCCTCGAGATCGTCCGCATCCAGATCGGTATCCAATGTGACGCCGCGCTCGTTCTTGCGTGTATCCATTAGGTCTTCAAACAAATAGCCGGCCAAGCCGAGCACAACATTTCCGTACATCTGAATAAAACGCCGGTATGAATCGTAAGCGAATCTCCGGTCACCACTAAGCTTTGCCAACCCCACAACTGTTTCGTTGTTAAGGCCAAGGTTCAGCACTGTGTCCATCATCCCCGGCATTGATGCACGTGAACCGGAACGAACCGAGACGAGCAATGGATTTGCAATGTCGCCGAACCGGGCGCCAACGTCTTGTTCAATTAGTTTCAGCGCGGCTGCAACATGCTCACGGAGTTCGGGTGGGTAGGACTTACTGTTTGCGTAGTAATACGTGCATGCTTCGGTCGTGATTGTGAAGCCAGACGGAACTGGCAGTCCGAGTCCGCTCATCTCCGCGAGCCCCGCGCCCTTGCCGCCAAGTAGATCGCGCATCGCAGCATCGCCTTCTGCAACCCCGTTACCGAATCCGTACACCCATTTGTTCATCCGCGGCCCTATCCCTCTATCTGACTGAAATCAGCAACGCTATTCATGGTTCTAGTCACATAGGCGAGTAGACCAAGCCGATTTTTGCGCAAGGCAGGGTCATCCGCGTTGACGGTCACGCGATCAAAGAACTCATCGACAGGGCGCCTAAGTTTAGCTAGTTCCAACATGGCGTTTGAAAATTCTCCCTCGCGTACGGCGTCAGCAACCCGATCGCTTGATATCAACATAGCCGCACCGAGCGCATTCTCCTCGTCCTGCACTAACGCCTTCGGATCGTAAACGCCATCATAGGTCACACCGTCCGTCTTTTCTTCAATGCGCAGGATGTTCGCAGCCCTGCGAAACGCAGTGAGAAGATTCGCGCCATCCTCGGTATTCAGGAATGTTTCCAAGACGTCCACTCTGGCAAGTAATCGCACCAAGTCATCCTCGCCGCCGAGCGCGAAGACCGCACTAATAAGGTCATGCCGTACACCGTGTTCGCGCAAGTGAACCTTGAGCCTATCAGCGAAGAATTCCAACAAATCAGTGGCGAGTTCTTGTCGTTGGGATGACGGAGCGTCCTGCAGAAACGGTGTTGTAGCTTGAATAAATACCTGCAAGAGAGGCAGCCTAAGTTCGTTCTCCACAATGAGCCTGATGACCCCAAGCGCCGCACGACGTAACGCATAGGGATCTCTGGAACCTGTTGGCTTTTCGTTGATTGCCCAAAACCCGGCGAGCGTATCAATTTTGTCGGCGAGAGCGAGTACTACTGAAATTGGGGCGCTGGGACATCGGTCGCTCGGTCCGAGTGGCGAGTAATGTTCGGCAATGGCCTCGGCAACCTCCGGCAGCGCATTTTCCTGCAAAGCGTAATAACGTCCCATTATCCCCTGCAATTCAGGAAATTCGCCTACCATGTCTGTCATGAGGTCAGTCTTCGCGAGCAGCCCTGCGCGTTGGCCGATGGCAACCTCAACGTCTGGAACATATCCAGAGAGCACTTGAACCAATGCCTGTATTCGTACTGATTTATCAGCAACGGAACCTAGTTTCGCATGGAAAATAAGGCCATCGAGATCTGGCAATCGGCTTTCGAGCGTACGCTTTCTATCCTGGTCCCAGAAAAACTGGGCGTCGGCGAGCCGAGCTGCCAAAACACGCTCGTTCCCATTGACAATTTGCGCACCACCGTCCGTCGCCTCAATATTGGCGATGACAACAAACCGCGGCGCTAACGTGCCGTCTTTGTTCACAAGTGAAAAATACTTTTGGTGACTGCGCATAACCGTGGCTAAGACTTCGTCTGGAAGCCCCATAAATCTTTCGTCAATACGACCCAAAAGCGCGACAGGCCACTCAACGAGCCCAGCCACTTCGTCAAGAAGACCTGCATCGTCTTTTATGGTGAGCCCTTCAACCTCTGCTAGCCGTTTGAGTTCGCTCTCTATATGCGTACGACGGCTGTCAGAACGTAGGATTACCTTTGCCTCGCGCAACTTCGCTTCATATTCGGCAAACGATGTTGCTTTGAATTCTTTGGAAGCGAGAAAACGGTGGCCGACTGTTTGATTCCCACTTGCTATACCATGGGGTGACAAACCAATTGGATCTTTACCACTCTCGGCACGCCCCGGGTTACGCGTGAGATCGAGCTTTATGGTTTGCCCATCAAAGACACACAGAATTGACTGTAGCGGGCGCACCCACTTGAGTTTTGTTTCCTCTCCCCACGCCATCGACTTGGACCACGAAAAACCCCAGACAGTTTCCTTCACAATCCCAGCAATAACGTCCCTGACGGCATTTCCGCCGCTCGTCACGTTTGCAACGTAGTGTTCGCCATTCTTCGACACCTCCGTATGCAGATCGTCAGGCTTTATTCCGACCGATCTTGCAAACCCTTCAATTGCGGCATCTGGCGCACTGACCGATGGCCCTCGCTTCAACTCGGTTGTCATCGGTTGACGCTCTGGCAGCCCGTCAATGACGAGTGCGAGACGCCTCGGTGTTGCAAAAGCGTCTGCATGCTCAAAGTTCAACCCTTCTTTCTCAAACCCTGACGTGACGAAGCGCTTAAGCTCTTCAGCCGCACGCGACTGCATACGCGCAGGAATATCTTCCGAAAATAATTCGAGCAGAAGTTCGGGCATCGCCGTTACTCTTCCTCGGACGCGGCAAGCCATGCCGCGCAGCAGGCGTTTGCCATTGCGCGGACGCGACCGATATACGCTTGGCGCTCGGTTGCGCTGATCACGCCGCGCGCGTCGAGCAGATTAAACAAATGGCTTGCCTTAAGACATTGGTCGTAGGCTGGAAGCGACAGGCCAGCCTTTAATACCGCCGCACATTCTTCCTCCGCATCGGCGAAGTGGCGAATAAGCATGTCCGTATTTGCATGCTCAAAGTTATAAGCGGAAAATTGCCGTTCCGCTTCGAGGAAGACATCTCCGTAACTCGTGCCCGCACCATCGAAATCGAGATCATAGACGTTCTCCACGCCCTGAATATACATCGCCAGCCGCTCGAGTCCGTAGGTGAACTCTACCGATATGGGATCGCAATCGATGCCGCCAACTTGTTGAAAGTATGTGAACTGGCTGACCTCCATACCATCACACCAGACCTCCCATCCGAGACCTGCCGCACCAAGAGTCGGACTTTCCCAATCGTCCTCGACAAACCGAATATCGTGCTCCAGTGGGTCGATACCCAGCAATTTTAGACTGTTGAGATAGAGTTCCTGGCTGTCCTGTGGAGACGGTTTGAGCATCACCTGATACTGATAAAAATGCTGCAGCCTATTGGGGTTCTCGCCGTAGCGACCGTCGGTCGGTCGGCGGGAAGGCTGCACATAGGCAGCACGCCATGGTTTTCGTCCGAGCGCTCGCAGTACGGTTGCAGGGTGAAATGTCCCCGCACCAACCTCCATATCGTAGGGCTGGAGAATAACACAGCCTTGCGACGACCAATACGCGTGCAGCGTCATAATGAGTGATTGTAGGCTATTGTTTGCAGCCATGATTTTCCTGGAACCCGGCTGTACGTCAGTTACGACGCAGGATGACTGCAGTGCCGTAGAGGGTCAATACGGGCAATTTTCTCGATCGCATTTGGATGCGTGGTTGGTTGCAACGTAAAATTTGCAAACTGGACATCTCACCGTCTCTTCAACGGTGCCGCCGGCACCCGGAGTGGTCTTGCTTTTATCTTCTTCCAGCCCCCTACCCCACATGCGCGCGTTTCTGATCTCGAAATACCGCTGCATCCGCAACATTCCATACAGCACCGTTAAAATAACGCTGATTAGAACGACGAACTTCAGGAAGGAAAACCCAAACATTCCGCACCTTAATCGGGCGAACAAGCCAGGGTCAAGTTAGGGTACGCACTGGGGTGCTCTACGGTGACGAATTCAATAAATTCGCAAATTTGCCAGCTCCATAAGTAACAATGTCAAAACACCATAATGGTGCATCAGAGGCCATAACGTGCCCAAATTGCCCGTTCTTCAAAAATTGTCATCACTTCGTGTGCCAGCGACGACGCCCGCTCCACACCTAGTTTGCGCTGAAGCCACCCACGCGGCTGTGCCATGACTCTGAAGCGGACGTTCTCGCCCAATTTTTCTCGCATAACGGAGCGCAAATCGCCGATACCGTCGACTACTCCCATTTCAAGCGCCTTGCGGCCGGTCCAGAACTCCCCACTGAATAAGATTTTCTCATTTGCACTTAGTCGTTGCGCTCGCCGCTCACGAACATAGGCGCTGAACTGTTCGTGTAGATCTTTCTGGATCTCCTTGAGGTGCTTTACGTCTTTCGGATCCTCCGGTCGAAATGGATCAAGCATTGCCTTTTTATCGCCCGCGGTATGGACCCTGCGCTCCACGCCAATCCGGTCGAGAAGTGCAGGAAACCCAAAACTTGCTGAGACAACACCGATCGATCCGACGATAGAGGCTCCATCGGCGTAAATTTCGTCAGCCGCACACGCCAACCAATATCCGCCGGACGCGGCAACATCCTCACAAAAAGCGTAAACCGGAATTTCCTTCTCATCCGATAGCGCACGAATTCTCTTCGCAATCAGCGCAGATTGCACTGGCGAACCGCCAGGCGAATTTATTGCCAAAGCAACTGCCTTTACACGGCCCATCCGAAACGCATGATCGAGAGGCGTCGACAGGGCGCTAAGTGATAGACCACGCTTTGCTGAACCTGTTTGGCCAATAACTCCCGATAACTGAATGACCGGCACGATTGGCGCGCGTTCGATACGATCCGCAACGCGCTCACCAATCCACGGTAGCCGGCGCAGCCACTCTGAAGGTTGCTTTGATGGTTGTTTCTCAGTCATGGCTCTTTAAATGGTCCCAGGCACCCAGACATCAACAGCAGGCGATTCGATTAGTGGGATCATAGGCTTAACGCCATCCCGTCACGAAGCACGGATTCTGCCCCGCGAGTGAAGTCATTGGATACTGTATGCAGCACCATCCCAGCCGAGAGGCGCATCGGTGATTTGGCGCCGCGCCGACCACGTACAATCACACGCTTGGCAGGTTGGCCGGCGAAAGACCACAGAGGAAATACGACGATGCCACCGACATGTTCGAACAATAGAGCCAACAACTCATCCAGACGATCGGCACGATGGATAAACGTAATTCCACCGGAAGGCCTCGCCATGGCAACGCAAAACCGTACCCAGCAGGCAAGATCGGCGGCACCTTCAATGGTCGATATGGCTTTAGTCACATCTGGCGACGGGTCCGCATGACCTGCGCGGAGATAGGGTGGGTTAGCCATGACCTCGTCAAAGCTCTCCGGCCGCAGTTCTGGTGGAGGATTTAGGAGGTCACCGTTCATGATCTGTATCCGGGCATCAAAGCGGTTGGCAGCAACATTGTATTCGGCCAACATGGCAAGATGAGGTTGGAGTTCGAGGCCGACAACTTCTGTCGAACTTGCGCGCGCAGTGTAGCAGAGAGCCACTGCACCAACACCGCAACCGACGTCAAGAATTCGAGTGTTCTGAACATCCGGAGCCGCTGCTGCAAGAAAAATCGGATCTATCGCAGAACGGTAGCCACCGCGCGGCTGATGAAGAATGAGACGCCCATTCAGCAGATGATCTGGTTGATCACCTGAATTAGTACCAATCGATGCATCCCGATCGTCGAGTTCGCCCGCTTGCGCCAAGAGTCCCATCGCGGCGTCATAGTCTTCGTCAACAACCATGAGTCGTCTTGGAATGGCGTTGGCCAACCCCTCAAGCACGCTCGTATGTCCATCGAACACGATCGCATCAATTCGGCCGCCTGCCAAAAGCGCAGTCAGCCATGAAATACGAACAGCGTCGGACGTACGTAAAATCTCTCTCATCGCGTTTCTGACACTCGTTGCTAGTCCGTCCAACCCTTGACCATCGGTTGTGTTGCCCTATGCTCGCCGCCGAATCGTCTGGCGATCAACTGGGAGTTCAATCTGTTGGCAACAGTTGTCAAATTCCACCCAAAAAACTCCGAGGACGGGAAATCTACGCTGGACAATCTGCATGCACTAGTGTCGAGCGATGTCGCGCGCGTCAATCAGCTAATTCTCGACCGCATGCAAAGTTCCGTTCCACTAATCCCTCAACTTGCTGGTCATATCATTGCCGCCGGCGGCAAACGCCTACGTCCCATGCTGACGCTTGCCGCCGCAAAATTATGTGGTTACCAAGGTGACAGCCATATTGCACTTGCCACTAGTGTTGAATTTATTCACACCGCAACGCTTCTGCATGACGACGTTGTCGACCAGTCAATGTTACGGCGCGGCCAAGATTCAGCTAATTCGCTTTGGGGCGACCATGCATCGATCCTCGTTGGTGACTTCCTGTTTTCCAGAGCATTCCAACTCATGGTCGAAAATGGATCCTTGGAAGTGCTCTCTATTCTCTCTGAGGCATCGGCTGTAATCGCTGAAGGTGAGGTTCTTCAGTTGATGACGACTAACGATACCGAGACGAGCGAAGAAGCATATCTCGACGTTGTCCGCGCCAAAACCGCAAAACTTTTCGCGGCGGCAACGGAAATCGGCGCCGTCGTCGCGGGCCGACCGAAAGCCGAGCGCCAAGCGCTGGAAAGCTATGGTATGAATTTGGGAATAGCCTTCCAGTTGATCGATGATGTGCTGGACTACTCGGCAAGCGAAAGGGAACTGGGCAAAACCATTGGCGATGATTTTCGCGAAGGCAAAATCAACTTGCCGGTGGTGCTTGCATGGCGGCGCGGTGACGAGAAAGACAGAATCTTCTGGCGTCGCACGATGGAAGAACTAGACCAAAAAGACGGCGATTTCGAGGATGCCGTTTCCAAAATGGAACGCTGCGGTGCCCTGCAAGACTCTATTGAACGGGCCCGCCATTACGGCGCAATAGCGCGCGATGCTTGTGGTATTTTTCCTGATAGCGAAATTAAGCAGGCGCTCGTCGACGCAATTGATTTTTGCATCGAACGGGCGCACTGACCTAGCGGTAACAGCGACGATTGTGCGCTTATCCGTTTACGTACGCGGCCGGCTCCATAGTGGTGTATCGGGATGCGCCAGAAAAGTTGCTTCTTCCTCTGTCGTCTCCCGGCCAAGCGCGTCGTTACGCGCTGGAAATCGCCCAAACCGCGTAAACACTTCCCTATGTGCAACTGCTGCATTTCGGCTTCGCTCATTATCCAAAGTCGAGAAGAACTCAACGCTTCGGTCTTGATCCTCAGCATTTTCACTGTGTTCCAGGGGCAGATAAAAGAATAGGCGTTGCTCTTGCGGCACAGCCTTATCGGCACCGGCTTCGATCGCCTCTTTGGCAAGCTTCCGGGCTAACGCGTCACTCGCGAAAGCCTTGGGAACACCACGGAACATGTTGCGAGAGAACTGGTCGAGAAGAATAATTTCCGAGAGGCGACCCTGTGGTGTGGCGCGCCAGGACGCAAGCTCCCCGTTGTTTGCCCGCGTATGAGCATCAAGAAACCGATCGCGCAGCATCGAATCGAACTTCGCATCACCACGGAAACGATCCTCCTGCGCGCATTCTTCAAACCAGAAGTCGAAGACCTTGCACATTTCATCGCCGCCAGCAGTTCGCCAACTCTCGCACTCCGCCTGCCACAAATCCGCGTATTCTACGTGCTTCCAATTTTCGAACCACGGGCCGCCGCGTGTAAAGTGGACTACTCCGGGAGAACCATTTTTAGGAGAGGTCGACCAACCCTCAAGCCAATTCCAGGTCTCCGGTATCGAGCCGACAAGCGCGTCGTCGAGCCATGCAAAGCGGTGTAGAAATAAACCTGATTCCGAATTCACAAGTTCCGGCGTCAAAACCGCATTGGCAGGATGTCCACAATTATAGAGGACCATCGACGACCAGTTTTTGCGGGGATATTGTGTCTGCAGCTGACCATCCATCTTCTTTTCTTCTGGCGGATGATGATCATGTTGAACACACATGACGGCGTAGCGGTCATCTGCTAGACGGGCCAGTTCAAGAACATCATCTTGCCACAAGAAATCACAATCGCAGAACAGAGCCCAACCTTCATACCCGGCCAAGTGCGGGACAAGAAAACGTGTAAATGTGAATTCTGTCGATGCCAATGCATCTACTTCGCGCGAATAGACACCATTCTCACGAAGTGCATTTTGTCTTAGTGGACTGACTGTAATAGGACCACTTGCTCGCGCGTGAAGGGAGTGCCTGCAAACCTGATACACCAAATCTTCGCGGCTGTCCCATCCAACAAATATGCGGAATGGCTCTGGAATTTCGGATGTCATTAACTATCCCCTTGCTCGTCGATCCATCGGCACAATTCGTCACTCATCCCGTCCAACACATGTCTCCATGTCTGATCTTGACCTTGTCGAAACAGTCGCGCGGAGCGATACCATGGAGAGTCGACGCGATCAATCTGCCACCGCCAACTCGGCTGGGCCGGCGCCACAACCCAGACCTGTTTTCCGAGCGCCCCGGCAAAGTGCACCGTCGTGTTTGCAACCGATAGCACCAAGTCCAAGGCGTCAATCTGCGCGGCGAAGTCGTCGAGATCCATACCGGTATCGTCCCAACTATGCACCGTAATGTCGTGTTCAGATTTGAACGTCGCGAGTTCCTCTGCGCAATCGCCGTGTTGCAGATTGACAATGGTCAGCCGCGGGTCACCAATTAATTCAGACCAGTCGGCCAAATTCATGAAGCGCCGCGAGCGCTCCAATGCATTTACACCGCCACGCCAGGAAATTCCAATAGTCGGACCATCTCCGAGGGCTGCGAAACGCCTGACCCAGTCGTCAACTGCCCCTACATCCGTTGTCAGATATCGCCCTTGTACTTGTTCAAAATCACTTTCGTTTCGGCGAAATCGGCGAGGCAGGCTGCCAAATGGGACAACGAGATCCGTCTCCGTTGACGCCCAGCCGCCGTGTACCGCTCTTTCGCTGACGACTGAGCATCCTGGAAAACTGCGACCCATCAACGCGACGAGCCGGTCATCAACCTGTAGCGAGACTTGTTCCGTCTGACCATATAAATCGCCAATGCAATGGGCAAACATGACAACGTCACCTGGCCCCTGCTCGCCATATACCGTGATCGACCGGCCGTTCAAATCTTCCACACCCCAGTGTGGCTGCGCGAACACTCTGTGCACCTCGTCATCGATTTCCCAGCGCAGCTCGTAGGCATCCCAGCCGCGCCCATAGTCACCGCCCAGGAGAAAAGCATTGCTACGATTCCAGCGAGCGACGAGGCTAGTCGGATTTCGCGCAAGTACCAAATCAAAGATCTCCAGCGCCTCATCCAGCCGACCGATGCCGGAATACACAGTTGCGAGGTTGGTTTGTGCTTCCAAATATGACGGATCGAGCTCCAGCGCCTTCTGAAAGCTCGCCGCCGCCTCAGCCATGCGGTTGGTATACTGTTGAATAAGTCCTAAATTGTTCACTGCGCGTGACGCATTTGGCGCAAGAGCAAGTGCGCGTGTAATTTCAGCTTCCGCTTCTTCAAATCGGTTCTGATCGAAATAGACGAGGGCGAGATTGTTTCGAGCCTCCGCGTAGTCGGCGCGGACCTCTAGCGCATCGAGAAGATGCCGCTCGGCTTCCTCAAATCGCCGCAGCCTACGTAAAATATTTGCAATATTGTTGAGGAGCCGAGGATTTCTGGGCTCCACAGTCAATGCCTCCTGAAGGGGTATCACGGCTTCATCGTATCGATCCGCGGCGGCAAAAGCGTGGCCAAGATTGCCAAGTACGAGTGAATTTTGGCTTTGCTGCTCGCGTGCCTTGATAAGAAGTTTTATCGCATCGTCAGCACGACCAGCCGACGTCAATGCGGCGCCGCAATTCGCAATGGCTTCGATATCGTCTGGAGCCTGTTGCATGATCTCTTCGTATTGTGAAATTGCGGCGGCGGCTTGCCCGCCTTCTAGAAACAAGCTCGCCAGTGCACGCCGTGCCTCAAGAAAATCCGGGCGCACAGCGACCGCGCGCTCAAACTGAGGGATCGCGTCGGATCGTTGGCCGCGCAAAGCATGCGCCCGTCCAAGATTGAAACACACCAACGCATTGTCGGGTTCCGCGGACAAGAGTATCTGGAAACTTGAGACGGCCTCGTCGAATTGCCCTAGCGCCAACTGCACCTCGCCTAAACTCTCATGGTATCTGACACGTTCTGGATCAATCGAAAGTGCTCGGCCAATCAACTCGGCAGCCTCTACCCAATGTTGATTTTTGCAGCCGACTATGCCGAGAAGATAAAGCGCATCGACGTTGTGCCGGTCTTGCGCAAGAATGTTGCGAAGAAGCTTATCCGCCTGCTCCACATCTTCTGCCTGAAGCAGTTTCACTGCGTCGGCGATATCGGGTTTCTGGAGATTGTCGCTCATTTTACTTTGATGGATACGAAGAGGTCGTGACAGTGGCCATTATGCCAAAATCGCGGCCCGCACGCGAGCGGCAACTTGCGACCTATGCCGTGAAGGCGCTATAAACCGCGGCAGATCGGAGTGTAGCTCAGCCTGGTAGAGTACTGTCTTCGGAAGGCAGGGGCCGCTGGTTCGAATCCAGCCACTCCGACCAAATTTTTCACAATTTAGAAAATTTTTATAATTTGGTTGGTGCGCGCGTACGCATTTCGAGCACTTGGGGAAAATTAAAAAGACCGCCGATGTTTAAGAGACGTCACGCCGTCGACGTCGAGGTTCGCTGTACTGCATTAATAGCCCGCCAAATTCGCTCGGGCGTCGCAGGCATATCGATGTGATTTATGCCGAGGGGCGCAAGCGCGTCTGCGATGGCATTTGTGACCGCGGCCAGCGCACCAACTGTTCCCGCTTCACCTGCGCCTTTCACCCCCAACGGGTTAGTCTCAGTGGGCACTGGATTGGTCGCCATAATGAATGAGCAGAGAGTCTCTGCGCGGGGCATGCCGTAGTCGAGGAACGAGCCGGTTACGAGTTGCCCCGCCTCGTCGTAAATTATCGCCTCGGAAAGCGCCTGACCGGCTCCTTGGGCGATACCACCGTGAATCTGGCCCTCCAGAAGCAGCGGATTGACCACAATCCCAACGTCGTCGACGATGGCATAACGAACTATCTCTAGAACACCGGTCTCCTCGTCGATTTCCACTTCACAGGCATGGCAACCGTTTGGGAAATTCGGAACGTCAGGAACAAAGCTAGCAGTCTCAGAGAATCCCGCCTCGACACCAAGCGGTAGATCCTGACCAAGAAATGCCTGCCGGACGATCTCCCCGAGGGCAATTGATCTGTCGGTTCCAGACACTAGATACGTGCCGTCCGAAAACCCAACATCGACTTCGGCAACTTCAAGCCGATGGGCCGCGATCAGGCGGCCCTTCTCGATGATCTTATCGGTAGCAAGAGTGATTGCAGCTCCACCCACAGCCATTGAGCGCGAGCCCATGGTCCCGCTGCCAAACACGACGGCATCGGTATCTCCCTCGACGATACGGACGGCACCCGGCGCCAAGCCGAGCCTGTCACATACAAGTTGCCGGAAGACCGTATCGTGACCCTGTCCGTGGGAAATTGTTCCGACGAACACGGTCAACGAGCCGCCCGGATCGAACCGAACCTCAGCGCTTTCCAGCCCACGCCCTGCCTGCTCAATGGTATTGGATATTCCAAGTCCACGAAGCTTGCCGCGCACGCGCGCCTCGCTTCGTCTTGGCTCAAAGTTACCGTGATCCGCCAGCCGCAAAGCGTCGTCCATATTCTTCTCAAACATGCCGGAGTCGTAAACGAATGTCAGTGCAGTTTTATATGGCATCGCTGTCGCTGGGATTGTGTTACGCCGTCTGAGCTCGATTGGGTCGATACCCATCTCAGCCGCAGCGGTATCGATGAGCCGTTCGATAATGTATGCGGCCTCTGGCCGACCAGCGCCACGATAGGGCGCCGTTGAATTGGTGTTCGTAAAGACCGCGCTCACATCAACATGGATCGCCAGCGTTGTATAAACGCCGGCAAGCGTACCAAGGTTGGAGATGGCTGGGACCGGTGCATTGGACGCAAGATACGCACCCACATTGACGATGGTTGAAACTTGCAGCGCCAGAAACCGCCCGTTCCCGTCGAGCGCCAACGCGGCTTCACTGACATTGTCCCGGGCATGGTTATCGCTGGCGAACGCTTCACTACGGTCGCAAATCCATTTGACCGGGCGACCGATCCGCTTCGATGCCCAAAGAACGAGAATATACTCGAGATACGTGCCACCCTTCATGCCGAAGCTGCCGCCAATATCCCCTGCCACAACGCGGAATTTATGCTCCGGCAGGCCGAAGATGTTTTCTGCCAAGTCCCGACGCACGCCATGGGGCGCCTGTAAGCCGGCATAAAGGGTATAGCGGTCACTCCCGACGTCGTACTGGCCGATGCAGCCTCTCGGCTCCATGGTATTCGCGGAAACGCGGCTGATGGGATAGCGTTGGCGTGTGACGTGTGCTGCTTTCCCTAGGCCTGCAAGCGTCGCCGCCTTGTCGCCCAACTCGTACTCAAAACAGACGTTGCCCGAACAATCATCCCATATCAGCGGCGCGCCGCCTTCGATCGCCTCGACTGCCGATGTCACCGAAGGCAACGCATCGTATTCGACATCGATCAGTTCCGCCGCATCTCTCGCCTGGCGACTGCTCTCAGCGACGATTAGCGCGACAGGATCGCCAACGTGACGGACGCGATCACTTACTAGAGCAGCACGAGAAGTGTGAAACATGTCGTCTTCCCCGCGCCGCAATCCACCGAATGCGCAACGCACCGGGCCGATGCCGTCGGCCTGGAGGTCAGCGCCGGTCAATACGGCAATTACCCCGGGAGCGGCTTTAGCCGCTTCAACGTCGATCGAGCGAATAACGGCAAAGGCGTACGGCGAGCGCACGACGAAGCCGTGCGCCTGGTTGGGAAGTGACACGTCGTCTAGAAATTGCCCGAACCCTTTCAGAAGACGAGGATCTTCCGTGCGCTTTACGGGTTGTCCGATCGCAAATCTTTCCATGGTTTCGCCCCAAACATCGTTACAGCCATAATTGCCATTAACGCAATCGCTCCATCTCCGAACAAGATCGCGCTGGCGACCTGCGATGATAGCAGGGGATTGGGGTCGCAATCCGGGTCTTTTTTATAACCGGTCAGAAATTTTATGTATCGAACATCAATTCGATCGAGTGAGAAGCGGCTTGCCCGCCTATTCGGAATTTGTAACAAAAGGTTCCGGTCGCAAACTGGCCGATACAAAGAAGGCCGCGCACAAGCGTAAAGCGGCCAGGGACTTCGAGGGTTAAAACATGCGCATTGCTGTTCATGGACAACAGGCATTTGGAAAATCAGTACTCGATGCGCTGCTCGAGCGCGGCGAGGAAATTGTCGCCGTCTACGTTGCGCCGGAGAAAGAAGGACAACGCCCCGACCCGCTAAAGGAGACGGCGCTGGCGCACAATCTGCCGGTACACCAACCAAAATCATACAAAGATTCAACCGTCTGGGAACAGTTCAGCGAATTGAAACCGGACCTCTGCGTGATGGCGTTCGTCACTTTGTTCGTACCGGAAGAATTCCTCAACATCCCGACCCATGGAACGATCCAGTACCACCCCTCATTGCTGCCACTACACCGCGGCCCAAGCTCGATTAACTGGCCTATCATTGGCGGCTCAAAAAAGACCGGACTCTCCATCTTTTGGCCGGACAACGGGCTCGATACAGGTCCCATTCTGCTGCAGAAGGAAGTCGGGATTACGCCGGATGACACACTCGGCAGCGTCTATTTCGACAAGCTATACCCGCTTGGTGTTGAGGCCATGCTGGAAGGGGTCGATCTGGTCAAGGCTGGGAACCCGCCGCGGGAAGTCCAGGACAACTCCAAGTCCACATACGAGAGTTGGTGCTCCGCCGAACAAGTGGAAATCGATTGGCATAAGCCGGCCGGCGAGATCTACAACCTCATTCGCGGCGCAGATCCAGCGCCTGGCGCTTGGACGCTTGTTGATGGCGACAAGTTGCAGGTCTATGCGGCCAAACTCCTACCTACGAAACATGACGGTGCGCCCGGTGCGATTACCGAGATCACCGACGACGGAATAGTGGTAGCCGCGCCGGACGGCCAAATCCTGATTACCCGCGTGCGTCCTGCCGGTGGTAAAAAGGTGGCAGCACCCGAGTTTATTGCGGCAAGTGGGGTCAGCATCGGCACGCAACTCGGCTAACAACAATAGAGACCTAAGGGGAGAATTATGAGCGACGTCTACGAGACAACATCAGCAGCGAACGCGGAAGCGTTCAAGCGGCTAAACGAGTCCGATCCAATCCTTGAAGACGTGCTACCCGCCATCGATACGCTTCCCGGTATGACCGAGAACACGATCCTTGCGGCAGGCCCGCCCATGCCCTGGCAGAACTATGAAGGCGGCCAGCGCGACGGCATCATCGGCGGCGCTCTGTTCGAAGGGCTCGCCTCCGATCAAAACGACGCTATCGCCAAGCTCGACGCCGGTGAGATCGTAGTTGGCGGTGCCCACGACTTCGGCGCGCTCGGCTCCCTTGCAGGCATCTATACTGCCTCAATGCCCGTCTTTGTCGTGCGCAACGGCACATATGGCAATCTCGGCCATTGCAATTTCTACGAGGGCACAAACCCGCGCCGCCTCAACTACGGTGTCTACGATGACGGCGTGCGTGATCGCCTGAATTATATTCATGAGGTCGTCGCCCCGGTTATCCGCGACTCCATCCGACGTTCCGGGGGCATCCCGCTCAAACCCATCATGCGCCGCGCGCTGCATATGGGTGACGAGTTGCACAGCCGCAACACGGCAGCCTCCCTGCTCCTGCTGCGTGATTTGGTCCCGCACCTCATCGCCGTTGCCGAAAAACAGCGTGACGGTGTCGAGAAAACCGTCGAGGCGCTGACCGAAGACCACTACTTCTTTCTGCGGCTGTCGCTCGCCTCTGCCAAGGCAGTGGCCGATGCAGCCCACGGTGTTGAAGGATCGAGCGTTCTCACGGGCATGTGCCTCAACTGCAAGGAATTCGCCATCCGTGTCAGCGGCCTTGGTGACAAAGACACCTGGTTCCGCGGCGATCAGGCATCGGTCGAGCCAAAATTATTTCCCGGCCACACCGAAGACGAAATTGCCTGGATGGGCGGGGACAGTGCCATTGCCGAGACCACCGGCCTCGGTGGATTCGCGCAAGCCGCGGCCTTCCCCCTTCAGAACTATCAGGGCGAGCCCGACGTCATGGTTGCGCGCAACCTCTCGCTCTACGACATCGTCGTCGGCGAAAACAGCGAGTACCGAATTCCGTACCTGAAATACCGCGGCACGCCGACCGGCATAGATATCTTCAAAGTAGTGAGCACAGGCACCGTGCCCGTCCTCGATATGGGCATCGGTGGTAAGGACGGCGGCCAAATCGGCGCGGGCATCGTCAGCGCACCTATGAACTGCTTCACTAAAGCCATCACCGCCTTTGAGGAGAAATACGGCAAGGCCTCTTGAACCTTCGTGCGCGTAGCAGCAACTAGAGAAAAGAGGGATCCGGCATTGGCAAACCTCCCTGACGATTCGCTCGCAACTGACGGCATCCGGGGCTTCGGCCGCCGCCTGCGGCAAGGGGAGGTCACCGCTGAGGCGGCAACACAGGCTTATCTGCGACGCATCGAGGCGCTCGACGCAAAACTCGGCGCCTACCAGCATGTCGCCGCCGAATTGGCAATGACGAGCGCGCGGTCTATCGACGCCATGCTCGCAAGCGGCACCGATCTCGGCCCCTTGATGGGCGTGCCTGTCGCCATCAAGGACCTGCTTGCCGTTGAAGGCATGCCGACAACCGCCGGATCGCAGATGGAAGTGGGCGACTTGATCGGCGAAGAGGGCAGTTTTGTCAAATCCTTGCGCGAGGCGGGTTGCGTCATCCTTGGCAAGACCAAAGCGGTCGAATTCGGCCTTGGTGCCGTTGGCATCAGCGCGGCACGCGGCACGCCTTGGAATCCTTGGGATACCGATATCCACCGCGTTCCCGGCGGCTCCAGCAGCGGCTCCGGTGTGGCCATGGCAGCCGGGCTTTGCGGCTTTGCCATCGGCTCCGACACCGGCGGCTCGGTGCGCATTCCAGCCGCACTCAACGGCACCTTTGGGCTGAAGACCACGGTCGGCCTGTGGGCGACCGACGGTGTAATGCGGCTTTCCCCGACGTTTGACTCAATTGGCCTGCTGACCGCTTGCGCCGAGGATGCCGCCATCGCCTTTGCGGCCCTGACCGGCAAGCCGGAGCCCAGACCGATCGCCCTCGATAAATTGCGACTGGGGCAACCCTCCGACTATTTCTTCAACGATCTGGACCCCGATGTCGAGGCCTGCACGACGGCGGCGCTCGGCACACTCAAAGCAGGCGGCGCAACGCTAGCGCCTATAACGGTGCCGGAAGCCGCCGAGCGCGAGACCATCATGCCAGTCGTCATCCCAACCGAGCTCAACGCCGTTCTGGGCCGAGAGTACCTGCAGGCGAACCTCGACAAAATGGACCCGGTGATCGCCGCCCGCGCCTCCGGCGCCTCCGATACGCTCGCCGCCGATTACATAAGCTGCATCTGGCGTCAACGTGAACTCATTGAGATTGCACGCGAGCGCATGCAGGGTCTCGACGCCTGGATATCGCCGACGGTCGCCGCCCTGCCCGCCCCCGTCGCCGCCTTCGACGACTTCGAGACGGGCCTCGCGATGGCCTTCGCGATCACCCGCAACACCCAGCCCGGCAACGTCTTCGACCAGTGCGGCGTCTCGCTTTCAATCGGCGGCACCACCGCGCCCCTTCCGGTCGGCCTGCAACTCATGTGCAACCCCGGAGACGATGCCAAAGCACTTTCGATCGCACTTTCGATCGAGCAAGCGCTCGGCCCCTCGCCCCGACCAAATTTAGCGGCTTTTCTCTAATTTGATCGACACCGACACTCCAAACCACTAGAATGTCGGCGTCTTGCCGTGTGGCAGGACACGTTCTCGGGGCGGGGTGAGAATCCCCACCGGCGGTATGAGCGAAAGTCGCTCGAAGCCCGCGAGCGCTCTTCTGGGTTTTCCCTGAAGAGGACAGCAGATTCGGTGAGACTCCGAAGCCGACGGTCATAGTCCGGACGAGAGAGAACGAGGGAGCATTGCCGCGTTTTGTCAGCACTGCTGTTTCGTACGCCCTGATTCTGGTCTCTAGGCTTGGGGAAAACTATGAATCAGAGTACCACCGAAAATGCGGAAGAGTTCCGGGTTGCCGTCGTCAAGGCGCGCTGGCACGCGGATATTGTCGATCAGTATCACGAGGCATTTGTCGGCGAGATTGCGCGTCTGACCAATGGCCACGCGGTCGTCGACGCCTACGATGTTCCAGGAGCCTTTGAAATTCCCCTCATGGCACGCGATCTGGCTAGATCTGGTCGATACGCCGCGGTCCTCGGCGCCGCCTTCGTCGTCGATGGCGGCATCTATCGCCATGAGTTTGTTGCGCAAACCGTGGTTGGTGGGCTCATGCAGGCCCAATTGGAGACAGACATTCCAATCCTGTCGGCGGTCCTGACCCCGCAAGACTTCGACGACAGTGAGGCGCGGCAGCGCTTCTTCCTCGATCACTTCAAAATCAAGGGCCGCGAAGCGGCGGAGGCCTGCGTATCAATCCTTTCCGCACGTGCTGCGGTCGCTGCCACGGCGTAACGCGTAACAAATCAAACGCCGAGACGCTTTATGGATCCGCGCTTACATCTCCAGGACGAGCTTGCCGATATGGGCGCTGGATTGCATGACGTCGTGGGCCTCGGCGGCTTTGGCAAGAGGGTATCGCGCATGGATTACTGGCTTGATCTTGCCGGCTTCGATCAACGGCCAGGCTTTTGACCGCAAAGCGTCGGCGATCGCCTTCTTGAAGTCGACTGACCGTGCCCGCAAAGTCGATCCGGTGAGCGTCAAGCGTTTGACCATGACAAGGGCGTAGTTGAATTCGGCCGTTGCCCCACCGAGTGTAGCGATATTGACCATACGCCCGTCGACTGCAAGCGCCTGAATATTACGCCCCACATAGTCATCGGCAATAAAATCGAGAATGACATTGACGCCCTCGCCGCCGGTCACTTCCTTGACCACCTCGACGAAATCCTCCTCGTTGTAGTTGATCGCCCGCTCTGCGCCGAGATCCGAACAGATCTTGCACTTCTCGGCAGTGCCGGCAGTCGTAAAGACGCGGTTGCCTAGATTGGCGCCAAGTTGGATCGCCGTCGTGCCGATACCACTGGAGCCGCCGTGAACGAGGAACGTCTCGCCCGATTTCAACCCAACCCGGTCGAAGACATTGCTCCAGACCGTGAAGAAGGTTTCTGGCAGCGCCGCCGCCTGACCCATATCGAGGCCTTTCGGCACCGGCAAACAGTTGTCGGCTGCCGCCGTGCAATACTCCGCATAGCCGCCACCAGTTACCAAGGCGCAAACTTCATCGCCAACGTTCCAGCCGCTTGCCCCGGAGCCAAGGGCGGCAACGGTGCCAGCGATATCCAGGCCTAGGATGTCGGAGGCGTCCGGTGGTACGGGATAGCTGCCGAGGCGTTGGAAGAGATCGAGCCGATTGACGCTGGTCGCAGCAACCTTGACCAGAACCTCACCCTCTTTAGGTTGCGGCAATGGCCGGTCAACGAGCTCCAGCGTATTGTTTTCGCCAGGATTGCGTATTTCGATTGCTTTCATACTTGTTGGAATAGTGTCGGCCATATGGCCCCCCCTGTTTTCGATGTTTGCTTATCCGAACTCGCGCCGCTGCGGCCCAAACATCATGCTGCCATATACCAATAGTTTTTAAGAAACATTGCCTAGCTCCGTCTCACGAAGTCCTACTGCTTTCCGCCACTGCCTTCAAGACGCGGCGCTCAATCTCTGCGCGACGCTCCAAATGGGGCAGCGCCATAGTATCGATTACCGCTTTGCTTACCTCACCGCCGAAAGCGCGACGAGCCGCACGCTCGTCCCCTCCCTGGCTAGGCAAACCCATAATCACATCGTTGGAGATTGTCGGTATCTGACCCTCGGCATTGGGCATACGACGCGGCGGTTCGATTCCCTTGTTCAAATCTCGAATCGCCGACCGCACCATACGCCGTAACGTTGCCACACCGTTGTCAGTCTTCCCCAAATGTTCAAGTTTGTGGACGGCGATTGCCCCCTGACTATGCATAACCTCTTAGTCGCCGGGTACGCGTTGCGCCTCTTCGTAGCTGCGGGCATCGGTCTGGCCGACGAAATCCGCGCTGTTGGCGCCGACGGCGTCGCGGTCGCCCTTCCCCTTCAGATCGATCTCGTCGTTGAAATGACGCCAGCCAATCAAAACGCAATGGGTATCGTCGACCGGCACCACCCAGCTGGTTATCGACGCGCGCGTAAACATCTTCTCGCGATCGGGATCCTGCCAAAGGTCCGGCGGCTGGAACATGTTCGGCAAGACGACGCCGAGGTGGCGAACTCAGACATAGTCCTGCCAGCGGCGGCTGTTAACAACGTACATACCGGTTTTGTCAGGGGTCTGTTTCCACTCTAGCTCGGGCAGCTCGCCCCAGGCATCGGCAAACTGTGTCCCGGTCACCCGTGTATGCAGGAACACACTGTGGATCGGATCCATGGGCTGCTCCTGGACCTGCAGCCAGTTGCACGGCATGTCGATGGCATAGGGCACCATCTCAGTACCGGCGATCTCGAAGGTGTCGTAGATCGGAAACTCTGGTTTCTCCTCCGGCGGCCCCATAT
>Ga0302135_10000226_pt1 | contig 34722 bp, 36 predicted proteins | sample CBN3_surface_MG_FD_203119 | JGI IMG/M metagenome (GOLD analysis project Ga0302135, IMG submission 203119) | Marine microbial communities from Western Arctic Ocean, Canada - CBN3_32.1 | ecosystem: Environmental > Aquatic > Marine > Oceanic | place: Canada: Western Arctic Ocean | collected...
ATGCTCTATTTGAGGATCTTTACACTGGATACAATGCTGAATGGAGTCGAAATCCATCTGAAGTCTACAACCGAGATATCATAATGATGATAGTGATGTTTTCCTATGTGTACAGGAATAGGCTTTCCCAAAAATACAAAGAAAAACATCTGCCTAATGTAAGTTGACGAGTCAAATATTGATGTACATATAAAAAGTACCGATGAAACTTTAAAAACGGCATGATTTTCTCTTTAAAACTCAAAAGAGAACGCAATTTAAAGCACAATCGATGCAGTTACTGATAAAGACTATATGTGAGAGTAAAATGATAAGTGCACCTGTCATTCAAAAACTTGCACGACACAGCAGTTTAGCTATTACACAATAATACATTGAGACAAATGAAGAACAACTTTTACAAGCAGTTAATTTGTAAGTTGCACAATGTGTATGTTAAAAAGCGTAGATAATTGAATTAAAAGGAAATTTAAAAGAGAAGAGGATTAGAAATAATATAGATTTTAATGTTTAAGAAGTTATGCGAAATTATCATCACTATGCCGATTCGCGCCCTTACCGTCACGCTGACCATACTGCTCGCATCGCATGCGCTCGCCTTACCTCAACATGATCCCGTGCCGGGTGGTGTTGCGGTTATTCCAATTGGCGAGTCGCCGGTCACCGCCAGATATCGAGACCGGCCGGCACTCGTCGCCCGCGACCCCCAAGGCGGCTGGATCGCGATTGTTGGCATCCCGCTTTCTGCCAAAACAGGTGAGCACACCCTTAACCTCAGCGATGACCGCGAGCGTTCCTTCACCGTTCACGCGCGTCAGTACGCCACCCAGCGCCTTACGATCGCAAACGACCGCAAGGTCAATCCCTACCAGCGCGACCTTGAACGGATCGGCAGGGAACGCGCAACCATGGATGCTGCTTTCACCCACTTTCGGCGTGACGTACCGGCGCTTGCCTTCGTGCGGCCGGCTGAAGGGCCGGTGTCGAGTCCCTTCGGCAAGCGACGCATACTGAACGACCAGCCCCGTGCCCCGCACTCGGGACTGGACATCGCCGGCCCGGCCGGCGCGCCAATCGTTGCATCAGCGGATGGCCAGGTCGTGGTCACCGGTGACTTCTTTTTCAATGGCAACACGGTGCTTATCGACCACGGGCAGGGCCTCATCACCCTGTATTGCCACATGCAGGCGATTGCAACGACCGAAGGCGCACGCGTGGCTGCTGGAGACATCATCGGCAAGGTCGGCATGACCGGCCGCGTCACCGGCCCGCACCTGCACTTTAGCGTCAGCCTGAACAACGCCCGCGTGAACCCGGTGCTCTTTCTGCCGCCCGACCCGGTCCCCTGATCGCACATTCCCCGTCCCTGAACAGGGTTCTGGGACAGGAACTCCCCAAACCATCGATCTTTGCATTCCCCGCGCAACAAAGCGCAGGATATGCGTCAGCAGATCAGGAGGGACCAAAATGACGAAAATCTCACGACGTTCATTGCTCGCCGCCAGCGCCGCCGGCGGCCTCGCAACGGCAATACCCACCGTTCAATTTGCAAACGCCGCGCAAGCCGCGCCCGCGTCAGCACCCGCCGCCGGCGGGCGTGTGCAAAATTACGTTGAACTCGGCAAGACCGGACTCAAGATCTCTGATGTCTCGTTTGGCTCCAGCCGATTGCGAGAGGGAGAGGAGCGCCTGGTCCACCATGCGCTGGAACGGGGCGTCAACTACATCGACACCGCAGAGAGCTATGGACGCAGCGTGTCGGAGACGGTCATTGGCCGGGCTCTGAAGGGCATTCGCAACGAGGTCTATCTCGCGACCAAGATGCACGTCTCCGCTGACACCCGCGCAAGTGAAATGATGTCATCGCTCGACGCCAGCCTGAAGCGCCTGCAAACCGACCACGTCGAGATCTTCCTGAACCATGCGGTGAACGATATCGATCGGCTGCAAAACCCCGAGTGGCCGGAGTTCGTCGACAGAGCCCGGCAGCAGGGAAAATTTCAGTTCACCGGCATGTCCGGCCACGCAGGCCAACTTGTTGAAACACTGGACTACGCGATCGAGCAGGACATGTTTGACATGGTCCTCGTCGCTCACAACTTCGGACAGGACCCCGCGTTTTACGAGCGATTCATCAAGCGCTTTGACTTCGTCGCGCCCCAACCTGATTTGCCACGAGCACTGCGTGCGGCGAAGAAGAAGAACTGGGGCGTCATCGCGATGAAGGTGCTGCGGGGGGCCAAGTTAAACGACATGCGCCCCTTTGAGAGCGGTGGCGCGACCTACGCCCAGGCAGCGTTCAGATGGACCCTGTCAACCGACTTCGTCGATGCTGCCATCATTTCAATGACTTCCGCTGAACAGATCGATGAGTATCTGGGCGGTTCCGGCGGCCTCGCTGCCGGTGAAGAGGACATGGCCCTCTTAACCCAATATGCGCGCCTGACCGATCTCTCATACTGCCGACACGCGTGCAACGATTGCGCGGGTGCCTGTCCCTATCAGGTACAGATCGCCGACGTGCTCAGAACCCGCATGTACGCGACGGACTACGGCGACCTGCCATTCGCGAAGGCGGAGTATGCCGGCATCGAAAACTCGGCGGCCGCCTGCCTCTCGTGCGACGGCCAGCCGTGCCAGGATGCCTGCACGCATGGCCTCTCGATCGCGAAACTGTGTGGCCCAACCCACGAGATGCTCGCCTGACGTCTGCTTTCCCTCTTTCCCTGAGGAGAGGGGAGGCAGCGAGCCAGGAATTGTCAGGAAGGTAATTTTGGGACAGGAATAGCTAGCGCTTGCGGCGACGTTTGTCCTGTTTCTTCGCCTTGGTGACGTGTGCCATCAAACGTCGTTTGCGCGCGACCTGTCGCTTTGACAACGGGTTGCGCCGACCCTTGAACGGATTGTCACCCGTACGAAAAAGCAAGCGAACCGGCGTGCCCTCAAGGCCCAGCGCAGAGACAAACCGGTGTTCGAGATACCGCTGGTAGGTCTCAGGCACCTCTTCTGTCTGATTGCCGTGAATCACGATCGTCGGCGGATTGCTGCCGCCGCCATGGGCATAGCGCAATTTGATGCGACGGCCGCGAACGAGTGGCGGCTGGTGACCGAGCAGCGCAGCTTGCAGAATCTCATTCAAAACCCGCGTCGGCAGTTCGGTGGTTGCAGACTGGTACGCTTCATCGATCGATTTGTAGAGTCCCCCGAGCCCGCTGCCATGGAGCGCCGAGATGAAGTGCATCTTCGCAAAGTCGAGGAAGCGCAACCGTCTATCCAACTCACTGCGGATGCTGTCGCGCTGCTCGCGCGGCAAGCCATCCCACTTGTTGACGGCGAGAACGAGTGCGCGGCCCTCGTCGATGACGTGACCAAGCAGATGCATGTCCTGTTCGACGAGACCATCGCGGGCATCCACCAGCAACACCACAACATTGGCGTCGGTGATCGCCTCCAGTGTCTTGATTACCGAAAACTTCTCAACATGCTCCGCTACCTTGCCGCGTTTTCGCACACCCGCCGTGTCGATCAATGTGTAGCGGGCACCCTCGCGTTCGTAAGGAATGTAGATGCTGTCACGCGTCGTACCGGCCTTATCAAAGACGACCACGCGATCCTCGCCGAGCAGTCGATTTACGAGGGTCGACTTGCCGACGTTTGGCCTCCCCACCACGGCAATCTTGACGCCTGCGACATCAGGGCGACCTTCACGCTCAGCGCGGTCATCGCTTTCATCGCCATCGTCCTGCTGGCTGTCGTCCTGCTGGCTGTCGTCCTGCTGGCTGTCGTCCTGCTGGCTGTCGTCCTCGTGACTATCTTCCTGGTTAAGGCGCAACGATGACGCCTCAGAGGCCAACGGGTTCTCTTCGGCCGGAAGCTCGCTTGCCTCGAGCAGCGGCGCGATGCGTTCAGATAAAAGCCGCAGAACGCCATTGCCGTGGGTCGCCGAAATAAGATCCGGTTGTCCAAGCCCGAGCGGATGGAACTCGGAATTCGCGAAATCCGGATTCTGGCCGTCAATTTTGTTTGCGACCAGAATTGTTGGTATGCCCGCCTCCCGGAATTCCTGGGCGATGATTTCGTCGCCCCCTGTTCGTCCCGCCTTGGCGTCAACCATGAAGACCACCAGGTCCGCTTCACGCACCGCCAGCATGGCCTGATCAGCCATGTTGCCCTCCACGCCTTCCAACTCGCCGGACAGACCGCCGGTGTCGACAACGATGAAGGGGAAGTCGCCGATGCGTCCACGGCCATATTGGCGGTCCCGAGTGAGCCCCGGCATGGACGCAACGAGGGCATCACGCGAGCGTGTCAGTCGATTAAAGAGCGTCGATTTGCCGACATTGGGTCGGCCAGCCAGCGCGATTACCGGCAACATAGCGCTAGCGGATGTCGTAGGCGGTCAAGCGGCCACCCGTGTCCATCACGTAGACCCGATCAGCATCAACGACGATCTCGGATCGTATTGCTTTAGCGAAAAATCGACGCAGCCGCTTGCGGCCAACGAAGCGACCATCAGACTGTGCGAGCAGGTGAATCCAACCATCCTGGTCACCCATTACGAGGTAGCTGCTGATGGTTGAGGGGGCATTCAGACCGCGGTATCGAAGCCCATCGACGACCCAGGTCTCCGCGCCGTCGTCCATGTCGTGGGCCGAAATCCTGCCATCCTCGTGCACCATGTAAAGTTGGCCGAAGCCCGCCGCAAGGCCCTCGACGCTCGACGCTTTGTGGCTCCAGGCGACGGCCTGGCCCGGCAAGTCAATGCCGACGAGGTTGCCCTGGTAACTCACTGCGTACAGCTTGTCGCCGACCAAGGCCATCTTGCCGTCAACATCGACTATGCGGTCCAGATCAGATTTGCCTTCCGGGATGGCAATGCGCAAGTCAATTACTGGATACCCCTGTGTCAGCGTCAGTACCACGACATGGCCATTCGCATACCCGGTCATCGCGAGATTCTCGAACAGGATCGGCGTTGACGTGCCGCGCATGGTCAGTGATGGGACCGAGTTGGCGTAGGTCCACTTCTTGTCACCCTCTTCACGCTTAAGCGCAGTGACTTTGCCATCAATGGCCTGCACCACGACGAGTTCAGCATTAAGCTGAGGAGGCACGACGGCTTCGCTGCCGATGCTGACCCGCCACTTGAGCGTGCCGTCTTCTTCGTTGATAGCAACTATCTCGCCGACCGAGGTCGCAACCACGACCAGGTCGCCCAACACGCTAACGCCCCCGGAAATTATCTCCTGGTCATTGCCATCGGCGAACCAGCCAGGCGCTTCAAAATCCTTCTTGTTGTAGTACTCGCTGACGTCGAGGGTCCAGATGCGTTCACCGTCCGCGCTGTTGAGCGCGGTGACGCGGCCGTCAACTGATGCGGCATACACGCGACTGCCTTGCACAGCAGGGACCACCTTGACCTCCTTGCGGCGGTTGCTGCGACCAATCTTGCGACTCCAGGCCCTTGTCAATTCGACTTCAGACTCAAACTTCCTCAGTAGAGTGGGGGTGTCTTCCTCTTGCTTGCCGAAGTTCTCCTTCAGCACAGTGCAGCCGCCAAACACGAGGACAACGCCGAGGGTGAAAATGAACCTCGACAAGGACATCAGGATGCCTCTTGGTCGGCAGTCTCCGCCACGGCATCGGTCACCGGCGCGAGATCATCCAGCTTCATCTTGAGGAACGGCTTTTGCACGCCCTCAACCTGAGTCTCAAACGCGCGCTGATAAGCCGCGCGCGCATCGTCACTCCGGCCCAGCTTCGCCAGTATATCGCCGCGCACTTCCTCAACGGATGACAACAAAGAACCCGCTTCAACACCGTACAGGAGTTTGAGGGCGGCGTCCGCCTCGTCCTGTTGCAGCATGACGCGCGCGAGGCGCAATCGTGCAATCAGCTTGATGCCACCTTCTGCCCGGTCGAGGGCCCAGGTCAGCTCAGACCTTGCGGCATCCCAGTCCCGATCGTCGGCGGCGTTACGTGCCAGGTGAAGGGACGCAAAGACAGCGTAGGTTGTATCTTCGTATTCAGACTTCAGTTGTCCCGCCAGGTATCGGGCTGTCGCTCTTTGCTCGTCGTTCAGACCTCCACCCAATGCGAGGGTACCTGTGGGGGAAACCTCCACCGCCTCTCGCAGCTCCTGGTACACCGCAGATGCGCTCTCAGCGTATTCGCGAGTGCTCTTGTCCCACGTCTGGTAACCAAAGACGCCACCGACGGCGATCAGAATAGTGATCGCGAGTGATGTGCCATTTTGATCCAGCCAGTTCTTGACCGCTTCGATCTGTTCTTCTTCGTCGCTCCCAACGGCCAACCTGCTTCTCCTCTACTTAATACTCGTTAACGACGTGGCCTGCACAGTATTCAGATACATAGACTCAGATACATAGACCTATCAACCAACCTGCCCCGCCGGTTACCACTATCCGTCTTCTGTCCGTATTTGAGGCGCTTTTCGTTTGTCCTGGGCCGCTGATCGATCAGTTCGCAGTCGCAAAGAAGCGTTGCACGTGGTTCGCAATCTCGGCACGGTCAACCGACGTCTGTTCCGATTGAACCCGCAGTTTTTTGAGAGTAACGCGATTGCCCTCCACCTCGTCTTCACCGAGAATCAGCGCCAACATCGCGCCACTTGCGTCTGCCTTTTTCAACTGACTCTTAAATTTGCCGTCGCCACAATGGACCATGACTTTGAGCGAAGGTTCGCGGGCGCGAATCTCGTCAGCCAGCAGCAAGGCGGCCATCCGGGGATCTTCACCCATCGATGCGATGTAAACATCGGCGCTGGCCTGCGGCTCGAATCGATCCTCAAGCAACAACGCCAGTCGATCGAGACCCATGGCGAAACCGACCGCCGGGGTCGCTCGGCCACCGAGTTCTTCAACCAATCCATCGTAGCGGCCGCCGCCACAAACCGTGCCTTGAGCGCCCAGCGCATCGGTCGTGAACTCGAAGACCGTTTTGTTGTAGTAGTCAAGCCCGCGCACGATATAGGGATTGATCACATAGGGCAACTGAGCCCGGTCCAGGTGTCTGCGGAGCGTTTCGAAGTGGTCTTTTGAGTCCTGATCAACGAAGTCCCACAACCTGGGCGCCGCTTCTACCAAGGCCCGCGTGCTCTCGACCTTTGAATCCAGAATGCGCAACGGGTTCGTTGTCAGACGCCGCCGGCTGTCTTCATCAAGCTCCGTCTCGCGGCCCGCAAAGAAGTCCACCAGCGCGTCCCGATAGGCTGCTCGGGAGGCCGCGTCACCCATCGTGTTGATCTCAAGCTGGACCTGATCCCGAACGCCCAGTTCTTCGAGGATGCGGTGCATGATGCGCAGGATCTCCACATCGATGTCCGGACCGGTCATCCCGAAACACTCGATGCCAATCTGCTCGAACTGTCGGTACCGGCCCTTTTGGGGGCGCTCGTAACGAAACATCGCGCCCGAATACCACAGACGGTGGGTCTGGTTGAACAGGAGTCCGTTCTCCAGCGCCGCACGGACGCAGCCGGCCGTTCCTTCCGGCCGCAGCGTCACGCTGTCGCCGCCACGCTCGTCAAACGTATACATCTCTTTCTCAACGATGTCAGTGGTCTTACCGACCAGACGCTCAAAGAGGCCGGTTGATTCCAGCAGCGGCAACCCTATTTCACGATAGCCGTGACCATGCAAAACCCCACGCGCCGTATCCTCGATATAACGATAGCGTTCGCGACGGTCGGGCAGCAGGTCCTGCATGCCTCGTACGGCCTGAATTTTCATGGCACAACCCTGACGTGGTCTTTACGGTGATTTCTTCTCTGGAAACGCTCTTTGAATGAGCGTCCTGTTTGAGCGATTGCTTCTGCCTTGCTGAGCTGGCGGGCGCTTTCTACCTACTCTGAAGCTGCGCTTTCTTCTACCCCCCGAAGCTGCGCTTTCTACCCTCTTTAGCCGTCGCGAGCAATCAGATTGGCTTCCTCGCGCTCTCGTTCGCGCACCTTGTCCCGTATCAGGCGCTCAAGGTCGTCGACGAGGTTGTCGTTGGTCACTTTGTGGTCCGGCTTGCCGGCGACGTAAACCAGATTATTCGGCGACGCGCCGGTCAGGCCGACGTCCGCTTCCTTTGCCTCGCCGGGCCCATTGACGATACATCCAATGACGGCCACGTCGAGCGGGGTCACGATGTCCTCAACGCGCCTTTCAAGTTCGTTCATCGTCTTGATGACGTCGAAGTTTTGCCGCGAGCAACTGGGGCATGCAATGAAGTTGATGCCTTTGCTGCGCAGATGCAGGCTTTTGAGCAGATCAAAGCCCACCTTAACCTCTTCGACCGGATCAGCCGCGAGTGAGACCCGAATCGTGTCGCCAATCCCCTCCATCAGCATCATGCCAATGCCGACCGCCGACTTCACTGTCCCCGAACGCAACCCCCCGGCTTCCGTGATCCCCAGGTGCAGCGGCGCGTCAATTTGGGTAGCAACCGTGCGATATGCCTCCACCGCCATGAAGACATCGGACGATTTCAGGCTCAGCTTGTAGTCCGTAAAATTCTCGTCCTCGAGCATGTCGATATTGCGCATGGCCGATTCCACCATCGCGGTCGCGCACGGCTCTTTGTACTTACGCAGCAGATCCTTGCCGAGTGAGCCGGCATTGACCCCGATACGAATCGGAATGCCCTTGTCCTTCGCCGCGGCCACGACGGCCCGGACTCGTGCGCGCGACCCGATGTTGCCCGGGTTTATCCGCAGGCAATCCACGCCGAGTTCAGCGACGCGCAGCGCGATCTTGTGGTCAAAGTGGATGTCCGCGACAAGCGGCACCGCGACGATTTTCTTGATCGCGCCAAACGCCTCGGCAGCATCCATCGACGGTACTGACACGCGGACAATATCCGCGCCGACCGCTTCCAGCCGCCGGATCTGCTGGACCGTAGCATCGACGTCACAGGTCTCCGTGTTCGTCATGCTTTGCACAGCGACCGGCGCGTCGCCACCCACAGGCACATTGCCAACCATCAGTTGCCGGGTCTTGCGGCGCGTTATGTTCGATTCCTGTCTCATGCTCGTGCTCGTATTGATCGCGTAGGCGGCCCGTTGGAACCCCGGCCCAGAGGTTAAGAGGCGTTACGGGTCAGTCCTGGGCCCCAAGAGTCACTTGCGCGGTTTTGTCTGCTCCCGTGTAGCGCGCAAGATCCACGGTCCGACCATTGAACGTGAGGCCAACTGACGGCGCACGTCCAAACAGAATGCGAAACGGCGCGTTACCTTTGACCTTGAGTGAGTCTCCGCGCAGGTTGAGATCACTGTAGACCGCCACATTGCTGGCGTCCCGTATCTCCAGCCAGCACTCGCCGGTGAAAGTAAAACGCAACTCATCGGCCCCGCCCGCATCGATGTTGATGTGCCGTGTGCCACCCTCCGTGTAGGGTTCAGTAACAACGCCATCCTCGGTCCGCACGATTGTGGACCCATCATCCTCTGCAATTGTCTGAGCGCCCGTTTCCGGGTCGGTCACAGACCCTGTCCCCGCGTCCAATACCTCGACGGCTGCCGCCCGCTGTCCGTCCACACTGGCGATAACGTCGGACCTCATCGCGACGCCACCTTCGCCGTCTCCACCGGCTTCATCCTCTTGACCCTCTTGACCCTCTTGACCGAAGCGATCTCCACCGAATTGACGACCGGAGGAATCGCCTGACTCTTCGGCGGCGACCTTTGCAGCGAGCGCAAGCTGATCGCGGCCAGGATCATCGTCCCCTGCCTGTGCGCGCGCCGGGTCGACTGCTATCGTTCCGGCACCATCGTTCAGCGCCACTGGCGCGCCCGAACGCACGAGTTGGTCGGTTGCGCGCGATCCCGTTACTTTAACTTCGGGTGCCGACTCGCGTGTGAGGTACCAAACGAGCGCGATCACAAGCAGCACACCGATCAACCCGATGATTCCGGTCTGTACGACCGGACCGGTAAAGCCGGCGGAGCCGACCTCTTCTTCGGTAACTCCCCGGATTGGCAAGTCATCCTCCGCGTGCTCCCTGCTGCGGTTGAACAGCTCTACGATATCGTCGCCGGGCAAGCCGACCAGCCGGGCATATGATCGCAGATAACCCCGGATGAATGCGGTCCTGATGTCATAGCGACCCGCGTCGATCGTCGCGATGACCCGTGAGGTCAGGAACAACTCGTCGGCAACATCCTGTTGGGAATACCCCATGGCCTCGCGCGCCTGCGCAAGGACCAGTCCAACTTCGGGCTCCTCCTGAGTTATCGCCTCAGATTCCGCCACGAGCACCTCCGCCTGCGCGCAACAGCTCAAGCTGTACCAGCTCTTTCTGTTCGTCGCTGTCCGGGAAGATGTTCTTTAACATCATCGAGTAGCTAGCCTCGTCATCTTGCCGATCAAATATCCGCGAAAGCCGGATGCCAAGCCACAAGCTGCGCGCGTTCTGCTGCTGCTGCCTCACACTGAGGTAGCGATCAAAGTAATCTTGCGCCATCGGATAGTCCCGAGCATCAAAGGTCATGGAAGCGAGTTCGATGAGTGCCCGGCCCTGGGTCGGGTTCAGACTCACGGATTTGTCGAAGGCCTCAAGTGCCAGTTTGCGTTGGCCGAGCTGCAGGTAGCTGACGCCAAGATTCTCATAGATCGCCGGGCGCCCCCGATAAAACGCGTCCTCAGCACCGATCAGCAACTGCTCGATCGTCTCCGTGTAGCGACCTCGCTCGTACAGGAAAGCACCGTAGTTGTTGCGCGCCTGCGTGAATTTGTCATCGTATTGCAGCGCATCAACGAAGTGCTGCTCCGCCATGGCGTATTCCTGTTCAAGCTGAAACAGGATGCCGAACGCGTTCTGTACCATTGCCGACTTGGGCTCGAGCATCATCGCCTTGTTGAGGTTGTTCTTGGCACGCTGGTATTCCTGATTGCCAATGTAGCCAAGGCCAAGGTCGATATAGCTCTGGGTCAGCTTCGCCTTGTCGATCCGTTTGGGCTTGTCGATCACGCAACCGCCAACCGCAGTCACAACCAGCAACACAGCAATGGTGCGCAACACCACCGGTGCAGTCGCCGTGGTTTGCATGAAATGACTGACCGCGAGGCATATCCGTTCAGTGGTCATAGCGCACGCACCGCAATTTCGTTTTGCTGTCCATATTGCTCCCGGTATCTGGCCTGACGACGCGTCTTGTCCGCAACCTTGCCCACCAACTGGCCACACGCTGCATCGATGTCTGCACCGCGGGTGGTACGCACCATCGCCGAGTACCCGGCGGCAATGACGATGTCCTGAAACCGCCGCACCCGATTGTCCGATGGACGACGATACTCTGAACCTGGAAACGGGTTAAACGGAATGAGGTTGATCTTGCACGGCAGCCCCTGAAGGATACGGGTCAGTTCTGCCGCATCTTCCAGAGAATCGTTAATGCCATCCAGCAGTATGTACTCAACCGTGACCGTCCGCTTTTCCCCAAGGCCGGCCGCATAAGCTCGACTCGCCTCAAGCAGCATACTGATGGGGTACTTGCGGTTGATGGGCACGAGTTCGTTGCGCAGGGCATCGTTGGACGCGTGAAGCGAAATGGCGAGCGACGCATCGGTCGTCTCTGCCATACGATAGATGCCGGGAACAACCCCAGCGGTTGACAGCGTCACCCGGCGCTTCGAGATGCCGTAACCGAGATCATCCATCATGACGCTGATCGCAGTGGCCACATTGTCAAAGTTGAGCAACGGTTCACCCATGCCCATGAGCACGACATTAGTAACGACCCGGTCACGATCGGGATATGCATCGGCCAGCACACGGCGGGCAATGCGCACCTGCGCGACAATCTCACTGGCGGTGAGGTCACTGTTGTAGCCCTGCTTGCCTGTCGAGCAGAAACTGCAATCGAGCGCACAGCCGACCTGGGATGAAACGCAGAGCGTGCCGCGTCCGGGTTCCGGGATGAACACCATCTCGATGGCAGAGCCTGAACGCGCCTTCAGCAGCCATTTGCGCGTGCCATCGGTTGACTGCAGATCCTTCAGGATTGCTGGTTCTTCGATCGACCCGATGGTGGAAAGGCGATCCCGCAGAGCTCGGCTGATGTCGGTCATTTCCTGGAAGTCGTTGACGTCCCGGTGGTGCAGCCACTTCATGATCTGCTCCACGCGGTACGGCTTCTCCCCCATCTCCGCCATCAGGGCGAGCATCCCTTCCCGATCCAGGCCCAGAAAATTGACAGCAGGGGATGGATCGCCCTGACCGATCACCGATTTTCCATCGGCTGCAGCAGATGGAAGATCTGAGGCTTCAACCGACGCGCTTTCTGGCAGTTCACCAGGCACTTCACCTGGCATTTGACCTGGCATTTCACGAGGAGGAATTTCACGAGACATGAGGAGGAGGTTCTCGAAGAGCGACTTAGGGCTAACGATCACAAAGCTGGTCAGGCGTGAAGAAGTACGCGATCTCTCGTTCGGCCGAGGCCGGCGCGTCAGAGCCGTGTACCGCATTGGCGGTCATCGAGTCCGCGAAGTCCCGGCGGATTGTCCCGGGATCCGCCTGCTCCGGATTGGTGGCACCCATGAGTTCGCGGTTGCGGGAGATGGCTTCGTCGCCCTCAAGCACCTGGACAATAACCGGGCCAGACGTCATGTACTCCACCAGCTCGCCGTAAAATGGCTTGCCCTCATGCTCGGCGTAAAAGCCCTTCGCCCTGTCTTCGCTCAGACGTTCCATACGCGAAGCGACAATCCGCAGACCCGCTTTTTCAAACCGGGAAACGATCTCGCCAATCACATTCTTGGCGACCGCGTCGGGTTTGATAATGGAAAATGTTCGCTGCGTCGCCATTGTTTTGTGCTCCGTCTGGTCCGCGGTGTACAGGTACCGCCTTAGGTTAATCTTGAAGGGTGTTGGTCACCGCTACTCATCTGGCTTGTTCCCGATTCTGCTCGTCAAAAACAGACGCGAGCCACCATCTGATACCGCCGCCCGCCATTTCAGGCGTCCGCGATTGCAGGTGATTTGATCGGGTTTGGCGGGACTCGAGCATTATACGCCAAACCGCCGGATTCACAGCGTTACTTCCCCAGCAATTGGCTCGCGTCGGGCAACCGTTGCCCTCTTCGAACGCCACCGCTCAGATCTCTTGTCCATTGCCTGGGGCGTCAATCCATTTCTTCGATCCAGGCCATCTGGATCGCTTCGAGCACTCGCTCACCACACCGTTCCGGGTCGTCATCGAAACCCTGCAGCGCCATCACCCATTCGCGGAGGTCCGTGAACCGTACCGAGAGAGGGTCCACATCCTCGTGGGCTTCCGACAGCTCGATCGCTATGTCGTTTACGTCAGTCCACTTCATTGCTCTCCCCTTTTACTACACGCCGTTAGGACGCCCGGTCTGATCAAGCGATAGGCCTGATCAAGCGATACGGCTGCTCAAGCGTTTGGTCTGCCGAGCGTCTGGTCTTCCTCGGCGCCTGATCTGCTAAGCATCGCAATACCTGCGCTATCACAGACGCCGCGCCGATGTCCCCGCACGCGCATCCACCGTCAATGATTCTCGGACACCTGGTTGATCGTGTATTTCGGTATCTCGATCACGAGATCTTCGTCGCCGACCTCAACTTGGCAACTGAGCCGCGAGTCCGGCTCAAGGCCCCACGCCTTATCCAGCAAGTCATCTTCGGTTTCATCTGACTCTTCCAGCGAGTCGAAGCCCTCGCGCACGATCACGTGGCATGTTGTGCAGGCACAGGCCATCTCACAGGCGTGCTCAATGCTGACACCCGCGGCGAGCGCCACTTCGATCAGCGTGTCGCCGGGTTCGGCTTCGATGACAGCGCCTTCCGGGCAACGCTGCTCGTGGGGAAGGATCACAATAGTCGTCATGACGGGTTTCCTGCCTGGCTGGTTGTTTCGTCGTCCCCCGGTGAGTCCGATGGCTCACCGTCGGCAAACTCGTCTATCTGATGGCCCGCAAGCAAGCGTCGAACACTCGCGTCCATCCGGCGTCCGGCAAAGTCTTCGCTCATCCGTCCCAGGGACTCGGTCGCCGCGACGATCGCATCCTTGTCGTCCGCGTCCGCCAGTGCCCGCAGATCAGCCGCTCGGGCTCGCAATGTTGAGTATTCCTGCGCCGACAGCAGCGATTCGCCATCCGCGGCGAGCGCATTGTCGAGCGCATCAGCAACCTGCAGCCCATTGACCCTCGCCTCCGCCACTGCCCGTGCTCCGGCATCGACGCCAGCGTTGTCAAACGACGCTCGAAGCATCGTCAGAATCTCGTCTTCTTCCAACCCGTAGGTCGGCTTCACCTCAACGCTCGCCGCCACACCGGTGCTCCCCTCTGTTGCCGAAACCGCCAACAATCCATCCGCGTCCACCTGGAACAAGACCTCGATCCGCGCAGCGCCGGCTACCATCGGCGGTATGCCGGTCAACTCAAAGCGCGCAAGGGAGCGACAGTCATCGACGAGTTCCCGTTCGCCCTGCAGCACATGGATGAGCATCGCCGTCTGGCCATCCTTGAAGGTCGTGAATTCCTGTGCGCGCGCAACTGGAATGGGCGTATTCCGGTGGATGACTTTCTCAGTCAGGCCGCCCATCGTCTCAAGTCCGAGCGACAGTGGAAGCACGTCCAGCAGCAGCATTTCATCGTCCGACTTGTTGCCCGCCAGCACGTTCGCCTGGGCGGCGGCGCCAATCGCGACCACACGATCCGGATCGATGTCTGCCTTCGGTGCCGCGCCGAAGTAGGCCGTCACCCGTTCGCGGACAAGCGGCACGCGCGTGGAGCCTCCGACCAGTACCACGCTCGAAATGTCAGCCAGATCCACACTCGCGTCACGCACGCACCGCCGACAGGCGCGGATAGAGTCGTCAATAAACGGCGACATGAGCGCGCTCGCCTCGTCGCGTGTCATGACGGTGCGCAGCACCAGGCCCTCGACCTCAAGGTCGATATCAACCTCGTCAGCAGAAGACAGCGCTTCTTTGATCTGGCGGGCTTCCATCAACAGGGTTCGCAACTGGCGCTGACTGAGATCGTCCGAGAAATCAGCCCTCTGCAGCAACGCCTCGGCGATGGCCCGGTCCAGATCATCACCGCCAAGCGATGAATTGCCGCCGGTGGCAAGTACTTCAAACACACCTTGAGTGAGCCGCAGCAGCGAGATATCGAACGTGCCGCCCCCGAAGTCGTACACAGCGACCACTCCTTCATCGCCGGAGTCGAGGCCATACGCGACCGCCGCGGCGGTAGGTTCGTTGAGCAAGCGCAGGACCTTTACCCCGGCCACCCGGGCAGCATCCTTGGTCGCCTGCCGCTGGGCTTCGTCGAAATACGCTGGCACGGTAATCACGACACCGTCCAACTCGCCGGCGAGCGACGCCTCAGCGCGCGTGACGAGATGGCGGATGATCTCAGCTGACACAGCAACCGGACTGACGTCGCCGGCAACCGTCGAGATAAACGGCATGCCGTCTTCGCCGCCGCGAAACTGATAGGGCAACACGTTGCCAAGCGTGCTGACGTCGTGCACGCCTCGACCCAGCAGGCGCTTGACACTAACGATTGTATTCAGGGGATCTGCAGCTGCCATGTCCAGCGCCGCTCGACCCACCACGGGTGGTGAACTCGCCTGGTAACGAACGGCGGAGGGCAGGAGGTGCTCGCCTGCGAGGTCCGGCAGTGTATCGGTGACGCCACCGCGAACCGACGCGATCAACGAATTGGTCGTGCCAAGATCGATTCCGGCCGCGCGCTTGCGGTCATGCGGGTCAACCGATTGGCCCGGTTCTGTAATCTGCAAGAGTGCCATGGTCTCGTCTGTTCCTCTCCATCAGCTTTCTGAAAAAGTGCTCTACTACCCATCTGAGACCACCGCCGGCAACCAGGATTGGTGAGGGCCTGTTTTTCAGAGTCGCGTGCCCGTGCCCTTTGATGCAACTAAAGCCAAGGTACCGTGAGTTCCTGCGCGACAGCGCGGTAATCCGGCACCGTGAAATGCTGCTAGTAATCCAATAGCTTTTCTTCTCTCGCGGTCGCAGCATCGCGCAGACGCACCATGAACTGCATCTTGTAAGTCGCCTGCTCTGCGTCACTGAGTGCGCCAGCGACCACGCTCGACCTGAACGCGTCCTCCAGTTCTGCAAGCACGGCGCGCATACGCTGCCGGAAGGCGCCCAGTTGATCGACGGCATCAATCGCGTCGTCGTCGATGTCGTCCAATTCCTCTCTCAGTTCGATCTGCTGCATCAGGAAATCCGGCGCCAGCGTCGCGTTCTCTTTAATCTCAACACCGGCGCGACGCAGCAGATAAATCGCGCGAGCAAGCGGGTCTTTGAGCGCGGCGTGCGCTTCATTGACAAAGGTTGCGTGCTGCAGCGATTGCCGCTTCTCCGCCGCGGTGGCGTTTGCGAATCGGTCGGGGTGAAAAGCACTTTGCAGCGTTCGATAACGGTTCGCCAGATGGGTCTGATCGACGTCGTAGGAAGCGTCCAGTCCGAACAACGTGAAGTAGTCCTGAGTCAGATCCACCGCGGAAGCCCTCAGGTTTTAGAAAGTCAACGTTAAATCGAAACGGGCTGATCACCCCCAGAACGGAGTTCTGGGACAGGAATTATCTAACCCTCACGCGGCACGCCAGCGAATTGCACTTGCTGCTATGCGCCGCGGTGCCTGCCGAGACTCGTTTAGCGGCGCCAGAGCGGGCAGATAGATCAGACAGTGAAACTCTCGCCGCAGCCGCACTCGCCCTTGACGTTGGGGTTGCTGAACTCAAAGCCCTCGTTCAGCCCTTTCTTGACGTAGTCCATCTCCGTGCCGTCGAGATAGACCAGGCTCTTTGGGTCGATGTAGACGTCGACGCCCTGGCTCGGGAACACTTCATCTTCAGGCGCTATGTCATCGACCGGTTCGAGCACATAGGTGAGCCCGGAACACCCGGTCGTTTTCACGGCCAGACGAATGCCGATACCGCCTCCACGATCAGTAAGGAATTTGCCGACATGCTCTGCAGCGGCCTCGGTCATGCTAATGCCCATGGTGTCCTCGTTCTAGCCCCATCAATAGTTTGCCTGCGGTGACTTTCGTCTGCTTCAAATGCCTTGAACCTGCGACGTCGTCGGTGCGTCGCTGTAGCCGTTAGTCAGCGGCGGCTACCGAAGCTTCAGTTTCTCCGCGCTTTTGCTTGATATCCCGGACCGCGGCCTTGATCGCGTCTTCGGCCAGCACCGAGCAATGGATCTTCACTGGTGGCAATGCCAGTTCCTGGGCAATCTCGGTGTTCTTGATTTCGGCAGCCTGATCCAGCGTCCGACCCTTCACCCACTCGGTGAGCAGAGAACTCGATGCAATGGCACTTCCACACCCGTAGGTCTTGAACTTTGCATCCTCGATGACACCATCGCTGCCGACCTTGATCTGCAGACGCATGACATCACCACACGCCGGTGCCCCAACCATACCCGTGCCAACATCGTCGGCATCCGAGTCGAGTTTGCCGACGTTGCGAGGATTCTCGTAGTGATCCAGCACCTTGTCGCTATAGGCCATTTCGCTTACTCCTGTTTCCAACCGAAGGTAGCCGACTCAATGCGTCGCCCACTCAATTTTGTCCATATCAACGCCATCTTTGTACATGTCCCACAAAGGCGACAGCTCGCGAAGTTTTCCGACCGCGATGCGGATTCGCTCGACCGCATAATCAACATCTTCTTCGTTCGTGAAGCGACCGATCGAGAATCGCAATGAAGAATGCGCCAGTTCGTCGTTCATGCCGAGGGCGCGCAGAACGTAAGACGGTTCGAGGCTCGCCGACGTGCATGCAGAACCCGAGGACACGGCGACGTCATTCAGAGACATGATGAGCGATTCGCCTTCGACGAAATTGAAACTGACGTTCAGATTGCCCGATACGCGATGGTCGGTGCTGCCGTTGACGTACACCTCTTCCATGTCGCGAAGGCCTTCCCACAGTCGGTCCCGCAGAGCGAGAATCCGCGTCGCTTCTTCCGCCATTTCGTCTTTGGCGATGCGAAATGCCTCGCCCATGCCGACAATTTGATGGGTCGCGAGCGTGCCTGAGCGCATGCCGCGTTCGTGACCACCGCCGTGAATCTGTGCTTCCACCCGAACGCGTGGCTTGCGGCTCACGTAAAGCGCACCCATGCCTTTGGGGCCGTATATCTTGTGGGCCGAGAACGACATCAAATCAACTTTCAGGGTTTCGAGATCAATCGGCACCTTGCCTGCGCTCTGCGCGGCGTCGACGTGGAAGAAGACCTTGCGTGCGCGGCAGACCTCGCCAATGCCGGCGATGTCGTTGATAACACCGATCTCGTTGTTGACGTGCATGATCGAGACGATGGTCGTGTCATCCCGGATCGCGGCAGCAACCGCCTCCGGGGTAACGATTCCGTCGCTGCCGGGATCAAGATAGGTCACTTCAAAACCGTGACGCTCCAGAAACCGGCAGGTGTCCAACACCGCTTTATGTTCAATCTTGGACGTGATGACGTGCTTGCCACGCGACGCGTAAAACTCAGCGACGCCCTTGATGGCGAGGTTATCGGATTCGGTCGCACCCGATGTCCAGACGATCTCACGGGGATCGCAGTTGACGAGATCAGCGACCTGACGGCGGGCGATCTCAACCGCTTCTTCAGCCTCCCAGCCGAACTTGTGCGAGCGACTGGCGGGGTTGCCAAAGTTGCCTTCGACCAACAGGCATTCGCTCATCTTTTGCGCGACCCGCGGATCAACCGGCGTGGTGGCGGCGTAGTCAAAATAAATGGGTACTTTCATATGCGTACGCTTCGTTTTTCCTGGCTCAGCATCTTCAATTCATGATCGCTGGCGTTTGGGTTTCAGAATTTCAACTCTTCAGCTTGACGCCAGACGAACCCGCTCTTCACGTACGGCGTCCTGCCGCGCTGCGATCTCCCTCACCTGACGCTTGTCGATCATGCTGGCAAGGTCGATGCCGGTCAGAAACTGATGGATCTCGTCGGAGAGGTCTGACCACAACTCGTGCGTCAGACAGGTTTCCCCGCCCTGACAATCCGCCCGCCCCTGGCAGCGGGTGGCATCGACTGATTCGTCAACAGAGTCCACAATCTCGGCCACATGGATCGTGCTCGATTCCCGCGCCAACCTGTAGCCACCACCTGGACCGCGCACACTATTGACCAATTCACTGCGCCTGAGCTTGACGAACAGTTGCTCAAGGTAAGACAAGCTGATGCCTTGACGATCAGAGATATCGGCCAGACTCACGGGCCCATCTTCCGCATGCGCATGGACCGCGAGGTCCAGCATTGCGGTTACCGCATATCGTCCTTTCGAAGTCAGTCGCATAGGTCTGGTTGGTCCTGCTTGCGCGCATGTGCGAGCGCTTGTTGGAAGCTGTCCGTCGCTGGGAAAATGGTGTCCCAAATGCACTAACTAAAAGTCGGCTCGTTGAGGCCACTCCGAGCGGGGGAGAAGTCTGCTATAACCTAGTGTTTTAGTCAACTATATCGCGAGATGCAAATCGGTAAGTCAGGCGTCTTTTTCAACAGATCCGGGAGGGTGCAACCGCGTCTGGGAAGGGGTGCGACACGTCCGAGATGAGCGTGCTCTGCGGCCTGCGGGTCGCGTGACCTCGGGACAACCATAATATTTATATATCAATTCTTTACGTGACGAAAGGATGTCCGTTAACGCGCAAGCCGCCGCTCGATCGCCGTTAGAAAGCCTCGCAGCATGTTGATTTCCATCTGATCCGGGCGCACACGTGCGAAAAGGCGCCGCAGGCGCGGCAGCAGTTGGCGCGGATTGTCCGGTGCATGGAAGCCGACGTCGATCAGCACGGACTCAAGGTGGGCGTGAAAGTGCTCAAGGTCCTCCGCTGGCGCACGTGGCATGTCCCAGTCCCGCCCATCCACGCTTATGCGCTCTCCGTGCTGCAGCGACTGCAGGATTTCGTAACTCACCACCTGCACGGCCATTGCCAGATTGAGCGAACTGTAGGCCTCGCCCGTTGGGATGTTCACATGATAGTGGCATTGGGCAAGCTCGTCGTTGGTCAGACCGCGGTCTTCGCGCCCGAACATGACCGCCACTTCACACGACTCGCCCATTTCACCTACGACGCGATTGCCACACTCGCGCGGCGTGAGAAGCGGCCAGGGAATGCGGCGATTTCGAGCGCTCGTGCCAATCACCAACCCACAATCCGCGACGGCGGTCGCGACATCAGGGACCACTACCGCCGTGTCCAGTACATCAGCCGCGCTAACCGCCCGGAACCGTGCCTGGTCACTCGGAAACTCCTTCGGCTTCACCAGCGTCAGTCGGGTGAGCCCCATGTTCTTCATCGCGCGCGCTGCGGCACCGATGTTGCCCGGATGGGAGGTCTCAACGAGAACGATGCGCACATGCGGGAAGAGATTGTCTGTCACGCAGTGTTACCCGCCCACCGACCCTGCCGCCGAAGGCATCTCATCTTTGAACGACTGCCAGGAATGGATCATGTCATCGGTGGTAACCGTGCGCGTCACGACCCGGTCGTCATCCACAAACTCGAACAAACGCCTATCTGGCGCGTAACACGAGTAGAAGACCACCGCACCCGCATCCCCGCCCCGCTCCATGTGAGGGTTAGCATCAGCCCCATCCGAGCGATGGTATTCCCCCGACACACGGCACTTGTGCGTGGTCGTGCCGTCCGGGTGCCACTCATCCAGATGTTGCTCCCCCGACATGACCAGCACCGTGGTGGCCGCCAGGTGTCGATGCCGCGGGCAATGCCCGCCGTCGCCATCGAAGCGCAGCACGAAGTCGATGGTCTGAGCGTCGACGTCCCAGGAAAGGACCTGAAAGTCGTAGCACAGCCGATAACTCGCCGTGTCATCTGCTACTGGCTGCCAGGCCTCCGGTGCGTTGTCGAATTGAAGATGTGGCATCGAAAGCCGCTCCTGTTTTTGTAAAAAGTTTTTGTAAAAAGTTTTCTGTAAAGAGTCTTCTATTAGCGTCTGCTCTTGGACCGTCCGACGTGACACGCAGCGCAGGCCAGATCGCCCCGTCGCGCCCACTGCCGCGAAGTCTATCGTTTCCGGCGGTGGTGCGCTCGAACCGGTGCCACGTACCTTCGCATCAATTCGGCTGCTCGCATCGTCGGCTAACCCCATTGCACTCGAAATCAGCCAGACCCCGTACCCGCTTAGCGTCGGGTGGCTTATGCCTCTGGTATGATGCGCCGCCACTTCGCCGGCAAACAACGTGAAAGAAGCTTTCCTTCCCGACCCTTTTTGACCTTTCTGACGCCTTGTCGTCTTCTCAACTTTTCACCTTTTTACCCGGAGCGACACACCAAAACATGAAACCCATGGCCAACATCGCCCTGCGGATCGCCCGGGAGGCCGCGACGTACATCACGCGCGCCTATGACCGTCCCGATCGCATCAAGGTCGAGGAGAAGTCGCCACACAATTACGTAACGAACGTGGACCGCGACGCCGAAGCAATGATCATCGAGGGTCTGAAGAAGACCTACATCGATCACGCTTTCATCGGGGAAGAGTCAGGTCGCACCGGCTGGGCAACGGCCGAGTACGTCTGGGTGATCGACGCCCTCGATGGCACGACCAATTTCATTCACGGCATCCCGCACTTCGCTATCTCGATCGCCTGCCTGCGCAACGATCGCCCCGAACACGCCATCATCATTGACCCCATTCGGCTGGACGAGTTTGTCGTAAGCCGCGGCGACGGTTGTCGCGTGAACGGGCGAGGCACCCGAGTAACGGTGCGTGAGGTCATTGCCGGTTCGATATTCGCGCACAACGGCACCCGGCCCCGACATGACGATGAGGACACCTCACCGGCCGAGGGGCAAGGCGCGCTGACCGCCCAACTTCTCGACAAGGCGGCGACGCTGAGAGAAGCCGGCAGTGCCGCGCTCGACCTCGCGTATGTTGCGAGCGGCCGGTTCGACGGCGTGTGGATGAGCGGCCTCAAACCATGGGACATGGCGGCCGGCATTCTTGCGATTACCGAGTCAGGCGGGCTTGTCAGCGACTTCGCTGGCGGCGGCAACTACATGGAGACAGGCAATCTGGTGGCGGCAAATCCGAAGTGCTTCCGCGCGCTGCTGCCACTCGTGCGCAAACACCTGCACGAGGTGCGCAGCTGATTTTTTCGGAGCAGCCCTGACGGTACTGGTGACTCGCCCTGCCGAAATCGATTTCGAAATCAGACCGTGCCGGCGTCCTGCTGGTCTGCATTCTCTTTGACGGGAATAGCGAGGTCTTCTTTCGAGATCTTGAGCGCGATCAGCATGTTCGCCGCGATGTAGATTGACGAGTAGGTGCCGATGATGACTCCGATAATCAGCCCCACGGCGAAGAATCGAATCATTTCGCCGCCAAGCAGCAGCAACGCAAACAACACCAGCAGCGTCGTCAATGACGTGACCAACGTGCGCCCCAGGGTCTGGTTGAGCGATGTGTTGATGATCTCAACGGCCGGAGCGCGACGAATCTTGCGGAAGTTCTCGCGGATGCGGTCAGAGACAACGATCGTGTCATTGAGTGAGTAACCGATCACCGCGAGCAGTGCTGCCAGAACCGTGAGATCGAAATCCCAGCGCGCGATCGAGAAGATCCCGAGCGTAATAAATACATCGTGGAAGAGCGCGACAACCGCCGCAACGGCAAACTTGAGCTGAAAACGAAAGGCAACGTAAAGCATAACGACGCCGAGCGCGATGAGCAGACCCATGCCGCCCTGGTCACGAAGTTCCTCACCGACCGCAGGGCCGACAAACTCCGACCGTCTAAGCTCAATCTCGCCCTCTGTCCCTTCCTCCAGGCTGAGTTTGACCCGGTCGCCAAGCAGCGCGTTTTCGCGGATAGAAAGGCCCTTCTGCGGCGGCATCCGCACAAGGATGTCCCGCTCGGAGCCAAAGAACTGCACCTGATGACCCTCGTAGCCGGCCGCGTCGAGCTGACGACGTATTTCCTCCGGCGTTTCGGGCGACGCGTAGTGCACCTCAACGAGCGTGCCGCCTGTGAAGTCTAGCCCCCAGTCCAACTGGTTGATCCCGAGTGACGCAATCGACATGACGACGAGGATCGTCGAGATAATCGCCGCTATCTTGCGATAGCCCATGAAATCAATCTTCAGATCCATATCAAATAGCCAGGGTTTTCACGTTGCGGCCGCCGTAGACCAGATTGACGATGGCCCGGGTGCCCATGATGGCCGTGAACATCGAGGTCAGGATGCCGATCGACAATGTCACGGCGAAGCCCTTTATCGGTCCGGTGCCGATGGCATAAAGAATGACCGCCACAATCAGCGTCGTTAAGTTGGCGTCCATGATCGTGACGAACGCACGCTCGAAACCTGCGTTGATCGCCGCCTGTGGCGGCAGCTTGTTTTTCAGCTCCTCACGTATCCGCGAGAAGATCAGCACATTGGCATCCACCGCCATGCCGACGGTGAGCACGATGCCGGCGATGCCAGGCAACGTGAGGGTTGCCGACAGGCTGGACATGACTGCGACCAGCATTACGAGGTTGGCGAGTAACGCCATGTTAGCGGCGAGGCCAAATACCTTGTAGTAGACCAGCATGAACAACATGACCAGGCCGAGGCCGACGGCGACCGACATCGCGCCAAGCCGAATGTTCTCTTCCCCGAGGCTCGCGCCGACAGTCCGCTCCTCAACGATGAACATATCCGCTGCAAGCGCACCGGCCCGCAGCAGGAGCGCGAGATCCCGTGCCTCGCCTACGGCAAGACCCGTGATACGAAACTGTACGGCGAGCGCCGATTGCACGGTGGCGAGACTGATGACTCTGCGTACGACGTACGGGACGGTCGTCAGCACCTCCGCGCCGTCCACCATCTCGGACACGATCCTGGTTTTCGTCTCAATAAAGAGCACACCGAGGGCACGGCCAACATTCTTGTAGGTAGCCCGGTGCAGCAACTCGCCGCCCTCGCCATCGAGAGTGATATTCACCTGCGGCATGCTGGTGTCCGGGTCAACGCCGGTCCGGGCATCGACGACCCGATCACCGCGCAATATCACCCGCCGTTCCAGGCGCACCTGCCGCCCCTCGTATTCGTACTCAAGGACCGTGCTGCGCGGGGCGTCTGGTTGTGCTTCAAAGTGGAACTCAAGCGTCGCCACCTTGCCCAGAATGTTCTTTGCCTGGGTCGGGTCCTGCACCCCTGGCAGGTCGACGACAATGCGGGTGCTGCCGAGCTTCTGAACGAGAGGTTCTGCGACGCCCAGTTCGTTCACCCGGTTTCTGATCGTCTGCAGGTTCTGGTTGATCGCAAATTCTTCAATCTCGGCGATGGATTGGGGCAACGGCGTGAGCACCAGTCCAACATCGTCACCGGCGCTGGTCGTCGTGATCGAGAACTGGGAATATTCGTCCTCGATAAGCGTGCGAGCCCTGTCCCGCAGGGCATCGCTCGTGAACATTGCGCGCAGGCTGTTGTCATCGTCGACCTCGACGCTGCGATATCGAATCGGCGGCTTCTGGTCGCGCAGCTTGCGCTTGATATCGGTTGCCATGCCGTCCAGCCGATCAGCGATCGTCTTAGCGGTGTCCACTTCCATCAGAAAGTGCACGCCGCCGCGCAGGTCGAGCCCGTACTTCATGGGTTCGCCGCCGAGGCTCTTCAACCAGTCAGGCGTAGTCGCGGCAAGGTTGAGGGCAACCACGTAACGACCGCCGTCCAGCCGCAGCGCATCTTCAATCTCTTTTTTCGCAACAAGCTGCGTCGTGTTGTCCCGGACCCGAATGACGCCGTTGCCGTCAACGAGTTCCTCGCCAAAAAACGCGATGCCTTCAACGCGGAGCGCGCGCGTCGCCGTATCGAGAACCGCCTCCTGGATAACCCCGTCGCTGGACTCCGTGCTGATCATGACCGCGTAGTCGGGTGGATAGATGTTCGGCAGGGCGTAAATCGCGCCAAGGCTTACCGCCCCGAAGACGAGCATGTATTTCCAGATCGGGTAGGTGTTCAGCATGACTAAAGGGCGCCCGTCAGATGGACTTGATGGTGCCCTTCGGCAACATCGCAGAGACCGAGCCTTTCTGCAGTTTTAGCTCCACCTTGTCTGCTGCCTCAAACAGCAGGTATTGCTCTTCTACCTTGACGATCTTTCCCATCAGGCCGCCGTTCGTCACAATTTCATCCCCCTTGGAGAGGGCAGCGATGAGCTCACGATGCTCCTTGGCACGCTTGCTCTGGGGTCGCCAGATGATGAAATAGAAGACAAGAATGAAGCCGCCAATGATGAAGAAATCGAGCGGAATGCCGCCGAACGAACCCATTCCACTACCACCGGCTTCAGCGGCGTGCGCCTGCGGAATCAGCCAGTTCATCGACCTTGCACCGACAGTACATTCGACCATTGTGCCGCTTGCGTTAACGCCATTGCGTCCACCTGTTCACCTCTATTTGTTGTTGGGTTTGCTCGCATGAGCCTGAATTGATGGGCTGCGGTGACGCCGTCGCCCTCGCTTCCCGTTGCCTGCTGGTTCCCCACCCTTTGCCGTAAACCGTATCGACCAGGAAGGGTCCGTCCCGACAAAACGCGGACCTTACCAAAACGACTCACTCAGGACGACCATTCAGCACGATCGGTCAACTCGACCAGCCTGCACGAACCGCAGCCACATGGGCCGCCAGTCGTCCGTTTTCAATCGCATCACGCAAACCTGCCATGAGGGATAGGTAATATGAGACGTTGTGCACTGTATTCAAGTGCGCGCCCAGTATTTCGCCGCACTTGTCCAGATGATGCAGGTACGCACGCGAGAATTTCTGGCAGGTATAGCAGGCGCATGCGGCGTCGAGCGGGCCAGTATCGGTCTTGTGGACCGCATTGCGGACGCGCACCACGCCGGTCGACGTAAAAAGGTGACCATTGCGTGCGTTGCGGGTTGGCATCACGCAATCAAACATGTCGACACCCGCCAGAACCCCTGCAACGAGATCCTCCGGCGTGCCGACCCCCATGAGGTAGCGAGGACTTGCCGCCGGCAATCGCGGCGCGAGGTATTCGACAACCCCCGCCATTTCTTCCTTGCTCTCACCGACTGACAGACCACCGATCGCATAGCCGTCGAAGCCGAGGGATGTCAGTCCGTCGATCGATTCGTCGCGCAAATCGAGATGTACGCCGCCCTGCACGATGCCAAAGAGCGAGTTCGGGTTTTGACCGAACGCCTGATGACTGCGCGCGGCCCATCTAAGCGACAGGGCCATCGAGTCGGCGACACGTTGTTTGTCCGCCGGATAGTCCGTGCACTCGTCAAATATCATCACGATATCCGAGTTCAGCGCCTGCTGGATCTCCATTGAGCGTTCCGGCGTCAGAAGCACCTTGTCGCCGTTAATGGGCGAACGGAAGACCACGCCGTTCTCATCCACCTTGCGCAACGCGTCCAGGCTAAAGACCTGGAAGCCGCCCGAGTCCGTCAGGATGGGCTTGTCCCACCCCATGAAACCGTGAAGCCCGCCGTGCTTGCGCACGACGTCCTCGCCCGGGCGCAGCAACAGATGAAACGTGTTCCCGAGCAGAATCTGAACGCCAGCGGTTTCGAGATCTGAAGGCGACAGGCCCTTGACGGACCCATAGGTGCCACACGGCATGAAGATAGGCGTGGTGACGGCGCCGTGAGCAAGATCGAGGCGACCGAGACGTGCCTCACCCTCGGTGGCAAGAACTGAAAATTGCATGGGTCGGCAGGTTAGCGAGCGGAGCGCGAACTCTACACGTCTCGCTGCACCCCGACGAGGCGTGACACGCGCCGCAGCCTGCCCCGCCGGATGAATGCTACGATGGTGCCGCCTCAACATGAATGGAAAACGGAGAGAGAACATGCTGGAAGCTGGTACCAACGCCCCGGACTTCGCACTGCGAAGCCACGACGGCGAGGAAGTGACGCTCGCATCTTTGCGCGGCAAGTGGGTGGTGCTTCACACCTTTCCCCTTGCCTTCACCGGCGGATGAACTAATCAGACATCAACTTTCAACCGTGCGTTGAAGCAGTTTTCTGAAGCAGATGCCCAATTGCTGGGCTTGTCCGTAGATTCCACCTTTGCCTTAAAAACCTGGGCGATGGCGATGGGCGGCGTCCGCCACCCGCTGCTTGGGGACTTCTGGCCACATGGCGGTGTTGCCCAGTCGCTCGGCATCTTCAATGAAGACGCCGGCATCGCAAACCGCTCGCTCTTCATCATCGACCCCGAAGGCGTCATACGTCACAGCGAGTTGTATGCCGGCTCGCTGCCGCAGGTTGATGCTGCGTTGGCCAAGCTCGCAGAGCTTAAAGGTTAAACGCTCGTAGGAGCTTAAGCATTAGAAGCTCGTAGCGCCCGAAGGTTAAGAACTCGAAGGTTAAGAGCTCGAAGAGCTTAGAGGCTGGGCGGGAGCGGACTGGATCAGATTTCAGTCCGCCTCTGCTTTCAGTTAAGGCGCGTCTCACGTCACGCCGGTTCGAACACCGGTATGACCGTGCCATCGGGTAATGTCTCAAAGCCCACCCGCAGCGCCATGCCAATCTTTACTTCAGCCGGTTCCACGCCGACAACGTTCGTCGGCAGGCGCACCCCCTCTTCGAGATCAACCTGCGCCAATACGATCGGCAGCCGTCCCTCGTGTCGCGGATGATAAACCCGGTGCAGCAATCCAAAGCTGTATAAGGTCGCGTTGCCCGACGCGTCCCGCCAACCGATCTCGGTGCCGCCGCACGACTGACAGCGCGCCCGTACCGGAAAGGTCCAACGACCGCAGTCGTTGCAGCACTGCAAACGCAGCCTGGACTCTTTCGCCCCGGCAAAAAACGGGGCAGATGCTTCTGATGGTTCTGGCAGCCAGTCGTCGCTCATGCTGCAGCCTCCGGGGCGAGTACAAGCGTCGAGTGATAATTCAGCATGCCGCCATTGCCGGAACAGATAATGAGGTCATTGGGCGCCTGACGGGTTCCACCGTGGCCGCGTCCTTGAATCACTGCTTCTGACACCGGGGTCATTCCCCACATGTAGTAGCTGGACAGCTCCCCACCACCGGTATTCGTCGGCAGACTGCCGCCCGGCCCAAGCTTGCCGTCTTCCACAAACGGGCCGCCCTCGCCCTTCTCGCAAAAACCATAGTCCTCAAGGGTATCGAGGACCGTATAGGTGTAGCAGTCGTAGAGCTGGCATTGGGTGACGTCAGACAGGACGGCATCTGCCATTTCAAGCGCCTTTGGTGCGCATCTGACCCCAGGTCCCCGCACGGCGTAATCCTTGTCCGCCCGGCCGGTATCATGCTGATGGCCCTGAGCAAAGCCGCGCACATAGACGGGCGGCTGACGCATGTCTCGTGCCCGTTCGGCGGACGTCACGATGACGCAGACGCCGCCGTTCGAGACAAGGCAGCAGTCGAGGACATGAAACGGCTCGACCACCCACGGCGACGCGTGATAGTCGTCAAAGTTAATGGGTTCTCGTTTGGTCGCGTGCTCGTTGTGGGCCGCCCACTCTCGTTGGGAAATCGCGATCTGCCCAAGTTGTTCGCTGGTCGTGCCGTAAAGCCCCATGTGGCGCTGCGCGGCCATCGCAAACTGCGGGATGGCTCCGGCGAAACCATAGAGCTGATGCAGCGAGCTGAGCGCATCGGTACCGCGGCCGCCCGAGTAAGACGCACCCGTGCGCTGGCCCTCCCGCAGCGGCGCGTCGGCAAAGACACACGCAACATTGTTAGCAAGACCGTTGGCAACGGCCATGGCGGCGTATTGGATCATCTGACCCGCACTGGAGCCATAGCCCTGAATGAACGAGAGCTGGTTGAGATCAGTCAGGCCAAGAGAGATGTGCAACTGCAGATCAACCTCGCGCGTGATGCCCGCATTGATCAGAAGACCGTCGAGTTCTGATTTGTCGAGGCCCGCGTCCGCCAGCGCGAGCAGGACCGCCTCGGCAGCGAAGTCCGGTGCGGAGCGATAGACCCGCCCCATCTCTGTAATGCCAAGACCACAGATGGCGGTGGCACTATTCATCGGGTGAGTCATCAGTTTTCCAATACGCGTTGGCAAAGTTGCGCATGGTCGGCCATCTGGGTTTGAACGGCAACTGTGGGTCCAGGTGTGTGTGTCCAGGGGGTGTGGATCCAGGGGCCTCTGTATTTGTACATGCCGAGTTTCTCGGCTGACCCTTGTGGTCCAGAACCATCAGGGACGGTGATGCTGGCACACCTTGAGACCATCCATGCTGCATTTCCGTGGCGGTCGTGTTATTGGTTTCGGGGTACATCACCCTCTGTAAGACTCTCACGGACTTTTAATTAGAAGGGGCGGACTCACCATGCAGGACTTTGAAGGCAAGACAGCGGTCATCACGGGTGGGGCGAGTGGCATTGGCCTCGCGCTCGCTGAGAAGTTCGCGGCGGCGCGCATGAACGTTGTCCTGGCGGACATCCAACAGGATGCACTGGACACTGCGGTTGAGCAGTTAAAACAACGTCAAGCCAACGTGATCGGCGTCAATACCGATACGATGCTGAGAGCGTCCATCGACAACTTGCTCGCGGAAACCGTGGAGGCCTTCGGCAAGGTCCACATTCTGTGTAACAACGCCGGCGTCTTCGGCACCAAATATGTTGGCCTGCCCGCATGGGAGGTCCCGGACGTCGACTGGGACTGGGTCATGGGCGTCAACTTCAACGGCGTGCGATACGGCATCCAGACGTTTGTGCCCCACATGCTGGCGCATGACGAGCCATGCCACATCGTCAACACCGCGTCGCTCGCCGCACTGATTCCCGGCGGCGGCAACTACGGCGTCAGCAAGCACGCGGTCCTCGCGTTCACCGAGGGCTTGCAAAGGGATCTCATCGCCCACGACACCAACATCCGGGCGTCCGTGCTTTGTCCTGGATTCGTTGACACGCAAATATTCGCAGCGGAACGCAACCGCCCCTCAGACCTCGACGGCGCCGACGTCGCCGAGACACCGCGCGCCTTCAACGGCAGCGCGATGACCGCCATCGGCAAAAGACCAGCGGAAGTCGCCAATATCGTTTTCGAATCGATCGAGCAGAATCGCTTCTACGTGTTGCCGCACACATCCTGGGACGATCTCGTGCTCGGCCGGGTGCAAAAAGTGCTTGCACGGGGCGAAGTTGCGACCTTCGACATGGAGTTGCTGCAGCGCAGGCGGGAAGCTGGCGAGGACGTGTAGAAGGAATGCAGCCCAGCGCGCCCGATCAATCACACTTATCGTAAGGGAAGAAGGAATACCAAGTGCCTGACGTACGGGACCTGGCGTGCGGTGGCGCTACAAGAACCTTCGCCACATAATGCCGGTCTCCCTGCAGACCGGACACCAATGTGATGCCCCTCGCCCCTTGCATCCAGCGCTTCGTCACGTCGAATAGCGCAATCATTCGACTCTTGTGTGGGGCTCTGGCCCTCGCGCCTGTCGTCACCGTGGGTGCAGCAGAACGCCCCGGCCCGCTGCCCCGCACCACGGTCATCGACGATTACGTCAAGCGTGAAGACCCCAGCTATTCCTGGGGCGTTGTCTCATCCACCACTGAAGACGGCACCACCTCCATCGTGGTCGACATGGTGTCGCAGCAATGGCTGACCAAAGAAGACGTTGACCTTCCCGAGTGGCGGCACTGGTTGACGCTGGCGGTTCCCGCAAAAGTCACCTCAAACGTCGGCATGTTGTTCATCGGCGGCGGCCGCAATGGCCGGGACGCGCCCAAAGCAGCAGGAGCTCGTTTCGCCGCCATCGCTAAGGCAACCGGCAGCGTCGTCGCCGAACTTGGCACGGTGCCCAACCAACCCCTGACATTCCACAACGATGGCAAACCCCGAACCGAAGACGACCTGATTGGCTACACCTGGGATCAGTTTCTAAAAACCGGCGAAGCACGCTGGCTGGCGCGCAACGCCATGATCAAGAGCGCTGTGCGCGCCATGGACACCATGACCGCGGTGATGGCGACCGCGGACGCCGGCAAACGCAACGTCGACCGATTCGTCGTCGCGGGGGGTTCCAAACGCGGCTGGACCACGTGGCTGACCGGCGCGATGGATGATCGCGTGGTCGGCATCATCCCGATTGTGATCGACGTGTTGAACACGCAGGTCTCCATGCAACATCACTTCGAAGCATACGGCTTCTGGGCACCATCAATCGGCAATTACGTGGAGCATCACATCATGGAACGCCTGGACCATCCCCGGTTAGCCGAGCTATATAAACTCGTTGACCCCTACCATTACCGACACCGCCTGAACATGCCGAAGCTGCTGCTAAATGCCGCGGGTGATCAGTTCTTTCTGCCGGATTCCAGCCACTTTTACTGGGACGAACTGCGGGGTGAAAATTACCTGCGCTACATTCCCAATACAGACCACGGGATGGATGGCACCGACGTCCTGGACACCATCGTCGCGTTTCAAACCCTGATCGTGGAAGGCCGCAAGCCGCCACAATTCACCTGGAAGCGCAGCGGCGACGGCAAGATTCGCATCCTGACAGAGACTGACCCGGTCGCCGTCACGCTTTGGCAAGCGAACAATCCACACGCCCGCGACTTTCGGGTGGAGACTCTGGGCCGAAAATACACGCAACAAGCCGTAAAGCCGAATGCAGAGGGCCTGTATGAGGCCCATATCGACACACCTAAAGATGGCTGGACTGCGTGGTTTGTCGAACTCACCTTTGATGTTGGTGCGGCGACACCACTGAAGCTGACCACTAATGTCGCCGTTGCGCCCGACGTACTGCCATTCAAGGGCAAGCCCGCAAACCTGCCGCCTTCAATCACCTATGTGTGCACGCCAAAGTCCGACGCTGACGTACTCGCCAGCCAGGTCGTCGCGCAACTCGAAGGGCAACCTTTTGCCGCAAACCTACATGCCAGGGTCCATGCGGACCGGCTCTATCTGAACTGGACGCCTGCAGCGGGACTGTATGACGGTGCAGGCGGTGTCGATAAACAACTGCAGGCAATGGGGTGCACGAACAGCGCCTGGCAACTCGAGTCAGGACCCGACATCACACTGCCACCGGTCAGCGCGCGATGAGCGCGCGTTACATCCCTTCTAAAGCGACAATGAAGTCAACGTTGAACTTGCCAGCACGCAGCTTGATCGCCTCCTGATAGCCATCTGAATACCAGAAGTCATTCAGCGCCGGCATGGAGTCGAACCGCTCGACAGTGAGCACTTGTGGGTGTTTCCACTCACCTTCCATGACCGTGACCTGACCGCGGGCAAGGACCTTGACGCCAGCCGCCTGTGCCAGCGGCCCGGCCTTCGCACCGTAGGCACTGAAATCAGCCCCGCCGACAACGCTGCCACTCACTACCATGTACGCCGGCTTCGGATTGGCCGCAATGGAACCCGGGATGCCGGCCGCAAGGCTCACGCCGATCACGAGACCAAGCGCCAGCATCATTGAATGCGTTAGGTAACGGGACCAAATCTTCATGCGTGCACCGGTAGGGGAAAGGAGTGCACCGACTGTAGCAGATGCCGCCGCACGCGGCCGTACATCCCACCCTCTCTACGTGCGACTGCCCGCCGCTAAGTGTCGCGCGTGATGAACATCGCGTCACCGTAGCTGAAGAAACGGTAACGCCGCTTAATCGCCGACTGATAGGCCGCCATCACCGCATCCCGACCTGCAAAAGCGCTAACCAACATCATTAGCGTGCTGCGAGGTAGATGAAAGTTGGTGACCATGGCGTCGACCACCCGGAACTCAAAGCCGGGATAGATGAAGATGTCCGTCTCGCCAGCAAACGGCTGCAACGATCCAGCCCGCACCGCGGACTCCAGGCTGCGCACGGTCGTCGTGCCGACCGCGACCACCCGCCCGTCACGCGCGCGACAGTCAGCGATTGCTCGAACCACCTCGGCAGTCACTTCCACGCGTTCCGAGTGCATCTGGTGTTGCGCTACATCATCCGCGCGCACCGGCTGAAAGGTGCCTGCGCCGACGTGCAGCGTCAGGAAAGCCGTGGCGACCCCTGCATCAACCATTCGATTCATCATGTCGTCATCAAAGTGCAGGCCTGCTGTTGGCGCAGCGACTGCCCCATCTTTGCGTGCGTAGATAGTTTGATATCGCGCTGCGTCCTCATCGTCTGCGCCAGACTCACGCCTGATGTAAGGCGGCAACGGAACATCACCGGCCGACTGCAGAATCAGCGCAACCCCCGGGGCAGGAAAGGCAAGGCGAAAGAACTCACCCTGTCGGCCCAGGATAGAGACTTGCCCGCCGTCACCATCCAGGACGATCACATCACCGGCATGTAGACGCTTGCTGGACCGCAACATCACGAGTGCTTCGAATTCGGAAACGACTCGCTCGATCATGACCTCGACCCGCCCCCCAGTCGGCCGGCGGCCGAACAGTCGTGCGGGGATCACACGCGTGTCGTTGAAAACCAGCAGGTCATTGGCGCTTAGTTGATCCAGCAGATCAGGGAATTGCCGATGCTGAATGTCTGCGCCACTGGCAACATCAGAGCCCGTATCCGCCCCAACATGCAGATGCAGCAACCGAGCATCGCGACGGGCCGGCGGAGGGTGTTGCGCGATCAGTTCCGAAGGCAGGTCAAAGTCGAATTCATCGACTTGCATGGCGGGGTCAGTTCTTGGTTTCGGCTCGGGGACGCGAAAGTAGCACGGCGGGGGATGCCAGGCTACTCGGCTTCTGTCAGCGGTTTCAGTCAACGGCTTTAGAAAGCAGCGGCTTAGAAGTCGAATTTGAAGTAGTCGGTCCAGGCGTTGAAGTCCGCACAATCGTCGTCGATCATCACGCCCGCATAGTGCGTGTCTTCGTTCGCGGACCGACGCACTTCCCCTTCAAGCCGATACAGGTGCTCCTCAAGGTCCAGTCGCAAACCGAGCACGGTGTTGACCGGCAACTCGACCTCGCTCGCAAACTTTAAGCCGTGTTCAGAGATGTCCACCGTAACGCCCGCAAGTTAGTGTCATTCAACTCCGGCGTTTGCAGACAGTTGATGACCTCGACCATGACCCTCTCTGTCTCTTCGATTCGATCAAGACGCATGGCCACTCCGTTGCTGTTTTGGTGGATCGCTGTCGCGTGAATAGCTGTTCGGCCTGTAGGGCCTGTGGTGCTTTAGTGAGTAAGTGGCGTTCTGCCACTCGCACGATTCGTGCAGGACAGACAGCTGCTGTCGATTGAGTCTGCCACGGCCACTCAACGCAAAGGGAATCCTAGCATAGGCAACACATCTCCCAACGCGCCAGACAGCAGAAGGGGCTGGCGCAAACCCGGACAGGAGGTCGCATCCGAACAGAATCAAGTTATAATCGATCCTGTGCCGGGGTGGCGGAACTGGTAGACGCGCCGGATTCAAAATCCGGTTCCTTCACGGGAGTGTCGGTTCGATTCCGACCCTCGGTACCAGCTTCGCGTGAAAATGCCTCCTTGCAGGCTCTCCAGACGTCTCAGACCGCCCTCGTGCCTAGGTGGATCACTTGGGTGGGTCAGTTTGGAGACTGCCCATGCCGTCATACGCCAGATATCTGGTCAAAAGTCGCCACGGTCACGGCCAGTGGATAGGGCGGCCGACCGCGCTGCACATTGGGATAGAAGCGTTTAACGAGCTTCTCTAGCCGATCAGCGAGCGCTCTGAACCGCACCGGTTTCTCCGGAGACTCGTTTGTTTGAGTCAAGCTGCCTGAGCCTGGCTCGTTAGTTGCCG
>Ga0302135_10000227_pt1 | contig 34607 bp, 37 predicted proteins | sample CBN3_surface_MG_FD_203119 | JGI IMG/M metagenome (GOLD analysis project Ga0302135, IMG submission 203119) | Marine microbial communities from Western Arctic Ocean, Canada - CBN3_32.1 | ecosystem: Environmental > Aquatic > Marine > Oceanic | place: Canada: Western Arctic Ocean | collected...
ATGCCAGAAGGGTTCCTCCCCCTTCAATGAGAACGGAGTTCACTCCCCGCTCTACAAGAACGGTCATTAATGCGCCTACATCCACTCGTCCGTCTTTGCCAGGAAGTTGAACGACCTCCGCGCCGACACGTTGCAACGCGTCTTCCTTCGACTGATCCATGCCGGCTGTAGCAACCAGGACATTCCCCTGACTACTGAACAGCTTGGAAGTGGGCGAAACCCGGCCGGAACTGTCCACCACCACTCGCAGGGGCTGCCGTTCCAAGGGAATATCGCTCTCGTCTCTCGCGGTGAGCTGTGGGTCATCTGCCAAGGCTGTTCCAACACCAACCATAACGGCATCGGCTGTCCTACGCAGCGCATGGGCATGACGTCTAGCTGCCTCGCCCGATATCCACTGAGACTCCCCGTTAGCCGTTGCAACCTTGCCGTCCAGACTCATAGCGAACTTTGCAATGACAAAAGGCAGACCTGTGGTAGTTCTATGGACATAGCTTTCAATAATTTTGGTGGCGTCTTCAGCGCAAAGACCAAGGGAGACTTTAACTCCGGCCCGCTCCATCTCCGCAACGCCTGCGCCGTTTACCCTAGGGTCAGGGTCAAGAACTGCTGTGCGCACTTCGGCAATCCCGGCTTTCAACAACGCCGTGGTGCATGGGGGGGTTCTACCAAAGTGGCAACAAGGTTCAAGCGTCGTATAGATAGTCGCGCCCCTAGCTGCCTCGCCGGCGTGCTCCAGGGCAACTATCTCCGCGTGGGGGCCACCTACGGGCTGCGTCCAACCCTCGCCAACAACAGCACCACCCTTAACGATGACTGCGCCGACGGAGGGGTTAGGGCTCGCGGAGCCTAGTGTATTCCGGGCAAGCTCAATTGCCCGTTGCATGTACTGCATAGATCAATCATCCCTTTGTATCCAGCAATTGCCGGTACTCAGGCAAGCCAGTAGCTTCATAAAGCTGGGACCAGTGCTTCAGCGAGGGCTTTGCCCGGCCGTATACCCAATCTTCAACCGTTTTGAGAGGAATCCCCAGGGCATCAGCGAAGTGGGTGACGCTTCCCTTGTATTCACTGGCCTGAAGCCAATCACGCAAGGCTGAAGCGTCTATCGAGCGTTTCCGGCCACTGCCACTTGCAGCGGTTTCGTTCCCGTAGTTACGATAAAACTGGCTCACCATTGGACCGTCCTGGCCCTGATATTTACTCCCCAATGTCTTGGAGCCGTAAGGGTTCTCAGCAGGCGAGGTTAATTCCATGAAGGAAAGCTGCGACACTTTCATGCCGTAGTACAGGCTAATGGGCAAGTTTGCCAGATTGCTAAGCTCCAAGGTCAATCTGCCCTGCCACCCGGGGTCTACAAAACCGGCGGTGGAGTGGACAACAAGACCCAAGCGGCCCAGTGAACTCTTCCCGTCCAGCCGTCCCACGATGTCCGCCGGGAGGTGTATCTCTTCCAGGGTGACACCCAAGGCAAACTCCCCAGGGTGGAGCATGAAGGGAATAGCCGCGTCAATCTCAATCTTCTCCGTGAAATGATCCACGGATTGACGAACGTCAATGAAGGGTTGCTGTGTCCGCTTGAAGATCAGGAACTTTGAGCCTAGGCGCAAATCAATGCTGGCGGGTTGAACCAGCGCATCCTCATAGGGGTCTACGTAGATGCGGCCTTCTTGAATAGCTTTGCGGATATCGCGATCACTAAGAACCATTACACCCATACCTAAAGAGAATACAGAATATACCTGTTTATCATACCACTCTCACCAGTAGTACGCCTTATGAGAACAGCCCCTCTGCCCTGGAATAGACGCAGAGGGGCTGTGTGCCTAATGCAGTTGTTATGTGCCCAGGGTTAGGACCAGGCCCCAAACCCCATTGCGCAGCCCGTCCCCGCAGGGGAACGGTAGCAGGGCGCGTAATCAATGAGTTTGAAGTCCAGGTGCTCCGTTGCGCCAGCGGCAGCTACCCAGTTACGTATCTCTGAGGACCCTGACGAAATGTGCTCCCGGGGCAGGGAAAACAGGCTTTCTGTGTCCTTGTTCTCAAGGCTCTTGATTACCCGTTGGTCAATCTCTTCGTTGATGACAAAATGAGACAGGCCGCCAGAGGCAATTACTGCAACCCGCTGGTTGTTATCCCATGACTCAACGGCCTTGCGAATGGCCTGTCCCAGCCTGTATGAACGCTCTGGTGTGGGCTGATTGGGAGGAAAGTAGGTGTTCAACATAACCGGCACCATTGGAATCAACTTGTCCTGCATGATGCGGGTGTAGACAAAGTTGAAGGCGTGCCCCATACCCTGGCCCTCTTTGAAGTACCGGCTGTGGGCAATATCAAACTGTTGCTCCATCAAGGAATCAATCATGTGAGACGCCAGTTCCGTAGCAACTGGGTATTCCTTCTTTTCCAGCCCGTAGGCCCATGCCGCACGCTTCAACGGCGCTTGCAGTCCATCTGGAACGTTTAGGATGGTGTCTCCCCAGTAGATAGCCATGGCAGGGAAGTTATCTTCTTGGAAGACTTCCCCCTGGTCGTCGCCAATAACGATTACAGCATCGACGTTGGCGTTCGCTAGTTTTTCACTTACCGTGGCGATTCCCACCTGGCACGCATCGTATCGCTTCTGCCAGAGAACCGGGTCTAGCTGCTTCTCCATAGAAGGGTCCACCACACTCAAGACTTCATCGTATGTGTGTGGCTTGCCATCTAGGCCATAGAGGTTGGGATTTCGCTTGTCATTCTCCGCATGGAGAGGCCAAGTATCCGGTGCCAGACTGAGTTGGGGGCTGTGGGACGTTCCCAGTCCCAGTACAATCTCTGCCATCAGGTTTCTCCTTATATGGCTCAACGGCGTGAGCCGCGCCATAGGTGTTTACACGTAGGAGATTATACATCAACACCAGAGGAACATCTTTACGTGGAAGAGAGAGTTATGGAAGCCCTTCAATTGACGTAGGTGAGTGAAAGGGGAGTAAGCTGAAAGAGAGAAACGCTTTGCCACCAGTGAGGCGATGCAAGGTAAGTTTGGGAGGATTGAATGATCGGTGCCACCCCAGCATTAGGAACCTTCAAAGCCCTAGGCAGTAGACCTCTGGGTTTCCTGGCAATCTCCATCACAATGCTTATCGTGGCAGCAGGATGCACTGGCTCCGATACCATCTCTACCGGGGGGACTCCAGCGGCTGTAGCTACGCCAAGTGAAGCACCAACACTAAACGTCATCATGGCCGGTTCTGAAATTCTTGTGGGAGACAAACGTTTATCATTTGGTTTACTTGACTTCAACGGGGACCTTGTCGAAAAGGCAGATGTAGAGGCTCAGATATATAAACTGCATCAGAATGGCTCTTTGATACCCGTGAATACCGCAACCGCTACCTTCCAGGAAATACATGGAATAGAACGTGGGCACGAACACGCTGATGGTTCAAACCATGTTCATCAAGAGGTCCGGGGCGTCTACATCATTCAGGGTGTTCCCTTTACAGAGGCAGGTATCTGGGAGGCCCACCTCTCCGTATCCGGCTCAACTCTTAGTGGAGCTGAGAGTGCCAAACTTACGTTTCAGGTGAAGGAGCAATCAGTAACATTCGCAGCCGGAGACACCCCTCCTGCAAGCCTCAACCCCACCGCACGTGACGTCGCTACTCTGGAAGAAATCACCACTCACGATCCGATTGTACCCGGCTTCTATGAACTGACGGTGGCAGAAGCGCTAGAGGGTTCCAAACCCTTTGTAGTAATCTTCTCTACCCCTGCTTTCTGTGTAACCAACATGTGCGGGCCTGTGGTTGACGTTGCAGCCCATGTTTATGAGGACTATAAAGACCGCGTAGAGTTCATCCATATTGAGCCCTGGGACCTCCCCACCATCCGCAATGAGGGGAAGCTAGTACCAACAGGCATAACCAGGGAGTGGCGGCTGCCTACAGAGCCCTGGACCTTTGTTATTGGAAAAGACAACCTCATCACCGCTCGATGGGAAAGTCTGGTTACCCCTGAAGAGCTTAGCGCCGCGCTAGAGGAGGCACTGCAATGAGTAGCCAGCGTCAGAACATCGGCCCCATTATCTGGATGAGCATGTCAGCCCTTGTAGTGTTGGCAATTGTCGCTGGCCTCATCACCCTGGTGGCTGGGGGAGACACCCTGCCAAGAGAAGACGATGTCGCCCCAGCTTTCGCACTGGCCAGCCCTGATGGAACGGTAGTATCTCTAGAGTCCCAAGTACAACCGCATCGTGCTGTTGTACTTGTATTTTACAGAGGGTATTTCTGAGGGATATGTCGATCGCAGCTCGTGGAGTTGCAAGCGAACTACGGACTGTTCCGCACCAACAACATCCAAATCATAGCTGTCAGCGTGGACGACGTGTCAGATGCTGGGGAGATGGTTACCCACGCCAAGGCAACGTATCCTGTCCTGGCAGACCCGACCCAACAAACCGCGAAGGACTATGGCGTTTTCAATCTCCTGGATGATGAGGTTGCGGCACCGGCCACGTTCATCATCGATAGCGACGGCATCATACGATGGCTCCACATTGGGAGAGACGCCGCCGATCGTCCAACAGTTGAAGGGCTCCTACAAGTATTGGGATTACTCCAACTCTAGGGCAATTAATTCTCTCAAAGCAAAGGGGCCGCCTGATTAACTCAAGCGGCCCCTTTCTCATTAGGTTCGGTAACGTTGAAGGCCTACCAGTGCCACACGGTTTCATGGTCGTCGAACAACTTAGCCAATCCGCCACGCTTGACCATCGTAACCCCGGAACAAAGCTCATCAGAGCCAATACCGCGATCCGTCAGGTCTTCTTCAACCACAAACACGGCGATACCCGCGGCAGCAAGCGCCTCAACGTCAGCATCCAGCGTTGGGGGAACACCAAGGCCAACCCCGCCAATGCTGAGACCGCTAGCATCCTGACCCTTCACCGCATAGTTCACGGCGTTGCTACGCAGCAACACTGAAAGATCGGCTCCTGCGTTCTTAATCATGTGGCTCAGCCACAGAATTGTGTCATCCTGCTCTTCAAGAGTTCCGTGATAGGCCCGCTCTACTACAGATAGAATCCCAGGCATAATTGCCTCCTGTTTTCGTTATTGAAAGCTGCTAAGGGATTCCTTAGCGGGTACCAATGACCAGGGTGTTGGTGCTCTCCTGTGAGAACTTGAACAGATCGCCGGGGCCACCACGACGGGGGCCGTCAATCCATTCGCCCGCGCCACGCTCATCCACGCAGAGGCCGCAGTTGACCCATTCCAGCTTTGGGTTTGACTGACCCATCGTAAACAGGCCAGCAATGAACTTGGCTGTACTGGGGTGATCCTGTTCCTCTATGGATGTTCCCTTCACCGGGTTTGGATGGGCTGATTGACCGCGCATGGTGAGGTTTACGGCTCCCTCATACGCAAATACGTTGACGCTGATGCCTTTCCGCAATGCCGCATCCATGATACGGAGAGCGGTGGTTGTGGTGCCGGATTCGTAGGGCGGATCCATGAGTGCAATGGTGATGCTCTTTTCACTTGATGTGGTCATTGTTTATCTCCTAAGCGTTGATTGATGTTGGGGGTTAGTGCCAGATAGCTTTAACACCAGAAACGGCCAGCAGGTCAACCAACTGATCTACATCTGAAGAAATTACTCCGGCTGCCAGTTTCTGGCCCGTGATTGCCCGCTCACGCAGGGAGAATTCATCTGCCAGAATTCTAACGTCAGGTGCTGCTTTCTGTAGCTTATCAACCGCGCTGTTACTTACCCCTTTACGAGCTGTCAAAACGCCGTTCTGCACCAGGAAGAAGGTCACGTTATTCCCTGCCTTGGAGAGATCCGCCGCCACCTCATAGAAATACCCCGTGTCTGAATATTCAAACGGGTCTCTGGACTCTACCAGGACGTAATCAGCCATGTCTGCTCCTTCTCTCCAATATTGCACATGAATTGTATGAGTAGTAGTTGCGAATGGCCAGTAAATGAGTGGGCCAATCAGGATTCAAGTTCTATTGGTTTCAATACGTGATTAGCGGACTGTTTCCAACTTAGATGCTTCCCACGCGCCCAACTCACCAACTAGGTCTACAACCCCGGTGACACCATGCCCTTCCAAGATGCTGATGGCAATCGCAGAACGATACCCTCCAGTGCAGTGCACCACAATGGAGTGGCCTTCAGGGATTTCGTTAAGCCTGGACTGTAGGAAGGTAAGCGGAAGGTTGACGCTTCCCGATATATGCCCTTTCAGCCCACTCGCCCGGAGCGCGCACATCGAGCACTGTCGGCGCATCGGCCTCGGTTAGTTGCTCCGCCAACGTGGGAGCGGTGATGCGATCCGTGCGACGCACCAAATCCAGCCTTGCAGACAGCGACTGCATCCCACCGTCAAGGTAGCCTGCCATGTGGTCAAACCCAATACGGCCCAGCCGCACAGCCACCTCTTCTTCAAGCCCAGGGTCAGTAATCACAATGATGGGCTTGGTTTGATTCAGTACCACTCCCGCCCAAGGCGCAAAGGTACCTCCGATACCAAACGTTAATCGCCCCCGTCACGTGCGCGCTTTCATAACCGGCAGGGTCACGCACATCAAGCACTTGTGCACCCGCGGATTGATGGGCCAACACTTCATCCAGTGTTAGCGACACCATCACTCGATTGATGGTCTGATCCAGCGTTGAGCGTTTCCGCTTGTTAAGCGCTGCATCGTAGGAGAAGTACTGGGGTGACTGAGGTTGATCCTGCATGAGAACCAGGACGAATTTCCGCTTGCTCATGGGCTGCAAGGCGTAATTAAAGAGTCGCTGCACACCAATGGTAGAAACCGTGTCCGTACTGAGGTTCTTGCCACATAACGAGTCTGCACCGTGACCAGGGTAGACAAGAGTCGCATCAGGTAACGGTAAAAGCTTTGAACGAAGCGAGTCATACACCATTCCGGCAAGGTCGTCTGCAGAAATACCTATTGACGCCATCAGGTCAGGACGGCCAACGTCACCAATGAAGAGCGTATCTCCCGTTAGGACGGCATGGGGGTTCTCTGAATCCACGGCCAAGTCATACACCCAGATACAAATCCCCTCTGGCGTGTGGCCGGGAGTCTCCATCACTTGGAGTCTGACAGAACCAAGCTCCACAGTTGAGCCATCCACCATTGGGGTAAACGCATAGTCGGCATCAGCCTGCACCCCAAGATGTATCTGCGCGCCAACCCTGTCCCTAAGCTCCAGATGCCCCGCGATGAGGTCAGCATGAAAATGCGTAAGAAAGACGTGCTTGATAGTGAGACCCAGCCAGGCGGCGTCCTCAATGTACCCTTCAACATCACGCTGAGGGTCTACTACAACCGCGATGCCAGTCTATGCATCGCCGATGAGGTACGAGGCATGGGCCAGGCAGCCCAGGTAATATTGTTCAAGAATCATCGGTTCGCTCTTTACAGCCTATGGCCTCAATAGCTCACGCAGTTCACGGACGCTGCACAGTGACTCCAGGTCTCCTACGGCTTTGATAAGTCGGTCGGCCTTATCTGCTCCTAGCACTGGGGTGAGTAGGTCACGGGCCTTTGATTCCACCTCTTCTGTAGTCATGGGGTTCTCCATTGTGCCACGTACTGCGACCACATGGTCTCTATGCTGCTCACCGTTTTTCATAACAAGCTCCACAATGCCCTGCCGAGGACTCTCAGGCGTCACCAAGGCGTTATCGCCCTGCAACTCAACCTTCTCCCGGAGCGCTTTGGTCACGGGGTCGTTAAAACGCCCGATGTCGTGAGCAGCAGCAAAACTAATGGAGCCGTCCATCAAGAACACCGCCATCATATGCTGAAGGTTGATGTTGGGCATTTCCCTGTTGTTGACCGTCGCCGCTCCACCAACGGGAAGAGTGACACGGATAAGCTCAACGTCCTCTGGCCTTACGGGATGCGCTTCCAGGATATGGCCCAGGGCATCGGCAGCAGCCTGGATTGGCGAGCCAACGCAGTGCTTCTTGATGTTGGTGTTTACAACTTCGTATCGAGCACCAAGTTCTGCGACGATTTCTTCGGGATGAGGCGTGGGAGAAAAGGACTTGAAGAAGTTTCTATTACCCTCAAACACGTCCCATACGCCGGTGAACCCGGCATCAACAAAGCTGGCTGCCGTGACGCCGCTCCTGGCAGGCAGGCCCGCAAAATCGAAGGCCTTCTCAATGTGATCGGTATCGCGGGCCCAGGTCGGTATCCCCGCAGCCTGTTGAGCCGTGTATGAAATGAGGTAACGCAGCTGCGCTGCGGTGATCTCTGTGCACGCACCTGCCGCTGCCGCTGAGCCGAACAAACCACCCATGCTATGGCTGCTGATACCACGTTCCTCTTCCAGCATGTAGCGTTCGCCAAGGGAGAACATTGCACGGGCGCACATGTCGTAGCCCAGCACTACCGCGTTGAGCAGCCTCTCGCCAGAGACGTTGCCACGTTCAGCCATCGCCAATGCAGATGGGACAATGGAGCACCCCGGATGCGTCCCCGATGCTGCATGGGAATCGTCCGTCTCATCGGCGTGGGCTATGAAGGCGTTGGCCATTGCTGCGTTCACTGCAGTAGTGAGATACGGTGTGGTAATCACCTGGGCTTCCTCTGTCCCACCCTGGGCCTGCACATATTGAAGAGCAATTTGCCCCGGTGGAAGAGCAGCACCAGAGACGATGGCTGCCAGAGTATCCAGAATGTGGTGCTTGCCCTTCATAGCCACCTCTGCGGGCAGCTTTGCCGTACGAGCGTGCACCATATATTCAGTAAGAGTCTCCATATGACCGGCCATGTCAGCCTCCAAGAAACGTTTTATCAGCGCGGAATTGGCATCAACGCAGTATCGGTAGACAGCAGCTAAGAGTCAATCTCAACCAATGCGTCTTGAGGTAGGATAGACATCATCGCATAATGGGTGAGCCACAGCCGCAAAGGAGAATCACATGAAACTTGAAGGTAAGGTTGCCCTGATTACTGGGGCTGGCCGCAACATCGGGAGAGCCATAGCCCTAGCAATGGCCGAGGAAGGCGCAAGCATTGCAGTCAACGGTCTACAGAACCAGGAGAGCGTTGACGAAGTAGCCAAACTCATTACAGACCGTGGAGGCAAGGCGTTCCCCATTCTTGCAGACGTATCTGACCCGGAGCAGGTGGACCAGATGGTGGCGAAGATAGCCTCCACCCTTGGCCCTATCGACATCCTTGTGAGCAACGTCGCCATTCGACCCCACGGCCTCATTCACGAGGTGAGTGTGGAAGAGTGGCGCAAGGTGATGAGTGTGGATTTGGACGCAGCCTTCTACCTGGCCAAGGCAGTCCTTCCGGGCATGATAAAAGCAGAACGAGGCAGTCTTATCGCCATTTCAGGGCTTGCAGCATACGGAGTTCGCAAAGAAACCGCAGCTGTAGCAACGGCCAAAGCAGGCCTGATTGGCCTTATGCGCGGCATCGCGTTCGATTACGGCAAGCTGGGTATTCGTGCCAACATCGTTACTCCAGGCTCCATCGACACTGAACGCTACGATCAGAATGCCTACGCAGCCGGTGGCACCGCCGCAGTTGTCGCTGACGACCTTAGTCGCAGGCAGGGCATTCCAATGCAGCGCATGGGAACCCCGGAAGAAGTTGCCGCGGCGTGCGTGTTCCTATCGTCAGACGATGCCGGGTACACTACCGGCCAAACTCTGCACGTAGGTGGCGGCGTCCGCATGGCGTGACCGGATGCGCCCCTGGACCCAGCAGGATTCATCCTGCACCTGTGTACCGGGTGTTATCTAAGTCAGGGCTAGGTGTAGGAATAAGTAACTGGCCTCGCCCATGTGAGGCCAATCGTAGCAAAAGGGAGGAACTCCCCCGTGGAAGCGCACGAACATCAGGGGTCACAGCTCAAGTACCTGACGGTACACCCGGACAACTACGACCCAAACAAGAAATACCCCATGATTATCATGCTCCACGGCTTTGGAGCGAATATGCAGGATTTGGCTGGCGTTGCCCCAGTGCTCCACCCCACCGGCTACGTCTACGCGTTCCCCAACGCACCAGAAGCAATGGAACTTGCGCCTGGCATGATCGGCTACAGTTGGACACACCCAGAACGTCGCAGGGACCCGGAGGAGGACGCAAAGACTCGGGTCATGTTGAACGAGTTTTTCCGTGAGGTGATGGAGCAGTACAACGTGGAGCCGGGGAATGCCGTGTTAGGCGGGTTCTCCCAGGGCGGGAGGATGGCATACGCTTGCGGACTAGGAAAGCCCGACCTCTTTGCGGGGGTTATGGCCCTCAGCGCAGCAGTCTTTGACACTGACCCTCTCCTTGAACAACTCCCGGCGGAACGCACACAGCCGGTATTCATTGCCCACGGAGATGCGGACATGACCGTTGCAGTGGATCAGGCTCGAATGACCAAGGCCTTCCTTGAGAGTGAGGGCTATCAGCCTGTCTACAACGAGTACCCAGTGGGCCATGAGATTAGTCGTTCCTTGTTGAGCGATATGACCACATGGCTTAAGGATGTTCTGCCGCCTCTCGGTTAGTCCGATAGTTGACTGGAACCTGGTACAATGGCGCAGCTCTTTAGGATTCTTTACGTATTTATTAGCGGGAGGACACCATGGCAACAACAGGAACATCCCTACGCGTAGGGATTATTGGCGCTAACGTAGACTACGGCTGGGGAAGCCGCGCGCACATCCCCGCCTTGCAAAAGCTGCCTGAATTAGCATTAACAGCGGTTTGTACAACTCGACAGGAGACAGCCGCCGCAGCCGCTGACAGGTTTGACGTGCCTCTGAGTTTCCACGACCACAAAGCAATGGTTCAGCATCCGGACATTGATGTGGTTTCAGTTGCGGTCAAAGTCCCCTATCACTTCGAATTGACTATGTCAGCGCTGGCCGCTGGTAAGCACGTCTACACAGAGTGGCCATTAGGCGCCACGCTGGCCGAAGCCAAAGAGATGGCAGCCGCTGCCAAGGCCAAAGGTGTGCAGACAATGGTGGGTCTCCAGGCGCGATGCTCACCTTTCATTCTTCGTATCAAGGAACTTGTTGCAGAAGGATACGTTGGCGAAGTCCTGTCTTGCAGCCTCAACCAGGCAGCAGCCGGAATAGTAGAGGCTCCCTCGGACAGAATGTGGAGAGCGCCAATAGAAGCAGGCGCAAGCTCCTTCACCATCGGGTTCGGACACTGCATAGACGCCCTTGAGTACAGCGTCAGCCCATTCAAAGACGTATCAGGGATTGTCAGCACCCAAATCCCCAAGTGGCTCAACACGGACACTGGCGCAATGGTGGATGTCACAGCCATAGACACCATTGCCATTACCGGCACTCTAGAGAACGGGGCCGTAGCATCGGCGTATGTGGGCAGCGCCCCCCAGCATGGCACCGGCTTCCGCATGGAGATAATCGGCCGAGAAGGTACATTGGTTGCCACAGGCAGCGGAGGCCCCAACACTTCGCCGTTGCGACTCCAGGGCGGACGAGCTGGCAGCGACAAGATGGAAGACATTGAAATCACCGAGGGTGGTGTCTGGACGCCAAACGATGTCCCCCAGGGCCCACCGTTCCACGTGGCGCAGATGTACCGTCGCTTCGCTGAGCAAGTCGCTACGGGAACGCAGCAGGTGCCTAGCTTCGATACAGCGGTACGTTTGCACGAACTCCTGGACGCCATCCAGCGTTCGTCCGATACCGGCCAACGTCAGCCAGCACACAAGAGCTAAGAATCCTTCCGGTCTTCAACTCCCTAACGGGTACCGGCGGGGCTTGGTTATGCACTATCAGGTGGCAGCAAACACGGGAGATGAGTAATGCTTGAGAGCTTTATCCTCAAGGAAGAAGACGCTGTAAGGGTTGGGCATGAGGATTTGCGCACCACCACCACAGCTATTTTTGAGAAGATGGGCGTCCCTTCCAGTGATGCCGCAGTAGCAGCAGACGTCCTAGTGATGGCTGACCTCCGTGGAGTTGACAGCCACGGCGTCTCTAACATGCTGCGTACATACGTCCAGGGCTATACGAACGGCACCATTAACCCGACACCCGACTGGAAAATCATTAGGGAGCGGCCATCCACGGCCAACATTGATTCTGATCTTGCTTTGGGCATCATCATAGCGCCCAAGGCAATGGAGATTGCCATCGCCAAAGCCAAACGGACCGGCATAGGCGTGGTCACCATGGGCAGAGCAGGGCACGTTGGGATGGCGGCCTATCACGCAATGATGGCCCTACCCCATAACATGATTGGTATCTGCCTCTCCGGGACGCCTCCGCAGGTGCTCCCAACCTTTGGAGCAGAGCCTCGACTGGGAACGAACCCCATTGCCGTTGCTGTTCCCACCAAAAACGAGGATCCCTTTGTGCTGGACATCGCAACCAGTGTCGTCGCCATCAACAAATTCCGCATCGCCAAACGATTAGGGGCAACAATCCCTGGCGGGATGCTTGCAGACATGGAAGGCACACCCATCATGGAAGCAGGACTTGTGCCAGGCGAGTTCCTAGGGTTGCCAATGGGCGCACTGCGGGAACTCGGTTCTCACAAAGGCTATGGCCTTGCCTGCGTAGTTGAAGTGTTGAGCACTGTGCTTGGTGGCTTTGGGTTCGCTGCTAGGAACACGCGAAGCGCGCCCGGCGGATTCGCCCACTATGTAGCTGCGTACGATATTGACGCGTTTACTGACGTTCCAGAGTTCAAACAGACAATGGATGACTTCTTACAGACATTGAAGGCCACTCGGCCAGCTCCTGGGCATGAACGGGTTCTGGTACCCGGACAACTTGAAGCGGAGGCTACGGCCGAGCGAACCACGTCAGGTATCCCGCTCCACAAAGAAGTAGTGGAGTGGTTCCGTGGGACATGCGCTGAGCTAAGTATTACCTGTAATTTCTAACCAGAGATGCAGCGAATCACAAGGCCACAATGACCCAGCTGATGCTATACTCCCGTCAGAACCTTCAGGGTGCCTCCTGTATCGTCGCTTCCCAGGTCATAGCACCTCGCTTGGCTAGAGATTGCAGCTAGTCCCCCGTAGCAGGAACACACTATGAACGTTTGTGGAGCGATCATCAATGGAGGGTGAGGAACTTACTCATCTAGTAACCCGTATAGTCCTTCAGTTGTGCATAATTTTGGTAGCAGCAAAGATTGCGGGCGAAGTTTCACAACGATATTTGAAGATCCCACCTGTCTTAGGCGAATTAGCAGCAGGCATCATCATTGGCCCCTTTGCCCTTGGCGGGGTAGAGATAGGTAGCTTGGGGCCAATCTTTGAGGCAGCCGCCCATGTAGAGTCCAACCCCATAGCTGTTATACCTACAGAATTGTGGGTCATTGCTCAGATAGCGTCCATCGTGCTTCTATTCACCGTGGGGCTAGAAACTGACCTCAAGCAATTTTTCAAATTCGCAGGGCCGGCCTCAGCTGTCGCCATTGGCGGTGTTATCCTCCCCTTTACCCTGGGCGCAGGAGTAACTGTGCTACTGGGTTACGCCGATGGGTTCGGAGACCCCGTTGCCCTGTTCATGGGCGCTATCATGACCGCAACATCCGTAGGAATAACCGCCCGTGTTCTATCTGACCTAAACAGGATGGGGTCACCGGAAGGCGTCACGATTATCGGCGCAGCTGTTGTGGACGACGTGTTGGGTATCCTTGTGCTCGCAGTAGTTGTTGCCCTTGCTGAAACCGGCTCCGTCTCCCTTGGAGACATTGGCGAAGTCGCAGGGAAGGCCGTTGGTTTCTGGGTAGTACTAACAGGAGTGATGATTCTCGGCGCAAACCTCATCACTCGTGTGCTCCGGTGGTTTAGAGGAGTTGGCACAGCATTGGTTCTTGCTCTGGCATTGGCCTTACTGGGTGGAAGGTTGGCTGAAACCTTTGGGCTGGCCATGATCATTGGAGCATACTCCGTGGGGCTTGGACTCTCAGGAACGTCGCTATCATGGACTATTGAAGAGAACTTGATGGGGGTCTACCACTTCATGGTCCCTATCTTCTTTGTGGTCATGGGAATGCTGGTGGATGTGGGTGGGGTGGGAGACTCGTTAGTCTTTGGCGCAATATTAACCGCCATAGCAATAGTCAGTAAGCTTGTTGGCGCAGGAGTACCGGCTCTGGCTGTAGACTTCAATGGTAGAGGCGCCTGGCGCGTCGGCCTAGGGATGCTCCCCCGTGGCGAAGTAGCTCTCATCATTGCTGGTATTGCCCTATCCCGCGGTGTAATTGGACAATCCGAGTTCGGCGTTGCCATCATGATGACAGTAGTCACCACGCTGATTGCTCTCATTCTCCTGGTCCCTGCATTCCGCAGCGGGTTACCTGGCCGTAGAGTCCCCATATCAAACGAGCCCGCAGGGGACGCACATGAACCGCCTTCCAGTTCGATGTCTAAATCCACCGCAGACTAGCGCGGAAGGCAAAGAAAGAAGGCGGGCTACCCTCTCACTTGTAGAGAGCAGCTCCGCCTTCATCCATGTGGTGGAGTCGTTGTTTAGAAGCGGTCTATGAAGCTGGACCTCTCATTTATCAGGACTCGATACTGCTTACGAGCTTCCTCAATAGTCGGTGTACCCCCGCCAGTCTCATTCACCAGAAGGTTACTGAGGTAACCATCGAACTCAGTGACCGAACCAAACCCACGAACTGCGCTTAAAATCTTCCCGAACATATCCCGCTCCTTTGTGTATCCGCTCCTCTTGAAGCGGTCTTTGTTGTTTGCTATGTATCTAGTATCCCTCCATTACATCATCACGTCTAGATATACTTAGTGATATTTAATATCATATTAATAAATAATTAATGGAATGTTCATGGGATGTTTATACAATATTAATACAACGCCGAAAACTCGACAGACTAACAGTGGCTACTAGGACCAGGCTACTGTGCCAGACAAAGAAAGAAGGCGGGCTACCCTCTTACTTGTAGAGAGTAGCACCGCCTTCATCTATGTGGTGGAGTCGTTGTTTAGAAGCGGTCTATGAAGCTGGACCTCTCATTAACCATGGCTCGGTACTGCTTACGAGCTTCCTCGATAGTCGGTGACTGATCACCGCTCCCACCAACCAGAAGTCGGCTGAGGTAACCATCGAACTCAGTGGCCGAACCAAACCCACGAACTGCGTTTAAAATCTTTCCGAACATATCCTACTCCTTCGTGTCTCCGCCCCCTCTTGAAGCGGCACTTGTTGTTTGTTATGTATCTAGTACCCCGTGAAAATAGCATTGCGTCTAGACATACTTTTCAATAGTTATTATCATGTTTATAAATAATTTAAGGAATATTTATGGAACTTCGACAGCTCCGTAGCTTTGCCGCGGCGGCTAGGCTCAGAAGCATCTCTCGCGCAGCCGAAGAACTTGATGTAGGCCAGCCAACGGTCACTACCCACATCAAGAAACTTGAAGAGGAGCTGGGGGTCATCCTTTTTGATCGCGTGAAGCGGCCTATCCAGCTAACGCTTGCAGGCTCTACCCTGGCAGAGTTGGCAACGCCTCTGGTTGAAGGGATTGACTCGTTAGCGGTAAATGCCTCCCGGAAAGAGGAGCGCGGCCCGGTCACCATTGCATCCACGGCCGATATCATCCCCCACGTGCTACTGGAGGGAGTGAAAATATTCCAGGCAACCTTCCCTCGCGTCGTGGTTCGCATCCGCTCCCGCAGAAGAGACGAGGTCATCCAACTGGTAGAAGCCGGTGAGGTGGATATGGGCATAGTCCCTGGCCCAGAGCGAAACCCCGCATTGGAATTCCAAAGCATCTTCGGTTACGAACGAGTGCTGATTGCGCCCAAAGGGCATCCCGTAGCGCTAAACCCGTTGGTCTCTCTAGACCAGATTGCAGAATGGCCGCTGGTACTGATGGGCCCTCGCACGCACACCCGCACAATATTAGAAGAGGAGTTTCGCAGGAAGGGCCTCCCATGGGAGGTGGTGGTGGAGCTTGACAGCATGGACGTCATCAAGCGGTACGTAGCAGAGGGCATGGGTATCTCAGTTGGGCCACGATTATCGTTGGAGCCAGGAGACGAGGATGAGTTGGAAATCCTCAGCCTAGCAGCGCTCCTCCCAATGGAACAGGCAGGAATTGTAACGCTCCAAGGGAAATCCATGTCCGTACCAGCTCAAAACTTCATAGCGCTGTTCAAGGAGACTATGGACAGGGGAAACCCCAACGCCTAACGCGTCACGCCGCCTGAAACACCAGGAACAGCCCCGCAACATACAAAGTCACAATAGCCGCCGTGCTTGGTTCCTTCAGAGAGAAATGCTTTACAGGCCTTCGCAATTTAATCTGAATCACACCGATGCCCATAAGTACGACTGCGAACACGCTCGCTATAACGTGACTTTGGTCCAACGAGCCGAACAATGATTCATCAAAGTACGAAAGATCTGCGACAGCAAGAATAGCGATATTGAGGGCATTGCTTCCGTACAACCCCGCCACCGCCATCTCTGGAACCCCAATACGTATTGATGTTATCCCCACCGTCAGCTCCGGCAGCGTGGTCACAATGGCCACTGCAAGGACGCCGATAAAGCTGGCTGATATGCCGGTCTTGTCCGCAATCTGGTCAGCGCTGAGGGCCAAGGCGGTTGCTGACACACTTACTGCCAGCGCTCCAAGCAGGAAGACCGTCCAACCCCATCTCAACGTGTGCTCTGGGGTCTCTACCTCCGCAGACGAGTCTCCAACACTGGCCTTATACAAGATTCGGGAACTAATGAGATAGACAAGGAGGATTACAATTGCCCCCGGTGTCACACCAAACCAATGAGCACTTGAACCAATGACTACGAATACCGTAGCCAGGGCTGTCAGGACAAATGCCTCCATGGCCAGATACTCCTGGCCTTTGGATAGTTTTTGGAATATGCGCCGCCCACCAAACAGGGCCACAATCAGCGCTAGGTTGCTGACGTTCAGCATGTTAGCGCCCAAGATGTTCCCCCCAGCCAAACCAGGGTTGTCTATGCGGACGGCGGTAATGTTGGTCACAAGTTCCGGTAATGACGTAGCTCCGGCAATAAGCAACGACCCTACCCAAAGATGTCCTAACCGCGTGTTGGACGCAATGGCGTCACCTGCTTGGGCAAGGGCAATAGCCGCAATAACCACGACGGCAGCAGACCCCAAGAACAACGCTATCGCGATTGCAAGGTTCAGCTCCATGTCACGTCCCTTTGACAGCATTTAGGGTCGGCTACTTCCGCCCTCGCGCAGTACAGTGTACCTGATTTCCCATTGGCCAGACACCGGTGGCCACGCCACGTTTGTCTCTCTGGCTTGTTCATGCAAGAGAAGAGCGCGCTTGACCCATCTTCGGCGTAGGGAATAAGGTGACTCCCGGCATTACCACAAGGTGTGACAGGTAAGCATCCCCTTTATAGATGGAGGAAACATGCTCACTCGTGAAGAGAATGACCTAATTACCCAAACAGGGCCAGGAACGCCCGGCGGAGACCTGTTCCGTAGGTACTGGCAACCTGTAGCGCTTTCAGAAGAGCTACCAGACGGTGGAGCCCCAGTAAGCGTAACAATCCTTGGCGAGGAATTGGCGCTGTTCCGCGATGATACAGGCAAGCCTGGACTCCTCGGGCTGCACTGCCCCCATCGCGCTGCTGACCTGAGCTACGGTCGTTGCGAGGACGGCGGCCTGCGTTGCCTCTACCACGGCTGGTTGTTCGATACTGCGGGGAACTGCATCCAACAACCAGGTGAACCTGAGGGCAGCGACTTCAAAGACAAGGTGAAGCAGACTGCGTATCCATGTATGGAGAAAGTCGGCATCATCTTCGCTTATATGGGGCCTGGTGAGCCGCCACTTATGCCTGCCTATGACTTCCTGAACGTGTCTGAATCGCATGTTTATGTCAACAAATATTTCCATGCCAGTAACTATCTGCAGGGGAACGAGGGCAACATTGACCCTCAGCATCTTTCCTACCTGCACAAGTTCCTGAAGGATGACCCCACTCGTCCCGCGGTTACTGGAACCACTGTGAGCAGCAATGCTTTCTTCGGGCAGGACGTTGCACCCCAAATTGAAATTGAGGACACAGACTTCGGACTACGTATCTTCTCCGTGCGTACCCCTTCAGAGGAAGAGAAGTACGTACGGATTACCAATTTCATCTTCCCCAATGCGTCTCTCTTTGGCGGGGTTCACTACCACGTGCCTATTGACGACACCCACCATTGGAAATACCGCATCGCTTTCGATACGGCCAAGCCCGTGGACAAGGAACGGATGCGCGCGGAGGACGCCAAGGAGGTAACTCCTGACTATCATCACCGTCGTACGGAGGAAAATCGTTTCCTGCAAGACAGGGATGAAATGAAGGCCCGCAGTTTCATTGGTATGGGCCCAAACTTCCAGGTTCATGACCTCTGGGCCACCACTGGAGAAGGCCCTATTCAGGATCGCACCAAAGAGCAGTTAGGCTATACGGATAAGGCCATTGCTGCGGCCCGTCGACAGCTCCTAGCCGCTATACGGGAGATGCAAGAAGGCAATGAGCCACCCTACATTCTCCGCGATGCTAAGGAGAACCACTTCCAACACCTGCTAGCAATAAACGAGGTGGTACCAAGCTCCGTGGACTGGAAGAACTTGTGGAAGGAACGGATGCCTAGCTAGTTTCACGTTGAATAGATAAGCAGAGGGCCGAAGGAAGTAATTTCCTTCGGCCCTCTTTTGTTTCTTTAGAGATAGTCAGGTTCTTGTTTAGTCATGGTCTACGACGCTATTTCCGTCGCAGTTGGCTCACTCACAGCCGAGTTTTTTATTTGGAAGCAGGGGCCAAGTTCTCTATGGACTCTTTGAGGCGTCCAACCAGAGCTTCATATTCGCCCTTGACGCTGGGGCTTATCAGGACGCTAGGCTTGGAGGTGTCTTTGTAGTCGGGGCGAAGTTCAGTCTTGCCAAGGAACGGCGCGTCTATATCGGTTGCCAATATCTCGCCCGCTCCGGTGCCAAACATCTCGCCAGAGAAGTTCTCCACCACGCCCAAGACAGTCATGTTCAACTTCTTCACCATGTTTACTGAACGTCTGGCGTCCAGTGCAGCAAGCTCTTGAGGCCCCGTCACCATCACAAAGCCGTCCAGCGGCAGCGTCTGCATGATGGTCAACGCGGCGTCTGACGTGCCCGGTGACATATCAACTATGAGGTAGTCCAGCTCTCCCCAGTCTGTGCCTTCCATGAACTGGGTGAGGGTGTTGTGAATCATAGGGCCACGGAAGATGATGGCTTCATCCTGGTTCTCCTGAAAGAAACCCATGGAGAGGACTTTCACGCCCCACTGGACTGCCGGGGTGAATACCCCGTCCTTATATCCGGGAACAAGCTCAACCTTCATGGCATTGACCACATTGGGGCAGTCAATATCTGCGTCCAATATCCCAACACGCTCACCCTGGGCGGCCAACGTAGTGGCAATGTTGACGGAAACCGTTGTTTTGCCAACGCCACCTTTGCCGCTGTAGACCGCTATCTTGTGCTTAATCTTGTCAAACCGATCAGTGATCTTGCGCTTTTGCTGCCACTGTTGCCTGATGGCCTCTAATCGCGCTTGCTCTTGGGGGGTTGGTTCTCTGGTCGCCATAGACTCTCCTCAGATCACTTAACGAGTAGCGGCCGCAAGGGGACGCTTATGTAGAATGCAGGTCACTTGGACTAAACAGGCTAATCGATGCCAAGAAGCTTCTTGCCATCTTCTGTAATCAGGTTGGGCGTCCAGGGTGGATCAAAGACCATCTCCACTTCCACGGAACCAACACCCTCAATCTCAGCGATACGCCACTCAGCGTTCTGCGCTATTTGGGGGCCCATGGAGCAGCCAGGGGCTGTCAGAGTCATTGTGACGCCGATATTGTTCTTTTCATCAATCTCAAGTCCGTAGATAAGGCCCAAGTCATAGACGTTTACAGGAATCTCCGGGTCAAAGACCTCTCGGAGGGCTTCCACAACCTGCTCTTGCGTGACGGTAGACATAGCTACACCTCTTTCATACGCTTTCGATGGGCACATACACTGAACTCAGATGGACTTTATTGTAGGAAAATCGCCTTTTAATGTCAATTGTTGATGAAGTTGGTCAACATTAGCAAGTCATAGCTTTGCACCCATATGCCCCCTCGGCGTTTGGGAAGCCCGGGCCCCTGGCCCTTTGCTGCCTTTTATCATGCGAAGGCTAGACTTAAAAAATCATGCCCTGAGTCCCCACACCAGCAAAGAACCCTAAGGGTCTCACCGTTGGATGGGCATGAGGGGGTCTTGCTCCAGCGCCATGAGCCGACGCAGGTCTAAGATTTGGTCGCGCAACATTGCAGCCTTCTCGAATTCCAGCCGCTTGGATGCTTCCTTCATCTGCCGCTCATACTCACGAACCATGCGCGCCATATCATCCCGAGAGAGGTTTTGATCCTCAATGGCGTCATCTTTGCCCGTACTGTACTGAGCGCGAGACTCTGCTATCTGTTTCACGCGCTCCGTGATGTCCCGGACTTCCTTCTTGATGCCCTGGGGCACAATGCCATGCTCAAGGTTGTGGGCTTCCTGAATCACCCGGCGACGTGTGGTCTCATCAATGGCCCTCCGCATGGAATCCGTCACTATGTCCGCATACATGATGACGTGGCCCTCTTCATGGCGCGCCGCTCGACCCATAGTCTGGATTAACGAGGAACTAGACCTCAGGTACCCTTCTTTATCGGCGTCCAGGATGGCCACAAGGCTGACTTCAGGTAGGTCCAATCCCTCTCTTAGCAGGTTGATACCGACAATCACGTCGTACACGCCCATCCGTAGGTCACGAAGGATATCGATGCGGTCCAGTGTCTCAATGTCCGAATGCAAGTACGTGACGCGGACGCCCATTTCCAGAAGGTAGTCCGCCAGCTCTTCCGCCATACGCTTGGTCAGCGTGGTCACAAGGACGCGCTGGCCTTTTTCAACCCGCAAGCGCACCTGCTCCAGAAGGTCGTCCACTTGGCCCTTTGTTGGCTTCACCTCAAGGGTGGGGTCAACAAGGCCCGTTGGCCGGATAACCTGCTCAACCGGCAATGGGACCAGTTCACGTTCATAGACGCCGGGTGTGGCAGACACAAAAACTACCTGGTTGGTGCGCTCCGTGAACTCATCAAAGTGCAGAGGCCGGTTATCTATTGCGGAAGGGAGCCGAAACCCAAACTCCACCAAGGTATTCTTACGGGAGAGGTCACCGTGATACATACCCCGGAACTGGGGAATACTCATGTGTGACTCGTCTATGAACAGCAGGTAGTCCTCTGGGAAGTAGTCCAGCAGCGTCCAGGGGGTGCTTCCGGCCTCTCGACCGCTGATGTGGCGAGAGTAGTTCTCAATCCCGGAGCAATAGCCAACCTGCTGCAACATCTCCACATCGTAGCGGGTGCGCTGCTCCAGCCGAGCCGCTTCCAGCACCTTGCCCTTGGAACGCAGCCACTTCAGGTGCTCACTTAACTCTCCATGGATGCTCTTAACGGCGGCTTCCAGCTTTTCATCGCTGGTGACGAAGTGCTTTGCCGGATATATCTGAATCTCATCCCGCTCAGCCAGCACTTCTCCCGTTAAGGGGTCTATTTGCAAAATCTGCTCAACCTCATCGCCGAAGAACGATATGCGGATGGCCAACTCTTCGTAGACTGGGAAGATGTCCAGGGTGTCTCCACGGACGCGGAACCTACCGCGGGCCAAGTCCATGTCATTACGGTCGTACTGCATGGAGATGAGCCCATTCACCAGCATCCGCACACTTCGGTGCTCACCCTTCTGAATGGACGCAACAAAACTGTAATACTCTTCCGGGTCACCCAGGCCGTAGATGCAGGACACGGACGCAACGATGAGCACGTCTCTCCGGGTCAGCAGTGAGCGGGTAGCTGCGTGGCGCAACCGGTCAATCTCATCGTTGACGGCAGCATCCTTGGCAATGTAGGTGTCCGTCCGGGGGATGTAGGCTTCTGGTTGGTAGTAATCGTAGTAGGAGACGAAATACTCAACGGCGTTGTCAGGTAGGAAATCCCGGAACTCACTGGCAAGCTGGGCCGCTAGGGTCTTGTTGTGGGCGACGACCAGGGTTGGCCGTTGCACCAATTCTGCGACTTTGGCCATGGTGAAGGTCTTGCCACTGCCGGTAACGCCCATGAGGGTCTGATGCTGGTCACCACGAATCAGACCCTCGGCCAGAGCCTCAATTGCTTTAGGCTGGTCGCCGGTTGGCACAAAGTCGGATACAACCCTGAAATCTGGCAATTTTTGTATCCTCTGACGGACGTTGAAGGTTGAAGTAGGTTTATTGTACATGAGAAGTGGTAGCAACCACAGGCGTACACGCTGGTACCCCCCTCTTCATGCGCGTAGAATGGCTCCGTATGAATATTTTTATGCGTATCCTAGGGATGGCGTGGCGACACCCTCGCCACATGATTGCCGCATACGTTGCCCTTATCGCTAGCAGCGCCTTCGCCCTCGCTGTTCCTCGTCTGCTTGGCACTACGATAGATGAGGTACTCCGGGGCGGTGATTTAGACGCTATGCTCCGCCTTGCAGGACTCATCCTGCTGGTGAGCGCCTTACGTGGGGCTTTCGCCTACGGCCAATCCTACCTCAGTGAGTGGACAGGCCAGCTGGTTGCCTATGACATCCGCAACTCAATCTTCCACAAGCTCCAACACCTAAGTTTCTCCTACCACGACGAGCACCAAACCGGCGACCAAATGTCGCGCGCAACGTCAGACGTGGAAGCGGTACGTAACTTTGTGCAAGGCGGCCTACTGCGGGCAGTCCAGATATTCATCCTGGTGTTTGGCGCGGCAGGGCTGCTGTTCATCACCAACTGGCGGCTTGCACTGATTGGTCTGGCCTTTGTGCCGATAGTCGCGTACCGTTCAGCCGTGGTCAGCCTGTCCCTGAGGAAACAGTGGAGCTACGTTCTGAAGATTACCGGCAAGATGACCACTGTTCTCCAAGAGAACCTCTCCGGCGTCATGGTTGTCAAAGCCTTTGGTGCGCAAGAGTACGAGAAACAGAAGTTTGATACGGTCATCACAGACATGGCGGAATCAAACATACGCGTCAACAAACTCCAAGTAGCCAACTCATCCTTCATCCAACTCATCTTCGCAGCGGCCACAGGGGGCATCATCTGGTTTGGGGGGCAAGAGATTGTCAGCGGACGCCTCACTCCAGGAGAATTGACGCAGTTCATCTTCTACCTTGGCCTCATTCAGGGGCCCGTCCGTATGTCCGGCATGATCATCAGCAATTTCTCCCGCGCCGTGTCCGCAGGCCAGCGCATCTTCGAGGTGTTGGACTCTCCCTCTCCTGTAGAACAACACACAGACGCCAAGGTGTTGGAACAGGTGAAGGGCCACGTACGATTTGAAAACGTCTCCTTTGCTTACGGTGACGACCCCATCCTGCGCGATGTCTCGCTAGAGGCACAGCCGGGGCAAGTGGTTGCGCTCCTTGGAATGCCAGGCAGCGGCAAAACCACGGTGGTGCACCTAATTCCCCGCTTCTACGATGTTTCAGAAGGCCGCATCACATTGGACGGCACTGACATCAGAGACGCCACGTTGGATTCGCTTCGGAGGAACATCGGCATTGCTATGCAAGACGTATTCCTGTTCTCAGCAACCATCGCGGACAACATCGCATACGGAAGGCCGGATACCACAAGGGAAGAGGTTGAACGGGCAGCGCGTATCGCCCAACTCCATGAATTTGTGGAAACCCTTCCAGATGGATACGAGACGTGGGTAGGAGAGCGTGGCATCACCCTCAGTGGTGGGCAACGTCAACGCCTGGCCATTGCACGAACGGTGCTGTTAGACCCACCAATCCTGGTGCTGGACGACTCCACATCAAGTATTGATGCCGGCACGGAACACCTCCTACGGCAAGCGCTAGAGTCTGTGATGAAAGGACGCACAACGTTCGTCATCGCACACCGGCTCAGCACGGTAATGCATGCTGACCAGATACTAGTTTTGGCCGAAGGCAAGATTGTTGAGCAGGGCGTCCACAGCGAGCTTGTGCAGCAAAAGGGCTTGTACCGGCAGCTTTACGAACTCCAACTCCTCCCAGACGAGCCGACCATTGACCGCTTAGTCTCAAGCAGCCAAGCCGATGAGGCGAGGTCATGATGCACGGCGGAGGCGGTGGCGGCGGTATGGGTGGTGGTATGGGTGGTGGTATGGGCCGTATGGGTGGTGGCGGTGGTGGCGGTATGGGACGAAGGGGCGGATCCTTGGACGGTGAAGGTGAACTGGGAGCCGTCTACAACCACAGAGTGGTCTCACGACTGTTCAGTTACGTTCTCCCTCACAAAGGGCTTGCCTTCCTGAGCCTGGTGACCATGTTGGTCACCACCTTCACAATTGTGGCGCAGCCGTGGATTATCAAACTTGGCATCGACGAACTGGTGGATGCACCCAGCCGAGGCACGGTGGGAGCGCTTTCCTTTGTGATGACGCTCTTCGCGATCAACATGGGCGTGCGATTCGTCAGTAACTACGCATACCAGGTGACGCTAGCAAAGGTGAGCCAAGGCGTTCTCTACACGCTACGCACACGCATCTTTGAACACCTTCAACGCCTCTCACCATCGTTCTATGACAAAAACGAAGTCGGACGCATCATGTCCCGAGGTCAGAACGATGTAAACCAACTTCAGGAGTTCTTGAACCTGGTGGTCTCAAGCTTGGCCGATGTCCTCAGCCTTGGCGGCATTATCGTCGCCATGTTCCTGCTGGACGTCCAGCTTGCACTAGTCACCCTAACGGTCATTCCGGTGCTGGTGGGCATTATGATCCTCTGGCAGCGGATAGCGTGGGGGACGTTCATGAGGGTGCGACAAGCTATCTCCGTTGTTAATGGCAGCCTTCAGGAGAATATTTCTGGCATCAGGGTGGTGCAGGCGTTAAACCGAGAAGAAACCAACATGCAGCGGTTTGAAGAAGTGAACACGGGGCATCTGGACGCCAACCTTCATGCCAGCCGCCTTTCCGCTGCGCTGATGCCAACAGTGGAAATTCTGACCGCAGTGGCTATTGGCCTGGTGGTGATATTCGGCGGACGCCAAGCCATCAACGGGGCGCTGGAGGTAGGCGTCATTGTAGCATTCGTCCTGTACGTCCAGCGGTTCTTTGACCCCATCCGGAACCTGACGATGCAGTACACGCAGTTCCAACGGGCCATGACCTCCGGTGTCCGAATATTCGCACTGCTGGACACACCGATAGAAATTGGAGACAAAAAGGACGCCATTGATCTCCCCCCCGTTAAGGGAGCGATAGCGCTAGAGGGTATTCACTTCCACTACACACCAGAAATAGAAGTGGTGAGGGGCATAGACCTTCAGATTCAGCCGGGGCAGACGGTGGCGTTGGTGGGTCAGACGGGCGCAGGCAAGAGCACTCTGGTATCGCTGCTGAATCGCTTCTACGACGTCACAGAGGGCCGTATCACCATAGACGGCCATGACCTTCGCGATATTACTCAGGAGTCTCTGGCCCACCAGACCGCCATGGTGCTCCAGGAGCCGTTCTTATTCTCTGGCACCATCCGAGAGAACATTGCCTACAACAAGACGGGTGCATCCCAGGAGGAAGTAGTTGCAGCTGCAATGACCGTAGGCGCCCATGAGTTCATTGAGAAGATGCCTGCCGGGTATGGCACGCTGCTCCGTGAGCGTGGACAAAACCTCAGTATGGGACAACGACAGCTCATCAGCTTTGCCCGTGCGTTGATTGCAGACCCTGCCATCCTCATCCTAGACGAGGCAACGGCCAACATCGATAGCTACAGCGAGAGCATTATCCAACACGCTATGACCAAGGTGTTTCAGGGCCGTACATCTATTGTCATAGCCCACCGCCTGAGCACCATTCGCAACGCAGACCTCATTGTCATGCTGGAGCACGGAGAGATTCTGGAGCAGGGCACGCACAGTGAACTCATGGTTGGAGGCGGGGCCTACGCCAAGCTGTACAACACCTATTTTGCCGACTCATCACGGGTGAAAGCACCTACAGAGTAGGCTGGCCTACAGGCTACGCAGTCCCGAGGCTAGGACATTCTTCCATTGGCAGCTTCATAACCCTCATCCACCGGCAAGTTACTGCCTTGCGCGGCACCAACAGCCAATCGGTCAGCGCGCTCGTTCTCCTCAACACCGGTGTGTCCACGCACCCAATTGAATTCAACGTCGTGCCTACCAACCTGCTCCAGAAGTCGCTCCCACATATCGGGGTTCATGGCCTTATCCGTCTTGTTGCGCATCCAGCCCTTAGACCGCCACTTCTTGGCCCAACCTTTGGTTATGGCGTTGATAACGTACTGGGAGTCGCTATAGAGGCTGACATGGCATCGCTCCTGCAATGCTTCCAGACCCTTGATGACAGCCAGTATCTCCATACGGTTGTTGGTGGTAAGGCGAAAGCCACCGGATAGCTCCTTGCGATGCTCATCCATCATCATGACAGTGCCGTAGCCGCCGGGGCCGGGGTTTCCAAGGGCAGAGCCATCTGTATAGATGGTAACGTTGGGCATAGTAGTCATTTGGCCTCTTCGTCATCCAGGCGTAGCTGCGGAGACTCAGCGCCCTTCTTAGGGTTCACGTACTTCAGTCCCAGGTGTTCATAGGCCAACCGTGTGGCAACACGCCCTCTTGGAGTGCGCTCAAGGAATCCCAGTTGTAGGAGGAAGGGCTCATACACGTCCATGACGGTATCTGCGTCCTCACTAATGGAGGCAGCAACGGTCTCCAGGCCTACAGGGCCACCATCGAACTTCTCCATGATGGCTCGCAGCAACTGATGGTCTACTTGGTCAAGGCCAAGTCCGTCCACTTCCAGACGAGCAAGGGCTTCCAACGCTACTTCTTTGGTGATTGCGCCGCCTTGCAACACCTGAGCGTGGTCTCGCACTCGCCGGAGCAATCGGTTAGCAATTCTGGGTGTGCCGCGGGAACGCCGTGCAATCTCCGCCAACCCTTCGGCATCAGCCTCCACCTGGAGTATCTGGGCCGAGCGGGCGATGATCTGCTGTAAGTCTTCTGGTTTGTAGAAGTCCAACCGATGCACCAGACCAAAGCGGTCTCGCAAGGGAGGGCTGACCATGGCGTAGCGCGTGGTAGCGCCTATCAGTGTGAAGGGCTTCAAGTTAAGACGGAGGCTCCGTGCGCCCGGCCCTTTGCCCATAACCAGGTCTATCCCAAACTCTTCCATTGCCGGGTAGAGTACTTCCTCAACCACACGACTGAGTCGATGTATCTCATCGATAAAGAGGATGTCGCCCTCGTTCAGGCTGGTGAGCACTGCAGCAAGGTCACCGGGCCGCTCAATGGCAGGGCCAGAGGTAATCTTGACGTTGACTTCAAGTTCATTGCCTATGATGTGAGCAAGCGTGGTCTTACCCAGCCCGGGAGGGCCGTACAACAGCACGTGATCCAGGGACTCACCGCGCTGGCGAGCAGCCTGAATGCCTATCTGTAGATTCTCTTTAACTCGCGTCTGGCCAACGTAGTCAGCAAGTCTACGGGGCCGCAGGGTGCGGTCTACTCCGGTGTCCTCACCTAACTCCGCTCCAGAGACCAGACGCTCTTCCACGTTTTCCTGCATCACTTCTCCCTGGGGCCATTCTAGCAGGGTTCACCCTGGCCCCCTATGCCTGATGGTTACCAAATTCAAGGTTTTTCTATTCTTTGCGTTTTAGAAGCCCCGTTGGCAAACAACATAAGCGCCCACACTCCACAGTGTCTTGCACTGAGGAACGCTTGACCCTCTCACGTTGAGAATATATCCTCCCAACTCCAAAGTCGTGCGATTTATGAATTTGAGCACGGCACACAGCAATGGAGGAATGCCATGAAGATTGGGTTCTATGACGATTTCCGACCATGCATCGTGAAGGATGATGGGGTGGTAGACATCACCGAGCAAGTGAAAGCACTTGACGAGGGTGTACCCCAACTCCTGATGCAGAAGATTATCACCGGGTTTGAAGGGTTGCGCTCAGCCCTCCAACAGCAGGAGGCATCCGGCACGGTCATCCCGGCAGACAAGGTGCGAATGCGTGCACCGCTGCCTCGACCAGGGAAAGTGCTCTGCGGCGAGGGCAACTACATGGAGGGCGTTCCCATCACTCCTGCCCGTCCCCTGCGCACGTTCTTTAAATCGCCTGACGCGGTGATTGGGCCTGGAGACACCATTGTCTTCCCAGGGTTCCGTCCGGTCATCTTCAACCATGAAGCCGAACTTGGCGTAATCATTGGCAAAGAGGCCAAACAGGTATCGGAAGCCGATGCTCTCAGCTACGTATTCGGGTACACCACTGCCGTAGATGTATCTGCCCGCGCACCCGTAGAGGACGAGGCTGAGGTTCCCGGAACACCGCCACATCACTACGACAAGAGCTTTGATACGTTCCTGCCCATTGGCCCGGCAATTATTACTGCTGACGAGATCAGCAACCCGAACAATCTGCAGGTGAAGTACTGGGTGAACAAGGAACTCCGGCAGGACTACAACACCAGTGACATGGAGCACAGCATTGCGTACATGATTGCCACGCTGTCCAACGTCATGACACTGAAGCCGGGCGATCTCATCCTGGCGGGAACCAACCACGGCAACCTGGGGCCCCTGCAGGACGGCGACTTTGGCGAGATTGAGATTGAGAAGGTTGGCCACAACGGTCAGCCCGTCCAAGACTCACTCAAGCGCACGTGGGATCCCAAAGGTCTCCGCAAGCCAGCAGATATGGCGGCTCGTCGTGAAAGCCTAAAGGGCACGCCAAACCCAGGGACATGGCCCTTCCAGCCCAAAGGCGGCTAGCCAGGGCAAGCCCTGGACCCAAGTTCCTGCGGTACCAAAGTGAAGTTTGTTAGGCAAGTCATGATTCGGCTTTAGTCCCATCAAAAGTAGGAGCAATAGCAATGAAAATAGGTTTCTATAACGAATTTCTCCCATGCATCGTGAAAAACAACGGCGTCGTAGACATCTCAGACGCTGTGAAAGCCTTCAAAATATCCTCTCCCCAGCACTTCATGGAGCGGATCATCGTCAATTTTAGCTCCTTGAAGAGCGCGCTCGCGGCGTTGGAGAGCACAGGCACCGTCATCCCCATGGACAAGGTGACGCTACGTGCGCCGCTTCCCAGACCCGGCAAGGTGCTCTGTGGCAACGGCAACTTCATGGAGGGTATACGTATTACGCCAACCCGTCCATTGAAGACGTTCTTCAAGTCGCCTGATGCAATCATCGGCCCTGGTGAGACCGTTGTACTGCCAGCCTTCCGCCCCGTTATCTTCAACCATGAGGCAGAGCTGGGAGTAGTCATCGGCAAGGAGGGGCACAACCTTTCGGAGTCGGAAGCGCTCAGCTATGTATTTGGGTACACCACCGCTGTAGACGTGTCTGCTCGCGCGCCAGAAGAGGGTGAAGCCAGCCTTCCCGGCGACTACGGAAAGAGCTTTGACACCTTCCTGCCCATTGGCCCATCCATTATCACAGCGGACGAGATCAGCAACCCCAACGACTTGGACGTGCAGTACTGGGTCAATGAGGAGCTTCGCCAGACCTACAACACTAGCGATATGGAGCACAGCATTGCCTACATGATTGCTACGCTATCCCATGTCATGACGTTAAAGCCCGGCGACCTGATTCTGGCGGGAACCAACCACGGACACCTGGGGCCGTTGCAAGACGGTGACTTTGCCGAGATTGAGATTGAGAAGGTCGGGCGAAGCAGCCAGCGCGTGGTGGACAGCCTGAAGCGGACGTGGGACCCCCACGAGCTTCGGCAACCCGCTGACATGCAGGCGCGACGCGAGTCGATGAAGAGTATGCCGAACGCTGGCACATGGCCCTTCCAGCCAAAGGGCGGCTAGCGAGGGATTACCCTAGACCACATGACTGTTGCTTTGGACGATCCATCCAGGCACAGCTAGCGAACACTGTTGTAGGAACAGAGCTATATAGCCCTAGAGCAAGAGGCGCATGAATATAAAAGGCGTGGTGAAGGCGTTGGAAGAGACTCCAGCGGCCTTCACCACGCCTTTTATATTGCATAGTGCATGGGAAGCGTAAGGCAGTTAGGAAACCAACATGGCTTCCTGGTGAGTTTCTTCTCAGGAAGCCAGTCCCAATACCATCAGCCCCCCGAGAACGGTGGCTATGCCAGCGGTCTGCCTGGTAATCAGCTGCTCATGAAATATCAGCACTCCGCCCAACATGGGGATGACCAGATACACCCGGATGTTCCGTTGAAGGACGATGTGAGCAACGCCGCCGTGGGGGAGCTTCTTGTTGTCCTTGGATGGAATCGAAGGCGAGGGCGCAGGGCGGATGCCACTCCAGCAGAAACCAGCTAGACTGCCACCCTTGGAAGTAAGTGACCATCACCACCCAGGAATTATTCACTCTTACGTACCGCTTGTGCCAAACCAGCCTCGCCGTTGACATCGGCACAAGCGGAAGCTAGCCTTAAACCCCGCACAACACCACATCACGCAGGAGCAATATGAATATCTTTGTGTCCGGTTCTTTGGCCTATGACCGCATCATGGACTTCCCCGGTCGGTTCTCTGACCACATCATGCCAGACAAGATTCACAACCTGAACGTCAGTTTTAACGTGAACAGCCTGGTAGAGCGCCCCGGCGGCACCGCTGGGAACATCTCCTACTGCCTGGTGCTCTTGGGTGAGCAGCCGCACACCCTTGCGACCATTGGCTATGACTACCCGCGTTACTTTGAGTGGATGGAGAAGAACGGGGTACCTAAGAGTGGCGTCAAGGTCATTGATGAGCAGCCTACAGCAGGGGCGTACATCACCACAGACATGGGCGACAACCAGATTACAGGGTTCCACCCCGGCGCGATGTTGTTCACGTCCGATTTCGATTTTTCCAGCTATAAGCCTGCGGAAAGCATTGGGATCCTCGCACCCGGCAACTTGGACGATATGATCAACTACAGTCGCTTCTACAAGGAGAAGGGCATCCGCTACATCTTTGATCCAGGCCAATCTCTGCCCATCTGGACGGGCGACGGGCTCAAGGAGTGCATTGACGGCGCGGACATCCTGATTGCAAACGACTACGAGATGGGGCTTATCACGAACACCACAGGGTTGGAAATGGCCGCGCTAGGTAAACTGGCCAAGTCAATCATCACAACCAAAGGCGAAGAAGGTTCTGTCATCACCACTGGCAGCGCATCCGTAAACATTCCTGTAGTGAAGCCCAATCAAGTACTAGACCCCACCGGCGCGGGAGACTCCTATCGCGGCGGTCTTATCAAGGGACTGATTGAGGGTAAGGAGTTGGCAGAAGCCGCCTTGATGGGCAGTGTATGTGCTTCCTTCGCTGTTGAGGTGCTGGGCACCCAAGAGTACAGCTTCACCACAGCAGAGTTCCAGCAGCGGCTAAGCACCGTCAAAGTCGGGTAACCCCACAAAGCAACGTATGGCTCCGTCCGGTGGTGACGGGTATAATCAATACATGGCATCATCGGACGGAGTAATGGTCACGCTACGGCTCTTCGCGATTTATCGCGAGCGCGTCGGGCAAGAAGCAATTGAGGCTACATTAAAAGCGGGCGCAACGGTGGAAGATGCGCTTCGCCACTTGGGTGAACTACATCCGAACACGCTGATACTGATGCCCACGACGATGGTGGCGGTAAACCTGGAGTACGCCGAGCGCGACTATGTCCTTCAATCAAACGACGAAATCGCCCTCATACCTCCCGTCTCTGGTGGGCAGGGTTCATCCTGCACCTAAGCTACCTGCGGTTACCTAAGAAGGTTGATATGACAACACCACGAATCCTCATAACCCCAGAGCCACTGGACGCGGAGTCAGTGACGGCCCTGGTGAAGAGCACAGCCAACGGAGGTGTCGTCACCTTCGAGGGGACAACGCGTGACGAGACTGGCGGGCGTACTGTGGTGCGGTTGGAGTACGAAGCCTATCCGGAAATGGCGGAAAAGACGTTCCAGCAGATATTCGACGAGGTCCAGGAGCGTTGGTCAGTGACTGACGTGGCTGTGGCCCATCGCATCGGCAGGCTGGAGCTGGGGGAAGCAAGCCTCATCGTAGCTGTGGCCGCGCCCCACAGAGCAGAGGCGTTTACCATAGCAATGTACATGGTGGACCGCATCAAGGAGATTGTCCCCATCTGGAAGAAAGAGTTCTTTGAAGACGGCTCCGTCTGGGTAGGGAGCGCCGGGGCGACATCTTAGCCAGCACACGGGCCCTGATGCTTACCCCAATAGGGCGATATTACTAGCTATACCAAAGGAAAGCTTTGACAAACGATTACAAGCAGTGCGCTCAATGCCAAGAGGTTGTGGCAGTCAGTGCTAATTTCTGCCCTCAATGTCGGCAGACAGAATTTCAGGAGTTATCGCCAGAGTCGGTATCAAGAATGGCGTCATCAGAACCTCTGGCGGTGCCCGCCTATCTGCGACTTGAAGCCAGCAGGCTGGTTATCGCCAGCATCCTCTCCGGCGGGCTGTACATCTTCTTCTGGCTCTACATCACCTGGAAGCAGCTTGCCCAAGAGACCCATGACGTCCATTTCCCCGTGTGGCACGCGCTTACCTGGACAGTGCCCGTGTACCAGATGTTCAGGCTCCATCGCCACTCCACCGTCATCCAGGGTTTGGCCGTTCAAGCGGGTGTCCCTACCACGCTAGATGCTAGGACAGTTGTGGCCCTGGCACTCGCTTCGTTTGGGCTGGGCCTGGTGTCCCTCCTTACACTCAACCCGGCTCTAGCGACGATTCTAGGGCTTCTTGGTATCGCGGTGACAACCACCATCGTCGTGTGGAACCAGGGCGCACTCAACGCCTACTGGGTTACGCGTCATGGTGATCAACTGAGGGCTGCGCCAATGAGTGGGGTAGAGAGAGGCATCGTCCTGCTCGGCGTTCTGGTGTGGATATCTACCCTAGCCAGATAAGCCTGCACTACCGTACCGATATCTCCGCCTACGATACCTCAGAAGCACTAGGCTCCACCCGTTCTTTGGCCTTTGGCGGCGTTGCCAATAGGGAGCAGACCGCACCCATGAGGGTCACGGCAATGAAAATGCGGAAGATGATGATGTAGTCTCCGGTGGCATCGAACAACAGCCCGGTGATGAGGGGGCCTCCACCGCTGGCAAGAATCCTGATCGGCGCCACGATGCCCCGAGTGCTGCCAAGGAAGCGTCTACCAAAGTACGTTGAGTAAGCGTGGGCGTTCCACAGCCCCTCGCTCCGTCCAATGCCCATGGTGAAGGCGTACGCCAGTATGCCGAGGTTGGAGGATGCAGTCAGCAGCAACGTGATTCCCACGGCGTCAAACAACTGGCTGGCGACCATGCAGTAACGAAAGGGATACCTCTCCGCCATAAAGCCCCAAAAGAACTTGGCCATGACCGCCATGAACGTCATGAGTATCACCGCAGACGCAGCTACGGTGGCAGAGAACCCCTTGTCAGACATGTAGGGCACCTGGTGGAGGGTGATGCTGGAAGTCATGAAGATGGTCAGGTTCAGGCTGAGAGTGATGAGCCACAAGGCAGGAGTGCGAACGGCCTCTCCCATTGTCCAGTTGCGCTCAGGGATGACAGTGACGCCTGACGAGACTGCTCTCGCCTCTATTTCTTCAGGGGAGATACCGTCTGGATGAAGCCCCATGTCCTCGGGCATACGTCGCAACTTCAAGTACGCAGGCACCAGCAGGATTACCAGGGTAGCAGTGCCAAAAATGATGAAGGAGTTTCGCCATCCGTACAGGTTTATGAGGAGGGCGGCTAACGGAGCAAGAAGCACGCCTGCCATGGGGATACCGATACTGCTGATAGCCAGAGCCCTCGCCCTGTATCGGATGAACCACTTGGCCACAACGGTGGTGGTGACTTCCCCGCCAGCCAGGGTCAGGGCTAAAGCGCGGATAACGCCAAAGACCAGGTAAAAGCCCAGAAGGCTGCTAACCCATGCCATGCCTATAGTGGAGAACCCTCCAATTATGATGCCTATCATCACCAATACGCGCGGCCCGTATCGGTCAACGGCCATACCAACAGGAAGAGCCAGGAACCCCATGATGACGGCACGGATCAGGAACACTGCGGAGATTGCGCCTCGGCCAATATCAAGTTCTTCACTCATGGGTTTAAAGAAGAAGCTGAAGGCGTAGGTCTGGAATCCGGAGAGCAGCATGGAAGAGGTTACAGCAATGCCCACGATGTACCAGCCGTGGAAGATGCGGGGGCTATGGGGCTTTGATGGTGTATCGTCAGTCACTGAGCGCTCCCTTTGAAGTGGCGCAAGTGTATCATTAAAAGTAAATCATCGTTCATCTCTCCTTTATTGTGCTTTTAATCACAATATCAGCTTCAAAATAGCTCCGTTTTTCGTATTGTCCTATCTACGCCCCCTTGTTACGATTAAATGTGTCTTAGGTACAATGCGGAGGGATCGCATAGTGGTCTAGTGCGGGCGCCTGCTAAGCGCTTAGAGGCTTAACGGCTTCTCCAGGGTTCGAATCCCTGTCCCTCCGCCACCTACAG
>Ga0302135_10000230_pt1 | contig 34273 bp, 34 predicted proteins | sample CBN3_surface_MG_FD_203119 | JGI IMG/M metagenome (GOLD analysis project Ga0302135, IMG submission 203119) | Marine microbial communities from Western Arctic Ocean, Canada - CBN3_32.1 | ecosystem: Environmental > Aquatic > Marine > Oceanic | place: Canada: Western Arctic Ocean | collected...
GCCCATTCCTGATCAAAAAAGTCAAATCGCATGATCCAAGTCCTCCTGAACAGCTTGAATCACACTTCATAACTTCAAACCAAGACCTTAAATTGGGTTTAGACCCTGGTCAAAGGAGATTGCGGGCCTCTACAACTAACCTGTGACTTATGGGGAGGCTCGGCGCGAATAGGAGAAAATAAAGGCGGTTGCGTGCCTCGCAACCACTGACAATTGACGCCCTGGAACATCTGCTCCGGGGAGTTTCTATGTTACCTGTCAGCCCACCATAAACACATCATACCTAGTGGATTTGCCTACGATCTGATGGGATGCACAACAGATACCTTCCATAGGATCGGCCCGCAGGGGCCACTTCAACACCACCCGCTTGCTGGCTGTAGCCAAAGCTTCCGTCATAAGTTCAACAGAATCCTCATCCGCGCCTGTGATCTTGCGGATCAGGCGCATCTCATTCTTCACAAGGGCAGATTTTTTTCGTGGTGGGTGCATCGGATCGACCAGCACCACTTCCGGCGAAAGGGTAGATAGCAGGTCCCTGGCATCACCATGAAGCAAGGTCATGCGGCTGATTACTTCTGCCACGTCGCCACCGGCTTTTTTGGCGCGCGCCAGCCCTTCTGCCAATAGCCTATGCATCTTGGGGGAACGTTCAATCAGGGTTACCTCCGCGCCCAGCGACGCTAGCAAGAAAGCGTCCCGACCGAGACCGGCCGTTGCATCCACGACCATTGGGGTTATTCCACCCTTCATCCCGACAGCCTTAGGCAAAGCCTGACCACGCCCACCGCCAAAACGAAAACGATGCTCCACCGCCCCACCTGTGAAATCACAGATTAGCCTGTCTGTTTCTGCTGCTTTATCTCTGCCTGACATCCTGTTCCTCTAGTAGACGAATTAAGATGGTGTCGAATGTCATGCCCTGCCCCGCGATTAATACCACTCGTTAATCTAGACTATGCTCGGTGTTCGGCGAAAGGCGATCAGGAGGATGAGTTAGGGGCTCTAGGTTGCGTCATGTTCAGGGTGCCGACCTGCTCTAAAGTCTCCACCTGGCTATCAACGGACTCCTTAGGCGTCGTGAGCCGAATGTCCGGAGTTGGCTATCAGCGGACCCTCCGTCGCCCAGCCGAGAACGTCCGTAAGTTGGCACTAAGCGGATATCGGGTGCCATGCCTAAAATCCGGCGACAGCATCTATCGTTGGCGCACGGCCTAGTGGCTCAGGCGAAATTTCTAAAATTTCAACGAAATTCGGTAAAGTTGGTTGCGTGTCCCTAAGTTGGCTGAGGGTGAGCTAAACTCTGACAACTAGCCGAGTCAACTCTCGGTGGTTGCAGGCCCGCTATTTCAACATCTCACCCGAGGTGACCCAGCTCGCGGCCATTCGGTTTGTGAGTGCATTCGCTACTCGCCCTTCGGCCGGCCCGAATACCGGCTCTGCACCCATTTGACGGCGGCCGCGAAGCCGTCGCGCTCGAGGCGCTCGACGAACTCTATTTTCAGCGCGTTGGGCGTCGTATTCGTCGTCACGAACGCCTCGGTGCCCATGTCGATGGCCGCCTCGAAGCCCATGATCTCGTAACTGCGATTGACCGCGGTTTTGTTGAAGTGCCAGTTCTCGACCGCAAAGCCGCAGAGCTTTTTGGCCAGGCGACGAACCGCGCCCTCCAAATCGTCCTCGGCGAGGAGGTCGGTGAGGATGCCGAAGCGCATGGCTTTTTCAGCGTCGATGATATCGCCCGTCAGCAGGAGATGCTTGGCCTGGCGCATGCCCATAACCCAGGGGCTGATCAAAAAGGGCGGGGCATCGGAGAAACGGATTTCCGGCTCGCCGAATTTAGCGCCCTGGCTGGCCAGCACGAAGTCACACGCCATCGCCAGCTCGAAGGCGCCGCCGAGGCAATAGCCCTGCACGGCCGCAATGACCGGCTTTTTTAGGCGCCAGGCCGTCCAGCAGGTTTCGTTGCCGACCGTGACGTAATCGCGCCAGTCGTCGGGCGCGTTGCCGCCAAGCTCCCCCATCGCCGCCGTCAGGTCGTAGCCCGCCGAAAAGTTCCCCTCAGCCCCTCGCAGCACCACGACCCGGATCGCCGGGTCCGCCTCCGCGTCGCCGAGCGCGGCGGTGACTTCGCGCCACTGCGCAAGATTAAAGGCGTTGTAGGCCCGGGGCCGGTTCAGAGTGATCCAGGCGAGCGGCTCGTCGCGCTCGATTTCGATCTCGTGAAACGTCTGTACCATTATTGAATTCCTTGGGCTAAAAACTGCGTGAGGGACTATTATACTGCCCTACGAAGCACCCGTAATCGCCCAGGCTCATCCCGAGGATAAAGGAAGCGCCCATCATGGCACGGGATTCGAAATATGACGTTCTCTTCGAGCCGGTCAGGATCGGCCCCAAGACCCTGAAGAACCGTTTCTACCAGGTGCCCCACTGTAACGGCGCGGGCTCCCGGCTGCCGGGCAGCCAGGCGGCGTTTCGCGGCATGAAGGCCGAGGGCGGCTGGGCCGTGGTCTGCACCGAGGCCTGCGGTATCAGCCCCGAGGCCGATTTCGACCCCAACACCCTGGCTAGCCTGTGGGACGAGGAAGATGTCGCGAACCTGCGCTATATGTGCGATGCGGTCCATAAATGGGACGCGTTCGCCGGTGTCGAGCTGTAGCACTCGGGTGCCATCTCGCCCACCATGGATAGCCGCGCCGTGCCCCGCGGGCGGACACAGCTCATGACCGCCTAATCGCCCAACCGGGCGAGCCACGAGGCGGATGCCGACGATATCGAGGATTTGCTGAGCGATTACGTCGAGGCTGCGAAGCGCGCGCTCGATGCGGGTTTTAACATCGTCTACTGCTACGGCTCGCACTCGGTGCTGCCCTTCCAGTTTCTCTTGCCCCACTACAACAGCCGCACGGATAAATACGGCGGCTCGTTTAAAAACGGCGCCCGCTTCTGGCTGGAACTGATCGCGCGCACCCGCGAGGTCATCGAGGGCCAGGCGGTGCTTGCCGTGCGCATGTCGGTTGATCAGTTGATCGGCCCCGGGGCATCGAAGTCGGCGGCGACGGCATGGGCTTCATCGAGCTCGCCACCCGCAAAGGCCTCGTCGATATGTGGGACGTCAACATCAGTGACCAGTTCGAATGGGGCGAGGACGCCGGGCCGTCGCGCCACCAGAAGGCTAATCACCGGGCGCCGTTCACGCGCGAGGTCAAGAAAGTAGCCAAGGTGCCCGTGCTCAATGTCGGCCGCCTGACCAGTCCCGACGACATGATCGAGGTCATCAATTCCGGCCAGGCTGACATCATCGGCGCGGCGCGGCCCTCGATCGCCGATCCCTTCCTGCCAAAAAAGATCGAGGAGGGGCGCAACGAAGACATCCGCGAATGCATCGGGTGTAACGTCTGCATCTCGTGCTGGGAGGTGGGCGCGAGGCTGATCTGCACCCAGAACGCGACCGCCATGGGAGAATACCGCCGCTCCTGGCATCCCAAGAATTTCGACCAGCCCGCCGATCCCGGCAACGTGCTCGTGGTCGGCGCCGGCCCTTCGGGCCTGGAATGCGCGAGGGTACTGGGCGAGCGGGGCTACGACGTCCACCTGGTCGAGGCCGGGGGCGAGGTCGGCGGCCATGTCCGCGACGTCACCCGCTATCCGGGTTTCGCCGAATGGGGCCGCGTCGTCACCTGGCGCCAGATCCAGATCGATAAGCTCAAGAACGTCGAGGTTCGCACCAAACCCCGGCTCGACGCCGATGGCGTGCTGGATTACGGCGCCGACGCGGTGGTGCTCGCCACCGGCTCGAGTTCGTCGGGCGAGGGCTACAACGCCACCGACATGGGCACGATCCCCGGGGGCGTCGCCGCCAAGGTGCAATACGCGACGCCCGAGAAAATCATGGCGGGCAAGGAGACCGGCGATCGCATCCTCGTGCTCGACGCCGACGGCTACTTCACCGGCATCGCCATGGCCGAGATGATGGCGGATGCGGGCAAGCAGGTCTCGGTCGTCACCAGCCTTGGCACCGTCGCGGCGCTCACCGAGCAGACCCTGGAGGGGGCCTAACATCCACCGCATGCTCCACGAAAAGAATATCGCGTGCTATGCGGGCATGTGGATCGAGGAGATCGAGGGGGGCAACTGCCTCAAGGTCAGGATCTACGATTTTGCGCGCGATGGTTCCGTGCGCACCACCGACCCCGTCGCGGGCGAGCCGATCCGCGCCCAGGGCACGGCGACCACCGGCCTCGAAGTCGACAGCGTCGTTCTGGTCACCGCGCGCATGGCCAACGACGGCCTTTGCAAGAACCTGCGCGCGCGTAAACAGGACTGGGTGGCCCACGACATTCGCGGCGTCTACCAGGCGGGCGATTGCTACGCGCCACGCATGCTGGTCGAAGCAATCTACGAGGGCCACCGTATCGCGCGCGAATTCGAAAGCTCCAATCCCCAGCATCCGCTGCCCTTCAAGCGCGAACGGCTTCTCTGGGAGCAAGCGCCTGAGGGAGCCTACTGAGCCGTGGTCGAGGCCCGATGATAGTTGAAATGAGGTGCTGCCGTAGAATTAGTGTCGAGCCGTGCAATCGGGTAGATTACGCGGAGCTCGCGACCGCGGGCCGCCGCTTGTGCGTCGCACCCGCGGAGGCTGGAAAATTATGTGAACCATGCCGGTCAAGTTGGCTTAGGGCTGAGGCAAGCAAGCAAATTAAAGGCAATAGAATAGAGGAGTTAGATCTATGGAGTTGAAGACTTATTTGCGCGACCAGATCGACTGGGAGCAGCCGTTTCCCGCCGAGGAATACACCGAGCGCCGGGCCAAGGTGCGCGCCGCGATGAAGAAGGTGGGGATCGACGCGCTGCTCATCTGCCGCTCTCCGGACATCAACTGGCTGACCGGCTACGAGATGATTTGGAACCATCTGCGCAACCCGACCCACCTGCTGATCCAGGCCGACAGCGACGATACTCTGTTCTTCGACTGCGCCGCCCACACCTCGCTGATCTCGCTGCTGCCCGAGATTCGCGAGGCGGTGATCTTCGATCACGGCCCCATGGCCGACCCCGGAGATTTCGACGTCATCGCCGACAACCTTGCCTCGCGCGGCCTCGCCTCGGGCACCGTCGGCGTGCAGTATTGGGGCAACGGGCTCGATACCGCCGTGGTCAAGGCGCTGGGTGAAAAGCTCGAGGCCAAGGGCGCGAAGGTGGTCGATGCCTCGCTCCTGGTCGAGGAAGAGAGGGTCTATAAATCGCCCCGCGAGATTGTGGTGATGCGCGAGGCCGCCGTGATGGCTGATACCGCGCTCGAAGCGGTGCGCGCCGAAATGCGTCCGGGCATGACCGAGACCGAAATCGAGGCCGTGCTCATTTCCAGCCTGATGAACCAGGGCGGCAACTACCCCGCGATCCACACCATGGTCGCCTCGGGCGTCCGCTCGGGCACCCACCATTCGGCCGCGACACACCGCAAGGTGAAGGACGGCGATTTGGTTCATTTCGATTTCTGCGCCTCGCTCCACCGCTATCACGTCAACCTCTGCCGCACTCTTTCCGTGGGCAAGGCGGACGACCGCTGGATCGAGCTGATGGAAAAATCCGCGGGCTCGATCGACGCCATCGTCGAGACGGTCAAGCTGGGCGATCCGCTCACCGCCATCGACGAGGTCGCCAACGGCTATATCGACCAGGTGGGTTTGCGCCCTTACGTCTGGTGGATCGGCGGCTATCCCCTCGGGATTTCCTTCCCGCCCGACTGGACCAATGCCCACTGGGTGCATTGGAACAAGGAGGCCTTCGGCCCGACGCCCTCGAAGCTCGAGATCAAGCCCGGTCTCGTGTTCAACTACGAGAACCAGTTCGACGTCTGGGAGAACTGGCCCGGTGGCACGGGCTGCGCCTTCATCGAGAGCTTCCTGGTCACGGAGGACCGCCTCGAATTGATGTCGAAGCTGCCCCGAACCATCCGCTCGACGGACGACTGAGGTCGCGGGTAAAAACAGCTGTAAGAAGGTTCGGGGCCGCGTAATCAGGTAAATTACGCGGAGCCCGTGCCGACCGCGGGCGCGGTCGATTCGTGTATTTTTTGCGGGCTGGCGCTTATGCGCTGAGAGCCTGCGCGGCGCTTGAGCACGCAAACCAAAACCCGCGCGTAAAACTCATACCGCGCCTTTCTGCTCAGACGCGTCGGCCACGTCCTCGGAAGTTTCAGGCGGCGGGGCTTCGACCAGCTTCTTGAGCCGCTTGAACTGGCCGCGGTCAGTCGATTTGATCATGAAGATCGGCATCGGCTGGATGATGGCCCAGAAAAAGCCCTTGCCCTCGCAGGTGGCGACGAGTGTGACCTGCGTCTTGTCCTCTTCGCCGCTCTCGCAGCTGTAGTCGTAGACCGCCGAGAGGCCGCCGCTCTTCGAGGCTAGCGCGATGCGCCGCCCGGCCTCCAATTCGGCCACCATGACCGTGCGCCCGTGGCGGTCGCGCTTGTTCGATGCGGCGCGGAAGCTTGCTGCCTTCGCGGTCTCGCCCTCGGAGGTCTTTTCGACCGTCGCGACGGTCTTCATCCATTCCGGCGCGCGGGTCGGATCGCCCAAGACCGTCCAAACTGCGTCGGCGGGCGCGTCGATGGTTTTGGCGACAGAAAAGCGACCCATATATTCCTCCAAAGAGCGACCCGGTGACCAATAAAGGCGAAATTCGCGCATCGAGCGATACGGGAATATTGCAAGACCGCGACTGCGGGCCGGCGCAGGAGCGGGGTTGGCCTAGGGCGGCCGCTCCCAACTCAAAGGCTGCGGCGTGAGCCTACATGGCGGCTGAACGCTGTTTCGCTTCGGGCAAAACGGATAGGGACTCCCTAAAAGTTGTAGGCATGTTGGGGCCCTTGTCGAGTCTCGCGCGAAATTGCTGCGCCGGGTGCGCGGGGGGTGTGCGCGCCGCGTGCACGTATTACACTGTTAGCAAGGCTTGAGAATAATCGGTTGGGGAGAAGCACGATGGCGGAATATCCCTTCGACGGCGGCGTCCTTTACTACGAGGGGCAGGGAAAGGGCGATCCGATTCTCTTTATCCACGGCGTGACCATGAGTTGCCGCTTCTTCGCGCGCCAGATCGACTGGTTCGCACGCCACGATTACCACGCCCTCGCGCTTGATCTACGCGGCCATGGGCGCTCATCCAAGGTCATGCGCGGCCACACCATCCCGACCTACGCGCAGGACGTTCACGCCTTCATCGAGGACAGGGGACTGAAGAACGTTACTCTCGTCGGCTGGTCCATGGGCGCCTTCGTGATGTGGGATTATATTCGCCAGTTCGGCACCGACAATCTCAAGGCCTCCATCGTGATCGACGAGGCCGCGACCGACTACAAATGGCCGGGCTACGATCACGGCTTCGCAGAAACCGTCGAAAATGTCGCGGGCTACGTAAACGCCATCCAGACCGATTGGCACGGCTTCATCCGTGAGTTCTCCGCCTCCATGTTCGCCACCCACCCCTCGGAAGAGGATGCCCGCTGGATGTTCGATGAAATCTCGCGCGTCCCCCCGGTGATTGCCAGCACCATCCTGACCGACGAAATTTTCCGCGACTACCGCGATTTCCTCACCACGCTCGATCTCCCCACGCTGATCTGCGGCGGCCGCGCGCCCTGCCTCGCGATCACCGTCGCGGCGCTCGAAGACGTCCGCGAGCGTATCAAGGGCTCCAAGCTCGAAATTTTTGAGAACAGCGGCCACTGCCCCTTCCTCGAAGAGACCGATAAGTTCAACAAAACCGTCCATAACTTCCTCGAAGGCCTCGACTGACATGACGCGCGCCAGAGCGGAGACCGAGGCCTTAACTTGCTTCAAGTCCGCAACTGCGGGCCAGGCCGCAAGTGCGGCCCGCCGGCTACCCGGCGCGCCCGCGCAGGCGCGGCCCCTCAGGGCCGCTGCCGCGAGCGACCAATAATGCCCGCCAAACGCCTCTCCGCCGCCGACGTCTCCCTGCCGCGCTTCGATCCCGGCACGGCCACCGAGGGCGAGCTGTTCGAACTTTCGAGCCATCGGCGCGCCCGCGAGGCGCTTGAGTTCGGGCTATCCATCAGCGATCCGCGTTTCAACGTCTTCGTCCTCGGCATCGAGCGCAGCGGGCGGATGACCGCGACCCGGGAGTTTCTCGAAAAAACCACCGCGGATACGCCCGCGCCCGACGACTGGCTCTACCTCAACAATTTCCAGCGCCCCTCCGAACCCCGCCCGGTCCATGTGCCGGCAGGGACGGGCCGCGAGTTCCGCCACGCCATGACCACCGCCGTGCGCCGCTTGAGCGAAGTGCTGGCCGAGGTGCTGGGCGGCGAGGAGGTCCGTAAGCGGCTCGAGGCCGAGAAAACCCGCGCCCGCGCGGCGGTTGAGCAGACGACCGATGCTTTGCGCACCGAGGCGAAGTCCCACGGCTTCGATCTCGTCGAGACCGAAGAGGGCCCCGCGCTCGCGGTGCTGGACGGCGACGGTAAGCCGCTTGCCCCCGATGCCATGTCGCCCGAGCAACGCGCCGCCGTTGACGCCCACGGACCCGCCTTGGTCGAGAAGCTCCACTCCCTGGCCCGCGAATCCGCGGCTGCAGGTGCTGCGCTCCAGGAGTATAGCGAGGCGATCGGCCGGGCCGCGGTGGACGATGCCGTCGCTCCGGTGATCGATGGACTCGACGCAGCGTTCGGCAAATTTCCCGAGCTCGGCCGCTGGCTGATCGAATTCCGCGCCGACGTAATCGAGAATTTCCGCATCTTTCTTGGCGCTCCGGGAGAGGGCGCCACGCCGCCCGCGCTCCAGCTTGCCATCCGCTACGCCGTCAACCTGCTGGTCGATAACGCCGACGCGCCCTGCGCCCCGGTCGTGGTCGAGCCCAACGTCACTTACGAAAACCTGTTCGGCTGGCTTGAATATCGCCAGGGCGAAAAGAGCTTCGAGACCGATTTTACCCTGGTCCAGCCCGGCGCGCTTCACCGGGCGAACGGCGGCATCCTCGTGCTGCGCGCCGATTCCGTGGCCGAGCGCGCCGAGGTCTGGCGCTTCCTCAAGGAGGCGCTGCGCGACGGCGAGGTCCGCATCGAAGAGCCCCATCGGGCCAACGGCCTGCCCGTGGCCGGCGCGCCCAAGCCGCGCCCCGTGCCGCTCTTCGTCAAGGTCGTCTTCGTCGCCTCGCCCCACTGGTATTACACCTTCTATTCCGCCGATCCCGAGTTCGAGAGCTACTTCAAGATCAAGGCCGACATCGACCCCGACATGGAAGCGAGCGAGGCCAACCGGCACGGCTACGCGGCCCTCATCCGGCGCATGGCCCGAAGCCGCAATGACGCCGTCATCGACGACGATGCCGTGGCCTATCTGCTCGGCCTCGCGTCGCGTTGGGCGGGCGACCGGGCGAAGCTTACCGCCCAGGTCGAGCGCATCGAGGACATGGTCGCCGAGGCCCATCGGCTCGCGGCCAAGGGCGCGGCCATCTCGCGCGATCACGTGGTCCGGGCGCTGGGTAACCGGCGCAAGCGCAACGCCCGGCTCAGCGAGCGCAACCAGGAGGCCATTGCAAAAGGCGCGATCGCGATCCTCACCCGCGGCGAAGTACGCGCGCAAGTCAACGCGCTCACGGTGATCAACATGGGCGATCACAGCTACGGCGGCCCCAGCCGCGTCACTGCGCGCGCTTCCGTTGGGCGTCACGGCGTCATCAATCTAGAGCGCGATGCGGCGCTGGGCGGCCCGATCCAGCAGAAGGCCGCGATGGTGCTCCACGGCTACCTCGCGGGCCGCTTCGCGCGCCGCTTTCCGCTCTCGTTCGATTGTTCGATCACCTTCGAGCAGAACTACGGCGGCGTGGAGGGCGATTCCGCCTCGCTCGCCGAACTGCTCGCCATCATCTCTGATCTTTCGGGCCTGCCGCTGCGCCAGGATTTAGGCATCACCGGTTCGGTCAACCAGCACGGCCGAGCCCAGGCCATCGGCGGCGCCCACGTCAAGATCGAGGGCTTCTTTCGGACCTGCGAATCCACGGGCGGGCTCACCGGCGAGCAGGGCGTGGTGTTGCCTGCCGCCAACGAGCGCAACCTGATCTTGCGCGACGAAGTCGCCGAGGCGATAGCGCAGGGCCGCTTCCACCTCTACTCCGTCGAGACCATCGATGAGGCGGTCGAGCTGTTCATGGGCCGCGCGGCCGGCGCGCCCGACGGCGAGGGCGGCTTTGCCCCCGACAGCGTAAACGGCCTCGTCGCAGCCCGGCTCGCAGAATACGACCGTATCCTCACCGAACGGACGCGCGGGATTTAAGGCCCATGACCGGCCTTGAGATACGGGCGGCCACGGCGGCGGACAGCGATACGGTCTGTCGCGTAGCCTTTTCGCTGCTCGAACCGGTCGGACCCGGCGAATGCACCCATGAGATATTGCGCCCGGCGACCGAACAGATGCTTGGCAAAGCGGACGATGTTTTCGCCTTTCTCGCCTTTCACGAGGGCCGACCCGTCGGCCTGATCGTGCTCAACCGCTGCACCGCGCTCGGCGAGTTCGGCGAGACTACGGAGCTTTAGGTTGAGCCCGACCACCGCTCGGCAGGCGTCGGCGCGGCGCTGATCGAAAAAGCCGTGGCGTTCGGTAAGTCGAAGGGCTGGACCGCACTCGAAGTCAGCGCGCCCGAAGTTCCCAAGTGGTAGCGCTCGGTGGATTTCTAACAAAGCAACGGCATCAAAATAATCGGTCCCCGGCTCTACTTCGAACTCTACGATGTCTGACCATAGAATGGCTCCCGATGCGGGCGGCCCCTAAGGCGGGTTCGTCTCCCGGCTTTATGCGCTCGCCACGGGTGACGACGAGGCCCGGCTTTGCCGCGACATCCCGGAATCCCAGTGCCGCGAGCAGCCGCGCAATTTCGTCTGCTATACCGCCGCCTCCGCGCTGAGCAAGACCGGCGACGCGCTCGCCGATAGCAAGGTGGTGCGGCCCTGGGTGCTGGGCGCGCTCGGCGCGCCCGTATTCCTGGTCGGCTTGCTCGTGCCGATCCGTGAATCCCTTGCCCTGCTGCTGCAGATCCTGATCGGTGGCATGTATCCCGTACGCGAGGGCTTCTGGGCCGCGAGCAGCCTGGCGGCCCAGGGCCTCTGCGTCATCCTCATGGCCGTGGTCGCCCTCGCGGGCCCCCAGGGCGCGCTCGCGAGCTGGGCCATCGTCGCCCTGCTGGCGCTCTTTTCGCTCGCGCGCGGGGTCGCCTCCGTTGCCGGCAAAGACAACCCTGGGCAAGACCGTTTCCAAGGGCCACCGGGGCCGGGTTAGCGGCTACGCCTCCACCGCGTCGGGCATCGCCGCCGCCATGGGGGCGCATCTACCTTGTCGCAAGCCCCGAGGCCGCGCCCCCCGACTGGCTGCTCTACGCCATTCTCGCCGCCGCCGGCGTCTCCTGGTCTCACCTTTACCGCCATCGATGAACGCCTGGGCGCCACCGACGGCGGGCGGGGCTTGCGCGATCTGCTCGGCGCGCAAGCGACACTCTTGCTCAAGGACCCCGAATTGCAGAAATTCATCGTCGCCCGGTCTCTGATGGTTTCCACGGCGCTGGTCGGGCCCGTCTATGTCGGGCTCGCGCAAGCTGTGACCGGCCAGGCGCTCGACGGCCTCGGCTAGCTGATTATCGCCGCGGGCGCGGCCAGCGCGCTTAGCTCTGGCTTTTCGGGCATTTCTGAGACCGATCGAGCCGCCTTCTTAGCAATCTGTATCGCTGCCGCCGTTATCTTGTAGCTCTGATCAATGAGTCCTGAGCCTAATTCGCTGCCGCTGCCGCTCCCGCCTCCAGCCGCCGCCCCACCACACCCATGGCGAACAGCACGCCCGCCGTCGTGACCGCAATGCCGATCCAGGCCGCCACCGTGGGCAGCTCGCCCAGCGTGGGAATCGCCATCAGGGCGGCCAGCACGGGCACGCAGGCGACGAACACCGCCGTGCGCTGCGAACCCAGGTTGCGCACGGCGATGAAGATCAGCGTCGTGCCCGCCAGGCTCGGAACCACGCCCTGAAACCCGCCCTGAAGTACGAGTTCCTGCCAGCTTGCCCCGGTCAGGCCCGAGGGCAGGGCGAACGCCCAGATGGGCACAAAGAGCGGCCCGCCCACGAGGCAGATCGTGAATAAGATCTGCTCCAGGCTGAGCGTCCAGACCTTGATGGCCACGAGGTAGAGTGCGAGCAGGATGGCCGCCGCCAGCAAGATCAAATCGCCCAGCCAGGCGCGCTCGAAGCCCTCGCCCGGCACCATGAGCCCGTCGAGCCCGATCAGTGCCCCGCCCACGGCGAGCAGCACGACGCCCGCCATCTGGTAGCGCGTAATCCGGCTGCGGATCCACAGCCAGCCCAGAATGACCGTCAAGCCCGGCGCCATGCCGTTGAGGAACACCCCGATATGCGCGGCGGGCGAAAAAGTGATGCCCGTATAGCCGAGCATGGCGTAGGGCACGCCCGCGCCCAGGGTCACGACGGCAATGCGAAACGGCGTCAGTCCCTTCCACCAGCCCTGCCGGATCGCCCACGGCAGGATGAGCAACGCCGGAATGCCGAAGCGAAACGCGGTGAGGTCGTAGATGGTCAGCGCCTGCATTACGCCGTGGCGCGTAATCACCACCCACGAGGACCAGAGCAGCGCCAGCACCGTGCCTGCCGCGATCCCCGCGATCAGCGCGCGCTGTCCGCTCAAGGGGTCTTGGCTCCATGGGGCTCTGCCCCCGCTGCCAGCTCACCGAGGCACTCGGCCAGGCCTTCCGCGTAACGGTTAACCTGCGCCTCTGTCGTGCTCGGCGCGCAGAGCACCACGTTGTAGAACGGCGTTGTGAGCACCCCGCGGTTGAGCAGAAAAAGATGGATCAGCTGCTCCAGCGGTCTGTTCGCCGCCGCCATCGCTTCGCTCCCGTTCCGGGGCGCCTCGGGAAGGAACGTATACTCCGCCCGCGCGCCCAGGTTTCGCGCCTGCCACGGCAGCCCAAAGTCATCTATCAAACTACTGATTTTGCTAACGAAATACTCCGCTGTCGGAATCATTTTCCGGGCAAAATTCGCTTCCGTCATGACGTGTTCCAGCGTGGCGCGCAGCGCCGCCATCTGGAGCGCGTTGCCCGCCAGCGTGCTGCCCACTACGCCCACGCCCCAGCCACCGAATTGCTCCATCGCAATGCGTGCGCGCTTGGCCGTGCCGTCCGAAAAACCATAAACCGCGACGGGCACGCCCCCGGCGATCGATTTGCCCAGTGTCAGCATGTCGGGCTCAAGCCCCCACGCCTTCGTGCAGCCTCCCGGTCCGGCGCAGATGGTGTGGGTTTCGTCCAGGATCAGCAGTGCGCCATGCTTGCGGGTCAGTTCGCGCAAACCCTCGTGCCAGCCCTCGGCGGGCGGCACCATGCCCACGTTGGTCAGGCACGGCTCGGCTAGCACGCAGGCGACGTCGCCGAAGCTAAGTTCCCGTTCCAGCGCCGCAAGGTCGTTCTGCTCGACGCAGCGCGCCGACAGCGCCGGGTCGCCCGCTGGGCCGTAGACCTTCAGCCGCCCCACGGGCTTGCCCGACGCATCGAGCGAAACCGCCGCCTCGGGCAGCGATCCGTGATAGCAGCCGTGAAACACTAGCACCTTAGCGCGTCCCGTGATCTGGCGGGCGAACGCGATGCAGAAGCGGTTTGCATCCGTTGCCGTGATCGCGCTCTGCCAGACCGGCAGGCCGAAGCGCCGAGCCAACTCTTCGCCGACCCGGGCTGCGTCTTCCGTGGGCGCGAACAGGGTCATCCCGTTCGCGGCCCGCAAAGCTATGGCATCGGCCACGGGTTGCGGCGAATGGCCCGCCAGCGCGCCCGTATCCGCCATGCAGAGGTCCGCATACTCGATCCCGTCCACGTCGCGCAGTACCGAACCCTTCGCCCCTTCCGCAAACACCGGGAAGGGCGAGGGCACCTCGCGCATCCAGCTCATGGGTGCGCCGGTCAGCCAATTGGCTGCCGCGCGCTCGGCGAGCGCCTTGGATTTCGGGTGGGTTTCCGTAAAGCGCACCTCTTCGCGCGCCATCGCCGCCGCGATGCCTGCGGCCTCAAAGCGGGGCTCGTTCGCCCGCCCGTTCACGCGCGCAGCGCCGCGTTTTTCGGGTCGTAGGGGCTCTCGGGTATCACCCGTGCGGCGCGCGGCTCCTTTAAAATCTGGATGACCAGTTCCGTGCCGGGCTCGGCGGCCTCGGGCGTGACGTAACCGATGGCGAGGCTTTTGCCGATGGCGTGGCCGTAAGCTCCGGCGGTCGCGCGCCCTATCATCTCGCCGCCCAGGTAAAGCGGCTCGTTGCCCCGCGCATCCGTATGGTCCGCATCCACTTCGAGCGTCACGAATGTTTGCGGCACGCCGGCCTCCTTCTGCGCGGCTAACGCCTCGCGCCCGATGAACTCGCCTTTGTCAAGCCGGACGAAGCGGTCGAGCCCGGCTTCCAGCGCGGAATAATCCGTCGTCAGGTCCTGGCCCCACATGCGGTAGCTCTTCTCCAGCCGCAAGCTGTCCATCGCCCGCATGCCCACGGGCGCGATGTCGAATTCCTCGCCCGCCGCCATCAGCGCGTCGAAGATATGGTTCTGGTATTCGATGGGGTGGTGCAGCTCCCAGCCCAGTTCGCCCACGAAGTTCACGCGCAGCGCGCGCACGTCCGCAGCAAGGCCGACGGAGATGGTCTGGCTCGTAAGCCAGGGGAATGCCTCGTTGGAAAGGTCCGCGTCGGTGAGCTTGCCAAGGATGTCCCGCGCGCGCGGCCCGGCGAGCACCAGAACGCCCCGGCTGGTGGTGATGTTGTCGATCCGCACGCTGCCGTCGTCGGGGGCATTCTTGACCAGGTAGTCGTGATCAAAGCGCTCTGCTGCGCCCGAGCTGACGGCGTAGAAGCGCTCCTCGCCGAGCCGAGTAATGGTGAACTCGCTCCGCACTCCGCCCGTCGTGGTCAGCGCGTGACAGAGCGACATGCGCCCCGCCTTACTCGGCAGCCGGTTCGCGATCAGGTAGTCGAGGAAGGCTTGTGCGCCCTGGCCGAAAACCTCGAACTTCGAGAAGCTCGTGATGTCGATCAGCCCGGCGCGCTCGCGGGCGGCGATGCATTCTTGGCCGACGGGATTGAAATAGTTTGTCCGGCGAAAGCTCCAGTCGTCCTTGCGCGCGACGCCCTTGGGCGCGAACCAGTTGGGCCGCTCCCAGCCGTAGCGCTGGCCCCACACCGCGCCCAGCGCGTTGAGCCGGTCGTAGCAGGGGCTGGTCTTGGCCGGGCGCGCCGCGGGGCGTTCCTCGTCGGGGAAGTGGACGGTAAAGACGTTCTCGTAGGTCTCCTCGTTCTTCGCCTTGGTATAGGCCTTGTTGGCGTAGGCGCCGAAGCGCCGCGGATCGACGGGCAGCATGTCGAGGCTGGTCTCGTCCTCGATGATCCATTCCGCGAGATATTTGCCCGCGCCGCCGGCTGCCGTAATGCCGAACGAGAAGCCCTCCGCGAACCAGAAATTGCGCAGGCCGTAAGCCGGGCCGAGGAGCGGGTTGCCGTCGGGCGTATAGGCGATGGGGCCGTTGATGCAGTCCTTGATGCCGGCCTGTGCAAACGCCGGCACGCGAGCCATCGCGGCCTCGATATGGGGGCCCAGGCGGTCGATGTCGGGGGGCAGTAATTCCTGACCGAAGCCTTCCGGCACGCTGTCCGCCGCCCAGCAGGGCGCGCCCTTCTCATAAGGCCCGAGGATCAGGCCCTGGCGTTCCTCGCGCATGTAGTAGGAGGCGTCGGATTCGCGCAACACCGCCATCTCGGGCAGGCCGGCCTTGCGCCGCTTGACCAGCTCTGGAATCTCCTCGGTCACCAGGTACTGGTGCTCGACCGGGATGACCGGGATGTCAAGCCCGACCATCGCCGCGGTCTGGCGCGCATAGTTGCCCGTCGCAGCGACGACGTGTTCGCATGTGATCTCGCCTTGGTTGGTGCTGACCTGCCACTCGCCGCTCGGGGTCTGCGCGATCCCGGTCACCTCAGTCTGGCGGTGGATCTCCGCGCCACCATCGCGCGCGCCCTTGGCCAGCGCCATGGTCAGGTCGGCGGGCGCGACGTGACCGTCGTGAGGATGATAAAGCGCGCCGACCAACCCGTCCGTATCGCACAGGGGCCAGAGCTTCTTGATCTCGGCGGGGCCGATCATCTCGAAGGGCACGCCGATGGTGTTCGCGGTGCCGCAATAGTGGTGGTACTCGTCCATCCGGTCACGGTTGGTCGCAAGGCGCAGATTACCCGTCTCGTGAAAGCCCACCGCCTGGCCGGTCTCGGCTTCGAGCCCCTTGTAGAGGTCGATGGAGTATTTATGGATCTGGCCCACCGCGTAAGACATGTTGAACAGCGGCAGCAGGCCGGCGGCGTGCCAGGTCGAGCCATGGGTGAGGTCGGCTTTTTCGAGGAGTACGACGTCGGACCAGCCCGCCTTTGCGAGGTGGTAGAGGACGCTCACGCCGACGACCCCGCCGCCGATCACCACAACCCGTGCCTGTGTTTTCATGGCGCTCTCCCTCGCTCCGTCGCGTTTCGTACCGTCCTGTTTAGCAGGCTCGCGCGGGCGCGACCATGCTCGCTTTTAGGTCCAAAGACACGACCGATTGCCCCCCTATTTCATAGTGGGTATTAATGGTCCGGGCGTGGAGTTTTACGAAGGGACCTGCCGTGGTGCGCGATCCGAAATACGACTGCCTGTTCGAGCCGATAGCGATCGGCCCGAAGGTGATGAAAAACCGCTTCTACCAGGTGCCCCACTGCACCGGCGCGGGCTCGGACCGCCCGGGCACCCAGGCCGGGCACCGGCGCATGAAGGCTGAGGGGGGCTGGGGCGCGATCTGCACCGAGGCAGCTTCGATCGGGCCTGAGAGCGATACAGAGCCCAGCTCGGTGGTGCGCATCTGGGACGAGGGCGACGTGCGCAACTTGCGCCCCATGACCGACGCGGCCCACGAGCATGGTGCGCTGGCGGGGATCGAGCTGTGGCATAGCTGCCAGGAGGCGCCCAACCAGGAAACCCGGATGCCCGGCGCGGGCGTGCATGCCTGGCAGGCCGAGACCGCGTTGCAGCGCTATGGCTACGCGGCCGATGCGGACGAAATCCGAGACTGGATCAACGACTATGTGGAAGCGGCCAAGCGGGCGCGCGACGCAGGCTTCGACCTGATCTACATCTACGGCGCGCACCGCGCCGCCCCCGCCCAGTTCCTCTCGCCGCGCTTTAATCAGCGGACCGACGAGTACGGCGGTAGCTTCGAGAACCGCGCGCGCTTCTTCCTCGAGGCGCTGGCCGGGATCAAGGCAGCGGTGGGCGAGGCTTGCGCGGGCGTCGCGCGCCTCACCGTCGACCAGCTCCACGGGGGTTCGGACGTCGAGGTGCTCGACGACGGGCTGCGCTTCATCGAGCTCGCCGAAATGGAGGGCGTGGTCGATTTGTGGGACGTCAACATCACCAAGTTCATGGAGTGGGGCGAGGACGCGGGGCCCTCGCGCTTCTACAAGGCGAACCACCAGGGTGCCTGGACCAAGCACGTAAAGGGCGTGGCGAAAAAACCGGTGCTGGGCGTCGGGCGCGTGACCAGCCCCGACGACATGGTCGAGATTATCAAGTCCGGCCAGGCCGATATCATCGGCGCCGCACGGCCCTCGATTGCCGACCCATTCCTGCCGCTGAAGATCGACGAGGGCCGCTTCGAAGACATCCGCGAATGCATCGGGTGCAACATCTGCATCTCGCGCTGGGAGCAGGGCGCGCGCATGATCTGCACCCAGAACGCTACCGCCAACGAGGAGTTCCGCCGCGGCTGGCATCCGGAAAATTTTGAACCGACGGCGGAGCCCCAATCGGTGCTGGTGGTCGGCGCGGGGCCGTCGGGCATGGAATGCGCGCGGGTGCTGGGCCTGCGCGGCTACGACGTTCACCTGGTTGAGGCGGAAGCCGAGATTGGCGGCCATGTGAAGATGGTGATGCGCTATCCGGGCCTTTCGGAATGGAGCCGGGTTGCGAGCTATCGTCAGATCCAGCTTGACAAGGCAAAAAACGTTGAAATCCACACCAATACCCGGCTAAGCGCCGACGACGTGCTGAGGTACGGCGCCGACCGGGTAGTGATCGCCACGGGCGCGCATTGGGCGGGAGACGGCCTCTCGATCAACAATTATGGCATCCTCGACGGGGTTGATGCTGCGATGCCGCAGTTCGCGACGCCGGAACAAGTCATGGCGGGCAAGCCCGTGGGCGAGCGGGTCGTGGTGCTCGACGCCGACGGCTACTTCACGGGCATCGGGCTCGCCGAACTATTGGCTGATGCGGGCAAGCAGGTGAGCTTGGTCAGCCAGTTCGAGCATATCGCGCCGATGACCGACTACACTCTCGAACGCCCCAACATGGAACGGCTGATGCGCGAGAAGGGGATCGCGCTGTGGCCCGGCCACTGGGCGGAGAGCCTCGAGCCCGGCAACGAGATCACGGTGCGGCTTTACGACATCTGGCGCGACGGCTCGAAGCGCGCGCCCGGCCCGGTGCCCGGCGAAGCGCCGCGGCGCAAGGGCACGGCGGTCTCGGAGCTGGCTTGTGACACGGTGGTGCTGGCGACCGCGCGCGTGCCCAACGGCGAGTTGTTCAACGAGTTGAAGGCACGAAAAGAGGAATGGGTGGAGCAGGAGATCGGTGCGGTCTATGCGATCGGCGATTGTCGCGCGCCGCGCTTGATTGCGGATTCGATCTTCGACGGCCACCGCCTCGCCCGCGAGTTCGAAAGCGCGAACCCCATGAAGGCCAAGCCCTTCATCCGCGAGCGGATACTGTGGGGCCAGGAGATGATCCCGGCGTTGGGGAAGTAGGGTTGTCTTGACGTGCTCAAGCGTTCCGCAGGCCCGCGCCGCAGATTTCTTGTGCTTGATGTCATGCTGACCAACCTCGAGCTTAGCCAGTTTTTGATTTCGGCCGTGCCGCTTCTGGTCATGGCGCACAGCATCGGCTACGCCTTCAAGCCTCTGCGTCTGCCCCGCGTCGTGGGCCAGATCTGCGGCGGGCTGCTGATGGGTCCATCGGTTCTGGGGCTTGATCCTACCCGGCGTAGCGGACTGGCTGGTGCCCGACGAGCTGCTGCATGCGAAGCTGCTCTCCGCGGTCTACTGGATCGGCCTGATCCTGCTCATGTTCACCGCCGGGTTCCGGGTCCAGCATAATTTCGACCCGGGCGAGCGCCGGCTTGCGGGCCTGCTGCTCGCTGGCGCGATGGTCGTTCCTCTGGCCGCCGGCTGGGGGGCGACGGTTATCGTCGATCTCGACGCCTATGTCGGGCCCCGGGGCAGTCCGAGGACGCTCACGCTGTTCTTCGCCATTGCCGTCGCGGTAACGTCGATCCCGGTCATTTCTCGGATCTTCATGGACCTAGGGATCGTCGAGACCCGGTTCGCAAAGATCGTGCTCGCCGCCGCGACGGTACAGGATGTTCTGCTCTGGGCGGCGCTTGCGGTCGCGACGAGCCTCGCCGCCGCGCAATCGCCGTCCCTCGCCGACGCCGTCCTGGCCGCGGGGCGGACTCTGGCCTTCATGGTGCTCACCCTCGGGCTCGGCCCGCCGCTACTGCGCTATGCCAACCGGTTGCGGATTAACCTCGTGCTTAAGGCCTCGCGGCTGGGCTACACGCTGGTCTGGTGTTTTCTGATGGTTGCACTGGCCGCCGCGCTGGACGTTAACGTCGTATTCGGGGCGTTTATCGCGGGCGCCGTGCTGGGTCGGATGCCGGTGGGCGGTTTCGACGAGGCCAAGACGCAAATTTTCTCCCTCGGGTTGGGCTTCTTCATCCCGATCTATTTCGCGATCGTGGGCTTTCGGATCGACCTGCCCGGTGCGTTCGACCCGATCCTATTCTTCGGGTTTCTGGGCTTCTCGAGCGCAGTGGTCGGGCTTTGCGTGTTCGCTACCATGCGGCTCGGGCGCTGCGGCTCGCTCACGAGCTGGCATTTCGCCGCCGCCATGAACACCCGGGGCAGGCCGGGCATCGTGCTCGCCAGCGTCGCCTTCGATTTAGGCCTGATCGACGAGCGCCTGTTCGTCGCCCTGGTGCTGGCGGCGATCGTCACGTCGCTCGCGGCAGGCGCCTGGTTTCGCTACGCCGTCGGCGCGGGATTGCCGTTGCTCGATCGGGGCGGCTGAGGAGGATTCTTTACGTGCTCAAGCGCCGCGCAGGCAGCGGCGGCCTGCAGTCTTAGGCTGGCCCTCTGGCAAGCCGGCCCTAAGGCCGCGACTGCGGCACGGCGCAGCTGCGCCGTGAGCCTACGTGGCGACTGAATGCCGTTTAGCTTTATTCCTGATAAAGCTGAGCGGAATAAATTGTTACATCACCGCGCCGACCTGCCAGGGCACGAACTCCTCGTCGCCCAGGCCGAAGGCCTCGCTCTTGGTTTGCTCGCCTGAGGCGGTGGCCAGGATCTTTTGGAAGATAATCTCGCCCATCTCTTCGATGCTCGCTTTGCCGTCGACCACGAGGCCGGCGTTGACGTCCATGTCTTCGGACATCCGAGAATACATCGGCGAGTTCGTCGCGATCTTGATCGAGGGCGAGGGCTTACAGCCGTAGACCGAGCCGCGCCCGGTGGTGAAGCACACGACGTTCGCGCCGCCCGCGACCATGCCCGTGATCGAGGCGGGATCGAAGCCCGGCGTGTCCATGAAGACGAAGCCCTTCGCCACCACGGTCTCGGCGTAGGCGTAGACGTCCATGAGCGGTGTGGTGCCGCCCTTGGCCGCAGCGCCGAGCGACTTTTCGAGGATGGTGGTAAGCCCGCCCTCCTTGTTGCCCGGGGTGGGGTTGTTGTCCATGTCGCCATGGTTGCGTGCGGTGTAGTCCTCCCACCACTTGATTAAGCCGATCAGCTTTTGGGCAACCTGGGGGCTCGCGGCGCGCGCGGTGAGCAGATGTTCGGCGCCGTAGATCTCGGGGGTTTCGCCCAGGATCGCGGTGCCGCCGTGCTTTACGAGACGATCCGCCGCCGCGCCCAGCGCGGGGTTGGCGGAGATGCCCGAATAACCGTCGGAGCCGCCGCACTCCATGCCCAGAATTAGCGCGGAGGCGGGGCAGGGCTCGCGGGCCACGTCGTTGGCCGCGGGCAGCATGGACTCGATAATTTGGATGCCCTTGCGCACGGTTGCCGCCGCACCGCCGGAGCTCTGGATGGTCATCATGCGAAGCTGTGCGCCCTCAGTGAGTTCCTCGGCCTCGGCGATGCGGGGCAGCTGGGCGACCTCGCAGCCCAGGCCTACGAGCAGGACGCTGGCGAAGTTGGGATGGCGCGCAAAGCCCGCGACGGTGCGTTGCAGGAGTGTCATGCCTTCGCCCGCGACGTTCATGCCGCAGCCCGTGCCGTGGGTTAGCGCTACGACGCCGTCGACGTTGGGGTAGGCGGCGAGGGCGTCGCCGTTGAAATGATCGGCGATGCGTCGCGCCACGGTGGCCGAGCAGTTCACGGAGGTGAGCACGCCTAGATAGTTGCGCGTGGCGATGCGCCCGCCGGCGCGCTTGTAGCCTTCGAACGTTGCGCGCTCGGCCTCGGGCAGTATCTGGACGGCGCGTGCGTCCTCACCGATGCGGTAATCGCGGTCGAAATCCGCCATGGCGAGGTTGTGGGTATGGACGTGGGCGCCCGATGGGATGGGCGCGCTCGCGAAGCCGATGATCTGGTCATACTTGCGTAAGGGCGTGCCCTCCGCCACCTCGCGGAGCGACACCTTGTGGCCCGCCGGGATGGCTTCTGCGGCGGTGGCGTTGGTGCCGGCCACGGGCGTGCCGGGCGCGAGATCGACCCGGGCGACGGCGACGTCGTCGTTTTCGTGCAGGCGGAGCGTAACGTGGGGCGTGTCGGGCATGGTGCGGCCTCTTGGAGAGGAAGGGGGTCGGCATGAGGCCGATGACGATCGAGGAGCGAGAGTTGTACCTTAGAACAATTGCAGGAAGGCGAGCAAGGCCATGCAGTCGATGCCGGGCATGCGATAGAACGCCTTGCGCGCAGCTTCGGCCTCGCCGCCGTGCCATAGAATGGCTTCACCGGTGCCGTGCGCGCGGCCGTCGTGGAGCAGGGACTGGCGTTTCGTGACCGTAAACTGAAGGCTTAACGCCTAGAGCGGCGGGGTTCGCTATTCCCGCCCGGAGGCAAGAAACTCGGGCCGGATTCAGCGTCCCAGGGGGCCCTACAGCTCGGCGGAGCGGAACACGAGCATCTTCTGGATCTGCATCTCTTCGACGGTGTGATGAATGCCGCCAACGCCGTGGCCTGAATGGCGCAGGCCCGCGAACGGCATCCAGTCGACCCGGAAGGCGGTGTGGTCGTTGACCATGACCGCCGAGGCGTCAAGCCGACGCTGGATACGCAGTGCCGTGTCGATATCGCGGGTCAGCACGGCGGCCTGGAAGGCGACATCGAGGCTGTTGGCACGGGTCACCGCCTCGTCGAGACTATCTACAGGGTAGACACAGACCACGGGGCCAAAGACCTCGCCGGTACTGACCTTAGCGTCCGCCGGCGGATCGTAGAGCACCGTGGGTGGGTAGCAGGATGCAGAAATCCGTTTGCCGCCGGTCAGCACTTTGGCGCCCCCGTCGACCGCTTCCTGGACCCACTCTTCGACCCGGTCGGCCTCGCCGTGACGAATCAGCGGGCCGACCTCGGTGTCGGCCTTGGTCGGGTCGCCGACCACCATCTTGCCTGCCAGCTCCGCAAGGCGTGCACCCACGTCTTCGGCGATTGAGCGGTCGGCAAATACCCGCTGGACCGACACGCAAACCTGGCCGGCATGATAGAAACCTCCCTTGGCGATGCCCGCCATGTTGGCGTCGAGGTCCGCGTCCGCTGCGACGATGACCGGCGCTACGCCGCCATGTTCGAGCGCGCAGCGTGCACCTGGCGCGAGCTGGCCGCGCAGCATCCAGCCGACCCGGGCGCTGCCGATAAAGCTGAAGAACGCGGTGCGCGGATCGGTCACCAACTTGGTCGCGATCGACATTTCGGCGGGGATGACGGGTTGGCACCATTCGTCGGGCAGGCCGGCTTCACGCAAAATCTGCACGAAGCGCAGGCAGCTCAGCGGTGTGATCTCCGCGGGCTTGACGATCACCGGGCAGCCCGCGGCGATGGCGGGGCCGACCTGATGGATAATCAGGTTGAGCGGATGATTGAACGCGCTCACCGCGACCACGACGCCGATCGGCTCGTGGGTGGTAAAGGCCAGCCGGTTGGCCGACGAGCGCGAAATATTCATCGGAATTTCGGTGCCTGCCTGATTACGCAGCGCTTCGACGCACAGCTTCACGCCGTCGATGGCGCGCGAGACTTCGTGCTGGGAATCGGCCAGCGGTTTGCCGCCCTCGCGTGCGGATTCGAGCGCGAGATAGTCGGCCCGCTCGGTCATGATCTCGATGGTGCGCTCGAGGATGTCGACCCGCTGCCACGGCGCAAGCCACGCGTCGCGGTTGCGAAACAGCCCGTAGGCGGTGGCCAGGGCGGTTTCGGCGGCGGCTTCGTCTGTGGTTGCGGCGGTGGCGATGAGCGCGTCGTCGTAAGGTGCTCTGACCTCAATGTCAGCACTTGCGCTGCTGGCGCCCGGCACCATCAGCGGATATTGCTCCGGCATCTTATTCTCCCCTGCGAATTCGAATCAGTCGAATAGGGGCAGCCTACCCGGCTCGCGGGCTTCCGCCAAGCCCGAGCGTGGCCCGGCGTACAACTGACGGCTGAGCGGGGCTTGGTCGGATGAGGTCTCAGGCGTGCGCGGGTTCGACGCCGCTGGGCGTGCGTTCCGTGTGGCGCAGGTCCGCGCGGATATATTTCGTGCTGTAACCATTGAACAGCGTCCCCAGCAGCCCGCGGTCGAGGTCCGAGGTGCCGAACATCCAGTCCGCGATGGGGAAGGTCAGGTTCATGTTCTTCTCCATCATGATGTTCTGGGCGTGGTGGGCCCAGTGGTGGCGGCGGATGGTGTTCACGCAAGGCATGTTGCGCACGAACCAGTTCTCCGACACGTGGCAGCAGAAGTGGAAAGATTCGTAAATTAGGTACATCGACGTCGTCGTAGCGATCAGGAACCAGGCGGCGTTCGGCCCGATCAGGAACCACAGGGCCGCAGCCGGCGCGCCGGATATGATGATGAAGGTGACCAGCGCGTAGGGCGGAAACAGCACCACCCGCAGATCGCGGAAATTATCGAAGCTCATCACTTCGTGAGTGAAGAATTGATGGTGTATCAGGGTGTGGCGGCGATAGATCGCGCGCAGCAATTTCGGTTTTCGCGGCCGGTGCATGATGTAGCGGTGGAGCACCCACTCGAAGATGCTGGTCAGCACGACGACGACGGGAATGACGAGGTATTCGTACCACGCGACCGCACTGAGTTGGCTGAAGAAGCCGTAGAGCGCTCCGCCGCCGATCACGTAGATCGCCGCGACATGCATCCAGCCGCGATACCAGCGCGCGATTCCGGCGCGGTAATCCTTGCGGAAGGTGGCCTGGCGTTCAGACATGATAGGAGCGTCGAGAAGCCGTTCGGCGGTCATAGTGCGCTGTCCTTCGTAATCGTTGGCTGCTGATCGAGTGATATATCAGTGATAGATTAAGTGGTCAATCCCGGACTAAGTCGACGCTCCGCCTACTCCTTTGAGCGGTCCCACAGGTTGGGCAGGGTGGGCGCGGCGTAGCCCGAAACGAACGTCTTGGCCGCGCCCGTCTCGCGATCGAAAACGTGGCGGTGCACGGCGCCGATGTTTGCGCCGTAAACATGGATACTGACGGACACACCGTTCTCGTCGGCGTTGGCGACCTCGTGGACATCACCGATCGTAGGCGAGACCTTGGCGACGTCGCCGGGCCGGCTGATCTCGAAACCGATCTGTTCCAGGCCGTTCGCCGTGACGGCAAACGCGGTGCTCCGCTCAACACCGCGAAGCTGGCCGATCATGCCCCAAACCGTGTGATCGTGGATCGGCGTCTTTTGGCCCGGCCCCCAGACGAAACTCACTACCGAGAATCGTTCCAACCCGTCACAATGAAGCAGGTATTGCTGGTAGTGCTCGGGATGGGGATGGGCAAAGCTCGCAGGCAGCCAGTCGTCGCGCGCGACCAGCGCACCCAGTAACTCGCCGCCCTCGGCCAGCATGCGCAGCTCGTCCTCGCCCGCCTGTTCGACCAGTCGGGTCATGCTCGCGACGAACTCGCGCAACCGGTCGATTCGAAAAGTTTCGTTGGTCATGGCTCGGCCCGGTTAGGCGGCGTCGGCGCAGATGTTGGCCAGCGCTGTATCGATATCCGAGCCGGTCATTTCCCACTCGTTGCCGAAGTTGGCCACGATCCGGCGCATGAACCCCTCATAGAGCGCCAGCGCCTTGGAATCGTCGCCCAGATGGTCGGCCAAAAGGGCGAGGGCAAGCTGGTTCGGCTCATCGCCCTCGTAGCTCCATTCGAAGCCGTTTTTCGCGATCATCCGCAGCTTGAAGCGCGGAGCGAGGGGCTCGCCATCGACTAGGACCTGGATCCCGTTCATCGTTCGATCGCCCGTATAGCGCTTCATCGCCGCTTCCTCACCGCTCGTCTGTCCGCTGATATATCTGTGTTAACCTAGGCTCCAGTTTTGTCAAACCCTAATGGCGGAAGGCTTTCGCGATGATTGCCGTTATCTTCGAAGTCACTGCGGATCCGGCCCGTTCGGAGCGCTATTTCGAGTTGGCGACGGAATTGCGTGCCGAGTTAGACCAGGCCGACGGCTTCATCTCGATCGAACGCTTCCAGAGTCTGACGACCGAGAACAAATATGTCTCGCTCTCGTTCTGGCGCGACCGTGAAGCCGTCGAGGCGTGGTACGCGCGGGCCGATCACCGGGCTGCCCAGGCGGAAGGCCGGGCGGGCGTGTTCGTCGATTACCGCATCCGCGTGGCCGACGTCTTTCGCGATTACGATATGGCAAGCGCCCGGCCCGGCGGACCGCACGGCAACACCTAGCGCGAATTCCTCGCGGATTGCTGCCATGCGGATTCCGCGAGCCCGCGAATACGGGCCGCCGCAGGGCTAGGGTTGGCTTAGGGCGGCCAGCCTCAAGCAGAAATTATGGCGCCAGCTTGCGCGGCGCCTGAGTGCAATCAAGATACCTGAGTGGCGTCTGAATATCGTTTAGCTTTGTCTCGCAAAGCTGGACAGATAAGGTTCTAACGTACGCGCGATTCCACAGTCGCCCGCGCGAATTCCTCGATATAGTCGATCAGCTTGTCTGAGGCGGCGGCCGCGCCCTCACAGTCGCCGCCCGCGATCGTGCGGGCGAGCTCGGCGTGCAGCCGGGCGCAGAGCGGTAGGTCGGCGACGTCCTTGTAATGGCTGTACCAGAAGCGGCGCGAGAGCCCCGCCATCAGCGCCATGGTCTTGCGCGCGAACTGGTTACGCGCGGCTTTTGCGATGGCCTGGTTAAGCTCGCGGTCAAGGCGCATGAAGGCAATGTCTTGGTTCTTCTTGGCGGCGGCCTCCATGCCCTTCGCAATCTTGGCGAACGCCTTGCGCTCCGTGGCGTTGGCGCGCTCTGCCGCGGCGCGGGCCACGAGTCGCTCGATCTCGCGGCGCACCTCTAGCAGTTCGAGGTGGGTGAGCAGGTTGATCTCGGAAACGAGAACGCCCCGGCGCGGCAGGATCACGACTAGGCCGTCGCGCGCGAGCCGTTGCAGGGCCTCGCGGATCGGCGTGCGCCCGATCTTGAGCCGCTCTGCCAGGGAATGCTCGGAGAGCAACTGTCCGGGGTCGAGCTGGAGCGTCACGATGCGCTCCTCGATGGCCTTGTAGGCGCGCTCCGTGAGGCTGGGGCCGCTCGCGTCAGCCATGATCGGGGTCTCGCAGGGGCATGACGCTCACTGCTGGCGCCGTTTTTCGACCAGGGTGACGAACTTTTCGTATTCCGCGTCATCGACGCCGTAGGAATGCTCGTCGTCGGGAAAGCTGCCGCTTTTGACCTCGTCGACATAGGCGCGAATACCGCTGAGCGCAACCTCCGTCAGGTTGGCGAAGCGCTTGGTGAACTTGGGCTTGAAGTCGGTGAACACGCCGAGCAGGTCGTGGCACAGCAGGATCTGGCCGTCCGTGCCGGGCCCGGCGCCGATGCCGATGGTCGGGATCTCGAGCTGTTCCGAGATCACCCGCGCGATCTTGGCGGGCACCGCCTCGAATTCGAGCATGAAGCAGCCGGCGTCCTGGATCGCCAGCGCGTCCTCGAGAATCTTGAACGCGGTCTCCGCCGTGCGGCCCTGGATCTTGAAGCCGCCGAACATGGCGACCGTGTGGGGCGTCAGGCCGATATGCGATGCCGTGGGAATGCCCGCATCGACCAGGGCTGCCAGGATATGTGCCTGGGTCTTGCCGCCCTGGGGCTTGACCGCGTCGGTTCCGCCCTCCTGCATGAACCGGGTCGCGTTGAGGAGCGCGCGCTCGACGGTGTTGTAGCTCTGGTAGGGCATGGCGCCGAGCGTAAAGGTGCTCGGCGTGCCCCGGCGCACGGCCTGGCTGTGCAGGATCATCATGTCCATGGTCGCGGGCATGGTGTTGGGATGCCCGTGGGCGATCATGGCCAGCGAATCGCCGACTACTGCAACATCGACGCCCGCGGCCTCCGCCCAGCAGGCCGAGGTGTAGTCGGGCACCGACATATAAACCATCTTTTCCCCGGTTCGCTTGGAATCGCGAATTTCCGTGATGGTGCGTTTCTTGTGCTCGACGGCGTCGGCCATAGGACAGCTCCAAACTCTGTGGTTATCGTTGCCCGCCCGGCGATCTTGGGTGCCGCGTGCCGGGCGGTCAAGCGGGGACGGATCGTCGAGGTGCGGTTGATCCTTGTCAAGGCACGGTGCAAGACCGAGCGTCTAGAGTCAGCAGCGTCAAACGTCCGGGCGGACCACTGATGACCGACAAGTTCCTTTCGTCCTCTCTCGATGCCGGCGGCCCCAACTCCCGCAAGGCGTCGCTCAGCGCGCTTCTCCAGGGCTGGTCGGCCGAAGTGCTGCCCCGCGAGCGCGACCGGATCGCGGGCTATCGCGATGTTTTGCCCCCTGGTACGGAGGTCTATATCGCCTTCCTGCCCGGCACCGCCGCGCCCGAAATCGTTGAGACAGCGGCGGCGCTGCGCAAGGCGGGATTCGAGCCGGTGCCCCATGTCACCGCGCGGGGCACGCCCGACCGACGCGCGTCCGACAATTATGTCGCTGCTCTCGTCGGCGAAGCGGGAGTCTAGCGCATGCTCGTCATCGGCGGCGATCGGGACCGCCTTGCGGGAGACTACGACGCGGTGATGCAATTGCTCGAAACCGGCGTGCTGGAAGCCCGGGGTATCCGCTGCATTGGCGTCGCGGGCGACCCCGAAGGCAGCCCCGTGATCGACGAGGCGGCCTTGGCCGCGGCGCTTGCCGCGAAGAACGCCTGGGCGGCGTAAAGCGGCATCGCCGTGCGCATCGTCATACAGTTCTGTTTTGCGCCTGAGCCGATCGTCGCCTGGGAGCGTGCGGTCCGGGAGGCGGGCAATCGCCTGACCGTTCGAGTTGGTCTGCCGGGAGTAACCAGCGTGCGCAGCCTGATTACCTACGGCCGCGCCTGCGGTGTTGGCAGTTCCCTGCGCGGCCTTTCGCGCGACGGCGGCAGTTTGACGCGCCTCGCCGCCACCTGGTCGCCCGGCGCGCTTGTCTCCTCGCTCGCGGTCCACGGTGCGGCCGATCCGGAAACGCTGATTGAAGGCGTACATCTGTTTTCGTTCGGAGCACTCAAAAAAACCGCGCGCTGGGCCGATGCCGTGGCCGGAGGGCAGTTCGAGATATCCAAGAAAGACGGTAGCCCGAAGCTCGCTAAATTCCGCTAGCGCGAAATTCCACGGCCCCAAATGAAACAAATTTCGCGAGCCCATACCGGCCGCGAGCGCGGCTAGTCATGATTGCTCGGGGGGCCCGCCGCTTATGCGGCGCCAGCCTGCGCGGCGATTGAGTGCGATCAAGATATTCTAAGTGGCGAATGAACGCCGTTTCGCTTTGTTGCGCAAAGCGAAACGGATAAAGGCCCTAGTGCCGGGTTGGTGCGCTGTCGCTGGATTCCTCGGTGGCCATCTCCTCCGCCTTCTTGAGTTCCTGGCGCAGACGGGTCGCATGGCTCGCCGGGATCATAAAGGTAAGTTCCCCCTTCCCGCCGGTCCGGAACGAAAGGGCGATTTCGCCCCGGTTGCCCACACCGATCGCGAGGCCTTGCGGCCGGATCGGCTCGTCCGTGTGCAACTCGACATTGCCGGCAGCTTGCGCCATCGCTTCGCGGAGCGCTTCGGGCGCGACCTTGGCTGCGCTCATCAGGCCCGTGATGAGCTTTGCCGCGTCCTCGGCGGGTAGGGCGAGGCGTCGCTCATTGCCCTCAGTGTCACGCCACGCGATGACCAGCCGGTCGGGCGGCTCGAAGCCGATCCCGAGAATTCTGGTTGCGCTGTCTGTTTCGCTCATCCGGTGCCGTTCCGTATGGTGTCGATGACGGTTTTTTAGAAATCCCGCACCGCGTGTTCCCAGTAAGGCGAAAAACAAGTGCGGATGCCAGCTTTGTAACGCCATGTGGCATTTTTCTGCATGCCCTTCACATAGGACAAATCCTGGTCGAGTACAATCCGCTATTCCTTCATGCGCTGCTTGCACATGGCGGCATGGGCCTCGTCCGTCGCCGCATCGCCCTGGAAATGGATGTGCTGGTCGAGCCGTGTGGTTTCGCCGTCGAGTGGAACGATCAGCACGACCGCCACCTCTTCGGGATCGGTCACCAACGTCGTCGTAGGCAGGAGGTGGCCGAGGAAATAGCCGGCGGGCCGCTGTGCGGCGTGAGGCAAAAGCGGAAACGTCTAGCCGGCAAGCGCCTCGGGCAGCTCCTGGCTGAACAGGGCGCGTCGAACTGAGCGAGAAACCGTGGCGCAGGCCCGCGAGGTCGTAGTCGGCGATGTTGTCCCTATACTCGGCGAGGTAGTCCATCAAAGCTGGCGCCTTGCCCTCCAAATTGACGAACACGATGTCCTGCGAGGTCTCGCAGCGCACCGCCTTCAACCCGAGCGTGGACCGGTCGAACGCCTCGTTGTCGTTGACCTCCACACCGTCGAGCTTGGGGCTGGCGCTAAGCCGCCCCTCGAGATCGTAGCTCCGGGCGTGCCACGGACAGGTGATCCCCTCCCCGCCTTGCACGGCGCGTCGACTAGGCGCATCGCGCGGCGCCGTCAGAAGGCTCGTGCCTGCGCAATTTCCCAGGTGAAGTCGAGGATGTCCTCGCCGATGCCCCCGAGCTCGGCGAGGCGGCCGTCAAGGCGCTCGCCCCGGCGATGGCGGGCGTAAAGCTGGAGGAAGATCACCGCGAGCTTGAACATGCCGATCACCCGGTGGAACAGCACGTCCGACATGTTGCGTCCCGAGAGCTGGCCGTAAAGCTCGACCACGGCCCGCCGGTCGGGGAACGATGGATCGCTCCCGGTTGGCATCTGGCCCATGAAATGCATCGCCTCGGGATCGTCGGGCGCGATCCAGTAGCTCAGTAGCGTGCCGAAATCGAATAGCGGGTCGCCTCGGGTGCCCTGGTCCCAATCGAGCAGCGCGATCGGCGCTAAGCCGTCATAGCCGACCAGGAAATTATTGAGCTTGTAGTCGTTGTGCAGCAGCGAGGGCGGCTGCTCGGGAGGCAAATTAGCCCGCAGCCAGTCTGCGATCTCGCCCGCGACCGGCGGTGGGTTGTCGTCCAGCGAGAGGCTGCAGCGCTTTGCCCAGCCTTCCACGGCACGTCCGAGGAAGCCCTCCGGGCGGCCAAAATCACCGAGCCCAATGGCGTCGGTGTCGACGGCGTGAAGCTCGGCCAGCGTGCCGATGAGCATCTCAGTGATCGGGCCGCCCTGGCCCGTAAGGTCGTCGGGTAGGCCCTCGTAGATGCAGCGTCCCTCGCGGTATTCCATGATGAAAAAGGGCGCGCCGAGGACGCTCTCGTCGTCGCAGAAATGATAGCTGCGCGGCGCGAGAGGAAAGGCCTGCCATAACCGGCTCAGGATACGATGTTCGCGGCGCATATCGTTCGCACCCGGCGGAATGGGTCCCGCCGGCGGGCGGCGCAGCACCACCGTCTTGCCGTCCATTTCGAGCAGGAAGTTGAGGTTGCCCATGCCGCCGACGAACTGGCGGGGTGCCGGCTCAAGGTTCAGCGCAAAATCATGCTCCGCGAGGTGGCTGGCAAGCTGCGCCCAGTCCTGCTTGTCTTCGCGCTCGGGTGGCCGAAAGGTCGGGCCCGGGGTCTCGAAGCTGTCCGCCATGGCTCAGATCGCGTCGGGGCCGCGTTCGCCGGTGCGGATGCGCACGACTTCCTCGACCGGTATGACGAATATCTTGCCGTCGCCGATCCGCCCGGTCCCCGCGGCCTGCTCGATGGTCTCGATGGCGCGTTCGACGAGATTGTCTTCGAGAACGATCTCGATCTTCACCTTGGGCAGAAAATCGACCACGTACTCGGCGCCCCGATAGAGCTCGGTGTGGCCCATCTGGCGGCCGAAGCCCTTGGCCTCGGTGACCGTGATGCCGTGCAGGCCTATATCCTGGAGGGCGTCCTTCACGTCGTCGAGCTTGAAGGGCTTGATAATGGCTTCGATCTTCTTCATGGCGCACCTTGTTTTGGGCCCGCTGGCTAGGTAGCCGCGCCGACTATACTAGGGGCCGCGCGGTTTGTCGCAAGGCTCCCGCGTGCCATAGTTAGGGCTCACCCGAACGCTTGTGCGAGGAAAAACCCGGATGACCCTGGCCGCCCGCATATCCCGCCTCGGCACGGAAAGCGCCTTTACGGTGCTGGCCCGCGCAGAAGCCTTGCGTGCCGCCGGGCGCTCGGTGATCAACCTCGGTATCGGCCAGCCCGATTTTGCGACTCCCGATCATGTCGTCGAGGCCGCGGTCCGCGCGCTGCACGACGGCCATCACGGCTACACCCCGGCCAACGGCATCCTGCCGCTGCGCGAAGCAGTCGCCGCTGATCTTGCGGCGCGCCAGGGCGTCGAGATCGATCCCGATTGCGTGCTCATCGTGCCGGGCGGCAAGGTCACCATGTTCTTCGCCATATTGATGGCGGGCGAGCCGGGCGCTGAGATCCTCTATCCCGATCCGGGATTCCCGATCTATCGTTCGGCGATCGAATTTTCCGGCGCGACACCTGTGCCAATCCCGTTGCGCGAAGAGACCGGTTTCGCCTTTTCCGCCGACGAGGTGCTTTCGCGAATTACGCCCGCGACCCGGCTGCTGATCGTCAACAGCCCGGGCAACCCGACGGGCGGCGTCGTGCCCCGGGCCGAGATCGATCGTCTGGCCGCTGGGCTGGAGGCGCACCCTCAGGTGACGATCCTGAGCGACGAGATTTATAGCCGGCTGATCTATTCGGGCGAGCCCCACACCTGCCTGCTGGCCTATCCCGCGATCCGCGACCGGGTGATCCTGCTCGACGGCTGGTCCAAGAGCTACGCCATGACCGGCTGGCGGTTGGGCTACGGAGTCTGGCCGGCAGCGTGGGTCGAGGGTGCCACCCGGCTCGCGATCAACAGCTTCTCCTGCGTCAATGCGGCGTCCCAGTGGGCGGGGATCGTTGCCCTTGAAGGTCCGCAGGGCAGCGTCGAAGAGATGCGTATCGCGTTCGATGAGCGCCGGCGCGTGATCCTTGCCGCGCTGAACAAGCTTCCCGGGGTGTCCTGCGTCGAGCCGTGGGGTGCGTTCTACGCCATGCCCAACATCACGGGCACCGGCATGACCGCGCGCGAGGCCGAGTACCGCCTGCTCGAAGAGGCCGGGGTCGCAACCATCGCAGGCACCAGTTTTGGCGAGCACGGAGAAGGCCATCTGCGTTTTTCTTACGCTGCCTCGCTTGACGATATCGCCGAGGCTATGACGCGCATCGAGGCGCTGCTCGCGTGCTAGGCGGCGGTTCAGGCTGCGCCTGCGCGGGCCCGCCGGTTGTCCGGCGCGCCCGCGCAGGCGCGGATCAACAGGTCCGCTGCCGTGAGCGAATAAGGCTCAGCCCCCGACCAGAAGCCAGATCCCGGCGCCTATCAGGGGCAGGCCCGTGAGCTTGGCGATGCGCTCTCCCGCGGGCAGCAGCTTCTCCGCCAGCACGAGGGCCGCGAGACCGGCGATCCAGAGCAGGTTCATGACCCCGAAGACGAACAGCAACGCCATAAGGGCCCAGCAGCAAATCAGGCAGTAGCCGCCGTGATGGGCGCCCATGACGAAGGCGCCGATATGGCCCTCGCGCCAATGGGCGATGACGAAGCCCACCGGCGTGCGGCATTTCGCGAGGCACGCCTGCTTGAGGTCGGTGAACTGGAACAGCCCCGCCGCGATCAGCAGCGCGCCGCCCAGGGTCGGGGTGACCGTCATGTCCATGGTCGCGAGCGTGGCCGTCTGCAGGGCGAATTGCCCCGCGGCCGCTGCGGCGGAAAAACCCAACCAGACCAGAAGATAGCCCGCGAGAAACAGACCGGTCGCGGCGGTGGGCTCGCCCGCCGCGGCGCGGCTGCGGTTGATCCGCGCGAAAGTGAGAATCATCGGCGCCGCCGAGGGCAACATCATGGCGACCATCATGACGAACCACATGACGATCATCAGGCCCCATTGCGCGGCGCTCCAGGGCGCGGCCATGGCCATCCACATGCCCGCCATTTCCGCCGCCATGTCCGGTGGCGCGCTCGTGCCAATGCGCTCCATCTGCCAGGCGAGAAAGCCTGTATAGGCCCAGGCGAGCGCGCCCAGGATCGCAAGCGTTGCGCCGACCACGACGCGGTCGCGGCGCAACGGCTCGGCCAGCAGCCGCCCTAATAGGGTCATGGTCGCCGCGCGGGGTGGGGGCGGGGCCTTACGGACCCGAATAGGTGAAGGCGGCAAACAGGCCCGAGGTCTCGTTAAATTCCCAATTTTCGCCGTGATCCGTATAGCGAAAGCGGCTCGCCTGGGCCACGACGCCCGCCTCGTTGGGCGAGATGGCGAGCGGCTGGTTGGTCAGCACCACCGCGCCACCGGCCTGGCCGAGAATTGCGGTAACCTCGACATTGGCGATCTTCGGGATGGTGACGTGGCGCCGCTTGCCTTCGGTGACGAACTTGATCGGCACCGTCGAGACGCCGTTCACCTTGCCCACGTGGTTTGCGAGCAGGGCGGGGTGGCCGCCGACCTTGCCGGCAAAAATCTTGGTCAGGGCGTCA
>Ga0302135_10000231_pt1 | contig 34266 bp, 35 predicted proteins | sample CBN3_surface_MG_FD_203119 | JGI IMG/M metagenome (GOLD analysis project Ga0302135, IMG submission 203119) | Marine microbial communities from Western Arctic Ocean, Canada - CBN3_32.1 | ecosystem: Environmental > Aquatic > Marine > Oceanic | place: Canada: Western Arctic Ocean | collected...
ATTCCGACTCCCATTCAGGAGCGTGGGATTCCGTATGTCTTTATGAACCGGGATATTCTGGGTTGTGCGCAAACCGGAACCGGAAAGACTGCATCTTTCACGCTGCCGATGATCGATATTCTTTCGCACGGACGAGCGCGTGCGCGAATGCCGCGTTCACTCATTGTTGAGCCAACCCGCGAGCTCGCCGCACAAGTTGCAGAAAACTTTAAAACCTATGGAAAGTACAACAAGCTCTCCAAAGCCCTTTTGATCGGGGGCACTTCTTTTTCCGACCAGGAAAAAGAAATTGATCGAGGTGTCGATGTCCTCATTGCCACTCCGGGACGACTGCTGGACCATGTGGAGCGCGGTAAAGTTCTATTGTCCGATGTACGAATTTTGGTAATCGATGAGGCTGACAGAATGTTGGACATGGGATTTATGCCTGACGTTGAACGTATCGTCTCGCTCCTCCCATCGAATCGGCAGACGCTCTTTTATTCTGCGACGATGCCATCTGAAATTCGGCGATTGGCCAAAAAATTTCTGAGCAATCCCAAAGAAATCTCAGTTGATCCACCAGCGACTACTGCGGCGACAGTGATTCAAGGTTACATCACGGTTGATCCAAAGGATAAGCGCGATGTGTTATTGGCCCTCCTGAAGCAGGAAAACGTCACTAACGCCCTTATATTCTGCAATCGCAAACGTGACATTGGCGTCTTACATCGTTCGCTAAAACGGCACGGCTTCAACGTTGGTGAACTTCACGGCGATATGGACCAATATCAACGCTCCGATACACTTGAGAACTTTAAGGCCGGAAAAATATCTTTATTGATTTGCTCAGATGTTGCTGCGCGTGGGCTCGATGTTCAAGGCATGAGCCACGTCTTTAACTTCGACGTGCCAACCCATGCGGAGGACTACGTGCATCGCATTGGTCGCACAGGTCGTGCAGGTCGAGAAGGACATGCACTGATGATTGCTGTGCCTGAAGATGCTCGCCATATAGCGTCTATCGAACGTTTGATTGGCAACGAAATTCCAAAGATTACTGTGGGTGGTAGCGTTAACGTGCCAACCAGTATCGAAAAAATCACACCCGTTGCCAGTCAGAACGAAGACAAAGCCCAAACGCGAAAAGCATCTCAGCGAGGGCGCGGTGGACGGCGTCAGGAAAAGGCCGCCGCACCGAAAGCCCCAGAGAAAACGGCGCCGATACATGCGGCAAAAGCAGTTGAGCTACGAGAAGAGACGCCAGTTGGCCTCGGTGACCACGTCCCCGCATTTCTGCGAGGTACTTCCGGAGACTAATCTAACTGACGAGTGCCCACCTTTAACCTCTGCGACGATCTTTTTCCCATTGGCATTGCGCTTATAAGATCGTTAGCTGCGTAAATTCAATTGTATTCATATTGCCGTCAAAATTTTGGGAGGTAATTGTGCAAACTTATGTTTTTCTTTCGAAGCTGACTGATCAAGGCATGCGCGGCATACGAGACGCACCTGCACGAATGAGTAGTGGAAAGAAAGCCGCCAAGCAATTTGGGGGGAAATTTAGGCATTGGTATCTAACCATTGGGGCATATGACGGCGTCTTCGTCGCGGATTTTCCGGATGACAAGGCCGCAGCACAGTTTGCGTTGGCCCGCAGCTCCCGCGGGAGCATAAGATTTACGATGCTCACGGCATTCTCAGAATCCGAATTCCGCAAGCTGGTTGCATCGCTACCACCAGAATGAGTTGAAGCAATCCTGAACCGCACCCCATTGGCTCTGAATTTAGGAACCAAATGCGTTGCGAGCTCTCTTTCCGCGCAAAAAACCGCATTCCACCAACATCCCCAGCCCACCAATAATTGGAATAAGAGTGATAAGCGACCACAGTCTCGATTTGCCTCGGTCATGCCATCGTTTCGCACTGATGGCGAGCCAAGGCCACAACGTGGCGATAGCAGGCACGAAAACCAATGTTTCGCTTTGAAGGAGCACTGCCAAAAAAGACAATGTCATACTGACAATCGCTATTATCACCATTCCCAGCTACCAGCTTCCGCGACTGATCTTTCCATGAAAGCCAAAGAGAAAGTTCAGAATCCCCATTAAGTGCTCCCGCCAGTGATAAACCCCGATTTTCTGTTCTGTACGCCCTAATTCTTACGGCATGTAAACGTAGATATTCAGAAAACATGGCGTGACGCTGTATAAAGAAAAAAACCTCAACACTTCACTAAATACGGTCAATGGCCTTACTCTAAAGGTAGAGAACTCGCGTAAATTCTGACCAATCGGGTTCAAGGAGTAATTGACGGATGGAAATCGAAAATATTGTCGACGTGAAGAGCTATCCGTTGGCTGACCAGAGCTTCCGCACGTCCTGCCGTGAGACGTTGAACCAGACAGGTGTCTTGGTCATGCGGCACTTTCTCAAACCAGAATGTGTTGCAGCAATCAAACATGAGGGTGACGATGGTAAGCATCGTGCGTTTTTCTGCCATCAGGAGCACAATGTCTATCTGACGCCGCTGGATGTTGCCTTCCCAAAGGATCACCCGCGCAACCGTACGGTGATTTCATCGAAGGGATGCATAACCGACGACGTAATTCCGGCTGATTCTCCGCTGCAAGCACTTTATGATTCCGAAGAGTTTCGAGCATTCCTTTGCAGCGTCCTTGATGAATCATCCCTCTATGAATATGCCGACCCTTTGGCGTCTATAAACCTTCACTATGCAGAACCTGGTCAAGAACTCGGATGGCATTTCGATAATTCATCATTTGCCATCACTTTGATGATTCAGGAACCGGAAGAAGGTGGCAAATTTGAATATGTCGGTGGGATGCGTGACGCCGAAAATGACGAGATGAACTTCAACGGTGTTGAAAAGGTCTTAGATGGAGCGATAAAGCCGGAACAACTGAATATGGATGCTGGCGCAATCATCCTGTTCCGCGGCCAAAATGCAATCCATAGGGTTGCGCCAGTCGAGGGCTCACGCACACGAATGTTGGCCGTCCTGGCCTATAACTCAGAGCCTGGTATTGCCTTGTCAGAATCAGCACGAATGACATTTTTTGGGCGACTGAACTAAGGGAACTCTCCCTCGGACTAATAATCTTACGGATATTCTGAGTTTCAGACCTCTCGTGGCCGCAGCATTTCCGGCCAAATAAACATTGTTCCGATCATCGCGAGCATACCGGTGCTCGACAAGACGAGCACACCAGGGACTGGACCCAATTGTTTGGCCAATGCACCTACAAAGAGAATGCCAACGGGCGCAAAACCGATGCACATAGACAGCACTCCCATCACCCGTGTTCGTATTTCGGGTGGTGTGTTGGAAATAATCAGGGCCGACTGCATCGCAGCAAAACCAGCTACACCGAATCCCGCGAGCCATAACGCCAGGAACGAGAGCGCAAAATGTGACGACAGCGCAAATATAAAGATGCAGCAAAGATACATGCTCGCACCGCCTACATACATTTGCTGAAAACGCCTGGGATGGGCAAAAAATGCAATCAAAAGACAGCCGATAAATGCACCAAATCCCTCAGCTGACATGAGAATGCCTGTGGGAAATGGCGACAATCCGAGTTCCTCTTTTGCAATTACTGGCACCATGGACATAAACGAAAATCCAAAAAGATTGAAAATGATCGTCACGACTAAAGTTCCGGCAATAATCCGGCTGCTGCGCACGAAACGAAACCCTTCAGCAATCGAGGCAAATACCGGCGGATGATCGTGACCATCGCCTGCACGTCCGTAGTCAATGAAGTACAAAAGGACAGCTGCGCACGCATAGAGCACTGCGCCGACAGATAAGGCACCATAAAGACCTGTTAGTTCGAAGATAAAGCCCCCAGCGAAGGGCCCCAGCATGCGCGTGAAGCTATTGGTTGATGCGTCTAATCCCATCGCCGCGCCGATATGATCCATACCGGCAATCTCTGCTATCATCGTGCGGCGAACTGAAAGTTCTAAGGCCCATATCAGGCCACCAATAAATACGCCAATACCAAGGTGCCAAAGTTCGAGCAGTCCGAACCATGCTAATCCAGAAAGGCCAGCGTATATGGAAGCAATAATCGAAAGGCTAACGACCAACAGCTTCCGCCGGTCCATGGTCTCTGCAACAGCACCAGCAAGCGCACCAAACAGAAACAATGGCATCATGCGCAAGAAAAACATCAGTGCGACAAGGAAGGCTGAGTCCGAGACAGCAAGTACGTAGACGCTGATCGCTAAGATATCCAGCCAGCGCACCGTACTGGCCATGGCACCAGCAAGCCAAACGTTTCGGAAATCCCGATTTGACAGGAGTGCAAGCGGCGCAGCACGCCGTCCACTCGCCGAAACGTCAGGAGTTGACAATTCCCCTCCCCCTTTATCAATTCAACGCAGAGCGCTATTTGCGATTAAAATTCTTGAAAGCAGCGATTTAGCTCACCACACTACTTAGACAAAATGGCATCACTTTGCTAAAGATGTCTGACAATTGCGGATGCAAACATTTTCATGTGTGTGGCGTCGACCGAAGGATCAGCCACTTTTCGGACCACCAACTTCCGGTTTCGATTACTGGCGTGCGCAATTTTTTTAATCAGATCGGCTCGGTCCAAATCGGCGGATGCCTGCACTTCGAGATGCCTGACAATTGCTACAGCAAAAATTTGTGCCTGCTTAGCGTCCGTCTCTGGACCAGAGGACTTGTGGGCCAATAATTCAGGGCTTCGTCGGCTGGTTTCAGCGATTCGGTCAATCAGTTCGTCACGGGTCAGTTTCATGTCGCATTGCGCCTGTAACGTTGGGCGTTCGTAAGTTTGGGATGCTTAGAAATTAATTGGCACGCTGATATAGAACTTATCGACTCAATTGATGACATAGGATCTCTCAACAGAACAAAGGGGCGTCGCCCCTCGATATTTGAATGCCGCATTCTCATTGTTTACCTCGTATACAGGCGGGCCTGCATCGACTTTATACGCGTACTGTTCCACTCAAACTAACCCAACTAGACAATTATGATCTTGATTTCGCCGATACCGACGATGCCACCGGTAATTTCGTCACCTGCCTGGACAGAACCGACACCTGCTGGTGTTCCGGTCATAATCAGATCGCCAGGTAACAATTCAAAAAATGTCGCTAAATGCGCAATTGATTCAGGAACGTTCCAGATCTGTTGCTCGAGATCGCCATCCTGTCGGAGGGTTCCGTTGACAGCCAACCAAATGCGGCCTTTGTCCGGATGACCGATATCTCCGGCAGGACTGATTGCTGAACAAGGTGCAGAGTAGTCGAAAGCCTTACCGACCTCCCAAGGACGCCGCAAATCTTTAGCATCACTCTGCAAATCACGCCGGGTCATGTCGATCCCGACACCGTATCCATAGACGTGGTCGAGTGCATTTTGTGCTTCAATCGACTTGCCGCCTTTACCGATGGCAACAACCAATTCAATTTCATGATGAGTTTTGTCCGACATCGGCGGATAAGGAAATTTGCCACCATTTTCAAGAATTGCATCTGCGGGTTTTTGAAAAAAGAACGGCGGTTCGCGCTCATCGGCACCCGCAGTTTCGCGTATATGTTCCAGGTAATTACGCCCGACGCAGTAAATTCGGCGAACTGGGAATTGATCTTCACTACCGACTATGGGCAGCGAAACTTGTTTTAATGGGAATACAAACTTCATTTTAGTTCTCAGTGCCTCCACGTAAGACTTTAAAATACCTATAAATTAACCCGTTCACCAGCCCAAACAAATTGCTGAACCATCGCTGACAAAAGACGACTTTGTGATCAGTTGACGTCGAAGTCAAACAGCAAACTTCGCCACTACCGGCCGTCTCAAAGAAATTCAACAGCGAACTCATCTCCATCAGCATCAGCATCCTTGAATGAGATTGCTAACGCAGGGTCATGGGTTGAGACACCTCACCAACTGCAGGTGGAGCGCCCTCGGGTCCAAGAAAGACACTTTGGCCTGCAACGATAGCGACTGCTGTTGTATTGCCGCCGTTTACCCCCTGTATCTCAATCTTACCTGCATAAAGGTCAATGACAGTTCTATTGTCTTCCACTATGGCGAGAAATTCGGTGCCCTGAACCATTATCGTCGCGGAGGGAGTCGCGATGCGGTACGCATTTTTGCTCATCTTTTCAGTGGCAATGCGAAACACGCCTTTCGAAAGGTTGAATGTCATCTTCTAATGTTTGAACAAGCCATAGACATATTCGTCAACGATACCGCGTTTTCAGCACCAATTTGCAGCGATGTGGCATCTCCAAACCGAATGTGCATTGCCCCGCGGGCAATAGTTTCCATCACTTCGTTAAGGTAGACGGCATCCTGCACATTCAACTCATCGCGCGGGCGTCCAGGCAACGTTCGAATCCAGATAAATGTATCTCTCTAATTTTTCTAATTTCTGCAAGTTTGGTTGCCGCCTGTCCAGTTTCAACAGCGGCTGCCAGCGCAGCAGGCATCCAACCCTTCGACGCCCAGCCAATTGCGACCCCAAACGCGAGTGATACAAAGCGACGACGTTTAACGTTCAACATCGATGCAAATTACCTTTTTTCCATTACCAAAGCGCCGCTGGCAACGAGCGCATCTATTTCCACGTCGTTATATCCGCACTCAGCAAGAATATCTCCAGCATCAACAGCAAATTTTGGTGGCACACGTCGAACCGATCCAACGGTACGTGAGAACTTTATCGGCGTCGCCGTTCCCTTATACCAATCGAGTTCTGCAGCCATGCCGCGATGCTGCGTGTGTGGATCAGCCATCACCTGCGCAGTATCGAGGACCGGGCCAACAGGCAAACCAGCAGCACGGAGCCGCTCACAGAGTTCGGCGCCGTCCTCGTTCGCAAGATGCCCTTCCAACGCTTCTCGTAATGCGTCGCGATTACTCCCCCGCAAGGCATTTGACGTAAACCGTTCGTCCTCGATCAACTCCGGCGCCCCCAACACGGTACATAAGCGTTGGAATGCACGCTCATTCCCCGCGCCAAGAAATACATCTACGGTCTTCGTCTTGAATCTATCGTAGGGGCTGATATTTGGATGTGCATTGCCCGTCATACCAGGAACCTTTCCAGATAACTGGTAGTTCGCCACATGGGGGTGCATGAGGGAAATGGCGCAGTCGTACAGTGTCATATCGATAAACTGTCCAAGGCCAGAACGGCTGCGTTCAATCAACGCCATGAGAATCGCAACTGCCGAGTAGAGCCCAGTCCCCATGTCGACAATTGGAACGCCAATCCGCGTCGGGCCGCATTCCGGAGCGCCGTTGACACTGAACATGCCGGCCATTGCCTGCACGATAGCGTCGTAGCCAGCATTTCCACCTTGTGGACCATCCGCACCAAATCCACTGATCCGACAATGAACAAGGCCAGAAAATTTTGCTTTCAAAACCTCCTCATAACCCAGACCCCATTTTTCCATGCTTTGAGGCTTGTAATTCTCAATCAGAACATCCGCACCCTCCAGCAAACGAAGCAGGACTTCACGGCCCTCTTCCTTGCTCAGATCGAGCGCAATCGACCGCTTATTACGGTTGAGACCGATATAGTAGGATGCATCTCCCTCGTGGAATGGGGGTCCCCAGTCACGCACTTCGTCGCCTTGCGGTGGTTCGATTTTGATAACGTCGGCCCCATGATCACCCAAAATTTGAGTGCAATACGGCCCGCCGAGCACGCGTGTCAGATCAACAACCTTTACGCCAGCAAGGGCACCGGATGGTTCAACATTTTTTGTCATAGTTCTCTCCGCCAGAAATTGTATCTACAATCCGCATGTTTTTTTTGCTCTTGCGGCAAAAATTAAAACACCCAGAAAACTCCTGCCCTAGCGCAAGCGTCCTTGCGTTCGACTGTCCAGACAGGTCTATTTGTCTACCAAGAATATGCCGCGTTCGTAAGGGATTAGACGATGGATTTCGACCTGCCGGAAGACCTAGAGCGCATCCGCGATACTGTTGCGCGCTTTGTCGCGGCGGAAATTGACCCCGAGATGCAGCACTACGAAATCACGGGTGAATTCCCCCGTCCAATTATTAAAAAAATGGGCGCCACAGGCCTCTTTGGTGCAGCTTTTCCGATCAAGTTGGGAGGCACAGAGGCTGGATTTCTTGCGGTAGCAGTAATTTCGGAGAAACTTTCCGAACTGGCACCGGAATTTGGTTATGCAATGAACATGCAGGCAATGACATGCCCGTTTACGATTTTGAACTGGGGAAGCAAAGAGCAAGTCGAGCGTTTCGTTCCTGATCTTATTTCCGGTAGTGCGATCGGCATGTTTGCTTTGAGTGAGTCAGGTGGCGGCTCGGATGCAGCAGGCGCAATGCGCACGACCGCCAAACGTGATGGTGAGCTCTACCATCTCAATGGATCGAAAATGTGGATCACCTTCGCCGACGCATGCGACGCCGGATTACTCTTTGCGAAGAACGATACAGATCAGAAAGCCATCAGCGCCTTTATCGTGGAGCCGAAACGCTTCGCCGGATTCCAAGCGAATCCAATTGCCATGTCTGGCTTGTCCAATTGCCTTCGTTCAAGTGCCGTGTTCCTCGATAACTTTTCGGTCCCGGTCGAAAATAGACTTGGTACAGAAGGCGACGGGTTAAAGATCGCCATGAACGCCCTTGAATATGGTCGGCTTACCGTCTCGGCACGATTGGTCGGCCTGTCACAAGCTTGCCTCGACCATGCGATAAACTATGCTAATTCACGTGTGATACGTGGCCAGCCAATTGCCAAATTCCAAATGATCCAGCAGCTAATCGCAGATATGGCCGTTGAAATCGACGCAGCGAGGCTTATGACGTACCGAACCGGCTGGTTGATGGATCACGGCCGAACTGCAACGCGGGCATCGTCACGTGCGAAGTATCTTGCTGGTCGGGTGGCCAAACAAGCGTCACTTGCGGTTGCTGAAATTTATGCGGGCTATGCATTGGCTGACGAATACCCAATCGCCAAACTGACTGCATATATCAATATGCTCAATGTCGGTGAGGGAACGCCCAACGTTCAGCGCATATTAATTGCCGAGGATGCGCTTGGACTCAAAGACGCCAATCGACACCCCCCAAAGAATGCGGCGTCACGAGAGTGGACCTAGGACTCGGATTATGAGATCTCACTAAATGTTCTCACAACATTGGAAACACAATTCGGATTCAGGTATCGTTTGAGTATAACAAACGGATCAGCTAGTACGCCAACCGGCGTTGACGACACGAAAATGCAAGCCTCGGCCGCGCTTTAAAAGATTTTCAGAGATTTGACAGCCGACAATGGCGACACAGACCGACAGATATTAATTAACAATTTTCTCGCCGCTGCTTTCGATCGCCAAATCGACTTATCGCCAACCGAAGGGGAGCATGGTTACACCATCATCGAAGCTTTAATCGCGGACGTAGATAAAAATATACGCACAAAAATTGCCAAGCATCTATCAGTACGGAGTGATACCCCGGATGATCTTCTTATGCTTTTGGCCGGTGATGAGATCGAAGTCGCTTACTCCGTACTCACACATAGTGACCTTCTGAACGACAGCGATTTGCTGCAGCTTGTTGTTGAAAGGGCGCGAGAACACCAAATCGCGATTTCAACGCGTATGACAGTCAGCGAGACGGTTAGCGAAGCCCTTGTCGCCACGAATGATATAGGTGTTGTTACGTTATTGCTTGAAAACGAGCATGCAAATTTTAGTACATCGACCATGGATCAATTGATTAGTATGTCTCGAGACGTCGCTGAAATCCGGGCAACCATTGTCGCCCGCCACGACCTGCCACCTTCACATGGCGCAAAGCTTCACGTTTGGGTTAGCGATACGCTGCGGGAGCAACTCGTCGACCGTTTTGAATTTTAGCCGGAGGTCCTGGAAGCGGCACTCAGCGAAGCCTTCCTCGAGCCAATGGCGACTTGCGGCACACGTCGGCACAAGCAAACCCCATCAGCAGCCAGCGCATAGTGAAGATGAGTTTGAGCAAACGTCGAAGATATTGCTTGGGTTTTTGAGAAGCGGCGTAAAACGTAGATTTGAGCAACTTTTTCCGAATTAGCAGATCTACCGGCAGATTCAACCAGACGAGTACTTTACGGAATGGGGATGAAGGGGCTTGCCTGTGCCTGTTGGGACATCGGCTTTGCCGACAATGTGTACAGCCGACTGCTGTGGCGCCTGCATGGCAGCGGAACACTTGCTATGTACAGCCTCAATCCTAAGCACAAGGAAGCACTGAGCTACTTTCAGTCGATCGATGCCGACCAAGCGGATAGTATAATGCAACCGCTACGCGCCACACCGCCCGGCAACCCACTCGATTAACCTCTAATTACACTGTAGCGCCTTTTGCCCAAACTGGTGTCTTCATATACACTTCGGGCATTCCATCCAACAGCGGACCGACGCTTTCCATATAAGCGGCAAACCATTTTGTTGTGGCATTTTTCGCTAATGCAACTGGGGCGCTGTAGACCACAAAAAGTAAAAATGCATCGGCATCGTTATTGTCGTTGCAGAAGAAGTAAAGTTCCTGTGCATCCTTAGCTTCTGCTCGCCCCTTCAAAAACTTTTCCCAGAGTTCCCGAACCTCATCGCGTTTACCGGGTTTCGTTTTTATCTTAATGAACAACGCTACTTTCGTCATGGCTTGCTCTAGTCAATTTTATTCACACGTTAACGTTCTTAGAATTAACACAGGGAATATTTCGACGGTTGCCGCCTCGGCAGACCGTGATAGATTAGCGAAATGGCATCACTCTTATCACGAATATTAGGCGCCCTCACCGGCAACTCGACAGAGCCGGAAGCACCGCGACGAGGGGAACTAGTCTCCTACGAGGGCTTAAGCATTTGTGCAGCCCCGATAAAAGAGGGCAGCCAATGGCGCCTGTCCGGCGTCATCATCAAAAATGGTGATGAAATCGACCTGGAACGTGCGTTTACGCGAGCGGATGTATTTTATGCCCGCGCGGAAGCTGAATCGTTTTCGGTTCGCAAGGGCAAACAGATCATCGACGAGCAGGGATCGAAGCTCTTTGAGAGTGGAAATGAACATGGTCGGGCATAGCGCCTGCCCAAAATACACCTGGTCTTTCAACAACCCGCAAAATTTCTGGACAGAATCCAACGCATTGGCAGCGCTGGTGCTCTCAGTACTATTCGGCGGCTCGACCGGCAGTTCTTCCAATATTGGCTGACGCCAACAGATCGACCACTTCGTCGGTCGTGCAAACATCACCGAAGTGCTGGAAAAACACGCGCAGCGCCGCAAGGTGTTCCTGATCGGAACGGGAGGCATTGGCATCGGCGACAATAATCGTCTTGAAGTTCAGCATCATGGCGTCGCGAGCAGAAGATTCGCAGCAAATCTCCGTCACCGTTCCAGTAATGATAACCGTATCGATGTTGCGGGCAGCTAACTGCTCTGGCAAGTCTGACGCACCCTGAATAAACGCACTGAAGCGGCTCTTTACGGAAAACAGATCGTCCGAGACGACATCGAGCCCATGCCATAGCGCAAATGTGTCTGCACCCTCGTCCGTCGCCGCCGCCATTCGTGGACCAAAATCCTCTGAGAGGACATGATTGAAATACGACGTCCACGCCTTCGGGCCCTCCGGCTTAAACGACGCCTGCACCCAAGCCACAGTGCCACCCGCTGCCCGCATCGTTGATGCAAGCCGGTTGATATTCGGCACAATTTCACGGGCAACAGGAACCTCCGTCAATGCTCCCCCCTGCAGAAAACCATTCTGCATATCAATTACGATGAGGGCAGTACGGACTGGATCTAGGCTATCGTAAATATGCAACTTGCCGCGTCGCGCAATGATGCGATCGGTGACCTCTTTCGGCAGATTAAAAGGATGCATGCGATCGTCCTTTTAGTTTCATTGACACTAAGGCTAAACCTGAGGTCGCGTTTCGGCAAATGACGGCGTATCAGTGAGGCGCGCAACAATCTCTTTCAGCTTCGGACAAGTGGTGCGTTCGGCCAACGCTGGATTAATTATATTGAGAAATTCCCATGCGACTACAGCAGTGATATCCGCTTGTGTCATTCGCGCGCCAGCCATCCAAGGCATCCCCGCCATCTGATCAAGCGCTTCAAATCCAGCTTTTGATTGGCCTTCACACTGTTCAATCCAGGGCTGATGGGATTTTTCGGGTGGCCTGTAAGCCCTTTCATACTGTGCTGCGACCGCTTTCTCAGCTGAACCAGTCCCTAAACTGACAAGCGTCAAGACCCGACTACGTTCACGACCTTGTCTTGGCGTTAGTGCTTTGTCGGCTGCCACCATATGATCCAGTGAATCAATAATCACAGCGCTATCGACAAGAATCCCGCCGTCGTCGAGGATCAACGCTGGCACACGCCCTAGAGGATTTGCAAGCTTCAACTCATCCGCTTCGTCCCAAACTTTCAGCGGGCGGTGCTCGTAGGGAATACCGTATTCCCGTAAAGTCACAGCGCTGCGACGCACGAAAGGAGAAAAGTAGCCACCAATCAGTATCATGAGGTACCTGCCAAGTTCATATAAAATGGGGCTCGTTCCACGCGAACGCTGCCGGTCCAATCACTATCGGTCAGAAGGCCCATCAGTCGCAAGTAGCAAGGACGTGCCGCGTTTGGAGGTCAGTGTGGAGGATACCATTAGGATGGAATGCGCTGAAGGCAAATGCGAATGTCACATCATAAGCATCGTTCTCAAGTACATCACCTTCGCCACGCATCACAATTACATTGCCGACGTCATGGCCTGAGGCGATACGGTGCGTATCATGGATCGAATTCTGGCTCGCTTCCCAGGTAAACACGAGTTCGCCGGCACGAAATGTCTTTTCCCGCTCCAGTAAATCCACAGTCCAGGCTTCACCATCCACAACGACAACCCGTGCCGTCGGATTGACACCATCGGGAAGTGGGTAACGCTGCGTAAACTCCTGGCGCTCCATCCCCATAAATGGCGTTGATCCGTAAGGCCGTACATGACCGTCGTTGGAGACAAGCAGCTTACCGTCCGGGGCGCGTGCACGGAATCGAACGAGTGATTCCAACCGAGCCGATAATGCTTTGAGATGCCCGCTCGCATAAGTACCGATGACGGCTTCTCCACGGAATTGCTGCCACCAACTTTCAGTCTCGCGATCGTACATCAACATATCGAAATGACAAATCCGACCAGTATTACCGAAACTCAGTACATCTCCGTCAAAACGGCGGTCATAAACCACGCCCGAATTACAAAGTGGTCAGTAGCTAACAAGGATCGGGACACCATCAACAACGTCATTAACGATCTCGTACCACAACAGGATGCGTAGCGGATAAGCGCGTGCATCACCGTCTATAATGATGCTCAACACAGGCCCCATCGGCCCAACTTTGGTCTCGCCGTTTGCCGGCACAAATTGTGGATTAAAGATTGTTGGAATTGTGTCTCGACGCGGCCCGTCCTGAACGACCTCAATAAAACTTATTGAAGTCCTTGAGAAGTCAGTTTTGGGGAATTCACTTGTCCATTCGTCAATCGGCGATGCCGCTCGCGCTACGGCAAAATTACCGACTGCAAATACAGAAATCAGGACACCTAGGATATATTTACGTATTACCATGACGCTGCAGTCTCCACCGCCTCGCCTGCTGTCACAAGTAACCCTGTGTCACATTTCGGTGAAGGTGCGAATAGCGGCAAGTATTTTTTACCAAAAGTAAATTGCCGGTTTCATGGCCGGAGAACGTGTCCAAAGCGCCCTATCGCGCGTCCCGGCAGTGCGGCTCAGAGAAATCAACAAATGGCCCCTTCGGTATGATGCCCAACGGGTTCGTCAGCGGGCTCTCCGTGTGATAACCCGCTTTACAGGCGTCCAGATCGACGGTGTCTGAAACTCCTGGAATTTGATAGAGCTCACGCGCATAGGGCCAAAGGTTGGGGTAATCAACAAGACGTTGCTTGTTGCACTTGAACGCGCCGTGATAGGCCACATCGAACCGCGCCAGCGTCGTGAAGAGCCGCCAATCGGCCTCGGTGATTTGATCACCGACCAGATAGCGCTTCTGACCTAAACGGTCGTCGAGCATTTCCAGCGTCTCAAATAATGCGTCGAAGGCCCGATTATAAACCTCCTGCGTACCCGCGAACCCCGCCATGTAAACGCCAGCATTGACATCTTTATGGACTGTATCGTTTAGGGTGTCGATCTCTGGACGCAATTCTTCAGGATAATAGTCGGTCCGATCTGTCGTGAATTCGTTGAACGCAGAATTGAACATCCGGATGATCTCAGAAGACTCGGTGCTCACCATGATGCCTTGCTTCATATCCCACAGTACCGGCACCGTAACGCGACCGGTGAAATGAGGATCCGACGCAGTATAGATTTGGTGCAGGCAATCAGATCCAAGAACGGAATCGCAAAATTCTTCAGAGTCGTTATCGAAGACCCAACTCTGGTCGGTGCGCCGGGCAGCGATCGAAATCGACACGACATCTCCAAGTTTCTTCAAGCGCCGCATGATTGCCGTACGGTGCGCAAAGGGACAGCTCAGCGAAATATAGAGATGATACCGACCGGCTTCGGCTTTGAATCCGCCTTCGCCGCTCGGCCCAGGGGATCCGTCCACGGTCACCCAATTCCGAATTTTGGAATTAGCGCGCTTATAAGAACCGTCCGCAGAGAGGCGCTCTGTCGCTTCCTCGTCAGCCCATTTTCCGTCTATCAACTGTCCCATGCCCATGGCGTTTACTCCTAAGCAAAACGTCGGATCAGGGAGCTAGCTTCCAGCTTGGACGCGAAACTCCTCAATTGTTTTGATAGCACTCGCCTCTGCACTCTCGGTGATTGCGCTGGGGAACCACGTCCTTGGCTCCGGTACGGCGAAGTTTATGACCAAGGGAATAAGTGCGGTTGCGGCGAAGCCAAGTACAACAGGGGGCATATAATCCATGATGCCCGTTTCCTTGGCGTATTTTTCATCCTTTTGCCGCTCGGCGCGCCGGCGTGCAGCGAAGAAAAAGGCGATAGCACCAACGATTGGCCCCAATGACCCAAGGAGAATGTTCCGCATGGGCCGAAGCGCCTCAACATTCAAGTTATACACATGCTTAAGTTCTTCAAATTTGTTTGCGTATTTATCACAAAACATATTGCCTTCGGACGTTCCAGTTTGCTCAGCAGCCCACTTCGTGCAGAACTCGTCTTGAAGCGGTAACTCCGTCGCGTAATACATCCCCCAAACGGCGTTCAAAAAGTAAAAGAAAATGCCGCTTACGACGACAATCGCGATAACTGGTTTAAGATTAATGTCTTCCATAACCGCTCCCTATTAACCTGACATGCCTTGTCAAAATTTTTCCAGCCGAACTCGGCATCAACCCGGCATCAAATTGTTTCGATATTTTTGATAATTCTCCCCGGCCAATTCGGCGCATTGGTAACCATCTGCGACAGCCGTCCCATTTGGTAACATAGCGAATATGCAGATTGTTGCCTAGCGGAACGGTTGTCGGTCATAGCAGAAATGTTCAATATTAGATTACTTAACGATCCGGCCCAACATCGCGCTTTCATAAGCATTTAACCAAACTTGCGGTAATATCGCTGAACTGGTTTTCTTCACAGTCTTAGTAAATTTGAGATCGCAGCTATTCGCCGTCTGCTGCACACTGATTAAAGTAGGTGTTGCCTCTACTGGCGAACCTGTCCACACCCGGGAAATGGTCATCGCATCCGATAAGTCCCCACTGGTCCTGCTCGACGACAGCCTCAATCACGAGGGCAGCTCGCTTGTCTTTGAAAACCCGGTCGACGTGATTGAGTGCATTGGTACGGAAGATATCCACGACGCGTTTACGGCGATCGATAAGGCACGTGCCCGCGGAATGTACGCTGCCGGATATCTATCTTACGAATTGGCGTATCTGCTGGAACCCAAACTGCGGCATCTGATCCACGACGACCGCCGATCACCTCTGATCTGGATGGGCTTATTCCATGAGCCAAAGCAATTAGATTTTCACGAAACGCCCAGATTTGTGAAGGCTTTGGCGAAAGGGAAGCACAATGTCGAACAACTGCGGTTGACGCTCGCCAAAGAGGCGTATTTGCAGATGGTTGACCGCGTGAAGGCATATATTTCCGCTGGCGACGTCTATCAAATCAACCTGACGTTTAAATATCTATTTGAGTTTGCGGGCAATCCGTGGTCACTGTATGCGAGCTTGCGGCGGCGGCAACAAGTCGCCCATGGCGCATTCATTCAAACGCGCGACTTCGACGTTCTCTCACACTCACCAGAACTATTTGTCCGCGTCGACGATGGGGTTGCCACGGTCCGTCCAATGAAGGGTACGGCAGCGCGAGGGTTTACCGCGACCGAGGACGAAGCATTGCGTCAATGGCTTGCAAGCGACGCAAAGTCACGCGCGGAAAACCTTATGATCGTTGACCTTCTGCGCAACGATCTTGGGCGTGTTGCAGAGATTGGCACAGTCAACGTCGAGGATCTGTTCTCGGTCGAAACCTATCCCACATTGCATCAAATGACCTCGACCGTTACGGCGCGTTGGGACGGCGAGGCATCCGCATCGCAGCTGATAAAAAACCTTTTTCCATGTGGCTCAATTACTGGCGCACCAAAAGTTAGAGCGATTGAGATTATTCGCGAACTAGAGCAGGAGCCGCGCGGCATCTACACTGGCGCAATCGGGATGTTCGCCCCTAACGGCGATGCACATTTCAATGTAGCGATTCGGACTCTCGTCATTGATCGGATGGGCCACGGCGAAATGGGAATCGGTAGTGGCATCGTCTACGATTCGGATTCTTTCGCTGAGTACGAAGAATGTCTTCTGAAGGCCCGGTTTCTAACTGAGCCAAGCAGACCCTACTCTCTCATTGAGACAATGCGATGGCAGGCGGACAGCGGTTACTTCTTGCTTGAAGACCACCTTGCACGCCTCGAGGCTTCTGCCCAACATTTCGACATCGCACACGATCCTGGAAGTGTCCGCGAGGCGCTGGAGGCATTGGCTACAGAATTTGCTAATAAGACCGTGCGCGTTCGATTGTTGTTGAATCAATCGGGCGAAGTAACGCTTACGTACGTACCGACATCAGTGCCAAAACCAGGTGATCGCCTCACATTCGTCTTCTCAGAAAAACCAGTCTATAGTCGAGATCTCTACCGCTATCACAAAACAACGAACCGTGAACTACTCGACGCCGAACACACGAAACTGACCGATGCTACCGGTTGTGATGAGGTCTTGTTTCTCAATGAGAAAGACGAAGTCACCGAAGGAAGCCGAAGCAACTTGTTCGTCGAGCTAGATGGACGTCTGGTGACACCCCCCGTCTCCTGTGGCCTTCTTGATGGGACACTTCGCCGTTCACTGATAGATGCACCGGATAGCAAAATTGTCGAACAAGTACTGTTTCTATCCGACTTAGAGAAAGCTCAGCGGATCTACCTCGGTAATTCAGTGATGGGACTCGTCGAAGCGCGCGCGCATACACCGATTAAACCGTAGAAGACTTGACGCATTTGCTGAGGGCGCTTGAACTAACCCTTCAGTGACGCCACAGAAATTTGGTCAATGCGGCATTGAATTCATCCGGCTTTTCGATATTGGTCAAATGGGCAGCATCATCAATAATGCAGAGTTCTGATCCCTTTATTCCTTCGTGAAGAACCCTGGCTGCGGAAACCGGCGTGCCTGGATCGTGCTCACCGACTACGACCAACGTCGGTTTCGTGATACCGCCTAATGCCGATGCGAAGTTCATATTTTTTGCAGCATGGCAGCATCCGACGAAGCCATCGGCCGATGTGGCTCGGATCATCGCCTTAACCGGCTCCAATTCATGTGGGGATGTTTCGCGAAATTTCTCGGTGAACCAGCGATCTACCATTATTTCGGCAAACGGCTCCACGCCCTTTGATCGCATCAACCCAACGCGGTCATCCCACATCGATTCCGGCGGCATATGGCAGGCTGTGTCGCAAAGTACAAGTGAAGCGACGATGTCTGGATGACGAAGTGTCAGCGCCTGCCCGATAAATCCACCTAATGACAAACCAACGAAATGGACACGCTCAATACCAAGCGCTTTGAGTAATGACGCGGCATCGTCGGCGAGAAGATCCATCGTATATTCTCCTGAAGTCGCTTCGCTACCACCGTGGCCGCGGGTGTCATAACGCAGCACTCGGTATGAAGGGACTAAGGCGGACGCTTGCTTTTCCCACATACGGTGATCGCACATCAGGCTGGTACTAAACATGACGACCGGTGCATCCTCCGGTCCGTCTAACGAATAAGCCATGGAGATTTCGTTTGCCTGGATCTGTGGGGACATGAGTACTTGCTCCTAAAACCTGAAATAGATAAACGTTTCTGAACGGTTGAAAAACATCATCGCTGCGAACGCCAAAACACTCAGTGCCGTACCATATAAAACAGACTGTGTAATCGACAAGCGGATAGACGTCAGCACCTCGGCAATTTGCTCCACACGGACAAAGAAACAGATCGCAGCAGCAGCCAGCACGGAGGCGAAAAGATCTACATTCGGCATCATTCCGCCGGCCGGACTCAATACCATTGATCCTAATGCCGTGGTCAACCCATCAAAATCGAAAACGAATAACAGCCAGCCAACGCTGACAAGTGAAAAGTTAAGGTACCATTGGATCGCCCGCGGCATTTTGTCCCAACGCTCGCGATGTAGGTGATAGGCGCCAACAAGAAGTGCGTGATAACAGCCCCACAACAGGAAGGAATATCCCGCACCATGCCAAAGGCCACAAACCACAAAAACGATGGCAATATTACGTACGTAATTGGTGTTTCCACCAAGTGGGTAATACAGATAATCGCGTATCCAATACGATAGCGAGACATGCCAACGACGCCAAAATTCACGAGGGTTAAGAGACGAGTACGGTCGGAGAAAATTGTCCGGCAATGAGAAGCCAAAAAGTTTACCCAGCCCGATCGCGCAAAGTGAATAGGCATAAAAATCAAAGTAAATTTGAAATGTGTATGAATAAACGAGACTTGTGACGCCAATTATACCAAGTGTTTCCGGCGTATTTATCATAGGTGTTAGAAAATTTGAGATAGAATCGGCGATCAATACTTTAAATGCTAAGCCGACTGTAATGTAAAATACTGAGCCAACTACGACATCCGCTGATATCCGGAACCGGGGAAGTGCCGTGATTGCATCCGACACCTGTTTAAAACGTACGATTGGACCGGCGATGAGTTGGGGGAAAAAACAAATGAAGAGCAAAAGCGTTTGCAGGCCAGCCGGGCGTTCAAGAACACCTCGGTATCGGTCCACTGCATATGCGATTAGCTGAAAAGTGAAGAATGATATGCCCGCAGGTAGAGCAATATCATCAAACAGCGAAAAGCCGCCCCGTGACTCACTTAGCTCGAGTTGAAGGACATCGGTGAGAATAAACGAGGTGTATTTGAAATAAATCAAGGCACAAAGAGGGCCCGCAATTGCAAGAGAAAGCAGCAAGCGGCGATCAATCCGAACCCAGTCTCTATCCAAGAGCGCATAAACCCAAAGAACACATAAAACCAAGACGATTGCATGTTCTCTGCCGGACTGCCCGTAGAAAAGAAGCGAAGCGACGATCAACACAGCTGGCCGAAATTTTGCGGGACTGAGCCACAACACCCCCAACAGAGTTATGGGCAGAAATACAAATACAAAATTGAGATCGTTAAAAAGCACTAGCCGTTGCTCTATGTCGCCGGCATTTGCACAAGACGGTCAAAAAATCCGCCTAATACTCTGGCTGGTGGATGGCAGCAGTCGGGCCAATTTAAATTTGGGACGCTTGGCAACACCGGCGCAAAAATACATTCCACTGAACTATCTTGGCATCCTGCGTTAAACCATCTGCGGCTCTCCAGCGCCTGCGGAGACGTATTTTCAGAGCGAATTTTATTAATTTCCGGCGCAAGGGGAGATTCGTAAACAACAATCCGAATTTTGTTCTGACGCTTCAAGGCGGCCAAACGCTTCAAGCCAATAAATACAAACCGATTGTGTGCACGAAATGCCGGACTGCCCGGCTCAAAGTCCGCAAATGAAAGTTGTTGTTCAGGCAGGATCTGCTCATGGCTACCATCTATGCGGTTAGTTGGATTGACGCCATCTTCCTGGCGATCAACCGACGCCGCGCGAAAATAGCCAATACGCCGCGTTAGTGTATCAACGTTCCAATTCTCCCTAAATCGAGCCCAACTTTGTTTGTGTGCCCAGTCAATTACCTTAACCGCATCACTCCGACGTTGTCTCCGTGTCCCTACACCATCGTGAAGAATTGTCAAAACATCGCCGGCATAATCTGCGGGTCTAAAAATCGGTTCTGGAAAATACAAAAATTCTATGAACTGGAGCTCTGGATGATCGATACTAATTATTGCGGTTTTAGGGGCGACGCCCTGTTCAGCCAGTTCTTCCAAAAGTGTCACAGATTGAATAAACGATGTACCGCCAACTGAAAAATTGAAAAAGTCCAAATTAGGCAGACTAACGTCACCCCTCGAGACCATTGCGGATCTTGAATTTCCGAATACGCCAATGTCATATTGTTTCTTGCGAAGGACCGCGTGATGATACTTGGCGGCGAGTAAATCGCGGACACCCAACCGGTTTGTCTGCGCCTTTAGTCCGGAAAAACTCGGATCAAAAGGGTTGATAACTTGCGTAATATTGTTTGACAGGAGGAGCAATAAATTTAGCCCCAACAACCCAACAAAAAAACTACCTATCAATACAAACGTGGATCTCTTTTGCATGTTAATTCGATCTACGGCGCCATTCCAAGAAATGCGAAACGAGGTTTTCCTCGTCCCGACTCAACGGAGCTCCGTATGATGTTTGATCTTGGCGATCAGCATCCTGAAAATTCATTGGTTGGATTTAGACACCTTTTTTTTGAATGTCAGAACTAAAATTCGGAGAGCGCTAAAAAGAAGCGGCGGCAGCAAAAACTTTAAAAATTATTCCAAAAATTTGTCTACGCATTTGACGAAGCGGTCAAGCGATAACAATATGACCGACAGACAGCTAAGATTGGAGTACCTTGATGTCCCCGCGCACGAAGCTAATCGATAGCCCATACAACGCCTATCAAAATGCCCGGGAGGTGTTAGGCGAAAATGCGGAACTGACCCATGTCGGGCCTGGCACGCCGGGGGGCGAGTATTTGCGCCGCTTTTGGCACCCTGTCGCCTTCACGAAGTCGCTTGAGGACGTACCGCTGCGCCTGCGCATCATGGGCGAAGATCTCGTGCTCTTTCGTGACAAGTCCAGCCGCATCGGCCTCCTTGCCTTGCATTGTTCCCATCGCGGTACGTCATTGGAATTTGGAATCATTCGGGAGCGTGGACTGAGTTGTTGTTACCATGGCTGGCATTTCGACGTGGACGGGCGAATCCTCGACACACCAGCGGAGCCACCGGAAAGCAAACTGAAAGAGACATTGCACCATGGCGCGTACCCGGTGCATGAGTTCGAAGGGTTGGTCTTCGCTTATATGGGCCCGTCAGAAAAGAAGCCGCCCTTCCCCGTGTTTGAGAATTTCAGCTTGCCGGGGTACCGTACCGAGCCATGGGGCGGCAACGTCATGCCCTGCAACTGGGTACAGATCAAAGAAAATTGCATGGACCCGGCCCACACGGCGTTCCTTCATACAATCGGCGACGGCGTTGGATTCACTGACTCGTTTGGAGTATTGCCCGAACTAGATTTTTTGCGTGTTCCCAACGGCATGATTTACGTCGCCGCCCGCCGTGTCGACAAGAATATTTGGATCAGAATAACCAACCAGATCACGCCGAATATTCACCAATTTGCGCCGACCTGGACCGATGGTCGAACGGTTATGAAATTTGCCCGTCCTATGCAGACCCACTGGTCGGTTCCAATCGATGACACGAACACGATCAATCTGGGTTTCAATCATTATCACGTAGACGATCCGGACCGAACGCTGCTGGAAGAAGGCGCAAATTTTGGCCAAGCCTGCGACCGGCCATATTCAGAACGCCAGCGGGTACCCGGCGACTTCGATGCCCATACCTCAATCGGACCGATTTCTGTTCACGCCCGTGAATATCTCGGTCATTCCGATCGTGGCATTGCGATGTTTCGAAAGATGCTGCGTAGCAATATCAGAGAGATCAAACAGGGGAAGGATCCTCAGGACATAAGCGCTGATATCGTCGGCAAAATTCCCGCATACGCCAACGACACAGTGATACACCTGCCTCCACAAAACGATCCTGAGGCGGACCGAAAGTTGTGCCGCGGAATTGGCGAAAAAGTCGCGCGTGCCGCTGTATCGCGTGATTGGTCTGACCTTCCCGGTTCGTAAAAACTATGCGAATCATTTAGATTAGAGTCATGCGAAAGACGGCCCTGATAATTACCGCTGTTTTGTTCGCTTCCTGCGGGCGGCCGGAATATGACTAACTATATAAGGCTGGCGCGGCAGCCGGCGCAGGCGCGTTTATTGGATACGGTACGATCGGAACAGCTTCCGAGAAATTTGCGGCGCCAGTCGGATTTGGAGCGGTTGGCGCCCTGGTTGGCCTTCATTTAACCGGACATCTGACACAGGGCGATTCTGACGCTATCGGCAGGACTGTATACAATAGTCTAACCGAGTCCGAGGCTGGTGTGATCAGTACTTGGCAAAACCAGAAGTTACGGAATTCTGGAAATTTTACGCCGCAATCCGCTTATTTTACCGACGATGGGTTGATGTGCCGCAACTTTACAGTTGTGCTTACGATCGGCGATGAAACAGAAAAAGGCAGTCAAACTGCATTCCGGACAGGCATCGGAAGCTGGACGACTGTCGCCAACACCAAACCCTAGATTGGTGGATCGCCCGTTGGATCACAGCGAAATAGCATCATCCTGACAGCACTTTATGGCCTCTAGCCTAATCAAACGACCGGCATTAGATTCATGAAATGCGTAGTGTCTGCTCACGATTGCTAAATTTGCGGGCATAATCAAACATCCGTAAGAAGTAGGGTGCATAATCTAGGATAACCTGTTGCATTCAGATTTGTGACAGGATATAGGCAAAAACGTTCAAGAGAGGGGACTTACCATGGCGGCTTCGTCGAGAATTCTTTAACTCCTCAAAATAGTTTCGATCGCAGGCATGTCGTTGACATGCGTTCGGATTTCTTGTCTTCCTTGCAATCCTTCTGATACAACCGGAGATAATGGCGGGAACGCCGGTTGGGATCGTGATGTGGTTGATCTCAACCGTTGGTATTCCGATGTACGGCATACTCTATGTCGCGATTAAAATGCGTTAGTATTTGCGGGACATTTCCGGCTCATTGTTAAAGCAAGGCAGCTAAATTCAGCTGACTTTTTGAATTGGCCTTCCCCGCCATTAATTGGAGGGGAAGCGCTTTCAATTGTTAAATTATATGCTTCTGCGCCTTGACGCGGACCGGCCCTAACGCTCGAAATATCGCTCGGCCAGACCTTCCTGCTGCACGAAAATAGGCTCACCGGCGACGCGCGCAGGCATCGGCATACGCACAGGTACATTCTCTAGCCGCGGTATTGTCGTCGGCTCGCCCTGAATCATTCGAGCATTAAAATTTTCTAAGTTGGAGACACCAACGAGCGGCCAGGCATCCGCTGCCGCATAATCGATGAAGAATATGCGCCGTACTGTGTCCGATGTATTTACGCCGGAACCATGGACCATGCGCGTGTGGTGAATATGAACCGATCCGGCTTTGCCTGTCAGCGCTACCGCCTTTGAAAAATCAATGCCGCAACGCGTCGAGTCGATGCCGCCACAAAAATATCCGTCGTTATGGTGATCATAAACTTCAGCCTTATGGCTGCCGGGAATGACCATTAATGGTCCTGACGACTCCCCAACATCATCGATCATGATAGCGAAGACCATCAGGTCATCGTTGGTGTGCGGCAAGAATGCCCAGTCCTGATGCCACTCGAATGGTGTACCGACAGCCGACCATTTTAAATTGACCTTGAGGCCATAGAGCCGCGTATCGGTCGGGTCGTTAACAATCGCAGCAAGTGACGTGCGAATATTCGGGCCAATTATTTGTGAAGCAATTTCAAGAATTAGAGGATCTGTGTTGAGTTCTTCAAAGATCGGTTCGGTGTAACGACTACGCGAAATTCGCCGTGGCTTCGGTGACTGAGGGCTATGATCCGGCTCAAAATCATATCCATCATCACCTGTTTTGAAGAATTTGCTGGCTTCGACCAACTCATCGCTCGCACGCTGAAGTCGCTCGAGTTGCTCACCTTGAAGGAAGCCATCGAGTTGCAAATACCCATTTTCACGATAAAACGCGAGTTGCTCGTCGTTCAGCATGCTGTCATTCCCAAGTTTAGACAGTTCTTCAAAAAATTAGCACATGGTTCGATGGACTACGAGTCCGGCCCGTCGTTAGATCGACTTCAATCATATGTTACATTGTTCTCGTTCAAGCATAGGCAGGTCGAATCGGACGACGCGAGGCGACAAAAAACAATGAAACTACTTTCCGTCAACGTTTCCCTACCGCGGGATATCAGCCATGGCGGCAAGACTGTGCGAACCGGCATCTTCAAGCAGCCCATCAAGGACCGCGTCATGCTACGGGGGCTCAATATTGAGGGCGACGGGCAGGCCGACCTTGTTGGTCACGTGGGCACTTACAAAGCGGCGTATGTCTATTCCGTCGAGAACTATCGCTACTGGGAAACGGAACTCGGCCGATCGGATTTCGAATTCGAGCAATTTGGCGAGAATTTCACTGTCGAAGGGATGCTCAATGACATCATTCATGTCGGCGATATCTTTTGTATCGGCGGGGCCTTGATCGAAGTTTCGCAGCCACGCGTGTCGTGCTTCAAGCTTGGCATCCGAATGGGCATTCAAGGCTTCGAGCATATCCTGCTATCAAGCAATCGTATCGGCTTTTATCTACGCGTTCTCAAAGAAGGTGAAGTCAGTGCCGACGACACCTTTGAGACGGTCGACACTGATCCCGAGCGCATGAGCGTCGCCGACGTCAATAACCTGCTCTACTTTGATCTCGGCAACCTCGAGGGTGCGCGCAAGGCACTACGCATCAAAGCTCTATCACCAGGCCGTTATTGTGGTGGCATTTCACGGCAAGCTGGCAAAATCATCATGCAAAGTGGTGTCTATTTAATCGCCGATGGCGATTTAGAGATTAGGGCACAGGCGGAAGTTCTAGGAAACGGCGTGACTATCGTATTGTTGAATTCATCCGGAAATTCAGACCCAGCCTTTACAATTAATGGCGGCGCAGAAATCAATTTAACTGCGCCGACGAGCGGTGAATTCTCCGGCATCGTATTCTTCCAAGATAGCAATATCTCTGAAGGAACAAATACGTTCAACGGCAATTCGAGCACAAATTTCACTGGCGCACTGTACTTTCCCACCCAGACCGTCAAGTTACTTGGCAATAACGAATCACTTACCGGCTGCACACAAATTGTTGCCCTGATAATCGAATTCCGCGGCAATGCCGGTCTCAGCAATCAATGCGACTACGCTGGAACGACGCCGGTTTCAATTCCCGGGAACGTGCAATTGGTCGAATTGGAACAACAGTAAATGAAATTACGGACGCGATTTTCTATCAACAAACACAAAATTTCAGTAGGTGGTATAAGCGATCAAATTAGGCAATTTTGGTCGTCTACAGCCGGCGTAGCAGCAACGGAATTTGCACTCGTCGCGCCAATTTTTATCGTTCTAACCCTCGGTGTGATCGACGTTGGCACAGCCGTCTTTGAGCGGTTCGAATTGAAAACGGCAGCCCGTGTCGGTGCCGAGTACGCACTAACAAAACTCACCGATGTCGACGATATCACTGACGCAGTTGTCCGAGCGACAAATCATAAAAGATAAATAATTTCCGTAACAGTATTCACCTTCTGCCAATGTACTTTCGAGGAAACTTTTGTCTGTACCGAAACCTGCGATAACGGTGAGACGCCACGGAAATTCGTTACAGTCAGGGTGACTGATTTTTACAATCCGGTTTTCTTGCTAGAACCGGATACTCCAGAGGATAAAGATTTTACCTTCTTCCAAACAATCCCGCAGTTGGAAACAGATGTCACGCTCCGCATTCAATAAGATTAGAGTGATTCCAAATTGAAATCGTGTATTGAGCTAAGCGTCACGGTGACATCCCCCTTTTCGCCTCCAGAAAAAAAACGGACCTAGACGTCTACGTTCGTTCCTTCTTTGTATTTGTGGTGCAACGGCAGTAGAGTTTGCGATGATCGCGCAGTATTTTTCGGCATGGTTTATGGCGTCATAGAGACTGGTCGTTTCTTTTACCCAAAATCGGCCCTACAAAATGCGGTGGATGACACTGGCCGGTTCGCAATGACAAACCCAACTACTACTATGACCACCATAATAAATTATGCAAAATCAACAGTCCTAGAGAGCGTTGCCGATGATACTGACTTCTCAGTGACTCCGGATACTGTTGGATCGACGAATTTTGTCACTATCGCCGCGGATCATAACTTTCAAATCAAAGCGCCACTACTGCCGACGAATACATTGCAGATAAACGCTTTGGCACGTGTCCTCTTAAGAGCAAATTAGCCGACTAAAAGGGCGAATTTCCCCGGTTAACTTATAAGTTCAAATAGAGGCAATTTCGCTGCTGAAATATTGCCTCTTTATGCTCAATCGAAATAACCAGCTCGGACTGCTGAACCGATCATATTGATAATCAAATTGCCTGCTGTAATCGCCGTAATCTCATTGACGTCGCGTTTCGGTGTTATTTCGACGATATCCATGCCGAGGACGCGGGTCTTGGCAGCCAACCCCTGGATCAGCTTGCGCACTTGATGATAGGTAGCGCCGCCCGGCGCCGGCCCATCCACCGCGGGCATCGCCGAGGGATCCATACCGTCAGCGTCAATGGTGAGATAGGTGTTGCCGCCGGCTGGAATTTTCTCAAGAACCGCGTCAATTCCGGAATCCTGTAACTCCATATCTGTGATTAAGTGAGAGCCGTAAGCCCGGGCTGCTGCAATATCTGCGGCTTGTGCACTGCCTTGGCAACGTAATCCAATTTGAAATATTTCGCCGATATGCTCCATTTCCGAAGCCCGCCGTATCGGGCTCGAATAGCCCTCACGCACGCCGTTCCTGACATCGATCCAGTCTAGATGCGCATCGATTTGAACCAAGGTGATCGGACCATGTGCATCGAGGCCCCTCAATATTGGTATCGGTACACCATGGTCACCACCCAATGTAATCAAGAGAGTGCCGTTTGTTGTGATCTGCCGTGCTGCCTGCTCCGCAAGACCATAATGAGCGTTGAGATCACGCGCGACCCCTGGGACATCTCCGCAATCCACCACTCGAATGTTTTTCCCGTCAAAAATTGGCCCGCCAAGATCGAAATCCCATCGCTCCACTCCGCCACTCGAGCGCGTCGACGCTCGTCGAATTGCCGTGGGGGCATTCGTTTGGTCGTTGGTCACCTGATCAATCGAATACGGATCGCTGTATGGAACCCCGAGAATAGCAACATTTGCGTCTAGGGATTCGAGATCTGAGACGATTTCGAAACCCATAAAACTCTGCCGTGTACGACGCGGCGGTACAGTCAAAATTTGAGGCATAACGGCTCCCTCTGCCTTTCAACAGGCACAAGTTCAACGAGATAGATACTCGTGAACTATGTTCCTGAAATTGATATATGCACGGATTGTATCAAGGCATGTCATCGAAAGACACGCGACAACGCAAAATATGGTGCCCCCAACGGGATTTGAACCCGTGTTGCCACTGTGAAAGAGTGGAGTCCTAGGCCTCTAGACGATGGGGACAAACAAAGACGGAGATGTAGTAGCCACGAGGAATGAGGTCAAGGTCTGCGTCACTGCCGGCGGAAACGTCCTGATGCAAAGCGAAGCTTGGAGCCAGTCTGAACGACTAGTTTCGGCGCCCTGCGGCACTTGGGCAAGACTTGCCGCGATTCGTCAGTTCCTGCCCCCGCATCAAATATTGTACACATCCATATCGTGTAACATATTGTTTTAACGTTATTTATTGGCCTCATGCAGATGGCATTGCTCTTGCACCACAACGGCCAAAAAACAACACCTCTTTGATCCAATGGATCTGGGTGAAAAAGAAAGTAGCAGACGCCCATTAATGACCTACTTTAGCATCTTTGCTCAAAGTTCCACTGCATTGCGCGGTCACGCGCAGGCTCTCGCCACAATTGCCACGAATGTCGTCAATTCAACAACACCTGACTATAAGCAATCTGACACGCGTTTTGCCTCTGAGCTCAGTGCACATTCAGACGCAATCTATCCCGGTTTCGGAGGCATAACCCCCAAGACACAGAACTTTATCGACAAACAGGGCGCAGTCCTTGCAACCACGCGAGACCTGAATATTGCCATCGCTGTTCGTGGCTTCTTTGTCGTAAATTCTCAGTTTGACAAGAGTGGAGAAATCCTCCTCCCCCGTCAGGGGCGATGCAAAAACTTGCCTTTGATAATAACGGTTCAAACGAGGCATATCTCGCAGACACAAACGGAAACTTCCTGCTTGGCTGGCCAGCCGATGGTGCCGGTGGGTTCACAATTGGCACTGGAGTAGGCTCACTAACACCAATGCGCGTCGACTCTGGCGCATTTCCTGACAATGCTATCGCCACAACTAATGTGACATTCTCAAACAACTTCCCAGCTGGCGCAGCGACTGGAGACTCATTCCCCAGTGGCGTATCAGTTTTCGATCATAACGGTGTAAGCAAACAAATTAACCTCGCCATCACAAAACAGGCCGCATTAAACACGTGGCAGGCAACCTCAACAACGCCCGATGGAACTATTACGGCCGTAGTCCATTCACAATCACTTTTGACGCCAGTGGCAACATAATTGTCCGGTCATCAAATACAACTGACATTACGTGGACGGATACTACAGCAGGAACAAGTTCAATTGCTTTCAATTTTTCAGGCACCAAAAGTTTTGGCGTTGACTTTACTACCTTCAACATCACCACCGACAGTGCGGCAGATGGCTTTCTAACCTCCCTTAACATCCAGTCAGACGGTCGGGTGGTTGGCAATTTTTCGAATGGAGTTGCAAAAGATCTTTACAAGTTGCCGCTTGGCCTTGTTCGAGGCCCAGGTCTCCTAGAGCCGCGAGCCGGAATACTCTTTACTCTCACTGAAGGAAGCAGAGCGCTCGAACTTTGAGAGGCCGACTTGACCGGACAAGCAAATTTCGTCGCCTCCGCGCTCGTATCCACTGACCTTATCTAACAAAGTACCATACTAAAGCCGCAGCAACGAATTCTTAGATATTCACAACGCATGCGATTTCCTAATTCACTGACGCAGCATCCTCGATTATAAATTGCGCATTCTCGCGGCCCTGCCATCGATCGACCCGTATATGCCCCGCCAGGTGAAGAGGAACGCCACGCCCTAACAATGCTTGCCCTAGCGGTTCTTCCAATGACCGAAACGCAATTGCCTTAAGCCTGCCGCCGCCCTCGCCGCTAACAATGCAGCTAACATGGTCGGCACCCACTACATTAGCCTTTACGATGCGCGCAGCGGGCAAAACAAAACGGGGTTCTGCATTGCCGGATCCAAACGGCGCAATGCGGGACAGCGTAAGCGCAAATTCCGCCGTTGCCGCAACCGGTTGAAGTGCACCATCGACGCGAAGGTTTGCGACAATACCTGCAGGTCCGGCCGCCTCGTTTATTCGACCAGCGAGAAAGGCGCGAAACTCGGATTCTCGGGCCTGTTCGACTGTGAAGCCTGCGGCCATTGCATGCCCTCCACCGTTAACCAGTAGGCCGGACTGCCGCGCGGCGATTACTGTGGCACCGAGGTCAATCCCGGATACAGAACGTCCCGACCCCTTTCCGATCCCTCCATTTCTGGCAACGACACAGGCCGGGCGATCATATCGCTCCTTCAAGCGTCCAGCTACGATGCCAATAACACCAACATGCCAGCCCTCGCTGCTCACATAGACAAGCCCATCTTCGACGCCGCCAGCCTCCGCCTGCACTATCGCTTCTGCGAGGCAGCGTGCTTCAATTTCTCGGCGTTCAAGATTGAGTTCATTCAGCCGTAGTGCGAGTTCCGTCGCACGGTTGGTATCGTTAGTCGACAAGAGTTCAGCGCCGAGCGACGACTCACCAACCCTCCCACCGGCATTAATCCTTGGACCAAAAATAAATCCAAGATGGTAGGCAATTGGTGCTTCCGTCACGCCAGAAACATCGGATAGTGCCACCAAACCAACGTTTTCGCGGCGCGCCATGACTTTGATCCCCTGAGTTACCAAAGCACGATTAATCCCCGTCAGTGGAACAACATCACAGACGGTTCCCAACGCAACCAGATCGAGCCACCGTAGTAAGTCCGGTTCCTTATAATCGCGATACCATCCTGTCTCGCGTAGCCTCCTGTTCACGGCAACCACCAATAAAAATGTCACGCCCACTGCGGCCAGTTGGCCGTGCGGTGACGAATCGTCAAGTCGGTTTGGATTAACCACGGCAAACGCAGTTGGTAGCTGTGGTTCGGCCACGTGGTGATCGACGACGACGACGTCCAGGCCAGCTGCCGCCGCTGCCGCCAACGGCTCATACGCCGTGGTCCCGCAGTCGACCGTCACAATGACGCTTGCACCTTGACCGCCAAGTTCAAGTAATGCCGCCGTGTTGGGGCCGTAACCTTCCTTCTGCCGGTCCGGCACGTAAACCATTATTTCGCCGCCGACAGCCTCAAAAAAACGCTTAAGCAACGCGGCTGACGTCGCGCCATCGACATCATAGTCACCAAATATCGCGATTTTTTCATTCTGCGCAATTGCCTTAACAAGACGCTCAACCGCGGTTGCCATGTCTTTTAACGCGAGAGGGTCGGGCAACTGATCGCGAATACGAGGGTCAAGGAAGCTCTCTGCGGTATCGAGATCGAGTCCGCGCGAAACGAGAAGCTGCCCTATGACATCAGGCAAACCCAATCGCTGCGATAGCGCAAGCCCCATACGGTCATCGCCAGGTCGGCGAACCCATCGTTTGCCCTGGAAAGATCGTTCGACGCCGAGAAATGAGTCATTCTCGGAAGTCATGTCGACAACTACGCACCCATCTGTTCGAACCAGGTTTTGCGTTCGAAATTATGGGTAGCCTCGATGATGCGCGTGGTCCCGGTACGCGACCGCATTATCATCGAATGTGTAGACGCGCCGTGTGCAGTCTGCCGCACTCCACGCAACATTGTCCCATCAGTCACGCCGGTCGCCGCAAACATGACGTCACCGCTCGCGAGTTCCTCTAGACCGTATTTACGGTTGAAATCGGTGATGCCATAGCCGGTCGCTCGACCTCGTTCGTCGTCATTCCGGAACACAAGCCGACCTTGAAACTGTCCGCCGATACATCTAAGCGCGGCAGCTGCCAGCACACCTTCAGGCGCCCCACCAACACCAAAATATATGTCGACTCCGCTTTCCGGCATGGTCGTCGCAATTACACCCGCAACATCGCCGTCGGAAATAAGCATAATACGGGCGCCTGCTTCACGCACCGCCGCAATAAGCTCAGCATGTCGCGGACGATCGAGGATACAGGCGACGATATCTGACAGTTCTTTGCCATTGGCCTTTGCCAAATTTTTCAGAATGCTTGGCGTTTTTTCGTCTAGATCAATGAGATTTTTTGGTAAACCGCCGCCGACTGCGATCTTGTCCATATACACATCGGGCGCATTGAGAAACCCACCTTTTTCAGCCATGGCGATGACAGCCATCGCATTGGTCCCACCCTTGGCTGTAATTGTTGTTCCCTCAAGCGGGTCAAGTGCGATGTCGATTTCCGGTCCCTCACCGACACCAACTTTCTCACCGATATAAAGCATGGGCGCCTCATCACGCTCACCCTCGCCAATCATCACTGTTCCGTTGATGGCAAGTCCGTTGAGTGCGCGACGCATGGCATCGACAGCAGCCTGATCAGCCGCCATTTCATCACCACGCCCCATCCATCGCGACGCAGCCAATGCCGCAGCCTCAGTGACGCGTACGGCCTCAAGTGCAAGATTGCGGTCCATGAACGTAGTCTTTTCGTTCATCTTTTCCTCCAAATCGTCAAAATCTGTTATCCGTTCGACGTGTTCTCGATACGTATCATCGTCGGTCGCTCTTTGACCGAATCAAGTAAATCTATCGACGTTAGTGCCCGCTGCATTGCAGCTTCATCGGTGTCATGGGTGGTTATCACAACTGGCACCGTCTGATCTTCCGCCTTCACACGCTGTAGCACGGCTTCCATAGAAATTTCCTCGTCGCGCATGATCGCAGCAATATCTGCAATCACTCCGGGACGATCGACAACCATCAGTCGTAGATAACAAGAACTGCGATGTTCCTCCATAGGAACACCAGAAAATTTCGAGAGTGTATTGGCCGGAATACCAAAAATTCGGGCAGATCGTCCGTTTGCTATATCCAAAATATCGCCAACAATCGCGGAGGCAGTTGGCCCCGCTCCAGCCCCTTGACCTTCCATCATCGTCGCACCCGCGAAATTGCCCTCGCTCACGACCGCGTTCATCACCCCTTCAACACCAGCGATCGGCGAATCGTGCGGCACCATTGTCGGATGAACACGCTGAAATACACCGCCATCTGAGAGCTCAGTAATGCCCAGAAGCTTAATGCGATAACCAAGTTCATTAGCATAAACAATGTCGAGCGCATTGATATGCCGTATTCCCTCGACATAGACATCGTCAAAATTTACCTCGCAGCCAAATGCCACGCTCGTCAGAAGCGCTAACTTATGCGCAGAGTCGACACCATCGACGTCAAATGAAGGATCCGCTTCCGCATAACCAAGTCGCTGCGCTTCGGTCAGTACATCTTCAAACTCGCGACCTGTTTCATGCATATGAGAGAGTATGTAGTTACAGGTCCCATTGAGAATGCCATAGACGCGCGAAAAATTGTTGGCTGCAAGGCCCTCACGCAACACTTTTATCACCGGCATTCCGGCACAAACAGCAGCCTCAAATCCAAGGGATACGTTTGCAGCTTCCGCTTTAAGCGCCAATTCGGTTCCAGCCATTGCAATCAAGGCCTTGTTGGCTGTCACGACATGCTTGCCGGCACCAATCGCCGCCTCGCAAACTTGGCGGGCAACACCGTCGCTGCCACCGATCAGCTCGACGACAACGTCGGCGTCTGCCTCGGTTGCGAGTGCGACGGCATCATCAAACCAGGCATAGCGGTCAAGATTGACCCCTCGGTCGATGCTTCGATCACGGGCAGCAACCGCAGAGATTACAAGCGGTCGCTGGCAACGTGCCTCTAGCAATTCCCGTTGGCTTTCAAACAGACGCAGCATACCGGCACCAACCGTCCCGAGACCGGCTACAGCTATCTTGAACGGTTCAGCCATGGATTTCTATTCCCGAGCGCCACTGAGTCACCCTCTGAGCGCGGAGCCAGTGTGTGTTTTGTGGTGTTTGGGCAGATATCGCCACAGCAAATACCACCAAAAGACGCTTTATGTGACGCCTGTGCAATCCGCTCACACGAACTTGTCGTTTATTCGGCAGTCTTTCATGGTTTGAATTCGCGCCAACCGGAACCGCCCACTAAAAATATTCCAAAAAGATCTCTGTCCGTCGATTTCCTGCCGCGCCGGCCGCCGTTGTTTCAGCGTAAAGTAACTCACCATCGCCACGCGCTGTGACATTGACATCGTCTCTGGCAACGCCAAATCGGATCAACGCTTCAGCGACAGAATTGGCGCGGTCAAGCGAAAGTTTGAAGTTCGATAACCCACGTTTTAATTGATTAACGCCCGGTGCACCGCGGCTTGAATGCCCAACAACGCGAATAGCCCCTCCTGATTCAAGTTGCGCTGCTGCGACTTCGCGCAAGACCGAAACGTCGTCGCCCGTTAGTGACGCTGTGGCACTCCCAAAGAAAATGGTGGCGATCTTGGTAGATTGAACAGGCCAGGTGTCCGATTCAGGTCGTGCGGTCGTTAACGCGGCAATTTGTGGCGGTGGTGGAGGTGGCACTGGTCTCGCCAATTTCGCAGTCGTTGCAGGTTGAATCACCGCCGTT
>Ga0302135_10000238_pt1 | contig 33834 bp, 28 predicted proteins | sample CBN3_surface_MG_FD_203119 | JGI IMG/M metagenome (GOLD analysis project Ga0302135, IMG submission 203119) | Marine microbial communities from Western Arctic Ocean, Canada - CBN3_32.1 | ecosystem: Environmental > Aquatic > Marine > Oceanic | place: Canada: Western Arctic Ocean | collected...
GTCTGTGAGCGGCGCGATGTCAAGGGCTTGTATGCACGGGCCAGACGCGGGGAACTGCGTGATTTCACGGGCGTCGACGCGCCGTACGAGACTCCGGGAAGTCCCGAGGTGACGGTTGATACCACCCATATGTCTGTCGAGGATGCGGTAGCTCTCGTAATGGACGCTATTGCCCGGCGACGGGCAGCCATCAGGTCGGGCGTGTCGGCGCCGGACGGCCGCCGCCTGTGACGGGAACTGGCCGGCCTTCGCTGACGGTGTCGCTGCCAGCGTTGACACGGCTGGTCGAGATCGCGACTGTGGCGGGCGCCGCCATCATGTCGCACTACGGCCAGACAGGCGCTCGCCTCAAGGCCGACGGCAGTCCGGTGACCGAGGCCGACCTCGAAGCCCACCACATCATCTGCGATGCCCTCGCTCTGTGGGATCCGTCTGTGCCGGTCGTGTCAGAGGAGAGCGGCGTTCCCCCTTGGGCCGAACGCGAGGCCTGGCGGCGATTCTGGCTCGTCGACCCTCTGGACGGGACGAAGGAGTTCTTGAAAGGGAACGGCGAGTTCACCGTGAATATCGCCCTCATCGAGGACGGACGGCCAGTCATGGGCGTGGTCGTCGCGCCGGCGCTCGGGCGAACGTATTCCGCGGGTAGTGGCCTCGGTTGCTGGCGTTGGTCTGGTGATGGGCCGGCAGAGCGTCTACAGACGACCTCCCCCGACCCCGCTCGCGAGCTCCGCGTCGTGGGTAGCCGCTCCCACGGGGGCGATGCCGACTTGGCTCTGCTCGGAGACGCGAGGGTCTCCGCCCGCGTATTCATGGGTAGTTCGCTAAAGTTCTGTTGTTTGGCCGATGGAACGGCAGATGTGTACCCGCGGAGCGGCCCGATCATGGAGTGGGATGTTGCGGCCGGAGACTGTGTGTTTCGTTACTCGGGTGCGCCAGAGCCGCGCTTATCGCCGCTTCGGTATAACGGTCTGGATATGCGCTTGGCAGGGTTCGTGGTGGGCTTGTTGTAATTCCAGGGCCGATCCTTGGCGGGCTCAGGAGATAGGCCAGTTCTAGCAGAGGACAGGAATTCTGTCTTCGAGAGGACTCTCTTCGAGCTCTCCAACGGTCGGGCACGGTGGGTTCGTCGGCGACGGCGCCCACGTTCAGGCCGAAGAATTGAGACGAGTCATCGTCTGCCAACGGAAGGCGGCAAGCGCAACGACTGTGAGACCGGCTCCGACGACTCGGCGTGTGTAGGCCTCATCGCGCATGCGACCCTGTGAGGGTCGCGCCGGCATGCTCAGAATGCCAGCCGAAGACCGAATTGCATCTGCCGAGGGTCTCGGGCGCTGAAGATCCGACCGAAATTCGGGTTGCCGAATATCCGGTTTGGAAGGTCGAAGTTCGCGCGGTTGAGTAGGTTGAAGACCTCCCAGCGAAATTCCAACTGAGACGTGCCGCCTAGGGCCCAGGTCTTGGCTAGCGAAAAGTCCACATTGGCGAAACCAGGGCCTGCCACGCTGTTTCGCGCAGCGCTGCCGAAGGTGAAGGGTGCCGGCAGGGCGAACGCCGACGTATCGAACCACCGACCTGGCGTTCGGTCCCCTCCAGGAAGGTCCGGGTTTGCCGTTTGGTCCGGGCGCTGGGCCGGCCCCGTCCCGACATTGGCCCGATCCACTGCCAGGTTGACCGTGAAGGGCGAGCCTGACTGTGCGGTAAAAATGGTATTGGCCCGCCAACCACCGAGCAGCGTGGCCGCCACGCCGGATCCGGGCGAGGGGAACTGGAAGGTCCCGCTTGCGACGAACTGGTGCCGATGGTCGAAGCTGGAGTGGGCCCACTCGCCACCGTCACCGAAGACGTTGCGCACATTCTGGGGGAGGTTGGCTTCGGCAGCCGTCGCTCCAGGACTCGATGCGTCATCCTTGGATGTCGACAGGGTGTAGCTGACGGTATAAGCGTAGTTGTCGGCGAGTCTGCGTTCGGTCTTGAACGTGAGGCCGTGGTAGATGGAGCGGCCATCGAATCGAACGGCCCGGACTCCGCTCAGGGCGGGAATTGGCCGGCGAGCCTGAATGGAGCCGGGTCCCGGCTCTGGCACGTTGCGCACGGTGGAGTTGTCGGCTCCGATCGTCCAGGTACCCATGTAGGCCGCCTCGACCATTGTCGCTGGGAAGAGTTCGTACTGGACCCCGCCGCTCCACGTCTGGCTGTACTCGACGTTGTAGTCGAAGTCCATGATGGTGCCGCCAACGGTACCGGTGCCGCCGCTTGTGAGGATGTCGCTCGTTCGTAGCGTTGGCACACGCACATCCACCGGCACGTCGACCTGTTTGGTGAAGAAGAACGGCAAGTTGCGCGCGAAGTTTGTTTGGACGCTATAGGACCACTGGTTCAGGAAGATTCCATAGCCGCCGCGGATGACCATTCGCGAGTCGTTCAGACTGAGAGCGAACCCCGTCCTCGGAGCGAGACGTATCGTGCTCGGGTCGAGCAGGCCGCGTCCCCATCCGGCTTCGGACGACGTGACATGGGGAATAGGGATGAGCGGCAGCAGTGTTTGTGCGCTCGGGTCAATCGTGCCCTGTTCGTCGCTGGCGATGACGAAGCGACCCCCTGGCACGGACAGGTCGATCGACGACAACCGGTTGTTGACGTCCCGCATGTGCTGGTTGAACTCGTACCGCAACCCGAGGTTGATGGTCAGGTTGCTCCGGGGGCGCCAATCGTCCTGGGCGTATAGGTGCAGCCAGTTACTGCGACCCTTCTCGTCGCCGCGCCCGATGCCCGATGTGGCCGACGTGGGGTAGCCGAGGAGAAAGTCTGCGAGCGCGTTGCCCGTGAACTGCCCGGTGTAGGTGAACGCGCCTCGGGCATTGTCCGGCTGTTCCGGGTTCAACTGGAGATGAAAGTAGTAGGCGCCGAACTTTATTCGGTGAGCGCCCCGGTCGATCGTGAAGTTGTCGAAGAGCTCGAAGTGCTGGTTGTCCCTGGACACGAAGGACGTCGGGTCTCCCATGCCGCTATAGAGCCCGCCCGTCGAAATCTGAGGGAACCCGGTGTCCCGCGGGTCGCCCGTTACGCCGAGCAGTCCAGTCTGCCCGGCGAAGTCGGTTCCGCGATTCAGGCTGACCTGCCCACCCTCCACCGACATCCAGCCGAATCGAAGTTCGTTCAGCATGGAGTTCCCGATCACGTGGGTATGGCTCACGGCGAGATTGCGGGTCTTCGTGGTCAGCGAACGGCCGAACCCTGGCACCAGTGTCTCTTGCAGCACCCCGGTGCCGTACGGTTGGGTTTCATCCGCGTCGAAGGTGCTGAAGCGGGCGAACAATTGATCCGAGTCGCTCAACCGATGGTCGATCCGGACACTGAACTGGTCAATGTTGCGCCGTTGCTCCTCAGACGCCACCAGGTTCTGCACCGTTGCGCTGGATGTCGGCAGGCGCACCGCCTGCAGAAACGCACTGGCAACGGGGTCGATGCGCCCGACAGGGATCCGGTTGCCGGCAAACGGGGTGCAGGAGCCTGCGGTTGGGATGGTCGTCGGATCGCAGATGGCGCCAAGCCCGGAAAAGTCACCGCCGCGGGCAGCGGCGCTCGGGACGGAAAACGTCCGCGTTTGCGACCGTCGCAGCCGCTGGCCTTCATAACTTGCAAAGAAGAATGTGCGATTCGGTACGATCGGACCACCAAACGCGCCGCCAAACTGGTGTTGCCGGAGGGGTGGATTGGGTTCGCCCTTGGGCTGAAAGTAGTTGGTCGCGTCCAAGGCGTCGTCGCGTCCGAATTCGAACACGCTACCGTGAAACACGTTGGACCCAGCCTTCGTCGCCACATTGATGAGTGCCGACGCCTTGCCTCCGAATTCGGCCGGGTACATCGACTTCTGAATCTTGAACTCCTGAACCGAATCGATCGACGGGTTGATCACGAGGTTGTTGAACAGCCCGTCGGTCACCGTGACGCCGTCGAGCAGGTAGATGTTGTGTCCCGCTCGCTGTCCGCCCACGTTCGGCAGCGGACCAGCCTGCTGGAGGGCGCCGCCTCTTGTGCCTCCAGGCGGAATCACGACGGCGTCGCTTAACTGGGCCAGGGCCATCAGGTTGCGGCCGTTCAGCGGCAACTGAACGACTTCCTCGTTGCTGATGACATCACTGATCTCGGCCGTGGTCGACTGGAGAAGCGGTGCCGTGGCCGCGACGGTGACCTGTTCGGCGAGGCCCTCGATGCCGAGTGTGAGATTTAGCTCGACGGTGCGGCCGATCTCGAGCGCGACGCCTGTGACCGTCTGAGGGCTGAAACCCGACAGGGCCCCCGTGACGTCCCATTGGCCGATCCGCAGCTCCGGGAGGAGGAATCGACCCTGTCCATCGGTGACCCGCTCGATCATCGTTCCGCTGGCAGGGTGAATCGCTGCGACCGTTGCGCCGGGAAGGACCCCTCCTGAGGCGTCGCTGACCACCCCGATGATTTGCCCCGTGTTGGTCTGCGCCTGTACGGTCGGGCAGTACAAGAGGCCGAAGACCACCGCGGTCGTGATCCAGAGTCCGGGCCAATGTCGAGTTCCTACGAGCATGTGCAGATGATCTCCAATATATTTGCTATGAAAGGGTACCTTGTTGCCTGAATCTGTGCCAACAACCTATGGTTGACGCCACTCGCCCTAGAAGCTAGACTGCCCTCTAGTTATGGCGTTTGGCCTGAACCCCTTCACGCGACGCGACTCTTGGCACAGTGCTCGGGCGGGAGTAGTGTCGCTGCGGGTCCAGGCAGGCGAATCGATTATTGACTTCATCGCTATTAGCATTCCCGGCGCTATTGCGTCGGGAGCGGATGGATGATGCAGGCGTAGTCAACGCCTAATCCGACAGGATTCAAAAGGCCATCATCCTCTTCTGGGATGATGGCCTTTTTCCGTGTGGGACCGATAGATGACGCAGGGCGGGTCGATTCCCCGTTGAGCGATCGTGAGAGATGAGGCATTCATGAAGCGCACTGGAGCACAGGCTGTCTGGGAATCGCTGGTTCGACAGGGTGTAACCACCGTGTTCGGATATCCGGGCGGAGCCATTCTGCCGACTTACGATGCATTGCCGGAGTTCCCGATTCGCCATGTCCTGACTCGCCACGAGCAGGGTGCCACCCATATGGCGGACGGATACGCTCGTGCGGGCGGGGGCGTGGGCGTTGCCATTGCGACATCTGGCCCAGGCGCCACCAACATGGTCACGGGTATCGCGACGGCCATGATGGACTCCTCGCCGATCGTTTGCATTACAGGCCAGGTTGGATCCGCCCTCATCGGGTCCGAAGCATTTCAGGAGACGGATATCACAGGGGTCACGCTGCCGATCACCAAGCACAACTACCTCGTCACCAAGGCTCAGGATATCGCTCCCACGATTCGTGAGGCCTTCTTCGTCGCGCAGCACGGGCGTCCTGGCCCCGTCCTCGTGGATATCACCAAGGACGCGCAGCAAGCGACGTTCGACTTCGAGTGGGACGAGAGCGAGATTCGCCTTGCGGGGCAGCCCAATCCAGAGACGGTCCACGAAGACGACATGCACCGGGCCCTTGAGCTCATCAACAACGCGAAGCGGCCACTGATCTTCTCGGGCCACGGCGCCATCCTGGCCGGTGCGACCGACGTGATTAGGGCCCTGGCTGAACGTGGCGGGATTCCTGTCGCAACGACCCTCCTTGGCATCGGTTCCTTTCCGGCGCAGCATCCATTGAACTTAGGGATGATGGGGATGCACGGCGAGGCGTGGGTGAACTGGGCCATTCAAGAGTCGGACCTGCTCATCGCCTGCGGGATGCGCTTCGACGATCGCGTGACTGGCAATCTCAAGAACTACGCGTCGAACGCCAAGAAGATTCACATCGATATCGACCCAACCGAGTTCAATAAGAACGTGAAGGTGGATGTGGCGCTACACGGCGATCTGCGCACGGTACTCGACCGACTTCTCCCGAATGTCGTGTCGGCCCACCGGTCTGATTGGCATGCCTGGATCGGCACTCATCGGGGAAACGCCGCGGTTCGCGACATCACGAACCTTCCTGACGACGGCCATCTCTACGCGGCCCACGTCATTCATGACCTCTGGCGCGCGACGGACGGCAAGGCGATCGTTTGCTCTGACGTTGGCCAGCATCAGATGTGGGAGGCGCAGTACTACAAGCACAACGAGCCGCGATCGCTCATTACGTCGGGCGGTCTGGGTACGATGGGCTTCGCGCTGCCGGCGGCGATCGGTGCCAAGTTCGCCAGGCCGGATGCCGACGTCTGGGCCGTTGCGGGGGATGGCGGCTTTCAGATGACGATGCCGGAACTGGGGACGATCGCGCAGGAGCACGTCAAGGTCAACGTAGCGATCATCAACAACGGCTACCTGGGAATGGTGCGGCAGTGGCAGCAATTCTTCTACGAGAAGCGCTACGTGTCTACGCCGATTCTGAGTCCGGACTATGCAAAAGTCGCCGAGGCCTACGGACTTCGGGGCGCCACGGTTAGGCAGCGTGCCGATGTGATTCCAGTGGTGCAGGCAGCACGCGAGGATGGGAAGGCTGCCATCATCGACTTCCAGGTCGAACAGGAGGACTCGGTGTACCCGATGGTGCCGTCGGGCGCCGGGCTGCACCAAATGATTCTGCGCGATGACACTGAAAATCCCATCGTCGAGACCGGAGACAGCGTCTAGCAGCGCCAGCGCGTCGCCCGGGTCAGTATTTGAGCAAGTCGCGGGCGGCGGCGACTACCTTACCCCTGGTTGGCAGGTGGGCTTCTTCGAGCGCCGGCGCGAACGGCACCGGAGTGTCGGCGGCAGCTACGAGGCGTACCGGGGCGTCCAGGTACTCGAAGCAGGTGCGGACGATCTCCGTGACGATCGTTGTGCCGAAGCTTCCGGTGCGTGGCGACTCGCACGTGACGAGCGCGCGGCCGGTCTTGCGTACAGACGCCTGCAGGGTATCGACGTCCAAGGGCAAAAGCGTGCGCAGATCGATCACTTCGACGGACACACCGTCCTCTTTCTCAATTACGTGTGCCGCCTCGAGTGCGCGTATCGTCTGCGAGCCGAACGAGATGATGGTTAGGTCCGTGCCGGTCTTGGCAACGCGTGCTTTCCCGATGGGTACGACGTAGTCCTCTTCCGGGACCGGGAGGTTGAGTTCCTGCGGTAGGTGTTCTGGCTTGATGCGGTAGTAGTTCTTGTACTCGAGGAACAGGACGGGGTTATTGTCGCGAACGGCAGCCTTCAGGAGACCTTTCGCGTCGAAGGCCGTGATGGGCGCGACGATCTTCAGTCCGGGCGTGGACGCGAACCATGTCTCTGGATTGACGGAGTGGTACGCGGAGGTGCTGGTCGCCCAGCCGGCGGGGAAGCGCATCACGATGCCCACGGGCCCCATCTCGCGGACGGTTTGGGTAGCCGCGTAGTTGACGATCATCTTAAAGGCCTCCGAGGCGAAGTCCGCGTACTGAAACTCTACGATCGGTGTGAGGCCGGTGAGAACCGCGCCGAGCGCCAGGCCCACGAATCCTGCTTCGGCAATGGGGGCGTCGATGATGCGGCGTTGCTTGAACGGAGCGTCCTTGTTCTTCCATGACGCGTTCCAGTCGAGGCCGTCGTAACGCTTCGAGAAACCCTCGCTGATCTTGAAGGCACCGTTCGACACGCCGATGTCCTCGCCGATCATAAAGACATTCGGGTCGCGGTCGAATTCCTCCATCAGGCCTTCGCGAATGCCCTGGTGATAGGTTATGGTCCTGCCGGTCTTCGGGGGAGTGCTAATAGCGTTGGTGTGCACCGGCGACGGAGTGAACACTTTTGCCTCGATATCGACGGGGTCAGGCCCAGGGCTCTGTTCGGTCTTGATGGCGGCCGAAAGAACCTCCCGCGCTACCCGAGCATCCATCTCGTCGAGTTCAGTGCCCGAGGCGATGCGCTGCTTGATTAAGCGGGCGCGAAAGATGGAGATGGGATCCTTCGCCTTCCATTTCTCCAGCTGTTCGGCCGGCACGTAACTGGTGAACGGATCAGCCAGCGAGTGCCCGTCCATTCGCATGCTGGCCGCCTCGATGATCGTGAGACCGTTCGTGCCTCTGGCACGCTCGACGGCCGTCTTGACGGTGTCGTACACGGTGAGTACGTTGGTGCCGTCAATCCAGTAGCCCTCCACGTTCCGGCCGTAGCCGAGCGCGCGAAGCGACAGCGTCGGGGTGGCGTACTCGAGGCGGTTTGGCGTGCCGAATGCCCACTGGTTATTCTCGATCACGAGCACGAGGGGGATGTCCATGGCGGCAGCAATGTTCAGTCCCTCGTGGACGTCGCCCGTACTTGTCGTGCCGTCGCCGACGAAAGCTAGCGCGACGTTGCCCGTGTTCTGGTACATCTCCCCGAAGGAGCACCCAACGCCGACGGGGATGAGGGTGCCGAGATGGCTGATGAGGCCGACGACCCTGGAGGCTTTGTGCCCCATGTGGAGGCTGCCGTCCCAGCCGCCGGACAGCCCTTCCATGCGCGCGCAGGCTTGCCCAATGACGCGTGACGGAGACACGCCGCGCACCAGAAACGCCCCGAGGTCGCGAATGGCGAGGGTGACCCAGTCGTCTTTGGCGAGGGCCATGGTGGCGCCAACCGCCGTGGCCTCGTTGCCAGCGCAAGGCAGATGCTTGCCGAGCGCGATGCCCTTACGTGACATTTTGACAATCTCGATGTCCGTCGCCCTGGTGAGGCTCATGAAGTAGTAGAGCTGGAGCAGGTGCTCCTTCGAATACCCGTCCAGTGTGGGCACCGGCACCCAGGACAGTCCCGATGGAGAAACGTGGAGGGACTTTTGATCGAGGTCTCGTGCGACGTCAATCTGTTCAAGTTCCGAGTAGATGTCCGTGAGTGTGCTGATCATCGGAGTGGTCCTGAGTGGCCGTGTGGGTGTGAGTGCCTAGCCTTCGACGCGTCGGCGATTATGATAACATAACAGATTCTGCAGGGGGGGGGCATGCCAAACCGCGACTCGCGCGTACAAGTGGATGCATCGGCATTGCCCGCACTTCGTTGATTGCCGACCGATCGACGTGCTCGCAGATGTTCGGGCCACTGGATTCCAGGACGTGGCATTCGAGTTGATGTCGATCTGGGGGTTGGAAGTGATAGCAGTCACGGCTCAGCGTCCGTTCGGTCGCGTTGCCGAGAATCCAAGAGCCGACTGAGTTTCGTGCGCGGCCGTTGGGGACGTTCGCGGCGCAGCCGTCACACGCGCGCTCCGCACGACTAGGCGGCAGGGCCAAGGGTCATCAACGTCGAGATAGTACACTGGTGCTATGGCGATGGAGCGCACGTGGATCCTGTTGTCCAAGGGCGGTCGCGGTTTGCTCGTGGCGGCAGCCGTAACGTTCCTACTGCTTGGATTCTCGTTGAGGCCATCCGTGCCAACGTCGTCCAGGCAAGAAGAAGCTCCCGGGGCGCTGCTGCAGGAGGCGGTACAACAGCAGGAGGATCGCACCCTTTCGCGCGCTCTGCAGGACGTCGGTAAATCGACCGTCCGGTACGCTGCACGCATTTCCGGTCGGATCGCGCGACCTGATGTCTGGTCTGACTGGCAGCCGCACTTGCGTATGCCGGAGACTCGCGAGTACTACGGCGTGCTCGTGGCCCCGGGCGAAGTGCTCGCATATGGCCTTGGACTTTCGGACGACCCTGAGGTGCAGGTGCAGTTCAATGACGGTCCCGCCGTCTGGGGAAGAATCACGTCGCGCTTTCTTTCGTCCGGTCTGGTTCAGATCATAGCCAACGGCGCCAGCGATCGACAGCCGCCGAGGATCGCCGCCCGTGGGGGAAGGGCAGGTGACGCCGTCGTGGCCACTGCGCCGGGCCTCGAGGGTCCGATCATTGCGCCGCTCTTCCTGTCGTCTTCCGGTGCGTCGATCAGTGCGACGACGACTCCACTCGATGACTTTCGCGGCCTTCCGGTCTTCTCGCCGGAACGGGAATTGCTCGGCATCGTCGGCGATGTCGAGGGGAAGGCACGGATCATTTCGATCGACGCCGCGATGATACCGAGTTCGACTCCCGCGACCATTCCTCGGCGCATCGGTCTCTCGCTCGGTTCGCGCACGGAGCCAGCCAATGGCCCCTCGGGGGTCATTGTGACCGGGGTTGAGCCGGATGGTCTGGCGGCTCGGGCTGGAATTCTTGCCGATGACTTGCTCCTGCAGATCGATGAGGAGACTGTGGTCGACGTGGCGCAGGCGGCGTCGACGCTGACCGCGCCGGACGCCCCGGATCTTCAGCTGAACATTCGTCGGGGCTTGAGCGGCGTGACGTTGCTGACCGTAGCCATGCCTGGCACCGAGCGAATCGAACCGTGAATCAGATCCTCTCGGTCGGCCTCATTCTCCTGGCGGCGCTCGCCGCAGGACACGTCGCACAGCGGATTCGTCTGCCGGAAGTGACGGGGTATCTCTTAATCGGCGTCTTGATCGGCCCCGCAGCGTTCGACGTAATCACGCACGACAATCTCGAGGCGCTCCAACTGCTGAGCGAGGTGGCGCTGGGGCTCATTCTCTTTGGTATTGGCACGATCTTCGAAGCGTCCACTTTTTTACAGATCGGCCGGCGCGTTGCCTTCATCACGCTTATCGAAGCGTTTGCGGCCTGCACCCTCGTCGTAATCGCGATGATGTTCGCTGGGATGCCAGCGGCCGTGGCGATGCTCCTCGGTGTGGTAGCGATGGAAACCGCGCCGGCGACAACGCTGATGATCGTGCGGGAATACGACACACGGGGTCCCCTCACCGACACCTTGCTGGCGCTGCTGGCGATGAACAACATGCTCGTGCTGTTGACATTCGGTGTCGTGGCCGCGGGTCTGACGTTGTCCACCGGCGGCTTCGCCTCGCTTTATTTCTCGGTGCATGGTTTGGTCTGGAGTGTGGGCGGCGCGGTTGCTCTTGGGGTGCTCGCCGGACTCTTGCTCGAAGCGTGGTCTCCCCGGGTCGAGTCGGGCAGTGAGGCCATGATGCTGGCCATCGGAACCGTGTTGCTGACAGTGGGCGCGGCCAGGGCGCTCGGCGTCTCGCCGCTGATCGCGGCCCTGACCGTGGGTGGTGTCATCGCGAACGTGTCTGGACATGCCGCGGGGTTGGTGGAGGAGTTGCGTCGCGCCGACCCGCCGCTCTACGCGGTATTCTTCGTCCTCGCGGGTGCTGAGTTGCCCATCGCGCTCTTGCCGCAGATTGGACTGACGGGTCTGCTCTACGTCGTGGCGCGGAGCGCAGGGAAGATCGGTGGCGCCTGGTGGGCGGGACAACGGGCCAACATGTCGCAGCTGGTGCAACGCAAGCTCGGCCTGTGTCTGCTGTCTTCGTCGTCCCTGGCGATCGGCCTGACGCTCCAGGTGCGGCAACAGTTTCCACACCTGGCCGACCAACTGTCGGCGGTGGTTCTATCGTCCGTAATCGTGTTCGAAATCGTGGGACCCATTCTGGCGCGCATGGCGCTCCGGCAGGCTGGAGAAGTTACGATCGTGCCAACGGGCGGGGCCCTACCCGTCACTCAGCCGAACGCCTAATCGTATTTGTTCGATTTACGTTTCGCGACCTCGACTAGCAGTCCGTGGTGAAAGTCTCGTGTTGCACCGAGACGAGAGAGGCACCTGGCGAAGAAGGCGAGACGAGCAAGAATACCGCCTGTATTCGACCGAGGAGCAACGCGGTTCGCCAGGATATATTCTTCGTCGAATGCAGCGGGACTTTTACCACGGACTGCTAAGCGAGTGCCGGTGTGAGCGCAGGCGTCGCGGGAGGCGCGGCTCACCCGGACGGGTGGCCGAATCTACAGGCTGAAAAGCGCAGCGGCAATGAGTGTTGGCACTGCGGCTGCGGCCAGGAGCCGAAGCGGATGGACCGCGCCGTCGAAGAACTGTCCGAGCAACGCTTGCCCAGCGGGGTTCGGGGCGTTAGCAATGACGGTGAGGCCTCCACCCGTGACGGCACCTCTGACAACGGCCAGCTTCATGTTGTCATCCATGTTCGGGACCAGTGTCGCCAGATAGGTGATTAGCGCGTTGTCGTTGAACGCCGTCAGAAGCATCGACCCGACGAACAGCGGTACCTCGCTCAGGCTGGACAGGACGGGAGCAATCCACCAGGCTTGCAGTCCACCGTGAATGACTAGGCCGGCCAGGAAGAATCCGACGAGTAGCGGCGTCTTCAGATCCACCTTTGGCGAGTACACCAGGGTGGCACGATCGAAACCGAGAAAGAAGAGGAAGCCGCCTACAAAGAGAACCGGTTCGTGTACGTTGACGATGGTCCACACGACAAAGCCCACGTAGACGGCCGTGACCCACCAGGGGATCGGCGCAGGGGGCGACCCTGATGCGTCGCTCTTGATCGTTGATGGTTGGAAGGCAGGTGAAGCCTCCCGGAGAGCCAGCGCCTGTAGTTCAGTGCGGAAGAACACGTAATAGGCTGCCGTTGACAGGATGATCGCGATTACGGCTCGCCAGCCGAAGTTGGCGAGCATGAATGCCGTGTCCCATTCCCACGGTCGAGACACCATGAGCACGGGAGGAGCAGCGAAGTGGGTCAGTGTGCCGCCGATGGACACGTTCACGAACAGCAGTCCCAACGTCCCGTACTTCAGCCTGGCACTTGGCTGCAGGGCGTAGAACTTACTCGCGAGCAGGAGTGCGGCGATCGTCATGGCTGCCGGCTCGGTGATGAACGATCCCAGCAGCGGCCCGATCGTGAGAATGGCCACCCACCAGGCGGCCGGCGTGCCGCGGCCGAGGTTCGCGAACGAGCGGAGCACTCGCTGCGCCAGGTTGACGATGGGGCGTGTCGAGGCCAGCGCCATGATGACGACAACGAACAAGGGCTCAGTGTAGTTGACCGTATCGTTCAGGTAATGAGTCGCGAGTGTCCATCCCCTCGACAGGCCTATCACGACCCCAAGCGGCACGACCCACAGGCCGAAGATGACCTCGATCTCGCCGAAGAGGTGAAGCAGTTCGGCCGCGACGCTCTGCGTCGGCGGCATGCCGGCTGCCAGCGCGTCTACGTTCCGCTGGGCCTGTAGGCGGTGGGCAGCGTCAGTGACGCGCGCCGCAAACAACGTATGCACGACGGCCAGCAGGAAGATGACTGTCGCGACAGCATTGAGCGGCTCCGCCTCGATTCGGGCCAGCAGCGTGCCGAAGAGGCCGTCGCCTGTTGGGGCATAGGCCGAGAGCGGAAGCGGAAACGCAGGGACGTCGTGTGGCTGGAGCATGAGGTCAGGAGTGCTGATGCCGTCGATTCTACTTCGTCACGGCGCGACCGAGGTACGTCCCCTTGAGAGGCGGAGGGTTAATCGCGTCCAGTTGCAGGTGTCCCCGGCAAGGCTTGCGTAGAGCGTCCCTTGCCGTGAGACGGTGACGGTCTCACGGCTATCCTTTGGGCTGTGGCACGAGTCGGAGATAAGGTTTGGGGGCCTCCCACCCTCCGGGGTAGCGCTCCTTGGCCTCGGCCTCGCCGACCGACGGCAGGATGATCACGTTCTCGCCATCGCGCCAGTTCACCGGCGTCGCCACCTTATGCTTCGCCGTCAGCTGCATGGAGTCGAGTACCCGCAATACCTCGTCGAAGTTTCGGCCCGTGCTCATCGGATAGGAGATCACAAGCTTGATCTTCTTGTCAGGGCCGATCACATAGACGTTGCGTACGGTCTGATTGTCAGCGGCGGTACGTCCCTCGCTCGAGTCACCGGCCTCCGCCGGGAGCATCCCGTAGAGCTGGGAGACCTTGAGGTCTGAGTCGCCGATCATGGGGTAGTTCGGCGCGACGCCCTGCGTCTCCTCGATGTCCTTCGACCAGCTCTTGTGGCTCGCCACCGGATCGACGCTGAGACCAATCACTTTCACTCCGCGCTTGTCGAACTCCGGTTTGAGCCGAGCCATGTAGCCGAGCTCGGTCGTGCACACCGGAGTGAAGTCCTTGGGATGCGAGAACATTACGCCCCATCCTGTGCCGAGCCACTCGTGAAAACGGATCGGCCCCTCAGTTGTCTGGGCCTCGAAGTCCGGCGCGTTGGCGCCGATTGCTAGCGGTCCACTCATGAAACATCCTCCCGTCGATGTGACGCGGTATTCTGAATTGTGGTCTGTGACGGCGGCCACCGGGCCGGCGAAGTCGGCCGATGGTTGCGGACGCCGTGGTGCGACGATCACGACTACCCGATCATACTGCGAGCACGCCGAACCAGCCTGCATCTCGGACTCTGGCAGCACTCGAAGGACTCCACCAGCCAGCTCACGGGCGAGATCTTCGGGTCACGTTCGGTCTATTCGGCCGCTCGCGGGCACCACGGATTTTGGACGGCCGTCGGGTGTTCGTCAAGGAGGAATCGATAGTGGCGTCATGCACATGGCGGTGAGACGGCCTTGGGTTTCTGCAAGAGATGCGTCAAGAGGAGGCATTGCTCCAAACTTCATGTCGGGACACGCGCACACGGTTTGCGGCAGAATGCGCGGATGCTGATACGACTCTGGATCGGCGTACGCGCGGCTGTCACCGGCGTGCTGTTGACGTTCTTGTTCCGGCTGACGACCGAGCAGCTTATGCCGACCATTCGGGGATGGACGCCGCCGGGCTTTCTGGGTCAGTGGTTCGTGTGGTCGATGCTCCCGGCCGCGATTCCTGCGGCGAGTGCGCTGGGCTCGGGGTTGGCGGTTGGGTGGTTGTTTAGGGTGCACCGGCGGCTGGCCGTGGGAAGCTACCTGGCGTTCGTTCTGCTTCTCAGCGCACCGCGTGGATATCAGGTCGTCGCGAACGCGCTGACCGCGGACCGCTATGTGCCTGCTCTGTTCGACTATGTCTCAAACCTTGCGATCGTGACCGGCGCGATTCTCATAGGCGGGTTCGCGATGCGCCGCGGCTCCTTGGCGACGCTCGTCGAAGCTGGCGACGCTCCGCTCGCCGAGTCGAAGCCCCCAGGCGTCGACTAGCGACAGGACGGGGTAAGCTTGCGCCTCTCACAAGCGACGCGAAGCCAGAGCAGGCGCGTTGTTCCGAAAGCCACCCTTCCAGAACACGCTGGCCCTCGTCGGCAATTGGATGTTCGTGACCGACGATTGTGCAATCACGCTCTGGAGGGTTCAGTAGCTGCCCACTGCCCACAATTGCCACCGTCCCCATCTGGATCGCCGAAGCTTGAGGCACCCGACGACAGCGTGAGGGACTTCGCGGCATCGGCCCACGGCTCCGCACGGTAAAATCAGACCATGAATGTTATGGGGGAGGCGTTGATGCGGTTCTGGTTGAGAGGGTCACTGGTTGCCATCGTGGCCCTACTGGCCGTGGCGTGCGGGGGGAATAGCGTCCCGGAACCGGAGTCCGGTTCGGCGGAGAGTACCCCGCTAGACGTGCCCTCGAACGTCTCGTTTAACAAGGCCGACTACCCAGTGTTTCCGGATGCCGATGCGGGAGCCGATCCGGCCGTTCCGGCGGAGCAGGGTGGACGCGGTTTCTCTGGAGCAGGGTGGGAGACCAACGTCGATTTCGACCTGCTCGGCGATCCCCGGGCGGTGAAGGGCGGACTCTTTCGGGAGGCGATGACGGATTTTCCGGCCACGCTGCGCTATGTCGGGCCCAATATCTCTGTCTGGAACGCGATGCTGAGCAGCCTCGTGTATGAAACGTTGCTCGGCAATGACCCGGTCACGCTGGCCTACATCCCCGCCCTCGCCACCCATTGGCAGGTGGCCGAGGACAAGCAGACGTTTCGTTTTCGCCTCAATCCCAACGCGCGATTCAGCGACGGCGAGCCGGTGACGTCAGACGATGTGGTGGCAAGCTGGAACCTCAACGTTGACACGACCGTACAGGACCCGTTCCGGAACGCCGAGTACAACAAGTTCGAACAACCGGTAGCAGAGAGCAAATACATCGTCCGCGTGAAGGCCAAGCAGGTGTCGTGGATGTCGCTGCTCATGTTCTCCAGCATGGCGATCTACCCGGCACACGTGCTCAACGACCTCACCGGTGACCAGTACATCAAGGAGTGGAACGATCACATGCTCCCTGGCACCGGGCCCTACGCGGTTGCGCCTGATGACGTTGACAAGGGCAAGACCATCACGATCCGCCGGCGGCACGACTACTGGGCCGAAAAGCATCGCCGGAGTATCGGCTTCGGGAACTTCGATGAGATTCGTGAGACCGTGGTGCGCGATCGGAACCTTGAGTTCGAGATGCTGAAGAAGGGCGACCTCGACTACTTCAGTGTCAATCGCGCACAGATGTGGGTGGAGGAGCTCGATTTCGACAAGATCCAGCGCGGACTCATCCAGCGGCGGAAGGTCTTCAACCACAGACCTCAGAGTATCCAGGGTGTCGCCTTCAACATGCGACGTCCGCCCTACGATGACGTGCGAGTGCGGAAGGCGCTTCGCCACCTGTACAACCGAGAGCTGATGATCGAGAAGCTGGCCTACAACGAGTACCAGCCGATGGATTCCTTCTTTCCTGGATCCATCTACGCGAATCCGCAGAATGAGTCGATCGCATACGACCCGCGGAAAGCCGTGGCACTGCTTGCAGAGGCCGGCTGGCAGGAGCGTAACGATCGAGGCTTACTGGTCAGGGACGGAGCGCCGTTGACGCTGGAGCTTCTGTATTACAGCCGGTCGAGCGAGAAGTATCACACGGTATGGCAGGACGATCTGCGCAAGGTCGGTGTGACGCTGAACCTTCGGTACGTTACGCCCGAGACCGCTTTCAAGCTGCTCGACGACCAGCAGTTCGACATGTTCAGCGTGGGCTATGGTGGTGGCGGCCCGTTCCCGCTCCCGTCCGGGTTCTTCGATTCAGCACTCGCAGACCAGAAGGCATCGAACAACGTAACCGGGTTCAAGAACGCAAGGGTCGACGAAATTCTCGAGCTCTACGAGACGGAGTTCGACCTGCAGAAACGGGTCGTGCTACTCCAGGAGCTTGACGGCATTGTGATGTCCGAGCACCCGTACTTGCTGGAGTGGATGGCGCCCTTCGTGCGCTTCGCGTACTGGAACAAGTTCGGCCAGCCCAAGGGCCTAATCAGCAGGATCGGCGACAACCGGGATGCGCCGGGACTCTGGTGGGTCGACCCCGCTCGGGCTTCGGTACTGGACGACGCGATGCGCGACGACTCACAGATGCTCGAAGTTGGGAAACCGGACGACGAGTACTGGCTGGAGTTCGCCAGGGTCGAGGAGGAAGCGGGGGCGACCGAGGAGACGTCGACGCGCACGACGCCATGACCAGCTACTTCGTGCGGCGGGTGCTGCTCATGATTCCGACCTTCATCGGGATCACGATCGTGTCCTTCGTCGTGATGCACTTCGTGCCGGGCGGGCCGATTGAGCGGCAGATCATGGCCTACAAGATGGCCGTGGCGCAGGAGGGGGGTGGAGGAAGTCTGGGTCAGTTCGGCGTGGAGATCTCCCCGGAAGCCGTCGAGCAGATGAAGGAATTCTACGGCTTCGACAAGCCCGTACTCGTGCGCTACGGAACCTGGCTCTGGAACGTTGTGCGTTTGGATCTAGGTACCTCGTACATCTACCAGGATCCGGTCTGGGACGTCATCAAGTCGCGCTTTCCTGTCTCGATCTTCCTCGGCCTCACTGGCTTCCTCCTGAGTTATCTGGTGTGCATTCCGCTCGGCGTCATAAAGGCCGTGCGCCACGGGTCGCGCTTCGATGTGGCCAGTAGCGCCATCGTCTTTCTCGGCTATGCCATTCCGGGCTGGGCACTCGGCACGGCGCTCCTCGTCGCGTTCGGGGGTGGTTCGCTCTGGAGCCTGTTTCCGCTGGGGGGGTTCCGGCCTGACAACTGGGAGTACTTGACGCTGTGGGGCAAGATCGCCGGCCAGCTTCACTACATGTTCCTGCCGGTGGTCTGCTACATGGTCGGGTCGTTCGCCACGCAAACGATCCTGACGAAGAACTCGCTGATGGAGAACCTGGGACAGGACTACGTGCGGACGGCATTTGCCAAGGGCCTGAGCGAGCGGCGCGTCATCTTCGTCCATGCCTTGCGGAATTCCCTCATCCCGCTCGTGACCGGTTTCGGCCATGTGATCGGCTTGATCCTGGCCGGCTCGTTTCTCATCGAGCGGGTATTCAACATCGACGGCATGGGCTACCTGGGCTATAACGCCATCCTGCAGCGTGACTATCCGGTGGCGCTTGGCATCCTGGTCATCGGCAGCGTACTGATGCTCGTGGGTAACATTCTCTCGGATGTGATCTACGCTGTCGTCGATCCCCGTATCCGGTTCCAATGAGCGAGCCGTCGGAGTCAATCTTACGGAGGCGTCTCCGTAAGTTCAGGCGCCTCAAACGCGGGTACTACGCGTTTCTTATCCTCATCTTCGCCTACGCACTGTCGTTCTTCCTGCCGCTCCTCATTGGCAGAACGGCGCTCGTGGTGAATTACGACGGCGCGTACTTCTTTCCGATTCTGACCTACCACGGAGCGACCGAGTTCGGACTGGAGGCGATCGGCGAACCGAACTATCGCGAACTTGAACGGGTGTTTGCTGAGGATGGAGGCGACAACTGGGTTTTGCTGCCGCTCTATCCCTACGGGCAGAACGAGCCGCTGCTCGACTTGCCGGGGTCGCCACCACACCCGCCGTCGGCCCAGCACCCATTCGGCACGGACGACCGAGGCCGGGACGTGCTCGTGCGGTTGGCCTACGGGTTCAATATTTCGATGACGTTCGCTGTCGTCGTGACGCTCATCGGCATGACGCTCGGTATCGCCCTCGGAGCGCTGCTCGGTTATTTTGGTGGCCGTATCGACATGTTCGGCCAGCGGGGCATCGAGGTCTGGTCATCGCTGCCGTTTCTTTACACGATCATCATCATCAGCTCGATCGTGGTACCGATCTATCTGCCGGGCCGAAATCAGCTGATGCAACCCTCCTTCTGGCTGCTCGTGGCGATTCTCTCGGCGTTTGGCTGGATGGGCATCACGTACTACGTGCGCGGCGAGTTCTACCGAGAGAAGGCGAAGGACTATGTGGGCGCCGCCATTGCCACGGGCGTGTCCGAGAGGGCCATTATGTTCCGCCACATCCTGCCGAACGCCCTTACGCCCGTCGTCTCCTTTGCACCGTTCACCATCGTGGGGAATATCGGCGCCCTCGTTGCCCTCGACTTTCTGGGCTTCGGGCTGCCGGCGCCGACGCCGAGCTGGGGCGAGATGATCGGGCAGGGCATGGAGAACCTCTCCAAGTGGTGGCTGGTCAGCTTTCCTCTGGGTGTGCTCTTCCTGACCCTGCTTCTCGTGGTGTTCATCGGCGAGGCCGTGCGCGAGGCTTTCGACCCCAAGGAGTACTCACGGCTTCGATGACGACCGCCCAGCCTCTTGTCGAGATCCGCGGACTGCGGACCCATTTCTTCACTGAATCTGGTGTCGCGCGCGCAGTGGACAACGTGAGCCTGGACATCCGTCGAGGCGAGGTGCTGGGGCTCGTCGGCGAGTCAGGGTCCGGTAAGAGTGTGACGGCGCTGAGCATCCTCCGCCTGATCCCGGATCCGCCCGGCCGCATCGTGGGCGGAGAGATCCTCTACCAGGGTCGCGACCTGTTGAAGCTGCCGCTCGAGGAGGTGCGCAAGATCCGGGGCAGCGGGATCAGCATGGTGTTCCAGGAGCCGATGACGTCGCTTAACCCGGTGTTCACGATCGGCATGCAGTTAACAGAGGTGATCCTGGCGCACGAGGTGTGCAGCCGCGAGGAGGCGAGGCAGCGTTCGGTGGCTATGCTGGCGGAGGTAGGGATTCCAGACGCCGAGTCACGGATGGCGCAATACCCGCACCACCTGTCCGGCGGGATGCGCCAGCGCGTCGTGATCGCGATGGCGCTCCTCCTGAACCCGTCGCTCGTGATCGCCGACGAGCCGACCACTGCGCTCGATGTAACCATTCAAGCGCAGATTCTCGACCTGATGCTCCAGCTGAAGGCGAAGCGCGACGGGGCGGCGATCCTGCTCATCACGCACGACCTGGCGGTCGTCGCCGAGACCTGCGATCGGGTAGCCGTGATGTACGGTGGCAAGATTCAAGAGGTGGCGCCCGTCGAGGAACTCTTCCGCAATCCGATGCACCCGTACACGCGAGGACTGATCGGTTCGATCCCGAGCGCGATCGGAACCAAGGACCGACGCTTGACTGTGATTCCTGGGTCAATCCCTGACATCTATGACCTGCCGGCCGGGTGTAAGTTCGAGACGCGGTGCGGGGATCGCTTCGAGCCCTGTGCGGAGACGGAGCCGTCGCTCATCGAAATGTCACCTGGCCATCTGGTCCGGTGCCACCTGCACACATGCTGATGACGGACACCATTCTCGATGTTCGGCACCTCACGGTGAGGTTTCCAGTCTTCGGCGGGGTCTTCATGCGCCGCACAGCCGAGGTGCGCGCCGTCGACGATGTATCGTTCACGCTCCGCCGCGGTGAGACGCTCGGACTCGTGGGCGAGTCGGGTTGCGGGAAGACGACCGTTGGACGGGCGCTCATAAATATCCTCCGCGCCATGAGCTACGACGTGGAGGTGTCGGGCCAGGCGCTGTACCACCACCCGTCAGGCGTCGTGAACCTGGCGGGGCTCAGCCAATCGGCGATGCGGCCGTTCCGCTCCGATATCCAGATGATCTTCCAGGACCCGTATTCCTCGCTCAATCCACGGAAGACGGTGGCGCAGATTGTCGGCGAACCGCTACGGATCCACACGAAGGGCACTGTGGCCGAGCGCGCGGACCGCGTGCGCTGGCTCCTCGAGAAGGTCGGGCTGTCACCGGACCAGGCGGAGCGATATCCGCACGAGTTTTCGGGTGGTCAACGTCAGCGGATCGGCATTGCCAGGGCCCTGGCGACGAATCCCAAGATCATCATCGCCGACGAGCCGGTGAGTGCGTTGGACGTGTCGATTCAGGCGCAGGTGGTCAACTTGATGCAGGACCTGCAGGAGGAGTTCGGCCTGTCCTACATCTTCATCGCACACGACCTGTCGGTGGTGCGCCACATCTCGGACCGCATCGCGGTGATGTACCTGGGGCACCTCGTCGAGATGGGTTCGGCTGACGATATCTACACCCGGCCGCTGCACCCCTATTCGCGGGCGCTACTGGCGGCGGCACCACGCGCCAACCCCTCGGCGCGCGAGCGCCGGGAGCGTCTGCCGGGTGATGTGCCGTCACCGATGCACAAGCCGTCCGGTTGTGCCTTCAGGACGCGTTGTTCGATCGCCCGATCCGACTGCGCGGAGGCCGTGCCGCCGCGCACGTCACGGCAGGGGCGAGACGTGGCGTGCCCTTACTCGGAGTGATGCGTCGGACGGGGATCTCAGTTCACGGGCTACTAGGCCCCGTCGGCGGTACCTTCGACGCCCGCGAGATCAGACTTGCGAGGGTCGTCGATCGGGGTCATGTGTTTCCGCGCCTCACGGAGGCCTTCAGCCGCAGCCGTGCGTGTACGCTCGGCCACGTCCCTCCCTCGGTCTGCCCATTCCGCCGCGATGTTGCCAGCACGACGGTAACCACCATCCGCTTCGTCCTTCAATTTCCTCGCACGTTCGGCGAGATCCTGCCGGAGGGACTCTCCGTCATTCGGGGCCAGCAGCAGGCCGATGCCCACTCCAAGGGCCACGCCTGCCACCAGGCCGATGCCGAACCCGACCGCCGTGCCGCCGCCGCTGTGTTCCTGTTCCATGGCTTACCTCTCTGATCGCGCCGTCGTTGTGAATTGAGGGTGGAGTTCGACGTTAGAAACCGACTACTCGCTCTCGTTCCAGTCTGGCGAGTTACGCTACCGGACCGTCCTGAGCATGTACTCGATATAGAGGCCGAGCATGTCCACGTAGAAGCCCGGTGAGTGGCCAATCTTCAGGCTTGGCGGCCTGGGTTCCCGGCTCACCTTGTGCCAGCGCCGGGACCGCCGGTCGCGCCAGCGAGGCGACCAGGCACAGGCCTGAGAGAATGATGACGTGCTTCACGGTCATGGATGAGTCTCCCATGTATGTGGGGTCCAAGTCATGAGAAGCGCCTCGGCGTCGCTCTCGGCTGTGGCGGCTACTCGGAGACGCGTCGCTTCCCGCCGAGCAGCGCGGCCGCATGCTCGGCTGCTTCCCTGACGAGAAACCCCATCTTTGGACGCGAGGGTTCGAGATCGGGTGTCACCCCGTGCCCCCGGAGGGCGGCCGATGTGCTCGGACCGACGGAGGCCACCACGACGCGTTCGAGGGCTGGAAGCAGGGCGGCCTCAAGGTTTAGCGTGCGTGCCATCTGCCACAGATGGTCGGCTTGGACACCGGTCGTGAGGAGGACCACATCGATCTCGCCCTGGACGAGTGCATGTACCGCTCTGGTCAGCGGCTCCACGTCCTTCGGTAGCGCCCATCGGTAGACCGGAACGGCGGTGACTTGCGCTCCGCGATCACGCAGTCCGTCGAGCAGGGCGGCGTTTGATGCACCGTACTCCTGTACAGCGATGCGGGCCCCGGTGACGTCGCTTCCGCCGACCGCAGCATCGAGGGCAGCCAGTATCTCGCGCCACGTGTTTGGCTCTGGCGCGGTCGCCCAGATCGGCACCCCGAGCTCATGGAGCACCGCCAGCGGCTTCGGACCGCGCGCGACCACACGCGTTGCGGCGAGCGCTCGGGTGACGGCTTCCAGTCCGTGTTCGCCAGCCACGGTGTTCAGAAGTGTGCGCGTGCCGACACCGGTGAGGAAGATGATGATGTCCAGCTCGCTGCGCATGAGCGCCCTGCCAAACGCCATGGCAGCGGCGTTCGAATTGAGGGGGGCCTCCTGGAGTGCCGGGGCAACCATAGGGACGCCGCCATAAGTAGTGATGAGCGCGCCCACCTCGGTGGCGCGCCGGCTCTCGAGGGCGAGCACGCGAAGGCCGGTGAAGCTGGGCCCCGTCATCGCAAGAATGTCGCGAGGGACGTCAGGGCGAGACCAATACCCACGAATACGATCGCCAGCGGTGTGCGGGTAAGGGAGAACACTCCGGCCAGGGCAACCCATGCGGCGGCGACGAGCACCTGCCAGTACATCTCCTCCATCCGTGGCTCTGGCGGAAGGGTGACCACACGACGTCGGGCGGCGTCGACAACCCGATTGGCCAGATTGACGTCGCTGTCACGGTCCATTTCCAGATACTCGCCGCCGCTGGCGGTGGCGAGCTGTCGGAGTGAAGCACGGTCGAGCGCGGAGAAGACGGGCGCGCGGTTGGCGGCCGGCGCGGTCTGCCTCAGCGCGACTGACTGTGGTGGCTCAGGAATCACGCCGCCGGACAGCGTGCCCACGCCGATGACCAGGACCGGGATGTCGCGATCGCGGCTCAGCTTGAGTGACTCTTCGACCGTGCCGCTCCAAGCCTGCCCATCGGAGATGAGGACAAATAGCGGGGCATTCTTCGACTTGCCACGTATCTCCTCGTCCTTTTCGATGACCCGCAGTCCCCAGTAGATGCCCAGTTCGATGTTGGTGTCCCAACTGGTATCGTCCTCGATAGGAAACGGAGACTTGTCCTGCAGGTTGTCGAGGAAGAAGAAAAAGGTATTTGGGTCGCGCGTGAGGCGTACTTGCGGGGCGGCGATACGGGCGAAGAGTGTGAGGGCGATTCGGTCGTCGTCCCATCGAAGGGAGTCGCCGAGCACACGGAGGAACCTGACGGACCGTTGCCAGCGGTCGCCCGGCACATCCTTGACGTGCATCGACGCCGACCCGTCGAGCAGGATTACGAGGTCGACGCCGCCCGTGCGTACGAGCGAGGCCACGACACCGGGTCTCGCCAGCGCCACGACGACGAGTGCAGTTGCCAGGATCAAGCAGAGCGCAAAAGGGGAGTCGCCGAAAAAGGAGAACCACTCCAGCTTCGGCACTCGGCGCGAGCTGACGAGCCTTGCCACATCGCGCCGGCGTGCGCGAAAGAGTCGCACCCAGGCGAGCACCAACAGGCCCGGCGCGACCAGAAGCCAGAGCCACTGAGGCTCGGCAAACTGAATCGTCTCTGGGTTCAATGGCCCGAACACGTCAGCCCTTGCGTTGTCGCCCCGCGCCTGCGCCGGCCTTCATCAATTCACCCCGTTCCTCTGGTCGCAGCGGCACGATGACATTGAACTGGTCTGGCGGAGTGTCGGCTGGCGGAGATCCCTGCTCGCCGTGCACGGACGGCGGCGGAGGCTGGTCTCGGTCGGCCGTGCCGTCGTTTCCATCCTGGTCCCGTGGTGGGGTCTTGGCCACGATGTTTCTGAGGCGGACGACGTATTCGTAGTCGAACGCTACGTTCGGATAGAAGGGGTCCTTCTTCAGGACCATCGTGTAGAGTCGAAGGACGCCGTCCAGGTCCTGCGCACCCTCCTGGCCAAGGCGCTTGCCGACGACGGTTCGGAAGCGGGCGTTCGCCGCCAGGAACAGCAACTCCGCACCGGCATTACTAGCCGTCAACTCGGCCTCCTCGGAAGGCACGCTGGCATAGTCGCCGCGCCAATAGGCCACCATGGCTCGCTCGCGCTCCATCTTCGCTGCGAGCACTTCCCCCACAAACGGTAGCCGCGCGGCCATTCCGAGTGCAGCGACGATACCGGCATACTCGGCATCCGCCGCTTCAGGCTGGAGCGTGGCCAGGTCGGTTTCAGCCGACGCCAGCAGATCCTCGATGAGGGCCACACGGCCCACGAGCCAGGCGGTGACAAACAGCAGGAGCGCGATGATGATGCGGCCAATGGTCGTCGTCACGAATTTCCCTCGAGGTTAGCCTACGGGAACGTCCGAAAGTACGGAACGGTGAGCATGAGGGTCAAGGCGAGCGTCCACATGCCCGCGGTGGTGAGCGCGAACGGTCCGAACCATGCGCGCTGCGTGACGTACTGTTTTACGTCGATACGGCCGGTCGAGGCACGATTCACGTCTTGAATCGCTTGCAGGATCGTTGCCTCGGTGGCGGCGGCGTAGAATCGGCCCCCGGTGCGTTCCACGGCGCTTTTCCAGACGCTGTCTGGGATGATCGCCCCGAGTTCCTTGTCGTGGTTGATTCGCACGAAGTACACCGGAATCTTGGCGGCAATCGCATCGTCGACAACGGCGGCCACCGACCGGCCCCGCGTGATGACGCCCGCATCCTCTCCGTCACTGAAGAGCAGCAGGATGTTACCCGAGGCATCGAGGAAATCGAATGCCTTGAACAGTCGGGTTCCCTGTTCGACGGCACGAGAGATGATCGTGCCCTGATCAGGGAACCGCAGGAATTCTCCGAAGTCGCCGATGAGCGACAGACTGAGAAGAATGTTGTCGTAGTCGTTGGTGAACGGTGTCACGACGTACGCCTGGTCGCCGAACTCGACGAGCGCCATCAGGTCGCGATACTGGCCGTCCATGCGCAGGCGCACGAACCGCTCAGCGGCGGCCACCGTCGTGAAGAACGCAGCTTCCGAGGACGACGGTGTGGCGCCGGACGCCTGGCGCAGTGTCGGTGCGTCGAACCAGCGAACCATGCTGGTCGATGCGTCGATCATTATGCAGATTCTCCGGCCCGGATACGTGACCCGCTTCTGCGTGAGCGACGTGTAGGGGTCAGCAAGCGCCAGGACGAAGAACGGGAGACCAGCGAGGATGAGCAACAGCGGGGTATGGCGGACGAAGGCGAAGGGGGATCGGCCGATCGCCGTGAGCATGGATGGTAGGCTCACGCGCGTCGGCCTGCCGTGGCGACGAAAGAGCACCCGCATCAGCCAGAGCAGGGCCGTCACGGCGAGCGCTACGACGAGTCCCAGCCAGGCCACGTCCCGGTGCCAGAATTGCAGATCCGCAAGGCCCGTCTCGCGCCAATCCGCCAAGCGCGCACCGGCGAACTGCCCGAAGGATACTATCGGACCCATTCGCTAGTTCTCGTCCACAGCGCCGATTGCGTCAGCGCGCGTTGGGCTCTGGCAACCAGGCGAAAGTCGCGTCGGACCGCCGCGGCACCCCGAATCCCGCTCGCAAACCCATCGTCGAGGTCACCGTTAGCCGGCTCACGACAATACGCAGTCGCGTCGAAGGCGGCGAGCGCCGACTGGAGGTCGACGAGCGCCGGGCCCACAGTGTCCTCTTCGGCTTCCCGCCGGCTGAATTCCTGCGCGACGGTTGCCGCGGTCGCGGAGGCCGACACCACGGCGCTGCGGCCCGGTCGCAGTCTCGACCGCACGATGATCTGTCCCTCGCTGGTCTTGGTGCGCCGTGTCCAGGCCGACTGCGCAGCGTGGCCCGACACCGCATACGACGCGGCAATGCGCAGGACGCTGGCTGCGCGGGCGGTCAGTTCTGGCGTCCAGCCCTCGACAAGGCGTAACCGGCCGACTTCGTCGAGTTCCCGCGTCACTGAGTTCAGCACAGCTCGGTCTGGTGCAAGACGCGCCGCCATCGTGACCGTGCGACTTCGACGGGAAACCGCCCGCGCCAGCGCCCACACCAGAATCACGGCGCCCAGGCCGAACAGGGTCAGCGACGAGATGTTGAGTACGTTCACCCTGAAGCGACGAGACTCGATGCCGCCGAATGTGTCCGGTGCCCGGTCGCGAATATCCGACGCGGTCAGGGGCACCAGGGAGAGGACGCGAATCTGATGGGCTGGCAGGAGGTACTGGCGGTCTCGGCTCTCGATCGCCGCCGCATCCTGGCTTGCGCGGCTCTGGACGCGGTAGGAGACCGAGAGCGAAGGCAGCGCCATCTCGACGTCGAACTCTTCGCCGATGTAACGCAGGGAATACTCGTACTGGAAGAACCGTCGTAGGGGTGTGCGGAGGTCGGCGGCCTGCGCGCCACCGATGACTTCGAAGGGTGTGAGCTGAAGAATTGTCGGATCGAGCCTCGACTGGTCCGGGACGACCGTCGTCGATACGGTATCGAGCACGGCGCATGTCAGGATGACCGAGAACGTCTCGCCCACGCGAACAGAACTCGCGCTCGTTCGCCACCAGCACTGGATCGGCTCCACCTCGGCATTCTCGAGGGTCGTCGACGGTTGAGCCATCGCCCCGGCCGCCAGCAGCAGTGCTGCCGCGGCGATGCCGAACCTGAACGGATACTTCACCATGCTGTCACGACATCTTTCGCAGCCGCCGTTCGGAGACGAACTCCGAGAGCGCGAGGTCGGTCCTGGTCGGGTCGATGCCAATGCGGACCACGCCCAGGTCCGCGTCCCTCGCGGCCCGCTCGACGCCGTCCTGCCAGGTGCGAACGCGGCCGGCCATTCGCGCCATCGCAGCGCGCGACATGACGCGTGACTGGCCCGTTTCCACGTCGAAGGCATCGATCCAGCCCGCCGACGTTTCCGGCAACTCGAAGGCGAACGCCGCATCGATCAGGACGACGAAGGCGTCGTGGGTGGAGTTCAGGAGCGTGAGTTCATGCAGCACCGATGGCGGGTCGGCAATTAAAAAGTCTGACACGAACGGGATGAGCGCCGTCCGACGCATGAACGACCCGATCGTCGAGCTCAGAGTGCCGCTGGACTTGACCTCCTGGAGGCCACGTCGATGCTCGTACGCGTCCAGGCAGTGCAAGACTTGATTTCGGCCAATGCGAGGCTGAACCGCCGACAAATGAGATGGGTCCTCATCGAACGTGAGGAGCCCGAACACGTCCTGGAAGAAGACCGCCGACATGCCAATCGTCGCGATGGCCCGAGCGACGGCGGACTCGATCGACGCGCCGTTGACGCCGCAACGCGTCGAAGGTGAGCCGTCGGCGACGACGACGACAGTGGCGGTGCTCGCTTGCTCGAACTCCCGCACGACCAGGCGGGAGAAGCTGGTGAGTGATGACTGTGCCCAGTCGATGGCTGAGGGCCGGTCTCCCGGCTGCCAGTCGCGCAGACCGACGAAGTCGAAGCCCGAGCCATGGGTGAAGCTTCGATGCTCGCCAATTGTGACCTCCCGCAAGCGGCGAAGGACCGTTAGTTCGATTTCGGTGATGTCCGCGAGGCTGACGAGCGGCCTCGACTCATCGTGCTGCGGTCCGTCATCTTTTACGGAACGTGCCGTACCTGTCAGTTCCGGAACATGTGCGCTCATGGCACCGGAACCCTCTCGATGATGTCCTTGATGACCAGATCCACCGAGAGGCCATGACTCGCGGCGTGTGGACCCAGCCAGATCCGATGTCCGAGGATGTAAGGTGCCAGGTGCTGGATGTCCTCAGGCAGGACCTCGGTGCGGTTCTCTTCGAGAATGGCCCACACCTTTGCGAGGCGGCCCCAGCAGATGATCGCCCTGGGGGAGGCCCCGAGATCCACGCCGCGTTCCACGAGCTCAGACGGCGACCGCTGGTACCAGTCGGTATCCGGGTTGTAGGGGCGCGTGGCCGCCACCAAGCGCTGGATGTACTTGCCGATTCGTTCGTGGAGAAACACCTGCTCGCTAATGACGGAGCGGAGTTCGATGATGCGCTCTTTCGAGAGGATGTGGTTTAGATGAACACGCTTGAAATCGAAGTTGACGAGCCTCTCCTCTTCCGCTGCTGGCAGGTAGCCGATATTGACCATGATCGCGAATCGGTCCGTGGCGGCCTCCGAGAGCGGGAAGGTGCCCTGGCCGAGTTCGATCGGGTTCATCGTCGCGATGGCGAAACTGAACGCTGGCAGCTCGTATGTGGACTTGCCGACTGTCACCGTACGATCCTGTAGGCCTTCGAGGAACGCGCTCTGCGATTTGAGCGGGATGCGATTGATTTCGTCGAGCAGGATGATCTCGGCGCCGGCCAGTGGCCCGAATTCCGTGACGAGTTCGCCGGTAGCGGGGTTGACCATCTGGAACCCGACCACCTCGGTCGGCTGGAGGTCGGCACGTCCCTGAATGCGAGCGAACTTGGCGTTGCTCACCGCAGCGAGAATGACGCCGAAGAAGGTCTTGCCGACGCCGGGTACGCCTCGGAGAAGTAGGTTCCCTGCGTTGACCTGCCGCTGCTCGTTCTTGTCGTAGGTTGTCGGGATTTCCGACAACAGAACGACGTTAGCCAGCGTCTTGGCAGTTTCGTATCCGACAAGCGCCTTGCCACCCTCGGCAACAACAGCTCGGTGAAAATCGATGGCTTCTTGCAGGTCTCCGTTCACAGCCCGCCAATGTTATACAGGTCGGGACCTCCTGCCAATGCGAGACTTCTGAGCGCAGGTCCACGCCCCTGCATCCCGGGGGCGCGAGTCGCTAGGACGGCTTCTCGCTGACCTCGTCTGCTTTTGCCTCTTCCGTGCCTTCCGTGCCTTCCGTGCCTTCCGTGCCTTCCTCGCCTTCCTCGCCTTCCTCTGCTTCTTTGAGCTCGTCAGGGTCGAGGAACAGATGGGGCTGCGGTCCCGCCACGATATCCGCGATGTCGGGGTCTACGCCGTCCAGTCGAGGAGTGAGCGGCTCACGACCCTTCACGTCGACGCGGCGCGCGGCCTTCAACTGGCGTTTCTCGATAAGTGCCTTTTCTCGCGCACGTTTGGCCTGGGTGGGCCTGGATCGACTCGGCATGTATTGTGTAGTTTAGCACCACGAAGCGCCCGTGTCTCGTGAACTGTATACAATCTCGATGGCATGACGATCTCCCCTTCGGGCACCGTAGCGGCGTCCCCGTATGTCGAGTTCACCCGTGCCGCGTGGGCGGCACTTCGGGACGCTACGCCGTTGCCACTGTCGGAGCCACAACTGCGTCCGCTCGTCGGACTCAACGAGAAGGTTTCGCTCGACGAGGTGGCGGATGTCTACCTCCCGCTCTCGCGGCTTCTCAATCTGCGCGTTGCGGCCACCAGAACGCTGCACGAAGCCACGGACACCTTTCTCGGCACGGTGCGCCCACGGATTCCCTATGTGATTGGCATCGCTGGCAGCGTGGCGGTGGGGAAGAGCACGACTGCGCGCATTCTTCAGGCGCTGCTTGCGCGGTGGCCAAGCCATCCCGCAGTAGCACTGGTGACGACGGACGGATTTCTCTGGCCGAGTGCGGTGCTGGACGCGAAGGGACTGGCGGACCGGAAAGGTTTTCCGGAAAGCTACGATGTCCGTCGTCTGATGACCTTTCTCTCGGAGGTGAAGGCCGGCAAGCCCGGAGTGACCGCGCCTGTGTACTCGCACCTGGTCTACGACATCGTCCCCGGCGAAGCCCAGACTGTCGGCGAGCCGGATATCGTCATCGTTGAGGGGCTGAATGTGCTCCAGGCCGGTATGGCCCTTGGCGGGCGGCCGGTCTTCGTTTCGGACTTCTTTGATTTCTCGATATACGTGGACGCAGCGGAAACGGATATCGAACAGTGGTATGTCGACCGGTTTCTGGCGCTTCGCGACACGGTATTCCAGGATCCGTCTTCGCACTTTCACCGCTACGCCGGACTCTCCAGAGACGAGGCGGTGTACATCGCACGGGCCCTGTGGACCTCTATCAACCTGGTCAACCTTCGCGAGAACGTGCAGCCCACCCGAGCCAGGGCTCACCTTGTTCTGGAGAAAGGCCGGGACCACGCCGTGCGGCGGGTTAAGTTGCGCAGGGTTTAGCGGCCAATGGCTGGTGTCCTGCTGCGTTCGAGCAGCGCCGTCCTTCGCTCAATGCACGCCGCGCTGTAGCCACGTGGCCAGTGCTCGGAATGCGTGGCCCCGGTGGGCCACGACGAGTTTGTCTGCCAGGCTCACCTCGGCGAGAGTACGACCGTAATCGGGAAAGTAGAAGATCGGGTCGTAGCCGAATCCAGTGACTCCGCGCGGTTGGCGCGCGATCTCACCTTCGATCACGCCCTGTGTTTCAAACACGACCGCGCCGTCGCGCACCACGGCGACGGCACTGACGAACCGAGCGGTTCTGGGCGAGTCGGGTCGTGCGTCGAGTTGTCGGAGGATCTCCTCGAAGCGCTGAGGGTAGGTGGCGTCCGGGCCAAGGAATCTGGCCGAGTGGATTCCTGGCCGTCCGTCGATCGCGTCGATTTCGAGTCCGGAGTCTTCGGCGATAGTGGCCATACCGCTGGCCGTGGCGTAGGCGTGGGCCTTGATCTGTGCGTTTGCGCTGAAAGTCGCACCCGTCTCGGCTGGCTCCGGCATGTGGGGAAGCACCGCGAGGGAGATGATCTCCACGGGAACCTCCGCCAAGAGGGTCCGAATCTCAGTGAGTTTGTGGGCGTTAGTGGTTGCGACCAGCCACCGCGGGTCGCTCATCGGGTCATGATCGAGCCGACGATATTCTTCTGGATCGCGATGAGTTGGCGAATGCCGTTGTCGGCAAGGTCAATGAGCCCATTCAGCGCCTCCCTGCCAAAGGGCAGGGTTTCGGCGGTGCCCTGCAGCTCGATGAATAGGCCCCCGCCCGTCTTCACCACGTTCATGTCCACCTCCGCGGCGGAGTCCTCCGTATATGCCAGGTCCAGCATCGGAGTGCCGTCAACGATGCCCACGCTGGTCGCGGCCACATAGTCGCGTACGGGCATCGTGCGAAGGACCTTGCGTTCGCGGAGTTTCTCGATGGCCAGGACCATGGCGACGAAAGCGCCGGTGATGGACGCCGTCCTGGTGCCTCCATCTGCCTGGATGACGTCGCAGTCGAGTGTGATGGTCCGCTCGCCCATCTCCTCGAGTCGCGTTACCGCACGAAGGGAACGCCCGATCAGCCGCTGAATTTCCTGGGTACGGCCGGCGACCCGGCCGGACGACGCTTCTCGCTGCATCCTGGTCGTCGTGGCGCGCGGCAGCATGCCGTATTCGGCCGTCACCCATCCCTTGCCGCTATTCCGTCTGAACGGCGGCACCCGGTCCTCGATACTGGCCGTGCAGATGACTTTCGTGTTCCCGGCCTCCACCAGCACTGCACCTTCTGCGTGCATGGTGTAGTTCGGTGTGATTCGAGTGGGACGTAATTGTTCGGAGAGCCTGCCGTCAACGCGCATAGACCGCTCAGTGTAGTCCACTCACGGGGAGAGCGCGGCACCGGTTGACCTGGCGGGGGAGCGCGGCCGCTTCACGAGGGAGTGGTCGGGCGCCAGCGGCTGCCGCAGGTCAACGTGACCCACGAGAGATTCCACCTCGGAGCCTCCGACGAGTATCTGGACACGGTGCACCTCTGGCAGACTGGACGTCACGGCGTGGACGATCGCATAGACCGTCAGTAACTCCGCGGCCGATCCACCGATGTGTGCGACGGCGGCCTCCACGCTCAGGTCGACATACGCGTCACCACGATCGGTTACGAAGAAGCCTCTCAGAGTGGTCCCCTTCGGAATCGGTGAGACGAGCGGTGGAGGCGCCGGCTCTAGTTGAGCCAGAAGGACCTCGCGCCCCTGGGCAGCGGCGTCGCCGACCAGAGGCACCTCCCTGAGGACGCCCACGAGATAGTTGCCGTCTGGCGCCGTGAAGAAGATGGTCACGTCAACGTGTCCAACGGGTTCAGGCGTCACGGTCGCCGGAGCCTGACGGGCTTGCGTAGGCGGCGGCTGCTCAGGTTCAAGTGGTTGTCGCAGAGCCAGCCACCCCATGAGCGCTCCAGCTGCCACCCCGGCGATCGCCAGCGCCACGATGAGTTGTCTGGTCACTCTATTTCGCTCACCGGGCGGCCGCGAAATCGGGTCACGACCTCGGCCACTGCGTCGGCTATCAGGGATTGGAAGGCCTCGGCGCCGGAGGTGGCAGCCTCGCCTGGATGTGTGAGATAAGCCACTTCGATGACTGCGGCCGGCATGTCGAGGCCGGCAAGCACGCGGGACGGAATCTGTCGCATGGGGCGGGCGCCCATCGGCAGACGGACCGTCAGTGCATCCACCAGCATGCCTGCCAGTGCCGCCGACCCGGCCGCGTGCCTGTCCTGCACTCGTTCCCATCGTCTGAGGTCGAACGCGCGTGGGTTGTCGCCGGGAATCGACAGCCAGATGGGCCCGACTGGCGGCGCATTCACCAGAGGGTTGGGCACTTCCATTTCTGATCGGTGGTAGTAGATCTCGGCGCCCACCGTGGCGGCGCGAAGGGAGGCGTTGAAATGGAGGCTGATGAAGAGCGCCCCGCCTGCGGCGTTGGCGACAGTCGCGCGGTCATCGGGCGTGACACTTCGGTCGTTATCTCTGGTGAGGATGACCAGGGCTCCCCCCAGGGCCTCGACGGCGAGGCGTACGCGGCGGGCCAAATCCAGTGTGAGGTGTTTCTCGGGGACGGCACCTGCGCCCCTGACACCGAGGTCGTCGCCTCCATGCCCCGGATCGATTATGAAGACTGGCGTCGGCTCGTTCAGCCTGACCTGGTCGCCACTACGCTCCGTGAGTGGCTGCTGACCTGATACAGGCGGAAATGCCTGGGCGGACAGGAGAACGCCTGCGAGCGCGGCGAACGGAAGGACCAAGCGCGAGCGAGGCACCAGGAATCGTAACACCGACATTCCGTCCGAATCGATCGGTCAAGCCCGGCACATGGTTGAGAATGATCAATAGTCGGCGAGCGAGCAGCCTGGCGCGACTGCGCCTATCCTTGAGGAAAGAACCGGTTCATGGTCGCCGCCCGCGGTAGGGCGCTGGCCGTCATTTTCGACACGACCAGCATCAGCGCTGCCGAGATGAGTGTCATGGGCACCACGGGTAGCATTCCGAGCACCAGCGTGCCTTGCACGGCCCTCGTCACAACGTCGACGCCGCCCATCGAGAGCACCGCCACCATCTGACCTGGAGGGGGGGCGGGGATCGTTTGCTGCACCACCGCGACCGCGAGCACCGCGACTGCCGTCCAGAGCGTCGAGGCGAGCGCACCCCACTTTGTGCTGCCTTTCCAGAACAGCGCCGCGGCGACCAAGGGAAACAGCGACGCGTAACCAGCGAAGGCATATTGCGTGGCAACGCCG
>Ga0302135_10000241_pt1 | contig 33559 bp, 27 predicted proteins | sample CBN3_surface_MG_FD_203119 | JGI IMG/M metagenome (GOLD analysis project Ga0302135, IMG submission 203119) | Marine microbial communities from Western Arctic Ocean, Canada - CBN3_32.1 | ecosystem: Environmental > Aquatic > Marine > Oceanic | place: Canada: Western Arctic Ocean | collected...
GAGCTCTATCTGACGCAGCAGGTTCAATACATCTTCATCGCAATATCGCTTCCTTGCCATCCAAATACCTCCACACCTTCGTAAAATATCACGAATTACGTGGCACAGTTATAGGGGGGCAGGACACTCTCGGGCGTTCTATTGATGACGGGTTGGCGATGGGTCGCAAGCTTCTTGCGGCTCGCGAGTACGAAAAGGCCATCCAGTGCCACCGCCTCATATCCCTCAAATTCCCCCGCGATGTCCGTGTCTATATGGCGTTGGGCCAGTCTTTTAGGGCGCTGGGTAACCGTGCCAAGATGGCGCGGGCGTTTCGTCGCGCCATCTTGCTGCAACCGGACGCGGTTGAGTTCTATTATAATTTCGGCAATGCCGAACGAAGCTTTTACCAGTCGCTAAGCGCCACTCAACTCTATCGATGGGCGATCCAACAGGCGCCGGAAAGGCCGGAAATAGTCACCGCCTTGTCTCTCACACTGCTCCAATTGGGCGAGTGGTCGGCCGCTTGGCCCCGCTATGAAATGCGCGAATCCTGCCGCGAATTCACCAACCAGATGACGAAGCTCGGCAAAGCAGTCTGGGATGGCAAAATCACCGCCGGGCATCGGATCTTGCTGGTCGCTGAACAGGGCGCTGGAGACGCAATACAATTCATTCGCTACGCCCGTCTCCTCGCCGAGGCCGGAATGATCGTGCAGGTGCATTGTCCGACGGCGTTGGAACGACTATTCGCCGCCCAGCCCTGGATCCATGGGGTATCGACAAAAAGCCATCCGGAGTTTGATTCGACCTGTTTGATGATGAGCCTGCCCTATCGGTTCGGCACCGAGCCGAAATCGATCCCTGGCGATGTGCCTTACCTGAGCTGGCCGACTCCGGCGATAGCCTCTCAACCTAACCGTGCGCCGCGTGTCGGCTTGGTTTGGGCCGGCAGCCCGAGCAATGCCCGAGACGAATGGCGCTCCTGCCCACAAGACGCCTATTCCAAGCTTCTGGAGGTTCCCGGCATTGACTTTCAAAGCTTGCAACTCGGCTGGCGCAAGAGTGGCGATGACGGCCCGTGGTCGACGGTTGCGCCGCTGAGCGACGAGGTCTCGGATTACGCCGATACCGCCGAGATCATCGCCGAACTGGATCTGGTAATTTCCGTCGATACCTCGATCGCGCATCTCGCTGGAGCACTTGGTAAGCCGGCCTGGGTACTGCTTGGCTGGCATGCGGATTGGCGCTGGCTAGGCGAACGGGCTGATACTCCCTGGTATCCAGGCACGCGCCTGTTCCGCATGGACGACAATGACAGCGGCAAATTCGGGCAGAGTAACGACAAAAATGGTGGTAAGGGTGAGGGATGGGACGAATTATTGATCCGGGTCGCCGCGGCCCTTAACGACGGCACCACTTTCCAGACGAATTCTTAAACCAGCCTCCCGGTTTAACCCGACCAACAAGCTTGCGTGTGGCACGCGCGCATCGTCAGGCCGCTCACGCTGAGCGAACCCAAACGGCCCAGCCGAAGATCCGAAAGTTGATAGGTGGCTTCGGCGGAGATCGCCCCGTCGCCGGCACTTGCATTACGCAACGCCCGACGACCGGCGCCTAAATACACAATCTGAAAATCTAGCCGGCCAAGGCCGGTCAGTCCAAAGCCCGACCCGGAGATCCAAGACGCCAAGCCCCGGGCCAAGTAGATGCCCGGCCTAAGAACAAGGATCATAACCGATAAAAAATCAGGTAGCGTGCTACAAATCTCACGCCATGACCAGCCGTCACCGCCGGAAACAGCAATCACCCCGACTATGGCAGTATAGAGATTTGAATTCCAAACCGAGCCTAAAGGAGGCGACGCCTCCAGCGCCGCTACTTTCAGCTGCTCTTGGCGAATTTCATGGCGACTGCCACAGCTTCCAGCTCAGCGATGCGACGGATTAGGCGATCCGCCTCGCTTCCGATGGCGTCCTTCAAATTATCGCGTAAATCCGCCACCCGCTGGTCAGCCGCCTCAACGTCGAGATCGGCCACCGCCACCGCTTCCTCCGCCAGGACCGTGCAGCGGTCCCCGGTCACTTCGGCGAACCCACCGGCGACGAAAATACGATCGGTGATCGAGTCATTTTCATAGACATCAATCACCCCGGGCACCAGCGTCGAGAGCAGCGGCGAATGGCGCGGCAATACGCCAAAAAAGCCCTCGCCTCCGGGGACCACGACCATGCTCACGTCACGGGACATCAGCAGGCGTTCGGGCGAGACCAACTCGAACATTGTTGTATCGGACATTGCTGCGGCTCCGCGGTTTCAGCGCCCTTAGGCGGCCTCGGCGGCCATCTGTTTGGCCTTCTCGACTGCCTCGTCGATGGTGCCGACCATGTAGAAGGCCGATTCCGGCAAATCATCGTGCTTGCCGTCGATGATCTCCTTAAAGCCGCGGATCGTCTCTTCCAGCGACACCAGAACGCCCGGTGTACCGGTGAAAATCTCGGCGACGAAGAACGGCTGCGAAAGGAAACGCTGGATCTTGCGAGCGCGCGCGACCGTCAGACGATCCTCCTCCGAAAGCTCGTCCATGCCCAGGATGGCGATGATGTCCTGCAATGACTTGTAGGTCTGCAGCACTTCCTGCACCTGCCGGGCGATCGCATAATGCTCCTCACCCACAATCCGCGGATCAAGCATCCGCGAGGTCGAGTCGAGTGGGTCAACCGCCGGGTAAATACCAAGCTCGGCGATCTGCCGGCTAAGCACCGTGGTCGCGTCAAGATGCGAGAACGACGTCGCAGGCGCCGGGTCGGTCAAGTCATCAGCCGGCACATAAATCGCCTGCACCGAAGTGATCGAGCCTTTGTTGGTCGAGGTAATCCGCTCCTGCAGCATCCCCATGTCGGTCGCCAGGGTCGGCTGATAGCCTACCGCCGAGGGAATCCGGCCCAGCAGCGCCGAAACCTCGGAGCCAGCCTGGGTGAAGCGGAAGATGTTATCGACGAAGAACAGCACGTCCTGGCCTTCCTCGTCCCGGAAATACTCGGCCAAGGTCAACCCGGTCAGGCCAACCCGTGAACGGGCTCCTGGCGGCTCGTTCATCTGGCCATAAACCAGGGCGGCCTTGGAGCCTGGCTCGCCATTTTTCTTGATCACGCCGGACTCGAGCATCTCGTGATAGAGGTCATTGCCCTCACGGGTACGCTCGCCGACACCGGCGAAAACCGAATATCCGCCATGCGCCTTGGCAATATTATTGATCAATTCCATGATGATGACGGTCTTGCCAACACCGGCGCCGCCGAACAGGCCTATCTTGCCGCCCTTGGCGTAAGGGGCTAGTAAATCGACGACCTTGATGCCGGTTACCAGGATTTCGGACTCAGTCGACTGATCGACATAGGCCGGCGCCGGACGATGAATCGGATAATGCATCTTCGCAACGATCGGCTCACCATCATCGATCGCTTCGCCAATGACGTTGATCAACCGACCCAGCGTCTCCGGACCGACTGGCACGGTGATCGGTTCCCCGGTATCGGTTACCGGAGAACCGCGAACCAAGCCCTCGGTGCTATCCATAGCGATCGTGCGCACCATATTCTCGCCCAAATGCTGCGCCACCTCCAGCACCAGTCGGGTCTCACCGTTCTGGGTGTGCAGCGCGTTCAGGATCGCCGGGAGGTCGCCTTTGAACTGTACGTCCACCACGGCGCCAATGACCTGACTGATCTTACCTGTCGCGTTCGTTGTCATCTTCCACTCCCGTTCGCCCGGTCCTATCGACCCTGTGGGCTCGTCCGTCTTGTGTTACTGTCGCCGCTGTTCTCTCGCCGTCGCGCCTAAAGCGCTTCGGCACCGGAGATGATCTCGATCAGCTCCTTGGTGATAATGCCTTGACGCGTGCGGTTATAGGTCAGCGTTAACTTGTCGATCATTTCGCCTGCATTACGGGTCGCGCTATCCATCGCGCTCATCCGGGCTCCATGCTCGCTGGCGGTATTCTCCAGCAACGCCGAGAAAATCTGCGTCGCGACGTTGCGCGGCAGCAGCTCGGCCAGGATACCCTCTTCGTCCGGCTCGTATTCATAAAGTCCAGCGACGCCATCAGCCTCTTCGGGCACGCTTGCCGGAATGATTTGCTGTTCCGTGACAATCTGCGTCATCGCCGACTGAAAGCGGTTGTAAATGATCGTACAGATGTCGAACTCGCCGTTCTCATACATTTGCAGCAACCGGCCGCCTATATCGGCGGCGCTGGAAAACTCCACCTTTTTGCGGGTAACGCCCTCGATCGTATCGGTGATCAAACTGGCATAATCACGGCGCAACTGATCCTTGCCCTTACGGCCGACACAGATCAGCCGGACCTTCTTACCATCCTGCTCCAATGCCCCGATCCGTTTGCGCGTGGCCCGCACGATACTGGTGTTGAAACCACCGCACAGGCCGCGATCAGCGGTCATGACGACCAGCAGATGCGAGTCGTCAGCGCCGGTTCCGGACAGAAGTTTCGGTCCCCCCACGCCGCTGGACTTGTCGGCCAGCGAGGCAATCATACGATCCATACGCACCGAATAGGGACGCGCGGCTTCGGCCTGTTCCTGAGCGCGGCGCAATTTCGCGGCCGCGACCATCTTCATGGCCGATGTGATCTTTTGCGTCGACTTGACGCTGTTGATCCGAAGTTTTAGGTCCTTGAGACTTGGCATACTGTCTCCTGGCCGGATACGGCGCTACGAGCCCAGGCTCAGGCAAATTTCTTGGTGTAGGCGGCGACAAACTCGGCCAATTTCTTGTCCGTATCGTCACTCAATTCCTTCTCATTGCGGATCGCCGTCAGGATGTCGGGCGCATTGGCTTTAACATCCGAGAGAAGTCCCTGCTCAAACCGTGTCACCTGGTTGATTTCAACACCATCCAAATAGCCGCGCACGCCGGCGAAGATCGAAACCACCTGTTCCTCGATCGGCATCGGCGCGTATTGCGGTTGCTTCAGCAATTCGGTCAGGCGCACGCCCCGGGCCAGCAACCGTTGGGTCGCCGGGTCGAGGTCGGAGGCGAACTGCGCGAAGGCAGCCATCTCGCGGTACTGCGCCAGTTCCAGCTTGATTCGTCCGGCAACCTGCTTCATCGCCTTGATCTGCGCGGCGGAGCCAACCCGGCTGACCGACAGGCCGACATTCACCGCCGGGCGAATGCCGCGATAGAACAGCTCGGTTTCCAGGAAGATCTGGCCATCGGTGATCGAAATCACGTTGGTCGGGATATAGGCGGAAACGTCACCAGCCTGGGTCTCGATGACTGGCAGGGCAGTCATCGAGCCCGCGCCGTGCTCATCATTCATCTTCGCCGCGCGTTCCAGCAACCGTGAGTGAATGTAGAACACATCACCCGGATAAGCCTCGCGTCCCGGTGGCCGGCGCAGCAACAGCGACATTTGGCGATACGCCACCGCCTGCTTGGAAAGATCATCATAAACGATCAACGCATGCATTGCGTTATCGCGAAAATACTCGCCCATCGTGCAACCAGCATAGGGCGCCAGAAACTGCATCGGCGCCGGCTCAGACGCGGTCGAGGCCACGACGACAGTGTATTCCATCGCGCCGTAATCGGTGAGGGTTTTCACAATCTGCGCGACGGTCGAGCGCTTTTGGCCGATAGCGACATAGATACAAAACAGCTTTTTGGAATCATCGTCGCCGGCCGCGTCATTGATCGACTTCTGATTAATGAAGGTGTCAATCGCGATGGCGGTCTTGCCGGTCTGGCGGTCACCGATGATCAATTCACGCTGGCCACGGCCAACCGGGATCAAACTGTCGATCGCCTTCAGGCCGGTTTGCATCGGCTCATGCACGCCCTTGCGCGGCATGATGCCCGGCGCCTTGACCTCGACCCGGCGGCGCTCGTCCGACACAATCGGCCCCTTGCCGTCGATCGGATTACCGAGCGGATCGACCACGCGTCCTAGCAGGCCCTTGCCGACCGGGACGTCGACGATGGTGCCGGTCCGCTTGACCGTGTCGCCTTCTTTAATATTCCGGTCGTCGCCGAAGATCACGATACCGACATTGTCGCTCTCGAGGTTCAGCGCCATGCCCTGAATGCCATGGGGGAATTCGACCATTTCGCCAGCCTGAACCTTGTCCAGCCCGTAAACGCGCGCAATTCCGTCACCAACAGACAGCACCTGGCCAACCTCGGCTACTTCCGCCTCAGATCCAAAATTGGCAATCTGGTCCTTGAGGATCGAGGAGATCTCGGCGGCGCGGATATCCATCAGCCTACACCCTTCATGGCAAATTGTAGCCGTTGCAATTTGGTACGGATCGAACTGTCGACCATGCGCGACCCAACGCGCACGATCAGACCGCCGATCAAAGATGGGTCAATCGCAAGATTGACGGCCACCTTCTGGCCGACAGCCTCGCGAAGCGCCGTTGTTACGGCGTCTACCTGTGCCTGGCCCAGTTCAACGGCGGAGGTCACGTCAGCCGCAACCTCACCCCGGCGCCGAGCCAGCTCAGCGAGAAATTCCTTAATCATGTCATCGATGATGAACAACCGTCGGTTCATCGTCACGGAGCCGACGAATTTCAGGGTCAATGCATGGGCGTCGCCTTGTTCCAACACCGCCGCCACACCCTTGGCCTGATCTTCCCGGCTTAACGCCGGCGAGCGGACCAGCCGCTCCAGTTCCGGACTCTCAGCGATCAACTGCCGCAATTGCACGAGGTTCGCGGCAACATCATCAAGCGCGCGTTCGTTCTCAGCCAACTCAAACAGAGCCGATGCATAACGTGCCGCGAGACCTTGCGAATTGGAAGCCACCAGGGACTGCCCCTTACAGATTTTAGAGATATCAACCCGCGATCAACGCCGCTTGAAACACCACGGCACGGCATCACGAGACGCCGAACCCTCCCCGCCCGGACGCGGCGGTTTCCTAGCATAGACATTGGGGGGGTGCAAGCGGTCGGGACCGGGGAAACCATCAGGCGTGGATTCACCCGATAGATCTTTGATTTTTGAAGGAAAATCAACGCCCAGCCGGTTCGTCCCAAACCGGCTCCGTTACAGCCATCGCCGCGCGCCTCCGCCGGGCCGGTCAATGAGGTTATTTTTTGCCACGACCCGCCCCTAAATCCTTCAGTCAGCGTGGCCCGTCATCACCTCACCCCCGTCATCCCGCCACAGGGTGGGATGACGGGGGTGGCCGAATGGGCTGCTTAAATCCACGGATCAAGTGCGAGACCAGTTTCGACTGGTTTTGCGATGGGAAGTTATTATGCGCAGCTCCAGCTTATGAGTGATTGGCCGGCTGCTTCGGCGCACGTTGAGTATTGAGCCGCACTGGCGCTGGAGCACGGTTGCACAGTGATCAGTCACTAGGCTATCTATCCCTCTATCGACCATCGGGTGGCGGATCCGATGTTGTTCCGTCAATCGAGCAATATCCATCTCATCGATGACGAACGCACATCCCGATTGACCAAGATCATTCGCCAACCGAACCACTCCGTGCCAACGACGCGGGACAACCTAGCCCGTCTATTCGACCCGATGCCCGCCAACCTGCGACGCACCCTGGCCATCGATGACAGAACCGAGAACGCGCTCCATTATGAGCTCCATAGGGCGACTTCCTTTCGTAATCTCTAAGCGCCGTGGCAGAAAGGAGGGATCGAGAACCCCATCGGCAGGCTCCGGCGTTTCCTACCTCGGCTTCAAAACCCCAAGCGAGCTGTTCACCAAGACCCTTAACCGTGTTGCACTTGGAACGTGACTACACAGCGGGGGGACGATGGTGGGATGACGAAAAATAGAGGATGGTCACCTGGCGATGCGCCGCCCCCGGCTTGCCCTATCGTGACTGTCATCCGGTCGGTAAAATCTCACCCATCGTACTCGCGAACGGGAGGCCCCATGCCCGAGCAAGTTCACCGTGACGGGCAGGGTTTTCATATCGGTTTTCGGGTTGCGGAAAAAGTCTTGGGGAAGTGAACCAACCCGCCCACTCCCCAATCAATCCTACCGTTACGCCACGTTGGTCATCACAATCGTGCCGCTGGCACTAAACATGCCCCCGACGCCATGGACCACCGAGATTTCGGCGCCCGGAACCTGGGCCGAGGCGGTGCTGCGCATTTGCCGGACACCTTCCTGCAGCGCATACATGCCGTACATGCCGGAATGCATATAGCTGAGGCCGCCGCCATTGGTGTTCATCGGCAGCTTGCCACCGGGCCTAGTGTTGCCGTCGGCGATGAACGGACCCGCCTCGCCCCGGCCGACGAAGCCGAGATCCTCGAGTCCGTAGATCGGCAGATGCGCGAACGCGTCATAGATCATCAGATGATCAACGTCAGAGTGACTGATCCCGGCGGATTCAAATGCCTGCTGGCCGGAAACCTTAAATGCCGCCGAGGAGGTGAAATCGGCCATCTGGCTGATCATCGGCGTTTCTGCGCTCTCGCCGGTACCGCGGATATAGACCGGCTTTTGCGGCATGTCCTTAGCGCGATCCGCTTTGGTCAGGATCAACGCCCCGCCACCATCAGTCACCAGACAACACATCAGCAGCCGGAACGGATAGCAGATCATCTTCGAGTTCAGCACATCGTCGACGGTGATCGGGTCCTTAAAACTGGCACGCGGGTTCTTGCCGGCCCATTCTCGCTGCACCACCGGGACCATGGCCAAGGTTTCCTCGCTCAGATCAAAGTCCTTCATGTAGCGCAGCACCGGAATGGTGAACATGGTCGGGGGACGGGTAACGCCAAAGGGTCGCTCGAACTGTTGTTGAAACAACGACGGAAAGATCGACGAGCCATGGCGTCCCAAGCCCGACCGACCGCTCTCGCCATGGGTGATCAGCACGGTGTTACAGAGTCCTTCGTTGATCGCCGCGGCGGCATGGCGAACCAGCAACATGAACGAACAACCGCCAACCGAAGTGCCGTCGAGCCATTTTGGCACGATGCCCAGGTAATGCGCGATCTCGACGGCGTTATGACCGCCGGTGGCGACCCCGTCGATGTCAGAGAGCTTCAGGCCCGCATCCGCGAGCGCGTTTAGCGCCGCGTCGGCGTGCAACTGCACCTGGGACATAGTCGGAACCTTGCCCAGCTCGGTGGTCTCGGCGGCGCCGACGATGGCAACGGAATTGCGCTTCATCTCATTGTCCTCTGACCGGCTTGAACTGGGCCAAGGTGATGTCGTCATTGATCTTCTCGAAGCTGACCTCAAGCGGCATGTCGATCACCAAAGCCACCGGGGTCTGCGGGCAGTCGACGATGTTGCACATCATCTTCGGTCCTTCGTCGAGCTTAGCCACAGCGATTGCATAGGGCGGCTCAAAGCCTGGCGCCGGCAGATGCGAGATGACGTAGCTGTGCAAGGTGGCGCGGCCCGAGGCCCTCAGCACCGCGACACTCTTCGATCCGCAGCCCGGGCAAAAGTGGCGCGGCGGAAAATAGACATTCTCACAATCACCACATTGCTGAAGGCGCAGCTCCCCCGCCTTGGTGCCGTCCCAGAAATTCTGCGTCTCCGGCGTCGGCCGAGGCAGCTCACGTTCTCCGTTTGCCATGTCCTGGCTCCATTTCGTTCAGTGGTTCACTTACCGGCAAGATCCCGGAAGGATCGGCTGATCAGATCGGATCCCAACTGAACACGTCCTGCGAGCGGTCGAGCGGATAGAAGCTGGCTTGCATCGACGGGATCGCATGGTTCAGCACAGTCTCCGGCGTCCAACCCTCACTGCGATGAACCGAGCGGATCGGTCGCGACTGGCCCATCAGGAAGATTTCGTTGTTGCGCACCCCGAAGATTTGGCCGGTGACTGTGGATTCCGGCGCACAAAGCGCCACCGCTACTGGCGCGATCTTGGCCGTGGTCATGGTTTTCAGTTTCTCGATCCGGTCGCGCTGCGCCTCGTCGGCAATCGGAATGGTTCCGATCATCCGGCTCCAGGCAAACGGCGAGATACAGTTGGAGCGCACGTTGAACCGCCCCATGTCCAGCGCGATCGATTTCGACAGCCCAGCGATGCCTAGCTTGGCGGCGGCATAGTTCGCCTGGCCAAAGTTGCCAATCAGCCCGGAGGTTGAGGTCATGTGGATAAAGGAGCCGGACTGTTGCTCGCGAAACACCGTGGCGGCGGCGCGGCTGACGCTGAAGCTGCCCTTCAGATGCACCGAGATCACCGAGTCCCAATCTTCCTCGGTCATTTTGTGGAAGATTACGTCGCGCAAAATACCGGCATTGTTGACGACGATATCAAGTCCACCAAGTTCCTCCATGCATTGATCGACCATGCCCTGGGCGGCGCTGAAGTCGGCAACACTGTTGAAATTGACCACCGCCGTGCCGCCGGCATCCTCGATCTCCTTGGCCACTTCCATGGCCGGGATACGATCCGCGCCCTCACCCTGGGTGGTGCCCCCAAGATCATTCACCAAAATCTTCGCGCCCGACGCCGCAAAGGCCAACGCATAGTCGCGGCCAATGCCCCGTCCCGCACCCGTAACCAAAGCAACCTTGCCTTCCAACAACTTGCCGCTCGACATCTTGCTCACTCCCCAAAGTTCTCAACGTCACCGCTGTCCGGCATTCTGCCATCGCGGCCTTGCGGGTTGCCCCGAGATCCGATTACGATGATACAAATACTTGATATGAATAATGAATTCCATCGCCTGCGTGATCAGCTAACGGATCACCCATGGTGAGCGAGGGAGAGTCCACGAATGCTTCCTAGAACGCTGTTTTCCGAGGAGCACAAGATATTCCGGGAGTCTGTGCGCCGCTTCGTCGAAAAGGAGATCGTGCCATATCACGACGCCTGGGAAAAAGACGGGGTCGTCAGCCGAGACGTCTGGTGCGCCGCCGGTGCACACGGCCTGCTTTGTTGCTCGGTACCGGAGGAATATGGTGGGCCGGGCGGCGACTTCCTGCACAGTACGATCGTTATCGAGGAACTGGCCAAGGTCGGGGCCAGCGGCCCGGCCTTCGCCCTGCATTCGGATATTATCGCACCCTATATCCAGGCCTATGGCAACGAAGAGCAAAAGCACAAATGGCTGCCCAAGGCAGTCTCCGGCGAGACCATCCTCGCGATCGGCATGACCGAACCGGCAGCGGGATCGGATCTTCAGGCGATCCAGACCCGGGCAGATCGCGACGGCAATCACTTCGTGATCAATGGCCAGAAGGTCTATATTTCCAATGGCCAGATCGCCGATCTCTATATCCTCGCCTGCAAGACCGACCCGACCCTAGGCGGCAAGGGGGTGTCGCTGATCCTGGTCGAAGGAGGCCGCGAGGGATTTCAGCGCGGCCGTAATCTGGACAAACTCGGCTGTCATGCTCAGGACACCTCCGAACTGTTCTTCGAGGATGTTCGAGTACCGATCACCAATCTTCTCGGCCAGGAAGGTCGCGGTTTTGCGCAATTGATGCAGCAACTCTCGCAGGAACGCCTGGTGGTCGCCGTACGCTGCGCCGCCTCGATCCACGCAGCCCTGGACGAGACCTTGAGCTATACCAGCGATCGCAAGGCCTTCGGTCGCCGTATCGCCGACTTCCAGAACACCCGTTTCAAGCTTGCCGAGGTGAAAACCACGGCCATGGTGACCCAAACCTTCATCGATCGCTGTATCGAGTTGCACATGGACGGCAAGCTGACCTCGGAGGATGCGGCGGTCGCCAAACTGCACGCGACCGAAGAGCTGAACCGTGTGGTCGACGATTGCCTGCAACTGCATGGCGGCTTTGGCTATATGGCGGAGGTTCCGATCGCCAAGGCCTGGGCCGATGCCCGGATGTCCCGGATCGCCGGCGGATCGTCCGAAATCATGAAGGAAATCATCAGCCGAAGCCTGATTCCCGCTGCTTGATTCCCGAACCCCGCTCCCGCTACTCGGCGGCATTCCGAGCGGCGGCGGGGTCGCGAAAGGCGGTCAGGGCCTGAGCCTCGCGCGCCTTAGCGGTCATCAAGTGGCGATCCTTCACATGACCAAAGCCGCGGATCTGTTCCGGTATGCTGGCCAGATCAACCGCGGCGGCGTGATTTTCTCGGTCTAGATTGTCCGCGACCTCTTCCATCAGCGCCAGATAATCCTCGATCAACTGTCGCTCCACCTTGCGCTCGGCTGTCTTGCCAAAGATATCCCAGGTAGTGCCGCGCACCCCCTTCATCGAGGCAAGCAGGCGGAAGGCCGGCATCATCCAGGCGCCAAAGGTCTTTTTCTTCAAATGACCGGTTTCGGGATCACGCTCGGAGAACAAAGGCGGGGCGAGGCTGAACTCAATCTTGTAATTGCCCTCAAATTGTTCGGTCAATTGGCGCAGGAACGTGCCATCGCTATACAGCCGCGCGACCTCATACTCGTCCTTATAGGACATCAGCTTGAAGGCATAGCGGGCCACCATCTCGCTCAGCCCGTCGAGGCTAGGGGTCTTGTTACGCTCCGCCGTCTCGATCTTACGGACTATGGTGAGATAGCGATCCGCATAGGCCTTGTTCTGATAGGAGGTTAGGAACGCGACCCGCTTGTCGATCATTTCTTCAAGCGTGCCAGCGATCTCGCGATGCACCGGCTTAGGTGTCGACGGGGTGGCGAGGCGTTCCACGGCAGCCAGGTCATGCGCCGCCCGGCGACCCCAGAGCAGCGCCTGCTTGTTGAAGTCGACGGCGACCGCGTTCAACTCGATCGCCTTTTCGATCGCTTCGAGCGAAAGCGGGATCTGGCCCTTCTGGACCGCATAGCCAAGCATGAACAGATTGGCCGCGATACTGTCACCCAACAGGCTTGTGGCGATCCGGGTGGCGTCGACAAAATGGGTCGAGTTTTCGCCCGTGGCGGTGCGGATCGCGTCCTGAAAGGCATCGCCGGGGAAGGCAAGATCCGGGTCGCGGGTAAACGCGCCGGTCATTGTCTGCTGGGTGTTGACGATCGCGGTGGTCTCTTCGGTGGAAACCTTCGAGAGGCCCTCGACACTGGCGGCGGTCACCATGTCACAGGCCAGCATCAGCCGGGCGCTGCCGGCGGCGATGCGCACGGCATGCAGGTCCTCGGGTGTCTTGGCTATCCGGATATGGCTGATCACCGCACCCCCCTTCTGGGCTAATCCGGTCATGTCGAGCACCGAGACGCCCTTACCCTCTATATGCGCTGCCATGCCCATCAGAGCGCCGATGGTCACCACGCCGGTACCACCGATCCCGGTGACCATGACCCCATAGGGCCGATCAAGCTTGGGCTGTTCGGGAGTTGGCAACACCTCAAACAGGTCCGGACCGCTGGCGTCGACGGCCTTGGATTTACGGACCGTACCGCCGATCACATTGACGAAGCTTGGGCAGAAACCCTTGGTGCAGGAATAGTCCTTATTGCAGGCGGACTGATCGATGCCACGCTTGCGGCCATACTCGGTCTCGATCGGGGCGACCGAGACGCAGTTCGAGACGACGCCGCAATCGCCGCAACCCTCGCAGATCATCTCATTGATAAAGATGCGTTTCGGCGGGTCGATCATCGTTCCGCGCTTGCGGCGCCGGCGCTTTTCGGCGGCGCAGGTCTGGTCATAGATCAGCACCGTCAACCCCTCGACCTCGCGCAATTCGCGCTGCACCTGATCAAGCTCGTCGCGGTGATGGATAATTGTGCCTTCCGGCCATTTCGTGCCGATCGCGTATTTGTCCGGCTCGTCGGTAACGATGCGGACCTCGCCGGCGCCCTCGGCCGCGACCTGAGCGGCAATCTGCGGCACCGTGAAGCCACCGTCGGCGGGTTGCCCGCCGGTCATCGCCACGGCATCATTGTAGAGAATTTTATAGGTGATATTAACCCCGGCGGCGCCCGACGCGCGGATCGCCAGTAAGCCTGAATGGGTATAGGTGCCATCGCCAAGATTGGCGAATATATGCTTAGTATCGGTGAACGGCGCCTGGCCGATCCACGGCGTGCCCTCGGCCCCCATATGGGTATAGGTCGAGGTGTTGCGATCCATCCATACCGACATGAAGTGACAACCGATGCCGGCGGTGGCGCGGCTGCCCTCGGGCACGTTGGTCGAAGTGTTGTGCGGGCAACCAGAGCAGAAATACGGGGTGCGGGCGAAATCAGTCTTCGGTTTGACCAGTTGGGCTTCCTTGGCATCGAGGAATTTCAGGCGATCGGTGATCGCCGGGCTGGCGTGGAAGCAAGCGATCCGGGCGGCGATCACTCGGGCGATAAGGGTTGGGTTCAGTTCTCCGGCCGAGGGGAGCATCCAAGCCCCGGTCTCGTCAAACTTACCGACGACCCGGGGCCGACTAGCTCGGTCGTCGTGATAAAGCTGTTCCTTCAGTTGATTCTCGATCAGCGCCCGCTTTTCCTCGATGACCAGGATTTCCTCGACCCCATCGGCGAAGCTGCGAGCACCCTCGGGTTCCAGCGGCCAGGGCATACCAACCTTATAAAGCCGGACGCCGATCGCGCTGGCCATTTCATCGCTGATCCCAAGCTCGTCCAAGGCCTGGCGGGTATCGAGATAGGATTTTCCGGTGGTCACGATGCCAAGCCGGGGCTTGTCGGTATCGATGATGATGCGGTCGAGACCATTGGCGCGGGCGAAACCTCGCACGGCGTTAAGCTTGTGCTGATGCAGACGGCGCTCCTGCTCCATCCAGTCATCCGGCCAACGGATGTTGAGACCACCCTCAGGCATCTCGAATTGGGGTAAATTGATCTGGATTCGCGCAGGATCGACATCAATCGAGCTTGAGCTGTCCATATTTTCAGCGGTGGTCTTGAAGGCCACCCAGCAGCCGGAAAACCGCGACATCTCCATGCCAAGAATACCGAAATCCAGGATTTCCTGGACACCGGCCGGGTTTAACACCGGGATACTCGCGTCCATGAAGGCGTATTCGCTCTGATGTGGCACGGTCGAGGATTTCGCCGCGTGATCATCGCCCGCAATCAGCAGCACGCCACCATGGGTGGCCGGGCCAGCCATGTTGCCATGCTTGAACACATCACCGCAGCGGTCGACACCCGGCCCCTTGCCATACCAATAGGCGAAGACGCCGTCGAACTTGGCATCCGGAAACAGGTTGCTCTGCTGGCTGCCCCAAATCGCCGTGGCGGCCAGATCTTCGTTCACGCCGGGCTGAAAGTGGATGTGATGGCGCTTCAAAAAGTCCCGCGCCCGCCAAAGTTGCTGGTCATAACCGCCAACCGGCGAACCGCGATAGCCGGAGATAAAGCCGCCAGTATTCAGCCCGGCCTTCACATCACGCTGGCGTTGCAGCATCGGCAGGCGCACCAGCGCCTGAACGCCAGTGAGGTACACCCGCCCTTGTTCAAGAGCATATTTGTCGTCAAGCGAGACGGCTGCGAGTGTCATGATGTTTTCTCCGTGCCCAACTGGGGTGCGGGGCGGCTTCGAGTGAGCGACAATGGTACGACGACAGGACGGGCACGACAATCGAAGCGATTGGAGACGGTTGAAAAACGCAACCTTGATCCGGGGCTTCGCGCAAATTGCGCATGAAACAGTCCGGAAATCGCTGATTTTAGGTCAGATTACTTCATCTGGAATCCACCACAACAACCTCAGACCGCGCGACACGCCCGCTCTACTCTTGGCCGCAGCGCGTTGATGCGGCATAACCAGGGTGATAGATTCGCCTGGAGCCATCCATGTCCATCATACTGACCGGCGTTGCCGGGTTCATCGGCATGCACACCGCGCGGCGCCTGCTCGACCGGGGCGAGCAGGTGATCGGCGTCGACGTGATCAACGCCTATTACGATCCGGCGTTGAAGCATGCGCGGCTGGCCACACTTAAAGACGCCAACGGGTTCACATTTGAGAAGCTGGACTTCTCCGATCGCGACGCGATGCTCGGTCTGATCCAGCGCCATCCCGACATCGACCGAGTGGTCCATCTGGGAGCCCAAGCCGGGGTGCGCTATTCGATTGAGCAACCCGTCGACTATTTGACCTCGAACCTGACCGGCCAGCTGGTGATGATGGAGACGTGCCGGGCGATGATGGGGCGGTCCGGCGGCTGCCGGAGTTTCGTCTATGCCAGCTCCTCCTCGGTCTATGGCGCCAATCGCCAGATGCCGTTTTCCCTGGAGCAGCGCACCGACCATCCGGTTTCGTTCTACGGTGCCACCAAGAAGGCTGGCGAGGTGATGGCGCATTCCTATGCCCATCTCTATCGCATCCCCTCGACTGGGCTGCGCTTCTTTACCGTTTATGGCCCCTGGGGACGACCCGATATGTCGCCCTATATCTTCACCAGCCGGATCATCAACGGCCAGACCATCCAGGTCTTTAACAATGGCAAGATGAGCCGAGATTTCACGTATATCGACGATATCGTGACCGGCGTCGTCACTGCACTCGACACACCGCCACATGAGGATAACGGGGTTGGGGATTGCGGGGCTGGGAACAACGAGGCGGGCACGCCGCACCGGCTCTATAATTTTGGCAACAACCGGTCGGTGCCGTTGATGGACTATATCCGGGTAATCGAGCAAGCCTGTGGACGCCAGGCGGTGATCGATTACCGCCCACTACAGCCCGGTGACGTGCTGCAAACCTGGGCCGATATCGACGCCAGCACCCGGGACCTCGGCTACGCGCCGACAACGACGATTGAGGTCGGGATCCCCCGCTTCGTCGAGTGGTATCGAGGCTATCACGGGGTTTAGCGGCTTTTCTGATCGTTTGAGATCAGTGCCAACCCTCGCCCTGACGCGACAACCCGAACGTCGCTAGCAGTTCCGCGACGCTATCTATCGGCAGGACGGCGCACCTGGTTTTCCGCCAAGGGGCGCTTTTGGGAAACACTATGTTTCCATTCTCTTAGGCGCTTGCTGCAGAGCCACGGCCTGGACACACTGCCGAACTTAAATTTCCGTCCGAACGGGCGTTTTGACAGGGCAAGGGTATCATCCGGACATTGATTACCGGCGCCGATGGCTCGGGTGACATCAACTATCGACAAATGGTGATGCAGGCCATCGGCGGCCATATGGGCGCGGCGGAGGCCTTTGAACGGATACTCGCTTTTTGCCGTTAGATTCAGTCCCGCTCAGAACTGGGCATCGTCGGAGAGGGTGAACTCGCCCTCGCGAATCCGATGCGGCCATTCGGCCACCATCTCGGCGACGGTTTCCTCGCCATAGCTTTCAATCATATCGGTGAGCGCCGCAAAGATCGCGGAAGAGGCGACCATCTCGGCAGCCACGCCCTGGGCGAGCGCATCCTCCCAGACTTCCAGGATCATCCTCAACGCCATGCGCTTCTGCTCGTCTTCCGGGAGAAATTGGCCGTCGTTATCGGACATGGCTCACTCGCGTTTTAGTGTGGTTGAAGCCTTGAGCCGCAGAATGCATGCTGACCCGATGAAAGTCACCCCGTCCAAGGCCGGCGCCTATTACCACCCTCCCGAAAAAAACCCACGCCCGACCGTGCCCGGCAATCTGGATCCACGTCTGGTGTGGAATAATGCCACGAGCCCGACCTCGGACCGCTTCGCCGACCTCTATCCCTTCGGCTCGCACGGGTTAGCAGCGGCTCGGCAGGTGTTTCTTGGGGGTAACCGGTTGCCGCAGGCTTGGCGCGACCGTGATCTTTTCGTTATCGGGGAAACCGGCTTCGGCAGTGGCCTTAATTTTCTCGCTACCTGGCAACTGTGGCGAGAGACCGCGCCACCATCGGCCCGATTGCACTATCTGTCAGTTGAGGGATTTCCGTTATCGCGCGAGCAGTTGCTACATTGTTTGGCCCCATGCTCGGAACTGGCCACGCTGACAAAACAGTTGGCCGAAGTTTATCCGCCGGTACATAAGGGGTTCCATCGGGTTTGGCTCGACAGCGGGCGGGTGGCGCTGACCCTGCTGGTTGGCGACGCGGCGACCGTCCTGGGCGAGGCCGAGGCGCGGGTCGATGCCTGGTTCCTCGACGGGTTCGCGCCGGCGCGCAATCCGGCCATGTGGTCGCCGGAGGTCTTCGCCGAGATCGCGCGGCTCAGCGCGCCCGAGGCGACGTTGGCGACCCTCACTGCCGCCGACGCGCTACACCGGGGTCTTGAAGACGTTGGGTTTTCGACTCACACGGGGCCTAGTTTCGGCTCCAACGAGGCGAGCCTCACTGGTAATTTTCTCGGCCCGCCGCAACCCTCGCGTATTCCACCGTGGTACGCCATGCCGGTGCCGGTTTCATCGCCTGGCCGGATCGCCATCCTCGGCGCCGGGATCGCCGGGTGCGCGGTGGCCGACGCGCTCGCGCGGCGGAACCGCCCGGCGGTGTTGCTCGACCGGCATCCGGGTCTTGCCGCCGAAGCTTCCGGCAATCCGTCGACCTTGGTCGCGGCGCGCCCGGAGCATGATGATACCGATGGCGGTGGTTTTCATGACCGCGCGTACCGCATGGCCTTGGCCGCCATCGCTCGCAGCGGCGCGGCGTGGGAGCCTTGTGGGGCGCTGCGGCTCGATACCGAACACCGTGGGCGCAAGATCAAGTCGCCGCACCTCGAGGCGCATTCGGCGCTCTGGCCCGATGCAAGGGCGCTGCTGAATTCCAAAGCAGCCTCGGACCGAGCAGGGATCGCGCTTGGCGCGCCAGCGCTCTGGATCGCCGATGCCGGCCTTGTCGACCCCGTAGCTTACGCGGCGGCACTGGCCGGTGCGACCGAAACCTCGTTCTCGCAAACCGCCGCATCGCTGACACAAGCGGACGGGCAATGGCGGATCGCGGATGCATCCGGCGATTTGATTGCCCAGGCGGAGACGGTGGTGCTCACCGCAGCCCAGGCAACCGCGGCGTTCGAACCGGCATCTTGGCTCCCCTTGCAAGCTATTTTGGGTCAGCTCTCCGTAGTTCCCGAAACCCCCGCCAGCGCCCGCCTGGCCACGGCGGTGATCTGGGGCGGATACCTGGCGCCGGCTCGTGACGGCCACCATATCCTTGGCGCCACTCACGCACGATCCGGCTTTGATCCGCTGGCCTGGCCACAACCGGTAACCCACCAGGCGCATGAGCAGAACCATCAGGCACTACCGCCGGCGATGCGCGGCATGCTGATTTCGCCAGAGACTGGTGACTGGCAAGGCCGGGCGGCGGTGCGTTGCGCCATGCCGGACCATCTGCCGGCGGTCGGTCCGGTAGTCAAGGCAGAAGAATTTCTTGACGCCTTTGATCGCCTCCGCCATGGCCCGCGCGGCGTCTTTCCCTCCGATCCACCTTATCACTGGGGCTTGTATGTGATGACCGGTCTCGGATCACGCGGCATCATGACGGCTGTCCTGGCGGCCGAATTAATGGTCAGCCAGATGCTCGGCGAGCCATGGCCGGTGGAGCGCCGGGTTGCCCTGGCGCTCTCACCCTCGCGGTTTTTGGTGCGCCGGTTACGGCAACCGGCGGCCCAGTAGAGTATCGGGGCCCAATTGGCGAGAAACATGCCAATGCAGATCATCACCGACGACCGGGCGACGTCCTGACCGACCTGGTCTCGATGGGTCGCCGACCAGTTTTGGTTTGAGAGATGTGCCCGCGCGCCGTCCAAGACGATATCGACGCTTTTGTGGTTCCCGGGAACGATGACCCCGATCCATTTGCCCGCACGACCGGCTGGGAAACGCTTGGCCTTGTCGGCTGGTCGCTGTTCCGGCCAGTCGACAACAGCTGAAAGCGCTGCCAGGTGATTAGCCGCCCAGCTACCAACCCGTGCCCTGCTGTCCCAAAGCCAGGAAAAAGTGATCGAGGATACCGTCTTCGAGGGCCATTACGGTTACCTGCCCAGGCGCATCAGGGGGACGATGATCACGGTGAAATCGCCCGCAACCTGACACTGGTCGCCGCGATCACCGATGCGGCCGGGCATTCCGGGGGTAAGAACGGCACGGTGCTGATTGCCGGATCTCAGCACCTCCGGCGCGACGCCGGAGTGCCCGTGCATCTTGCCCGAATGCTCCCGGAGGTCTCGGTCCTGGTCATCGGTTTCGTCGAGACCGCCAAGAGAAAAGGCGCCCACAACATCCTCTGGCTCACCGAGCCCGGGCCGAACAGGGACACTGCGCAGATCTCGCCAAGCGGTGTAGCCTCAAGGACAAGCCGGTCCATGCAAAGCCAAAAAGCGATTGATCCTCGGGGCATCAAGCCCTTCATCAACAGCGTTCATCATCTCAGCGTTCGCTCACTGGCATCCAGGAACCGCGACCCGCGGCCTGGCGAACGGCAGGGCCGAAGCCTGAGGCGGCTCGGTGGCGACAATGGCTGATAATGGCGACAGACTGCTCCTATTCCTCGCCCATCGGTTACAGTGAACATCCTCAGGCGTGGGTCCTGCCGTTCGCCAGGACGACGGGTTATATTTTCCCGGACACCATGGCGGCGTTCGGCGTCAGTCATCGTTCCCGGCTGCCACGGCTTCCTTGGCCGCCATCATCGCCTTTAGCTCATCCGGACTGAGCCGCACGATATCCTTATTCTGGTGGCTGAAGATGTTGTAACCCTCGGTTTCCAGGTCTTCCAGCTCGATGCGCCGGCTCAGCACATCGGCCTTCCAGGCATCGTGCTCTGGTTGCCTATCATGGAATTCGGGCATCACTTCCTTGGCAAACAAGTTCAGGCTGTCGCAGATGTGCTGATGGCTGGTCTTGCCAGCCTGGTTCAACAGGATGACCTGATCGACGTGCGCCTCCTCGAACATCCTGAGCCGCTTCCGGATGGTTTCGGGCGAACCGATCAGACCGCTTTCCAACGCTTTGGCCTCCTGCTCGCTGCCCTTCCAATCCTGGTACGCGGCCCATAGATCGCCGGTGCCCGGCGCCTCGATGCCCTGGCGGCCGTAATGGCCCAGCGCAAACACGAAGAAGGTCCAACCCGAAGCCTTCTCCCATGCCTCTTCGTCGGTCTCGGCGCACATAAAACCGTTGACCATGGCTATATTCGGGTTCGCCGGATAGTCGCAGAGCCGGCCGTCTTCCTTTAGCAGCGCGTTGTAATAGCGATGCACCCATGCCCGCGCCGCTTCAGGGCTGACGAAGGTGAAGCCAAGCGCGCCCATGCCCCACTCGCCGGCCTTGGCGATGGTCTGGATATTCGAGCAGGCGACCCAAAGCGGCGGGTGGGGCTTCTGATAGGGTTTGGGGACCACGTTGCGGGCCGGAAAATCATGAAACTCGCCATGAAACTCCCAATCGGTCTTGGTGAACATCGGGATGATCGCCTTGACAGATTCTTCCCAACGGTCGCGCTTGGTGCGGACCTGGGTTCCAAAGGGATGTAGTTCGGCCGGCCCGGCACCCTCGCCCATGCCCAACTCAACCCGACCGTCCGAGAGCAGGTCAAGGGTCGCCACCTTCTCGGCCACCCGGTGCGGCTGGTTGGTCGTAGTCTGGATCACCCCATGACCGAGCCTGATCTGCTTGGTCCGCTGGCTAGCTGCTCCGAGAAACACTTCCGGCGACGCACAATGGGAATATTCCTCAAGGAAGTGATGTTCCACCGCCCAGGCATAGTCATAGCCGAGCTTGTCCGCCAACTCGATCTGGGTGATCGCGTTCTTCAGCAGCGTGCGTTCGCTCTCGTCGGTCCAGGGGCGTGGCAATTGCAATTCATAAAAGATGCCGAACTTCATTGACCGGTCCTCTCAGGCTCAGGCGACCCTGTCTTGTTGGTTGGAATTCTAGGCTAATCCAACGGTGACTCAAAATTCCTGGGCACGCGCGGGCAGTAAAATCGGCCTGATGATGACGCCAATCGGCGAGGACCATCAGGCCGATTTTACTGCCATCGCGTCGCTAAGCACGTTTAGGGTCTTCAACAGATAGCAATTATGCACCGCCCGCTAGAACGCACTGTGAAAATGCTTGTTGTAGCTGGCAATCTTTTGCGGATTGCCAACAGCGCTAAGCTCGCTCTCCACAATGTCTTCAGGATCGTGACCTCCGCGTCCGAGGCCCGCCGCGCCGCCGTCCTGCGGCAGTCCCTTTCAGCAACTCGCGCATGAAATACAGCTCCATTACCGTCTGATGATCGAGTTCGAAGATCACCATGCCTCGATAGGGCGCGAGGGTCAGCAACCCATCCGCCTCAAGCCGGCGCAGCGCCTCGCGCACCGGGATCCGGCTCATCTCCAGCCAGGACGCCCTTGTTTTCACGGATGCACTGACCCGGACCGGCTTCACCAAGGCCAAGCAAACGGCTCTATTCCGTTGCCGCCGAGCGCTGGCCAACCATCGCCGCCCGTCCGGCGGAATGCCCGGCGATCTTGCCGAACACCGCGCCGTTGATCAGGCCACTACCACCGGGGTAGTTGAAGAAGAAGATGCCGCCAACCATCTCACCAGCACCGAACAGGCCGTTTATGGGCTTGTAGTCGGTACTCTGGACCTGGGCGTTACCGTCGATCCGCACACCGCCGAAGGTGAAGGTGATGCCGCAGGTGATCTGGTAGGCTTCGAACGGCCCTTCATCGATGGTGTTGGCCCAATTCGACTTGACCACATCGAGGCCATTGGTGCTGCGTCCATCCTTGATGTTCGGATTGAACGGCACTTCGGTTTGCACTGCTGCATTCCATTGTTTCATCTCATCGACGAACGCCGCCGCGTCGACGCCCTCAAGCTTGGTCGACAGCTCCTCCAGCGTCTTGGCGGTCACCTTTGTCACCTGGCGGATGCGATACTCGTCTCGCAGCAGATGGGTCACCTTCTGATCAAAGATCTGCCAGGCGAACTGGTTCGGCTGGTTCAGCACCACTCGGCCATATTTAGCATAAGTGTAGTTGCGGAAATCGGCCCCCTCGTCGACGAAGCGCCGACCGGTGGCGTTGACCATTATACCGAAAGGATAGCTGTGTTTCTGGAAGGCATCGCCGACCGCCAGATCACCGAATTCCGGCGCGTTACGCTCCCAACCGACCGCGTGACAGCCTGACCAGTTTCCGGCCGTGCTGGCGCCAACATCTGTCGCCATGCGGATGCCGTCGCCCACATTGTAGGGGGTGCCGCGAACCTTTGCCAGATCCCAACCAGGGCCGAGATAACGGGTCCGCCATTCGGTATTGGCCTGAAAGCCGCCAGCCGCCAGGACCACCGCCTTGGCAGAGACTTCCTTGATCTTGCCTTCATGGCGGATCTTCACACCATGAACCTTGGCGCCGTCACTGAGCAGGTCGAGCGCGCGGGCCTCGAACAAGATGTCGACTCCCCGGTCGCGGGCCGATTTCCATTGTGCTTCCACCAGGCCGGGGCCGCCGCCGACCGACTCGACGGTGAGACCACCCCAAAACACGAAACGCCCATCGATCTTAAAGGCTTGCCGGCCCCAGATTGGCGCAAAACGGACACCCTTGCCGCTCAGCCATTTCAAGGTCTCGAAGCTGTTCTTTACCAGAATCTCGACCAGCTCGGGATCGGTGCGAAACTCAGTCACCCGGAACATGTCGTCGAAGAACTGATCTTCGGTATAGGTACCGAAATCGGTGATCGCGCACTCGGCGTCGGTCAGATCCGGCATCAGCTCGCGCAGATCATCGACACCATTATAAACGGTGCGGATCGCGCCGGCGGTGAACCTGGTGTTGCCACCGCCCAGCTGTTCCGGCGCGGTTTCCAGCACCAATACCTTGGCACCACTTTCCTCGGCCGCCAGAGCAGCGCACATGGCAGCATTTCCGGCGCCGACAACCACGACATCGTATTTCATCAGCTCATCCTTCTTCGTTCCGGGCCTCTAAGTCTGTGGGTCGCGTGACATCTCCCAGGGAGGTCGCGACGGCGGGTGATCTAGCATTTTGCACGATTGTGTACAATGCGCCTACCTGTCGCGGTTTGTTGTTCGCTACGGATTTCTTGCAGGCTAGCCATTTCTCACTCATACAACGTCAAACTTACCAGCGGACGATAATGAAATTTCCCGAACGGTTGATGGACGGTTACCGAGTCTTCAGAGGTGAGCGGTTTTCCCATGAGCAGCAGCGCTACCGACGGCTGGCTGATCATGGCCAAACGCCCGAGGTCATGGTGATAGCGTGCTGCGATTCACGCGCGGCTCCAGAAATCATCTTCGATTCCGCTCCAGGCGAGATCTTCGCCGTGCGCAACGTCGCGAACCTGGTGCCGCCCTATGAACCGGATGGCGCCTATCACTCCACCTCGGCCGCGCTAGAGTTTGCGGTCCAAAGCCTCAAGGTTAAGAGCATCGTCGTCATGGGACATGGCCGCTGCAGTGGCATCGAAGCCGCGTTGAATCCGACCGAAGAACCTCTCTCACCAGGTGATTTCATCGGCAAGTGGATGGATCTTCTTAAGCCTGCAGCCGCCGCAATATCGTCGGGAGGCTGGATGACCAGTTCAGAACAGCAGAGGGCGCTTGAGCGCGTCTCGATCCGCTATTCGATCGACAATCTGCGCACATTTCCCTGCGTTAAAATTCTCGAGGACAAAAAGAGACTCTCGTTGCACGGAGCCTGGTTCGACATCGCCGAAGGTGCGCTATGGACCATGGATGCCCAAACCGGTGACTTCACCCAGACGCGTTAAGCGCCTCCGTACGGATCTATGCGCACTCGGGGGTTTAGCTGAACTGACCAACCGCCTCGCCGAAGAATTAGGACGGCCCCGGCTTCGGGCGGCTGGCCGATAGCCTGTTCCGGCTTCTATCCGCCGGCTCGGGCCCTGCATTCTCGCCCACCCGGCACCAAATTCCGGACCCCCGTTTACTGGACGCCCTGTGACCAACACCCTCGACACCGCTTAATGAGATCCGCGCCTGCCGGCATTGCGTCGCGCATTTGCCGCTAGACCCCCGGCCGGTGGCCGTCGCCAATCCGGCCGCGCGATTATTGACCATCGGTCAGGCGCTGGGGACCCAGGTGCACGAGACCGACATTCTTCGATCCCGAGAAAGTGGCGATCATGCCAATGGGTTTTTGCTATCCCGGCATGCTGGCGAGCGGTGGTGACGCGCCGCCGCGTGCCGAACATGCGTTGCTCTGGCATGAACGGCTACGGGCGCATCTGCTGAACGTCGCGTTGACCATGCTGGCCGGCATGTACGCCCAGGCTTATTATCTGGGCAAGACTCGTAAGCAAACCCTGACCACGAGCCAATCGTCTACCGCTGCCACATCCATCCTGACGGTCGGGTAATCTGCTGAACAAGAACCCTTGCTTCGAAACCGACCTGCTGCCGGATCTGTAGGCGCGGATGCGCAATCTGATTTGAGCGGGAAAAGGAAAAGCCATGACCCATACCCCAGCACCCCGACATATCGCCCGGGTGGTTACCGCCCATCAACAACGCGAGGGCGCCGGCTTTGTGGTGCGTCGCCCAATGCCGACGACGGGTCTGGACCAGGTCGATCCGTTCCTGATGCTCGACGAGGTCGGGCCAGTGACTTATGCGCCGGGTCAGGCGACCGGCGCCCCGGATCATCCGCACCGCGGCTTCGAGACAGTTTCCTACATTCTGTCGGGGGAAAAATTGCACGAGGATTCGACCGGTAAGGCCCAGTTGATTGGGGCCGGCGATGTACAATGGATGACCGCCGGCGCCGGAATCGTGCATTCCGAGCTTCCAGGCCCGAATTTCAAAGCGTCCGGTGGCTTGGCGCACGGCTTTCAAATTTGGGTCAACCTCCCCTCGGCCAATAAATTCGCCGAACCCGGATACCAATATCTGCCAGCAGCGAAGATCCCCAAGGCGATTAGTCCCGATGGCCTGATCGAGGTGACCGTTGTCGCCGGCAAGGCCTTTGGGGTCGCCGCCGCAATCGGCACCCACACGCCGATCTGGCTGCAGGACTGGCGGGTCCAACCCAGCGCTGAGGCGGAAATCGATATCGACCCCAGCTTCAATGCTGCGGCCTATGTTTTCGACGGAGCAGTTTGCTTTGGGGTTGACAAGGCGCCGGTCCAGAACGGCCAGATGGCGCTGTTCAGTACCGGCGAGCGGCTTCGGGTTTCCGGGCCGGCAGGAGAAAGCGGCGGACGGTTTTTGCTGTTGGCCGGAGAGCCGATCGCCGAACCCGTCGCCCGCCATGGCCCGTTCGTGATGAATACCCAGGATGAACTTGTGGCAGCCTTTGAGGATTTCCAATCCGGTCGCATGGGCATCATCGAGCGGAACTCTGCTCAGTCGCCCGGCGGCTGAGAGACTGGGGCCAGCATCGGTAACGCGATAACCGGACAGGGCCACCCGAATTAGCCTAGACCCGATGGCGCACCGGAACGACGATGATCGAAATTAGATCTCAGCTGCACCATCCGGGAGCCCCGCCATGAAGATCGATGATATCAGCCTCGCCCTGTTCAAATGGAATGACATTCCGGCGACCAAGTATCACGCCGGTTCCTCGAACGAGGTTGGCGAGACCACGCTTGGCTTGCTGACCATCCGCACCGATGACGGGATCGAAGGCCATGCCTTCCTTGGGTCGGCGACGTTCAGCGCCGAGGTTGATTGCAAGGGCCTGATCCGCTCCTTGAAGCCTATCCTGATGGGCCAGGACCCGTTGGATCGCGAGCGGCTCTATCAGGCGATGTGGAAGCGCAACCGGATAGTCACCATCCGCTCGATCGGCGCGGTAGACATCGCGCTATACGATATTGCGGCCAAGGCGGCGGAGCTTCCGCTTTACAAGCTGCTCGGCGGGTTCCGCAGGTCGATTCCGGCCTATGCCTCGTCCGCCGTGCTGCCGTCGCGCCAAGCCTATGTGGACCAAGCCGTGCAATACAAGGAGGACGGCTGGGCCGCCTATAAGATCCATCCGCCGGCGGTTTGGCGCGAGGATATCGAGGTATGCCGCGCAGTACGCCAGGCGGTTGGCGATGACTATGACATCATGCTCGATTCGACCTGGAGCTATACCTACGACCATGCGATTAAGGTCGGCCGGGCGATCGAGGAATTGAATTTTTTCTGGTACGAGGATCCGCTCGCTGAAGACGACCTGATGGGTTGCATCAAGCTGCGCGAAAAGCTGTCGATACCGCTGATGGCGACGGAGTATTCGCCGGGCGGCTTCACCAACTACGTGCCTTGGATCCTGAATAAAGCGACCGACTATCTGCGCGGCGATGTGGCGGTCAAGGGCGGGATCACCGCGCTGCTCAAGACAGCCCACCTAGCCGAGGCTTTCGGGATGAATTACGAGGTCCATCACGGTGGCAACTCGCTCAACAACTACGCTAATCTGCACGTCATCCTGGCGATCAAGAACACCACCTATTTCGAGGTGTTGTTACCGTCAGAAGCGCAGAAATACGGTATCATCGATGATTTGCAGCCCGATGCCGACGGCATGATCCACGCGCCGAGCGAGCCGGGGTTGGGGGCAAAGATCGATTTCGAGCTGATCAAGGCCAAAACGGTCGAGGTGCTTCGTTAGCTGGCTTCACGTAGAATTGGTAACGCTCAGCCGATGATTACAGGACGCTGGGGCATCTTGACAAACACGCGCCGCCGCCCCGGTTCATGATAACGTTAGCATACTGCCTAGAAATCGCTGCAAGCAGGGAGACCCGTCATGGCTCTATACGAGATGCGTACCTACACCGTCGTGGTTGGCAAGATGATTGATGTCGTCACGCTTTATCGCGACGAGGGCTGGCCAGCGCTGGAGAAGCATGCCGGCAAACTATGCGGATATTTCACCGGTGATATCGGCGCGATGAACACCTTAAGCCATCTCTGGCGCTTTGAGGATGACGCCGACCGCAGGGCGCATTGGGCCCGGGTTTTCGCCGATGACGAGTTCATGGGTTTCGCCGCTAAACTGCGCCCGATGCTGCAATCGCAGGAGAACAAGTTAATGTTTGATGCGCCTTGGGGACCGAAACCTTAAAGAGTGTCCCGCGCTCTATGACTGTCTCGGATTCGAAAACGCATAGCGATGAAAACGCTATCGTGAATCGCCCTCTAATCAAGTCTTGACGACGATGATGGCTGACGTTTTCTTACCACTCGGCCTCTTGGCACTTATCAGCCTGCGGCGGTTCTAGCTATGCAGGCGTTTCTTGATGCCTTCACAGCGGCCTTAAGGCTGGTTGCGTCCGGCGACCAGGATCTGATCCGGATCATCCTATTGTCGCTGAAGGTCAGCCTTTCCGCTGTTTGCATCGCCGCGCTGATTGGCATCCCGCTGGGGGGACTGATCGCCTTGAGTCGGTTTCCCGGGCGCCAGGCGCTGATCGTAATGTTCAATGCCTTGATGGGATTGCCCCCGGTGGTGGTTGGCTTGATGGTTTATGTGGTGTTGTCGCGCTCCGGCCCGTTCGGAGTTCTCAATCTGCTGTTCACCCCCACCGCGATGATAATCGCTCAGGTCATCCTGGTGCTGCCGATCATCGTTTCACTAACCCGTCAGACGCTGCATTCGCTTTGGCTTGAATATCGCGAAACTCTGCAATCCGTCGCCGCTACCCCTGCCCAATGTCTGGCGGCAGTGCTGTGGGATGGCCGGTTCATGTTGATCACCGCAATCCTGGTCGGCCTTGGCCGGGCGATCGCGGAGGTCGGTGCGGTGATGATCGTCGGCGGCAATATCGACAACGTCACCCGGGTCATGACGACGGCGATCGCGCTTGAGGCGAGCAAGGGGGATCTGGCACTGGCCCTCGGCCTGGGGTTTATTCTGCTGATGATCTCGATGGCCTTGAATATCCTCGCCCACGGCCTCACTGCTTTCGGCGAGCCTGAGAGGCGGTCATGAAGACTTTTCCGACAAGCAATCCCCCAGTAGCCTCCTTGGAGCTCGGCATTCTGCCGCTAGAATTGACCGGTGTAGGGCTGGTCAGGGATGGCAAACGGGTCCTCAAGGATCTCAATTGTCGGATCGAGGGTGGAGCGAGCGGCCAGAACGCAGACGAGCCGGCCAAGACCTTCATCATCGGTCCCAACGGCGCTGGCAAGACCTTGTTCCTCAAGCTGTGTCACGGATTGATTCAGCCCGATGAGGGCGAGGTTCGCTGGTACGGTCCGGCGGCCAACGATGGTGCCATGATCAAGAGGCGCCAAGCCATGGTGTTTCAACGCCCGGTGCTACTGCGGCGGACCGCCTGGGAAAATATCGACTTCGTGCTTAAGATCAGAGGTGTGACCCGGGCCGAACGGGCGGATCGTTGCGCCGAACTGTTGCAGCAAACCGGCCTTGGACGCCACGCCTCGACCCAGGCGCAGGCGTTGTCCTTCGGCGAGCAGCAGCGGCTGGCGTTGGCCCGGGCGCTGGCGCCGGACCCCGAGATATTGTTCCTCGACGAACCGACCGCCAGCCTCGACCCGGCATCGGCACATCTGGTGGAGGACCTGATCGATCAGGCCGTCACCAGTGGCAAGAAAATCGTGATGTCGAGCCACGACCTGGGCCAGGCCAAGCGTCTGGCGGACGAGATCATTTTCATCCATCGTGGCCGGATCAAGGAACGCGCCGCCGCGCCGGCCTTCTTCAATGGCCCCAAGAACGATCTGGCCCGAGACTTTCTTGAAGGTAAACTTCTGTGGTGGCGGCGGCGATCCGTTTACGAGGAAGGCGAGGAACAATGTTGTTAGGTCCGATGGTAGACTTGGCACGGGCCGTAGCGGCCAGATTGATCGCAACGGCGTTGATAGTCGTCGCTGCGACGGCCTTTTCGACTCAGTCCTCCGGTGCCGAGCCTTCCTATATAACCGTCGCCTCGACGACCTCGACGCAAAACTCCGGTCTGTTCCGCCATATCCTGCCCAAATTCACCGAGACCAGCGGGATCGAGGTTCGGGTGGTCGCGGTCGGGACCGGGGCGGCTATCCGGTTGGCGCGGAGCGGTGACGCCGATGTGCTGCTGGTCCACCACAAGGCCTCGGAGGAAAAGTTCGTTGCCGAGGGATTCGGTGTCCGGCGCTATCCGGTCATGTTCAACGATTTCGTCATCGTCGGTCCAAGCGCAGACCCGGCCAGGTCGGCGCGCGAGCCCGACGCTGCCAAGGCCCTAGTCATGATCGCGCGGGTCGGGGCGGCCTTTGTATCGCGCGGCGACAATAGCGGCACTCACAAGCGCGAGGTCGAGTTTTGGGCGATGGGCGGCATCGATCCAAGCGCAGCGTCGGGAACCTGGTACCGCCAGACCGGATCAGGGATGGGCGCGACCTTAAATGTCGGCGCGGCGATGGGCGCCTATGCGTTAAGCGATCGCAGCACCTGGCTCAGCTTCGCCAATAAACGTGACCTCAGGGTGCTGGTCGAAGGCGACCCGAGATTGCGCAACGAATACGGCGTCATCCTGATCTCCAAGAAGCGGCATGGCCATGTGAAGTCCCGCGAGGGGCAAGCCTTCATCGACTGGTTACGCTCGGTGGCGGGGCGCTCGGCGATCAACGGTTTCAGGATCGGCGGCAAGCGTCTATTCACCGCGATCGAGTAATTTTACACGATGGAAACGCAGTCCCAATTACCCTTTGGACCGGCTCGGTTTGACGCCCAATCGCGTACCTTGACGGCGATGCAACCGACCGTTACCTCCCGCTCTCTGACCGCGGGGCCCTGGCGAAGACACCGTGCACAGTAAAGGGCTGGGTCGATATCCCGTCGGTGCCTATCAATGTCTTCAAGACCAGTGTGACGACACTTGGCGGCCTGCGGGGCAAAGTCCACACCCGACCCTGACCGTCTACGACGCCTCCATGCACCGCAATTTCGCCGATCGTTTCATGTCGGGACATCAGCGGCTCGACATGGGATTTCTGTTTTCGACGACGCCGATGATGCCGAATTCCTCCTTGGCTCATTATTTGAACCCGGCGGTCCAGTGCCGGAGCCTAGCTTAGTGGTGTTGCCAGCTTCCGCCGCCGCCGCCACATCTTCGATCCGGCCGGTGCCTGTTTTCTTCTTCGCGGGATCCAACCGCCGCGCGGCTTTTGACTGTGCGGGCGATCACCAGCGTAGAGGATCGCCACTGTAGCCGCCAAGCCAGTCCAGAATGCTCGACACAGTGGTGACATCAGTCCTAGGCTCCCCCAGGATCTTCCCGCCGCTGCGGGAAACAGGGGGGCAAGACGATGGCAGTACAAGAAAAACCGGGCACGGCAACGGGCCGAACGACGCATGTCTATCAAATCCTCGCCGAGGATATCAAGGCGATGGGCGTCGACACGGTCTTTGGCTTGATGAGCGACGACACCGCTCATTTCTGCGTGACCCTGGACGCGGTGGGGATCGATTTCATCGGTGCCCGGCATGAGAATATTGCGATAACCATGGCCGATGGCTATGCCGCCGCAACCGGACGGTTGGCGGTGGTTTGCGTTGGGCGCGGGCCGGCGATGACCAATGGCTTGCATGGCGCCACCTTCGCCAACCGAACCGGTAACCCGGTGCTGATCATCCAAGGTGATGTTGCCATCCCGGGCGGGTCAACAAACAGTCAGGGGCCGGATTACAAGGGCGTCGACGCCAGCTCTGTCTTGAAGGCGGTCGGTATCCGCACCTTCATTCCGACCAGTGCCAAGACCGCGCGGCAGACCCTGGCCGATGCCGCCGCCACCGCCCGGCGTGGTACTGCCGTGGTCTTGCTACTGCCGGTGAACGTCCAGGAGGCGGAGATCGAGATCCCGGCTGATGACGAGGGACCGGCACCGGTCGACGCCAAGCCTATACCGCCGCGCCCGGGAAAACCAGCACGCAGCCAGTCGATCACCGCTGCGACAGCGCTGCTTTCGACAGCCAAAAAACCACTGATCCTGGCCGGCCATGGGGCGCATAAGTCGGGAGCTAAGGGCGCCCTGATCGCGCTCGCCGAGAAGACCGGAGCGCTGCTCGCCACCACCGCCAAGGGCAAGGATATGTTCCGGGGACACCGGCTCAACCTCGGGATTATCGGCTCGTTTTCGCATTCCGCCGCCCGGCGCATGGCCAGCGAGGCCGATTGCGTGCTGGTGTTTGGCGCCGGGCTCAACATCCTGACCATGAGCTTCGGCGAGTCGCTGCCCGCCGATGTGCCGTTGATCCAAGTCGACGCGCTGCGCGCCAGCATCGGTCGCTGGACCACCGCCGACGTGGCGGTCGTCGGCGATGCCAAGCTGGTGGCCGAGCAATTGATCAACGCGCTGCCGGATCGAGCCGCCGCCAACAAACCGTTCCATGGCGCCGAGACCCAGGATTTCCTGAAGGCCTTCACCATCACCAAGGATTTCCAACCGGCCAATACCGCCCGGACCGTCGATCCGCGCTCGTTGGCGGTGGCTTTGGACCGGTTGTTGCCGGAAAAAAGAAGCATGGTCTACGATTCTGGTAATTTCCTCGGCGTGCTGCCGTACCTGTCGGTGCCGGGGCCGGAATATTTTAAGATGACCAACGATTTCGCCTCCATCGGTCTTGGGTTCGGCGCTGCGCTCGGCGTCGCCAAGGCGCGGCCGGAAGTGCCGACGGTCCTGGTGGTCGGAGACGGCGCCTTCCTGATGACCATGGGTGAGTTGGAAACCGTGGTGCGCGAGGACCTGCCGTTGGTGGTCGTGCTGATGAATGACTGCGCCTATGGGGCGGAGTTACATTTCCTCAGGATGCGCCAGCTACCAGTGGCCAAGTCGGTGTTCCCGGATGTGGACTTCGCCCCGATCGCTGAGGCTTTCGGCTATGATGCTCACACCGTTCGGACCTTAGATGAGCTGGAGGCGCTGGCGCCGATGCTTGGCAAACCCGAGGGACCGATATTCCTCGACTGCAAGATCAATGCCGACATCGCGGCACCTTTCATGAGCGAGATCGTGGCGGCGGAGACCCGTCAGCATTAAAAGTCGGCGCTAAGAAAAGCAGGAGTGATCGCAACGGACCTTCCCTTTTTCTCGATCTCTGTTCCCGGCCCGATCTCTCGACGGGTCCCTTCGATCAAATAGGCGTTGACTTCATCTTCCGATTACCGCCGGTGCCAATAACCAGGATTGGAGATCGCCTTACCAATCTTGCCGCGAAAAACTTGCCGGCAACGCTGTCTCCTTACGCCGCCGCTTGCGGCAGCGGGGCGCCAATATCCTTCAACGGGCCCAGTTCCTTCTCCAGCATCGGTCGAATGTTACTGGCGAATTTTTCCATTGAGTTCAGGGCTTGGGCTTGGGCCGAGCCGCCGACCTGAACGTGAAACATCACATGGCTCGGCCGGCCAACGCGTATTTCCGCCGCCAGCCGTTCGGCGATAGTCTGGCAATCACCGATGAGCAGATTATCCAGCATCTCCTCCAAGGGCGGTTCATCCGGGAACGGGATTTCGTTCATCATGCCATCATTCATCACCTCAGCGCGGCGGCGCAATGCCGACGCCAGGCGGATCTGATGGCGGCAGTGGTCGGCATATTCCAGCGCCTCAGCCCGGCTCTCGGTCACGCAAAGGAAACGTTGATAGCCCATCGGCAGCACCTTCGGGTCCTTACCCTCGGCGCTCCACGCTTGCTCCAGCCGACCGCGCATCTCGCCGATATAATCCGCCCCCTTCCAACGACCGGTGAACATCGGCACATAGCCGCGCCGTGCCGCCATCCGGTGACCGGCCTCGCCATCCCCGGCGATCCAGATCTCCGGCACCCCATTGACCGTGCG
>Ga0302135_10000243_pt1 | contig 33482 bp, 37 predicted proteins | sample CBN3_surface_MG_FD_203119 | JGI IMG/M metagenome (GOLD analysis project Ga0302135, IMG submission 203119) | Marine microbial communities from Western Arctic Ocean, Canada - CBN3_32.1 | ecosystem: Environmental > Aquatic > Marine > Oceanic | place: Canada: Western Arctic Ocean | collected...
CCGGATCGCGGATCGGGCACGTCCGTAGGAAAGAACAGGGTCAGGACGATCAGCACGATCCAGGCGATCACTATCGAAACGTCGAAGACGATCTGGGCGATGCGCCGGGCCCGGCTTCCGGGGGGGAGGGCGTCGCAGGGTCTTCGTGATGCTCCCTGTGACGGAACGGGGTCAGCACGTCGCGTTCGTGATTCTTTTCGTTCCAGAAGGCGAAACGGCGCGGATCGTTGCCGTCGGGCGGCGCGGTCATTGCGGTCTCCAACCGGAAGCGGCGATTCCAGCCTATGCCTCGCCCGGCCTTCTGCCTATCCGGCTGCGGTTCGGGGGCTTGCCGGTCCCGGCGCCGAAAGCAACGATCTGGCGGGCCGTTCTACTAGATCTCGGAGGAGGGACTGCGATGAAGCCAATCCACGACAAGGTCGCGGTGGCGCTGAACTTTCCGGACAAAGTCTATATGGGTGCCTTCGGCCGCGATTCGAAATTCGAGGCGACGGTCGAGGATGACGGACTGCGCCTCAAACTCGTCCGCCCAGGCGAGGAGAAGCGCGTCTTCGAGCTGCATATTCATCACTATCTGCCGGCCGACATCACCGCCGAATGGGCCAATTCGGTCGCTGCCGCACCGGCCATATCCAAGGAGCACCGTGACGATTTTCTCGAGGCCCTGAAGGCCGCCGAAAAGGCGGTCCACCATCGCTAAATGGTCACCAGACCTGATAGTGGACCGCCTTGGGTACGCCGTCCTCGCCGTTGATCGGCATGCCCAGATCATAGGGACAGGCCGACATGACGACGATGCAGTCCATCTCGGCCCGGAAAACCGCATGGTCGCCGGGCTTGGTGACCGGTGCGATATAGTCGATGCGCCCGTCATCGTGGATCGGGCAGTTCATCCACAGGTTCAGCGGCTGCGGCGTTTCCGGCGGCGGCCCGCGGCCGATCGCGCGCAGGGCCTCTTCCAGATTGTTGCCGCAGGAATCGTGGAAGCCGTCATGCTTGTCCCAGATGTAGCGCCATTTGTCGCAGGCTGGCAGCACCACGTCGTGAACCCCGGGGGAGCGGTCCTCGACCCAGGTCAGGATGGGATGACGTCGGTTGGTGTAGAAGGCCTCGCCCTCGGCCGGGATCATCTTCTTCAGGCAGCTCTTGGTATGGCGCATGGACATGAGCTCGATCATGTCCTCGGCGTTGAAAGCCCACATGTCGATCACCTGACTGCCGTGGGTATTGACCATTTTGATGTGCTGACCCTTGCGCAATTCGGCGGCGCGGCCCTTGCGGGCAGGCACTTCCTGCATAACGGAACCGGTCATGGCTGTCTCCCTCTCAGTGCCCTTTCCAGGCGGGCTTGCGCTTTTCGGCGAAGGCGCGCGGGCCTTCGATCCGGTCCTCCGAAGCCATCATCCTTTCATAGCTTTCCAACCCGCTCTTTCCGCCATGGGCGAGGGCCATGGCGTCCTTCAGCGGCATGCTCTCGATCTTGTTGAGTATGTCCTTCAGGGCCTGCAGGGCGAGCGGCGCACCCTCGGCAATACGTTGGGTCAGGGCGCGGCCTTCGTCCATCAGTTCGCTCGCCGGCACCGCCTTGTGGACGAGGCCCCAGCGCACCGCTTCCTCGGCTTCCATCCGCCGCCCGGTCAGCAGTAGCTCGACGGCGACATTGTAGGGAACGCGCCGGGGCAGGCGCTGGACCGCGCCGGCATCGGCCAGCAACCCGCGCTGCATTTCCGGCAGTTCGAACCAGGCATGATCGGCGGCGACGATGACGTCGCAGGCCAGTGCCAGTTCGAAACCGCCACCCACGGCCGCGCCGTTCACCGCCGCGATCAGTGGTTTGTTGAGGCCCCAGAACTCGGTATTGCCGGCGAAGCCGCCGGGGCCGTGGCTATTTTCGACGGCCTTTCCGTCCGCCTCGGCCTCGGCCGCCTCCTTCAGATCCCAACCGGCGGAAAAGACGCGCTCGCCGGTCCCGGTCAGCAGGCCGACCGAAAGCGCGGGATCGTCCTGCAACTCTCGGAACGCGGCATGGAGGGCCCGACTCGCCGCGCCGTTGATCGCGTTGACGGGCGGCCGGTTGAAGGTGATTTCGAGGACGCGGCCGTCGCGCTTCGTGTGGACGATGTTGCCCATGGGTCGGATCCTTCCGCCAGTTCCGCTCCGGCGCCGGGGAAGTGCTAATTTTGCCCTTCGCCCGGACCGCCGCCATGATAGTGCAACCGGCGAAAGCAAAGCGCCAGACGGGGAACCAAAGGGAGAAGACGCTCGCATGATCACGGTCTACGGCATCAAAAGCTGCGACACCTGTCGCAAGGCGCTCAAATGGCTGGGCGAGGATGGCATCGCCCATCGTTTTCACGATCTGCGGGAAGACGGGCTCGAAGCCTCGGATATCGCCGATTGGATCAACGCACTCGGCTGGCAGGCCCTGCTCAACACCCGCAGCACGACCTGGCGCGGTCTGGAGGAGGCCGAGAAGGCCGATCCGGATGCGGCCAAGGCCGCCGCCCTGATGCTCGCTCATCCGACCCTGGTCAAACGCCCGGTCTTCGATCTGGGCGGCGGGAAATACGCCCTCGGTTTCAAACCCGACGCCCCGGAGGCCCTGCGCAAACTGGCGGGGTGACACGCATGGCTGGGTGTTGATAGGGCCGGGCGGACCCTTCGAGACGGCCCTGCGGGCCTCCTCAGGATGATTGACGCGTCCTTGCTCTGCTCGCGATTCGTTAGATCACGTTGCGCGCGAGAATCTTGGTGCCGTCGCTGAAGCGCGACAGGCGGAAGGCGGAGATATCGAGTGAGGGCTTGCCGTCGGTCGCCAGTTCGGCGGCCAGCCGGCCTGTGATCGGCCCCATGCCGAAGCCGTGGCCGCTCAACCCGGCGGCGATGACCAGGCCGGCGGGACTGTCCAGCCGGTCGATCACCGGGATGAAGTCGGGCGTGAAATCGATATAGCCGGCCCAGGTCTTGGCGATATGGACATCGCCCAGATCGGCGATGCTGTCGCGCAGCTTCTGGAAGGAGCCCGCGACCGATTTCGGATTCGGTTTCGGATCTAGGGCGCGGTGGCGGCGCAGCGCCTTGCCGAGGGCGGCCTGGCTCAGCCGCACGCCGAGGAAATCGAAGAAGGGTGTGCCGAAATGCAGCTTCAGGGCGCGGTTATGCATGCGCAGCAGCGGCAGGAAGCCCAAGCCGTCGAGCAGGGTGTCGGCCATGATGTCGTGATCGGCCTGGGTGCCGCCGGCGATATTGAAGCTGCCGTCGATGCGCTGGCGGAAGGCGACCCCGGCCCAGACCCCGGTCGCCATGCCGTCACGCGAAGAGGGGCTGGTGCGAGCGACGGTGCCGCGCATCCACAATTGCGGCATCCGCGCGCCGACCCCGCGCAGCATATGCTTGGTCCAGGCCCCGGCGCAGAGGATCACGGCGCTCGCCCGGACCGAGCCGCTTTCGGTCAGCAATCCCGTCACTTTGCCGTTGGACACCTCGATCCGGTCGACCGCGCAGCCGGTCTCGATATGGGCGCCCGCGCGCCGGGCCGCCTCGGCGATGGCGGGGGTCGCCTTTTCCGGCTCGGCCTGGCCGTCGGACGGGGTGTGCAGCCCGCCGACCACCGCGCCGGTTTGCAGGCCGGGCACGACCTTGGCCGCCTCGGCCGGCGTGACCATGCAGGAATCGACCTGGAAGGTCTTGGCGATGGCCAGCCAATTCTCGAACTGGGCGAGCCGTTCCTTAGAATTCGCGAGGACCAGATTGCCGCCCTGGCGCCAATCGACCTTCTCGCCGATCTCCGCTTCCAGGCCCCGCCACATCTGCTTGCTCTCGATCATTAGCGGAATCTCCGCCGGATCGCGCCCCTGCATGCGCACAAAGCCCCAGTTGCGGCTGGATTGTTCCCCGGCGATCCGCCCCTTCTCGAACAGGCCGACCTTGTGACCGGCCTTGGCGAGGTGAAGGGCGGCGTAGCAGCCGACGATGCCACCGCCCACGATGGCGACGTCGAAACCCCGTATCATGGTCTGTCCATCCGGTGCTCTTTGCTGCGGGGCGGCGATTGTCACGCCGCGCCTCGGCTTTGCCAAGGCCGCCGGCAAAAAGAGGGAAAGACGGAAAATGGCGACGGTCGAAACCCCGCAAGGGCCGAAGTTGAAGCGGAGTCTGTCGCTGACCATGCTCGTTTTCTAAGGGTTGGGCGTCACGGTCGGCGCCGGGATCTATGTCCTGGTCGGGCGCGTCGCCGGCGTGGCGGGCCTTTATGCCCCGGCGAGCTTTATGGTCGCCGCCGTCCTGGCCGGGCTATCCGCCTTCGCCTTCGCGGAAATGAATTAGCGCTTCCCGCGGAGTGCGGGGGAGGCGGTCTATGTCCACCAGGGTTTCGGTTCGAACATCTTCGCCACGGTGGTCGGCTTGTTCGTCGTCCTCTCCGGCCTGGTCTCCAGCGCCGCGCTGTCGAACGGCTTCGTCGGCTATCTTCAGACCATGGTATCCGTTCCGGATTGGATCGCGTCGCCGATCGTCGTCCTGGCTCTCGGCGCGCTCGCGGCCTGGGGCATCGCCGAATCGGTGATCGTGGCCGCCGTGGTGACGGTGGTCGAGGTGGGCGCCCTCGTCGTCTTGCTCGGTATCGGCTTCGACCATCTCGCCGCCGCGCCCGCGAATATTGCCGATTTCGTGCCGCCGCTCGAGGCGGTTCCTTTGGTCGTCGTCCTCTCGGGTGGGGTCCTGGCGTGCATCACCTCGCTCGTCGTCCTGACCATCTTCGCGGCGATCAATCTGGCGCTGCTGGCGGTCAAGCGCCGCGATCCGCGACCCGAGGGGGTCACAGTTTATCCCGCCATTCTGCCGGTCTGCGGCTTCCTCGCCAGCCTCGGCATCATCCTGTTCGAGGTGTTCCGTATCGCCGGTATCTGATGCTGGGGCCAGTCCGTCCTCGGACTAGAAGGCTTCCTTGAATTCGGCCCGGCCGCGCTTCTGATGCTCCTTCATCGCGTCCCAATCGACCGTGACGCCGATGCCCGGCGCGTCCGGCAGATGGGCTTGGCCGTCCTTGAAGGTGATGCCGCCCGAAAAGATTGGCTCCGGCCCGAAATCGAGGAAGGTGACATGGGATTCGCAATCCACCGGATAGTGGTCGCGAATGACCGAGCCGATATGGCAGACCGCCGTGTCGCCCAGCACCGAATAGGGGCCGGTATCGACGCTCACGCCGATATTCGCGGCGGTGCAGATCTGGATCACCTTGAGGCATTCGAAGAAGCCGCCCAGTCGGTTGAGCTTGAGGACGATGCGGTCGCAGGCCTGCATCCGCGCGATGTTCAGCATCGCCTCGGCGCTCCAGACGCTTTCGTCCAGGATGACCGGGATATTGACCTGCTGGCGGACATGAGCCGCGCCGGCCAGGTCGGCCAGGTTGACCGGCTGCTCGATCGAGAGATTGTCGTATTTCTCGAAGCGGCGCAGGACGCTGATCGTCCAATTGGCGCTCTTCCAGCCCTGGTTGGTATCGGCGTCAATATAGATATTCGAGGGTGTGGCCTCGAGCGCGGCTTCCAGCAGGGCGAGTTCGCTCAGCAGCACGTCCCGGCTGAAACCCTTGGAATGCATATTGTCGCCGATCTTGATCTTGAGGCCCTTGAAGCCCTGCTTCGCGAATTCGCGGCAGGCCTCGGCCATCTCCTCCGGGGTCTTGTGATAGAGGTTGGTCAGCAGGTCCAGGCTGGTGCGATAGGCGCCACCCAGCAGGCCGTGGACCGGTACGCCGCGGGTCTTGCCGGCGAGGTCGTAGAGCGCCATGTCGACGCCCGAACGGGCGATCCGGCCGCCCGGCATGCCGCCGCCGAAGACCGACAGCATACGCTCATGGCACAGCGCGAAATTCTCCGGATCGGCGCCGCGCAGAACCTCGTCATACATGCGGATGCATTCTTCCATCTGGCCCTTGGTCTCGACGTAGTACCAGGGCTGGGTGACCATCTCGCCGACACCCTCGGCGCCGTCCTCGGTCAGCACCCGCACCAGGTATCCGGGCGAGGTGCTGGGCCAGATGGTCTCGTCGTCCCAGGCTTCCTTCTTGGCTGTGGAATAGAGGCGATGCGCTTCGACTTTGGCGATCTTCACGGGCTTGTCCCCCTCGAAAAGGAATTGAACGCGGCCCTCCCGTCAGGCCGGGCCTTGCGGTTATACTGCGTCCAGGCCTCGATTGCGAAACCCGGATTGCAACCCGAAGCGCGGCCAGGGAGGAGATTTTCATGAACCGCAATAGCGTCAATTGGCACGGCTCCTTCGCCGTGATTGTCACCCCGTTCAAGCAGGACGGCTCGATCGACGAGGCCGGCTATCGCCAGATCATCGATTTCATCATTGATTCCGGCTGTCACGGTGTGATCACCGCGGGCAGCACGGGCGAATTCTTTCTGATGAGTTCGGACGAGCGCAAGCGCGTCTTCGAGATCTGCGTTGACCAGACGGCGGGCCGCGTACCGGTCATCGCCTGCCCGGCGGCGATCCGCACCGAGGATGTGGTGGACTATACCAAGGCCGCCAAGAAGGTGGGTTGCGACGGCGTGATGGTGCTGCCGCCGATCTACGTGAAGATCTCGGACAACGAGATCGAGGAATTCTACAAGCGCGTAGCCGGCGAGGGCGGGCTGCCGCTCATGCTCTACAACAGCCCCTTCGCCGTGAACGTCTACCTGACCCCCAAGCTCATCGAGAAGCTGGTCAAGATCGACGAGGTCGTGGCGATCAAGGACAGTTCCTTCGACATGCTGCAGTTCTCGAATCTCGTGCGCTCGGTGAAGGATGAGATTCGCCTGTTCATCGGGTTGGAGCATATGTTCGTGCCGGCCCTCGCCATCGGCGCCGACGGCGCGGTGGCGATGAGTCCGCCGATTGCCGGGCGCATGGCCTCGGAACTCTATGATTCCTATGTCGCGGGCGATCTTGCCAGGGCGCAGGAACTGCATGTCCGCATGGCCCGACTCTACGACATCTTCGAAGTCGGGAGCATGTACAGCTGCATCAAGGAATCCTTGAAGCTCCAGGGCATGCCGGGCGGCTATACGCGCGCGCCGATGCTGCCCTTCGACGAGGAGCAGAAGGCGAAGCTCGCCGCCATCCTCTCCGAACTTGGCCTGTTGGAGGCCCGCAAGGCCGCCGAATAGGCGCGAGGTTCGAAACGCTAAGGGGGCCGGCCACGTGTCGGCCCCTTTTCTCGAGTCCGGCCCACCCGTTTCAGGAGACGTCGTCATGGCTGAGAAAAGCGGCACCAATCTGCGTCACGGTTTCGCCACCCGCGCGATCCATGAGGGCTGGGACCCGGCCGATGGCGAGGGCGCGCTCGTGCCGCCCGTCCATATGACCTCGACCTTCGCCTTCTCCAGCGTCGAGGACGGCATGGCCATCTTCGCGCGCGAGAAGCCAGGCTATCGCTATGCCCGTTCCGGCTCGCCGACCATCTCGCTCCTGGAAGGCCGCATCGCCTCCCTCGAAGGGGCGGAGGCAGCCGTCGCCTTCGCCTCGGGCATGGGGGCGATCACCGCCTTCACCTGGGCCGTCTGCCAGGCCGGAGATCGGGTGCTGATCGACCAGACCCTCTACGGCTCGACCTTCGCCTTCTTCAACGAGGGCCTGGGCAAATTCGGGGTCGAGGTCGTCCATGTCGAGATGAGCGATCCGGCCAATGTCGCGGCCGCGATGACGCCGAACACGAAGCTGGTTTATTTCGAGACTCCGGCCAATCCGAACATGCGTCTGATCGACATCGCCGCCGTGGCGAAGATCGCCCATCAGGCCGCGCCTGATTGCCTGGTCGCGGTCGACAACACGTATTGCACCCCTTATCTTCAGCGCCCGCTGGACCTGGGCGCGGATGCCGCCCTCCATTCGGTGACCAAGTATCTCGGCGGTCATGGCGATCTGATGGCCGGCGCGGTCGCGGGCTCCCAGGCGCTGATGGACAAGGTCCGCTTCAACGGCCTCAGCAAGTTCACCGGCGCCGTGCTCTCCGGCCTCAACGCCCATCTCGTCATGCGCGGTCTCAAGACCCTGGAACTGCGGATGGACCGGCATTGTTCGAGCGCCCTGCATCTCGCGCGGATCATCGCCGAACATCCGGCGGTGGAGCGGATCTATTATCCTGGCCTGGAAAGCTCGCCCTATCACGAATTGGCCAAGCGCCAGATGCGCGCTTTCGGCGGCATGATAGCCTTCGAACTGAAGGGTGGTTTCGATGCCGGGGTGCGCTTCATGGACGCGGTCGAACTGGTGTCGCTGGCCGTGAGTCTGGGCGATGCCGAAACCCTGGTGCAGCACCCGGCCAGCATGACCCATCGGACCTATTCGCCCGAGCAGCGCGCGAAATACGGCATTGCCGAGGGTCTCGTCCGCCTCTCCATCGGCCTGGAAACCCTGGACGACCTGGTGGCCGACGTGACGCAAGCCCTCGACGCGGCCGCTCGGTAGGACGACTGACCGGAAACGCGGGTGACCCTTTGAGACGGCCCTGCGGGCTTCCTCAGGGTGAGGCTGAAATGCGGTATCTCCTCATCCTGAGGAGCTCGCGCCAGCGAGCGTCTCGAAGGATGATTGGCGAGTCGATCGCCTTGACTAGGGCTGAAACAACCGCAAGGCGATGAGGATTGCGCCGAGGACGGCGAGCAGGGCGAGCACGGCCAGGCGGAACTGATCGGGCGACAGACGGCGGCGGGTTTTCGCTCCTAGCCGGACGCCGAAATAGACCGGCACGATGCCGATGGCCGAGATTGCCGCGGCATGCCAGGTCATCAGGCCCAGGCGCGACAGGCCCAGGACCATCACCAGGCTCGACAGGGTGAAGGCGATGTTGATCGCCTGGACGAAGCGTGCCGGATCGAGCCGCAGGGCCATCAGATAGGGTAGTACCGGCATGACCTGGGAACCGGTCATGCCATTCACCAGCCCGGTCAGGATGCCCGTCAGCGGACCGAGCGGGCGTTCCAGCCTCGGCGGCAGGACGACATCGGGCTGGGCCAGGGCGAAGAGGCTGTAGCCGATCAGCACCACGCCCAGGATCGCCGCGCCGGACTGCGGATTGATATGGCCGAGCAGCCAGAGGCCGAGCAGCAGGCCGGGTAGCAGGCTGAGATAGAGAGGCCAGAAGCGGCGCGCGGATTCGCGGAAATGCCCGGCCTCGACCATCACCATCAGGTTGCTGGCGACCGAAGGAATGATCAGCAGCGGCAAGGCCTCGTGCAGGCCGAAGGCCAGGACCAGCCAAGCGATGCAGGAGGTCGAGAAGCCGAGCCCGGTCAGCCCTTTGACGAAGGCCGCGTAGAAATAGGCGGTCAGGGCGATGGCCAGCGCGAGCGGATCCACCGGCGGATGCCGAGCCTAGCGCCGGCCGCGGGCGTAACGCAGCAGGTAGAACACCAGCCAGATGGGCACGACGACGATGGCGCCGATCAGAATATGCGGCACGGCCCAGCGGACGGCGTCCACGACGGTCATGAAGATGCTCTCGACCGTGCCGCCGATATTGTGGAGCAGCGAACCGGGGTCGAGGTCCAGCACGTTGAGGATGAAGCCGACCACAAAACTGAGAATGAGCAGGCGGATGATGACGCCGCCTATACCGTCGCGCATGCCGGCTCAGCCGTCCTTCGAGGCGAAGCGCAACCCGCCGGCGACCTGCAGGGTCGGCACGATGTCGATCAGGTTCACGTTTACATGGGCCGGGGCGTCGAGGACGTAGAGAATGGCATCGGCCACGTCCTTGGCCTGCAGGGGCTCGACCTCAGTATAGAATTTATGGGCCAGTTCGGCATCGCCCGTCGCCTGTTCCAGGAACTCGGTCGCGACGCGGCCGGGCGCGATCTCCGAAACCCGGACATGCTTGCCGTAAAGTTCGTTGCGCAGGACCTGGCCGAGCACGCGCAGCCCGGTCTTGGCCGCGTTGTAGACCGACATATTTGAGAAAATCGCCAGGGCGCCGAGCGAGGTGACATTGACGATATGGCCCCGGTCGCGCGCCGCCATGCTCTTGGCGGCGGTGCGCAGCACATGGGTCGCGGCCCGCAGATTGACGTCGATGACCCGGTCGACCTGTTCGGCCGTCATCTCGTATAGCGGCCCCGGCGGCACGCCGGATCCCGCATTGTTGACGACGATATCGGGCGCCAGTTCGGCCATCGCGGCTTCGACCGCCGGCGTGTCCATCAGGTCGAGGGCCAGCGGCGTGCAGCCGGTCTGCTCGGCCAGGGTTTCGAGCCTGTCGGCCCGGCGGGCCAGGGCGGTGACGGCAATGCCGCGGGCGCGCAGGGCGCGGACGACCTCCGCCCCGATCCCGGCGCTGGCTCCCGTGACGAGGGCGCTTCTGTAATCGGATATGGTCATGGGCGCGGAGTATAGCGGGCGAGGTTGAGGCCAGCCACGCCTGATATCTCCGCGCCGCTGGACCGCGCGCCCAACAGGCGCCACAATCGCGACTTGGAACCAGGGAGAAAGACGACATGAAAGCGGCGCGCTATCATGCCCATGACAGGCCCCTTGAAATCGAGGAGGTGGCGGACCCTGTCCTGCGGCCGGGCGCCGTGACCGTCCGCGTGACGGCCTGTTTCGTTTCGCCGACCATGGCGTCCGTGATGGCTTCGCCCAGCCCGCCGCCCCTGCCGCCTGCGCCCTTCGTGCCCGGGATGAACGTGCTGGGCGAGGTGTTGGAGGTGGCGGCGGATGTGCCCGGCCTGAAACCGGGCATCCCGGTCTTCTGCGATCCCCTGGTGCGCTCGACCAATCCCGGCGCGCCGGACGATTCGGCCTTCGCGGGCTATTTTGGTTTCTCTGCGGCGGCACGAGGCATTCTGGCGCGCTGGCCCGACGGCGGTTTCGCCGAGCAGGCGATCTTTCCGGCCGAGGGAGTCACGGCCCTGGGCGCCGCCGTGACCGCCGGACCCGCTATACTTACCCGTCTCGGCCATCTCGGCACCGCATACGGCGCCTTCGCGCGCGGCAGCTTCGCGCCCGGCCATACCGTCGCCGTCACCGGGGCGACCGGCGTGCTGGGCGTGTCCACGGTCCTGCTCGCCCTCGCGATGGGCGCAGGCCGTGTGATCGCCATCGGCCGTCGGCCCGAGACCCTGGAACGGTTGGTCGCCTTGGATCCGACCCGGGTCGTCGCCGCCGATTACGATTCGATTCCCGCCGGGGTGGACCTGGTGGTCGATGCCTTGGGCCATGTTCCGACACCGGCGCCGACCCTGGCTGCCATCGCCGCCCTGCGCCAGGGCGGCAATGCCGTCCTGGTCGGCGGGGTGGCGGGCGATCTGCCTCTGCCTTACGGCTCGATGATCGGGCGCGAGATCGGCGTGATCGGCTCGCTCTGGTTTGAGCGGGCGGCGATGGCGAAGGTCCTGGGCATGATCGGCAGCGGACAGTTGGATCTGTCCGCCTTGCAGTTCGACAGTTATCCCATCGAGCGGGCGAACGAGGCGATGGCCGCCGCCGCCGCGCCCGGCCGGCCCGACGGCTTCACCCATGTCGCGTTGGTCCCGGCCTAACTGAAGGCGATCATCCGGCCGCAGACGATTACGCTGAGCCAGAGCGATATCGACAGCAGGGCGGCGGCACGGACCGGCGCCGGAGGCCGGCCCGCCAAGCCTTCGATGCGGGGAAATGTCCGCAGATGGAAATAGGCCGCGTTGAGCCCCGCCAGGGCGATGAAGCCCAGTTTCCAGGGAAAGAAGGGGTTGCCCCAGACGTCGCGCGGGTTGACCGCGAACATCAGGAAGCCGGTCGTGGCGGCAAGGCAGAAGGCACTGACCGCCAGCGGCAGGAGATGGCGCGCCAAGGGGCGCAGCGGCAGGGCGCGCGAGCGACCGAGCAGGCGCAGATCGAAGGCCAGGATCGTGCCGAACAGCACGGCGATCGACAGCACATGGCTGAGATTGATGAGCGGATAGGCCCAGCGTGTGCTGCGCAGATAATAGGCGATCTGCAGATTCTGGATGGTGTCCAGGATATCCATGACTAAAATTTCCGTGCGCTATTCGCAGCTAACGGGGAGCGTGGTCTCCGTCACCCAATACCGCTTGCCGCCGGTGACTTCGACGAAGGCCACATAGGCATCCGATTCCTCGTCGCAGGACGGATAGGCGATAGCCCGGAAGGTATCGTTCTCCTTGAGATCTGCGCCCATGATCCCCGCCTTCTCGAGCTGCCAGAAGGCCGAGATGACGAGAGTCCAGAGGCCTTCCTGGGCGGCGCGGATGCTCTGGGGGACGGCGCGGCCTTCGATCTCCGCGCCCGGCGTGTAGTCGGGCGGCAGGACGACTCCCGATTCGACCTCGACCCGCACATAGGAATGGGGATATTGCCAATAGACCTCGCGAATACGGCCCTCGAAATAGAGCGGCTTGGTCGATTCGAAACGGACGAAACCGTGATGCGCCTCGACCGTCGCGAAGACGCTGGAGATCGAGAGCGCGGCTGCGACCAGGATGCCCAGCGTTCGCAATTTTCCCCGACCGATGCGTTGGGTGTCAGACTTGGCCATACAGGCTCGCTTTCATGATGTAAGCCGAGGTTATCAGAATGTCCGCAACCGGTTGTCAATCCGTCGAACAAGGCGCGTTGCGGGCCGATGTTGCCGTCATCGGCGGTGGCGTTTCGGGCCTGTGCGCGGCGTTGTATCTGGCGCGCGGTGGTGCCGAGGTCGTGCTGCTGGAGGCCGGCATGATCGCCGGCCAGGGGTCGAGCGCCAATGCCGGGACCTTGGCTTTGCAGAACAAACGACCGCCGATGCTCCCCTTTTTCATCGAAGGGGTCGAGGAGTGGCGACGCCTGGCCGAGAGCCTTGAATTGGATATTGGCTACGGGCGGCCCGGCGGGCTGCAGGTGGCCGAAACCGGCGCGGACTTGGTCGTTCTCGAAGAGCAGGCCGGTCGCCTGCGGGACCATGGCATCGCGGTCGATTGGATGGAGGGTTCGGCCCTGACGGCGCGGGCACCTTGGCTCGCGCCCAGCGTGCGCGCCGCGACCGCGAGCGATACTGATGGCTATGCCGATCCTCTGCGGGCGGGGCAGGCCCTGGCCCGCGCGGTGTGTGCAGCGGGCGGGCGGATTCGAACCCATGCACCGGTGGTCGAGGCGTTGCGTCATGGGACCGGCTACGCGCTGACCGGACCGAGCGGTACCGTAACTTGCGATTCCGTCGTCATTGCCGCGGGACCTTGGTCGGCGGCCCTGGCCCGCCGCTTCGGCGCGGCGCTCGATGTCGAGCCCAACACCATCATACTGACCGTAACCGAATCCGCGCCTGCCGCCCTGGACCGGGTCGTCACCCATATTCGCGGGCGGCTGACGATCAAACAGACGGCGGCGGGCGGCTGCCTGATCGGCGGGGGGTGGTATGGGCGCGGCGATTTCGCCGGGGGTCGGTGCGATATCGCCTATAACTCTCTGATCCATAATCTGCGCCTGGCTTGTGCCGTCGTGCCTTTTCTTGCGGGCCTGCGCACGCTCCGCCATTGGGCCGGCTATGAGGCGCGGACCCGGCACGGCCGACCGCTTCTGGGCGCCGTCCCTGGCCGGGCAGGGCTCTATGCCCTCGTGCCCTCTGCAGGGGGATGGACGGCGGCGGCTCTGGGCGGGCGGCTGATTGCCGAATGCGTGCTGACCGGACGAACGCCGCCTCTCGCCGAGGGCCTCGCGCCGGAAGCAGGTTGACCTAGGCCACACTCTCCGCCGCCAGGCGGCGCAACTTGAGGACCGCACTGTCGACCGCGACGATCTCGACCCGCGCGCCGGCATCGATAGCCTTGCCGGTCTCGTTTTCAGCCAGCCACCAGGTGTCGTCGAGCTGAATCCGCCCGCGGCCTTCGGGTAGACCTTCGCCCAGGGTCAGGCGGCGGCCGATATAGCTCTCGCCGCGCAGATTGAGAGTGGGGCTGTCGGTCTCAGCTGGGCGGCGCTGCCGCCATCGCTGCCAGAAGAATGTCGAGATCACGGCGAGAACGGCGAAGACCAGCACCTGGATGCGCCAGTCGAGACCCGGCGCGACCGCGATCACGAGGCCGATGGCGAAGGCAGAAGCGGCAGGCCAAATCAGGAGGGTCGAGGGCGCCAGGATCTCGACGGCGATCAGCAGGACCGCGAAGGCCCACCAATGCCAATAGCTGATCTCCCAGAGCCAGGCGATATAGGCGTCCATCGTCTTCTCTAGACTTTGCGGTCGGCGAAGGCGGCCTTCGCGATCTCGGCCACCCCGGCGATGCTGCCCAGCACGCTGGCGGCTTCGAGCGGCAGCATGATGACCTTCTGATTGGGCGCCGAGGCGATCTGGCCGAGCGCATCGACATAGCGCTGCGCGACGAAATAGTTAATCGCCTCGGGCCGCCCGGCGGCGATGGCCTCGGAGACGTCATGGGTCGCCTTGGCCTCGGCTTGGGCCTCGCGCTCGCGCGCCTCGGCGTCGCGATAAGCCGCCTCGCGCCGGCCCTCGGCTTCCAGGATCGCGGCCTGCTTCATGCCCTCGGCGCGCAGAATCGCGGCTTGCTTGGCGCCCTCGGCAGTGAGTATTTCGGCGCGCTTCTCGCGCTCCGCCTTCATCTGCCCGGCCATGGAATTGACCAAGTCGGTGGGCGGCGAGAGGTCCTTGATCTCGATGCGCGTGACCTTGATGCCCCAGGGATTGGTCGCCGCATCGATTACCCGCAGCAGCCGGTCGTTGATGTCGTCGCGTTTGGATAGCACGTCGTCCAGGCTCATCGAGCCGATGACCGAACGGATATTGGTCATGCAGAGATTAGTGATCGCGCGCTCCAGATCGTCGACTTCATAGGCCGCCTTGGGTGCGTTGACCACTTGGAAGAAGGTCACGCCGTCGGCCGTGACCGTGGCGTTGTCGAAGGTGATGACATCCTGGGCCGGGATGTCGAGTACGGTCTCGCGCATTGAGACCTTCACGCCGATGCGGTCGACCACGGGAATGATCATGTTGAGGCCTGGGGACAGACTGCGGGTGTAGCGGCCGAATCGCTCGATCGTCCACTGGGTCGCCTGGGGCACGGTCTTCACCCCGGCCAGAATCAGGAAGACGGCCAGGACGACGACGGCGATAACGAAAACCAGGAAGGGACTCGGCGTGAATTCGCCCATGATTGCTTCTCCCTCGATGGGGCCGGGTCGCGGCGAACCGCTGCGCGACCGGACAGAGTCGCAATTCTATCAGAGAGTGCGGCGGATCGACACGGATGCGATGGCGAGAAGGACGGTGCCCAGCGCGACATAGACCAGCGCCATCCAGGCCATGTCTTCCATTGTCACGCCGGCATCGATCATCCAGCCCATGATCCCCGGCGACAGGGCGCTGGCCAGGACCATGAGGGCGGAGGAGAGGGCGCGAATCGAGCCGATCGTCTGCACGCCGTAGATCTCGGCCCAGAGCGCGCCGATGATCGTCATGCTGAATCCCGTGGTCACACCCGTCGCGCCCAGGAACACGAAGATGGCGGAGGGTTCGTCGGACAGGGCGAGGGCGAAGAGGCCGACCGCCAGCATGGGCAGATAGAAGGGCAGCAGGGCGGTGGCGCTGAAGCGGTCGATCAGCGGGCCGACGATCAGGGTCGCGAGCAAGGAGGCGGCGGCATAGGCGGCGAACCCGGAGGCCCAGAGTTCGAGGGGCCAGCCCTTGGTTTCGACCAGATGGACCTGGTGGAACAGGAAGCCGGTCACGATAAAGGCGGGGGCCAGGGCGGCCGGCATGACCAGATAGAAGCGCGGATCGCGCAGCACATCGCGCTGGCCCCAGCGCCGGGGCGCGGCGGTCCCTGCCGGCAGAAGGGCGGGAACATCCTCCGCGGGCGGCCCCGCGCGCAACAGCCAGAGGGTCAGCGGCAGCATGATACCGAGCAGCAGAAGCCCGCCGCTGACATAGGTGGCGCGCCAGCCGATCGTCGCGATTCCGGCCACGACGAGAAGCGGCAGGAAGGCCTGATAGGCTGGCATCCCCAGGGTCGCCATGGCCAGCGCCTTGCCCCGGTCGCGCGTGAAATAGCGCGCCATGCTGGTCACCGCGACATGGGTCATCATCCCCTGCCCGGCGAGGCGCAGCGCGAAGAAGGCGAGAAGGAGGAAGGCCGCGATCGGGGTCGCCGCGGTCAGGGCGCAGGCCCCGGCCAGGCCAAACAGCACGTAGATGGTGAAGCGCTTCAGCGGGATATGGTCGATCTTGGGGCCCAGCCAGACCACGGTGAAGCCGCTGGCCAGGGTGGCGATCGAGTAGTAGAGGCCGAAATCGCCGTGGCTGAGATCGAACTCGGCCCTGATCTCGCCGCTGAACAGGGCGATGAAATAGGTCTGCCCGAAGCTCGAAAACCCTTCGAGCGAGAAGCCGAAGAGAAGAAAGCGCCAATGGGCACGAATGAAAGGCAGGTAGATCACGGCAGGCGTCTTCGGTCCGGTGCGGTGGAGGGCGGAACTGAGGCCGGTTCAGCCGGCGCAGGCAATGCAGGTCGGGGCGGCCGGGTTCAGCTCCAGGCGCTTGCGGGGAATGGGCGCTTCGCAGCGCATGCAATAGCCATAATCCCCGGCCGTGATCCGTGCTAGGGCGGTCTCGATACGCTTCGCTTCGGCCTCGCGTCGCCGTTGCGTTTCTGCCGCCATGGCCTGGACCTGCATGGCGTCCATGCGCGATAGCCGGCCGACCTTCGATTGGTCGAGCTGGACCGGCGCCCGGTCCGCACGCGTCCGGTCGCCCAGTTCCACCAATTCGGCCAGTCGGGCTTCCAAGACTGTCCCCACCGCGGCCAAGTCGCTCTCCGTCCATTCGGCCATGGCCCGGGACGCCTCGCGGTTTTCAGTTTGCATGCTCTCGGACCGTAGCGCGGTACCTCGCCCATCGCAATGTCACGGCAAGGGCGCCGCGAAGGTGCGGCCCTGCTTGAGGTTGCCGATAGCGTTCTGGCCCGGATCGCGAAACGTCTGGGCACGATGCGCGTGATGGCCAAGCAAGCGGCGGCGCCGAGCTGGTCGGCGGTCGAGCGCCGGGCGCTGCAGGGCTTTTTCGCCGCCGGCCGGCGCGAAATCGACGATCTCGCGGAGGAGGCCAGTTTCAACGGTGTCGCCTTGCTGCGCGACGGCAAGCGAGAACTTTGCAAGGTGCGGCGTGTTCTCCAGCGGCACTAGCTCGCGACATCGCCCGGCTACCGCCTTCACGCTCATACGGGGTTCGAGAATTTCGTCTTCCGGCCCGACGCGCGGAGCCTCCTGGCGGGCGACGTGATTAGGGTCGAATACGAGGCCGAGGCCGGGCGGATCGCGGTGACCAATATGACGACAGGACGCCGGGCGCTGGCGACCGCGCCGAACCGGGCCCTGGCAATCGGCGGCATCGCGGCGGTGGAGGTGCCGGCCTTCGGTCTGCGCATCGTCATCAATGAGGATTTTGTCGTCGGTCGCGACAACCGTGCGCCGTTCGACAATCCGGGCCTCAACGAGCTCGTACTGAGTGCGGACCACGATTGGACCTCCGGGACCGCGATGCTCGACCGGGCACATTCCCGGTTCGGCGCGACCGGGGCGGATGTGACCGTCGTTCTCGAATCGGCTCGCTTGGAGGCGATCGACGAAGCGCTGGTCGAGGCATCGATTGCCAGTACCGCCGCCGCCGCCGCGGCCTTGCCGCGGGTCGAGATGGCCTGCTAAAGACTCGTCGAGATGCGGGCGGCCTATGCCGGGGCCCGGTCGGCGCTCTGCGGCGAGCCCGCAACCGCTGGGCACCAGTCCGACGGCGGGCGAGAGGCCGGTCAACAGGGGCACCAGGACGGTGGCGCCGAACATGGCGAAGAGGTGCTGGGTCGAGAGCAGCGCCCAGAGGCCCGGTCTCGGCCGGTCGGCAATATCCAGGATCGGCCTTTGGCTCGCTTCCATCGCTTGTCCCCCTGATCGCATCGGTGCCGCGCGAAGTGGTCTGGAGCTACTCCACCATGCCTTGGACCGGCCGCCAATCGCGGATTATCGTCTCGGCCCGGTCGAGTTCCGCTGCCGAGAGGGTCGCGGCCAGGGCGCGGCCCCGATCGGCCGCCTGGGCCATGCCCGCCGTGGCGGCCAGGCCGAACCACATCAGGGCCTGAACCTTGTCGGGCGCGATGCCGTCGCCGGATTCCAAGGTCCAGCCATAGTTGAACTGGGCGACGGAATCGCCGCGCGCGGCGGCATGGCCCAACCATTCGGCGGCGCGGGCCGGGTCGCGGTCGACGCCGATGCCCTCGGCATAGAGATAGGCCAGATTGTTCATGGCGGGGGCGAAGCCCTGCTGTGCCGCGCTGCGGAACCAGCGCGCGGCTTCGATTCCGTCCCGGGTCACGCCATGGCCTTTTTCGTAGAGCACGCCGAGCATGGTCTGGGCTCTGAAATAGCCCCGGTCGGCCGCCTTGCGCAGCCATGCGACCGCGCCCTCCGGATCTTCGGCGGTGCCCCGGCCGGCCAGCATCAGATTGGCCAGATTGTATTGGGCCGTCAGATCGCCCTGTTCGGCCGCCAGGCCATAGAGCCGTGCCGCTTCCGCTTCGTCCTTGGCGACCCCGTCGCCCGCTTCGTAGAGGCGGCCCAGATTGGCCTGGGCGCGGGCAAGCCCGGCCTCCGCCGCCCGGCGGTACCAGACCGCTGCTTCTGTCCGGTTCTGGGGAATGCCCGATCCCTCGTCGAGCATGGTGGCCAGATTGAATTGGGCCAGGGGGAAGCCGCTCTCGGTCGCCGCGCGGTACCAGCGGACGGCCTGGACCGGGTCGCGCGCCACCCCCTCGCCCTTCTCGTAGAGCCGGCCGAGTTCGACCTGGGCCGGCGGGTATCCCGTCTCGGCGGCGCGCCGGCACCACTCCCGCGCCGCCGCGGCATCCTTCTCGACCCCCCAACCGCGCCGATGGAAGATCGCCAGAGCGGTCATCGATTCGGCATGGCCCGCTTGGGCCGCCTGACGCAGAAGATCGGCCGCCTGGCGATAATCCTGGCGCACGCCCGTCCCGTCCCGATACATGCCGGCGAGATGAAACAGACCGTAGGGTCTGCCCGCCGCGGCGGCCTGGGAGAAGAGGGCGATGGCACGCTGCTCGTCGCGCGCCACCCCCTCGCCATGCAGATGCATCAGGCCGAGATTGGTCATCGCATCGGCATTGCCCGCGTCGGCCAGACTCTCGAAGCCCTGCGCGGCGGTGGTGAAATCGCCTCGATCATAGGCGGCGAGGGCTTCGTCGAAGGCTCCTCCGGCGGCCACGGGCGCCGCCGCCACGAGAGAAATCAGGGCGAGGGCAAAGACCCGCCGCAGCCGGACGCGTGCCACCGCTGTGCCGGAACTAGAGCGAAATGCCATGGGCATCGAAGGCGCGCCGCCATTTGCTCGCATAGTCGCGGTCGAACAGGATCGCTTCCTCCGCGCTGGAGGTCACCCAATCCTCGGCCGCCATTTCGCTTTCGAGTTGGCCGGGCGCCCAGCCCGCATAGCCGAAGGCGATCAGATAGCGGCGCGGGCCGCGCCCTTCGGCGATGGCGCGCAGGATCGCCCGGCCGGGTGCCATTGCGTAGCGGCCATCGACCGGAATCGTCGCGGCATCGGCATAGTCGGCCGTGTGCAGGACGAAGCCGGATCGGGGATCGCCCGGGCCGCCGTAATGCAGCAGGGCATGGCCTTCCGGCGCATCGTCGGTTTCGACCCCGACCTCGGCCAAAAAGGCGTCGAAATCCTGGGCCATGGCGAGGCGGTTGACGATCAGGCCGAAACTCCCTTCGCGGTTATGCTCGACCATATAGATCACGGTTTCGGCGAAGCGCGGGTCGGCCATGCGGGGCGCAGCCAACAGAAACAGGCCCGCGACACTTGCGCTGGTGCCCGCGCTATCTTTGTCGGGTCCGGGCACCGGGCTGGCCCCGACCGCACCGACCAATACCGAACCCGTGAGGACTGTAAGGGCGAAGCCCAGGGCCGCCGCCAGCCGGCGGCCCTGGTTCGCTATCCTGTCGCGCGGTCCGCTAGCCACGGTCTCCGTCAGCTTGTCGGTGGAGCCGCCGTCTTGGCGGGATATTTGGCGTAGAACAGCTGGGCCTCGCTGTCCGTTTCCATGGTGAAGGTCGTGTTGGCGGGTATCCAGATGGTATCGCCGGGTCCGCACTCGTAAGTGTCATCGCCCGAGCGGGTGCGGTAATGGCCGGACAGCACGACGATAATCTCATCGAAATCGATGGTCGACTGGACCTTGGTCTCGGTCATCTTGAGATAGCCGCAGCCCATGGTCTCGCTGACCGTTTCGTCTACCGTGCGGGTGATCATCGTGGTTGGGTCGTCACGCCAGGCGAACGCCTTGCCCTCGCCCTGTCGGTACCGCAGAACCCTGCCCATGGGCCGTCTCTCCCTCTATCTGATTTTGCTTCGAGGCCCCGGCCTATCGCCGCGTTCCTCTCCCTCACCGCAGCATATCCGCCGGCCGTTCGGGCGACAATCGGGCCTTCCGTGCCGGGTGTCTTAGGGCAGGGCGCTGACCCCGCCATCCACGATCAGCTCGGTGCCGGTGATGAAGGAGGCCGAATCGGACAGCAGAAAAAGGCAGGCTGCCGACTGATCTTCGGGCCGCCCGATACGGCCCAGCGGCACGCTCGCCGCGACCTGTGCCTGGGTCGCCTCCTCGCCCTCCCAGCGCGCCTGCATGGGGGTCATGGTCGGCCCCGGATAGATGACGTTCGAGCGAATCCCGTCGCCCGCGAACTGGATGGCGATGGATTTCGACAGGGCGACGAGGGCGGCCTTGGAGGCCTGATAGGCGTCCTGCGGCCTGGTATCGCCGCGCAGGCATTGGATGGTCGAGACATGCACCATTGAGCCGCCGCCCGTCGCCTTCATGGCGGGCACGGCGGCGCGCACCGTATGGACGGCGGATTTGAGATTGATCGCCATGACCTCGTCCCAGACATCGAGATCGATCTCGACGGCCGAGCGGTCGCGGTCGAACCACAACACGCCGGCGGCGTTGACCAGATGATCCAGCCGGCCCCAGCTTTCGTGGAAGCCGCCGATCGCCGCCGCGACCGCCTGGGCATCGGTTAGGTCGATGCGGGCGTATTCCGCGTGTCCGGGGCCCATCGGCAGGGGGTCGGGCCGTTCCTTGATGTCGACCATCAGGACATTGGCGCCCTGGGCGCAGAGTTCCGCGGCGATGGTCCAGCCCATGCCGCCGCCCGCCCCGGTGACGACCGCGGCCCTCGCTTCGAAACTCATTCTTCGCTCTCCGCGATCCGTTCCGTCGATCAGATGCCGACGATGGCCTCGCCGCCGTTCGGACTCAAGACCTGGCCGGTGATGAAAGCCGATTCGTCCGAGGCCAGGAAGACGGCGGCCTCGGCGATTTCCTCGGGCTCGGCATAGCGACCGAAGGGGATGCGGGTTTCGGAGACCATGCGCATCCGTTCGGACCCTCGGAGCGTCGTGGCCGGGGTCCGGACATGGCCGGGAGCAAGACAGTTGACCCGGATGTTCCAGGGCGCCAGTTCCTTCGCCCAGGCCTTGGTCAGGCCGATGATTCCGGCCTTGGCCGCGTTGTAATGGGGGTCGGTGTCGTCGGCGATCATGCCGTTGATCGACGAGATATTGACGATCGCCCCGCCGCCCAGGGCTTTCATGCCGGGAATCACGGCCTTGCCGCAGAGAAAACAGCCGAGCAGATGGATATCGAACATGCGGTCGAAACTCGCCTCGTCGATCTCTTCCGTTTTCTTGCCCTCGTCTATGCCGGCATTGTTGATCAGGATCGCGATCGGCCCGGCCGCTGCGACGGCCGCCTCGATCGCCGCGCCGTCGCGCACGTCGAAAACGGCGGCGCTGGCCAGTCCGCCGATGCTCTCGATAAGCTGCACGGTCTCGGCCGCGCCCGTCTCGCTGATATCGTTGACCAGGATCGCCGCACCGCACCGCGCCAGCGCCAGGGCATAGGCCCGGCCCAGCCCGGCCCCGGCCCCTGTCACCAAGGCCGTCCGACCCGCGAGGGAGCGCGGCGAGGTGCGCTCCCTCTCATGCGGTTCCTTCGTCATGCCGCCACTCCTTCCCAGGCGCTGCGGGATCGCGGGCCCTGCGCCAACGAAAATGGGGCGGCGTTGCCGCCGCCTAAGGGGCTTTCTCAGCGCTAGGCATGGGCCGCGCGGGGTGTCACTGTCAATTCCTTCGACACCGCCGCCACCCCGTTCGGCCAATTCTTCGTGAGCCAGCTTCCGTCATCCGCCGTTTCGTCCGAGGCCCGCCACGAGCCGTTGCGGGCGATTGTCTTGATTCTGATCACCTTGAGCCTGTTTCCGATCATGGATTCGGGCGCCAAGTACCTGGTCCAGAACGGCTACGATTTCGTCCAGGTGGTCTGGGCGCGCTATGTCTTCCATGTCGCGGCCACGCTGGTCTTTCTGGTTTCGTCGCGGCGCCGGCTCTGGCTGCGCCTGCCCCGGGGGCCGGGCCTGCAACTCATCCGCGCCGTTCTGCTCATGGGTGCGACGGCGCTGTTCTTCGCCGCCTTGCGGGTGATAGATCTTGCCGAGGCGGTCGCGGTGAATTTCGTCGCGCCCTTGATGGTCGTGGTTTTTTCAGTGGTCCTGCTGGGCGAGAAGGTGGGGCCTCGGCGCTGGGCCGCAGTCGGGGTCGGCTTCCTCGCTATCCTGATCATCCTGCGGCCGGGGACGGGGGTCTTCCAATGGGCCTCGCTGCTGGTGGTCGGGGCGGCGGCCTGCAACGCCCTGCACCAACTCGTCACCCGCAAGCTCAGCGTGATCGACCATCCGATGACGACTCTGTTCATCTCCGGTCTGGTCGGCGCGGTCTGCCTCAGTGCGATCGTGCCGTTCCATTGGCACGATCCCGATCTTCTGGGCTGGGGCTTGATGGCGGGAATCGGCATCCTCGGCGCCATGTCCCACTACACGCTGATCCGCGCTTTCCAGTACGCGCCGGCCTCCATGCTCGCCCCCTTCGGCTATACCCAGATCGTGGTCGCGACGGCGATCGGCTATGTCGTTTTCGATAATTTTCCGGATCTCTGGACGATCCTGGGGGCGCTTCTCATCATCGCCTCGGGTCTCTATGTCGCCTATCGCGAGGCGATCACGCGGCGGCTGACCCGGTCCCGGGCCGAGGTCGGATCGTGACCGGCTCCACGGCACGGCCCACGGCGGCTCCAGCACGTGCGGCGTTGTTCATGCTGGGCGCGGTCGCGCTGTTCACCCTGATGGACGTCTTCGCCAAGGCGATGGCCGATCATTTCCACACCGTTCAGATCGTCTGGGCGCGTTACGCTTTCCATATCGCCATCCTCTTCGTCCTCATGCCCCGCCGCCTGATCCGAGTCTATGGGCGGACCGGCAACGCCCGGCTCCAAGTGCTGCGTGGCGCGCTGATCCTGGGCGCGACCAGCATCTTCTTCACGGCGCTGGGCTATGTGCCGCTGGCGGATGCGGTCGCCGTCGACATGCTGGCGCCGCTTTTCGTCGTCGCCCTGTCGATTCCGATCCTAGGCGAAAAGGTTGGGCCGCGGCGCTGGGTCGCGGTCGTTGTGGGGTTCCTGGGCGCGATGGTCGTGATCCGGCCGGGCCTGGGCGCGGTGCATCCGGCCGCCATGCTGATCGTGGTCTCGACCGCGCTGTTCGCGCTTTATCAAGTCGTCACCCGCTTGCTCTCCACGGCCGACCACCCCCTCACCACCCTGCTCTATACCGGTGGCACCGGCGTGGCGGTGCTGAGCTTCGTGGTGCCCTTCGTCTGGCGCGACGCCGGCCTCGAGGGCTGGCTTCTGATGATCGGCATCGGCGCGGTCGGCTGCGCCTCCAATTTCCTGATCATCAAGGCCTTCGAACTGGCCCAGGCGTCCTTCCTGGCGCCGTTTGTCTACAGCCAGATCGTCACGGGCACGCTCTTCGGTCTCTTCTTCTTCGGCGATTTTCCCGATGCCTATACCCTGTGCGGCGCGGGCCTCATCGTGGCCAGCGGTCTCTACATCATTTGGCGTGAAAGCCGTGCCGATGCATGACGCGCCCGCGCCCCTGGTCTAGGCTTCGTCCGCAACTGGTGATGAGGGAGAATCCATGAGCAAGCCGTTGAACAAATCGGAGATCGAGTCGCTTCGGGCGATCGACACGCCGACGATCTGCAATCTACTTGAGATGGTGGCGCCGGAACGCCGGGGTGTCGGCTATACGACGCGCCAGCTCAACTGCGTCTTTCCGGAATTGAAGCCGATGTGCGGCTATGCGCGCACGGCGCTGGTGCGGGCGAAGGAGCCTGGTCCGCTGGCGGCCGACGACTACATGAAGATGCGCTTTAAATATGTCGAATATGTCGGCTCCGGACCGTCGCCGAAGATCAGCCTTGTGCAGGATCTGGACGACCTGCCGGGCTACGGCTCGTTCTGGGGCGAGGTGAACTCGAACGTGCACAAGGCGCTGGGATGCCAGGGCGTGGTGACGAACGGCAGCGTGCGCGATCTGGACATGATCGCGGAGGATTTCCAGCTTCTCTCCGGCGTGATCGCGCCGAGCCATGCCTTCATCCATCTGGTCGATTTCGATTGCCCGGTGAACATCCACGGGATGCTGGTGCATTCCGGGGACCTGGTGCATGCCGACCGCCATGGTGCGGTGGTGATCCCGCACGAGGTCGCGCGCGAGGTGCCCGAGGCATTGGACCTGATGCAGCGCCGCGAGGCGGTCGTGATCAACGCGTCGCGGGACCCGAAGTTCACGGTCGAAAAGCTGAAGAAGGCCTATGCTGCGGGCGCCAAAATAAAGAAATAGCCCCGCCTTGGAATATGAGGCGACGATGGGCGGAATGTGATGGTCGGCTGGGCTAGCCGATTAGTTAGAGTCCGGGCGGGTCCATTGGGTTCCATAAAACCCCCGCGTTCCGCCCGGATTTCCGCGATAAATAGTCTAGCATCGTCCGCTTGAGCCCAGTATTATCCGGAAATTAAGTGTAGGATAGGGCAGAGCCTGATGGTCCGTCAGACAAACAGCCTATCCGCGATTGCTGTTTGGAACGCCAAGCGGCCGGGCCTCTACGGCGACGGTGCGTGTCAATGTCGGCAGCAAAACCAGCCACGATTTGGAGGGTGATCCGAGCGAAGGTGGGTCCCAATGCCAATCGGTGCTTGATCGTTGGAAACATCTTTTAACCCGGGGAAACTGGCGCTAGCGTAGCGGCCTCGTTCCGGCCCTCGGGAATTGGCGATTCATGCCTCTCGGCCTGCTGAAATACGGTTTCTCCAAGCGCCATCCGGCGCCGCGCGCCCTGCCGCCGCGGCCGGAGCTGAAGGACTCCTACGACGTGGTGATCGTCGGTGGGGGCGGGCATGGCCTGGCCGCCGCCTATTACCTGTCGAAATATCACGGCATCACGAATATCGCGGTGATCGACAAGGGCTATCTCGCCGGCGGCAACACGGCGCGCAACACGGCGATCATCCGCTCTAACTACCTGACGCCGGAGGGGGTGCGCTTCTACGACGAGAGCGTGCGGCTGTACCAGGGCCTGTCGAACGAGTTCGACTTCAACATCCTCTATTCCGAGCGCGGCCATCTGACCCTGGCCCATACCGACGCCTCCTTGCGGACGATGCGCTGGCGGGCCGAGGTCAACCAGCATTGCGGCGTCGATTCGGAGCTGATCTTCCCGGACGAGATCGCGCGGCTCGCGCCGTCGCTCAACCTGTCGCGCGATGTGCGCCACCCGATCCTGGGCGCGCTTCATCACAAGCCGGGCGCCATCGCGCGCCATGACGCGGTCGCCTGGGGCTATGCCATCGGGGCGGCCTCGCGCGGGGTCGAGTTGCACACGCGCACCGAGGTCACGGGTTTCGGCATCGAGGGCGGCGCGGTGACGAGTGTCGTGACCGACCGGGGCACCGTGCGCTGCGGCGCGGTGCTGCAGGCGGTCGCGGGATCGAGCTCGCGGGTCGCGGCCCTGGCCGGCTTCAAGCTGCCGATCCGCACGGTGCCGCTCCAGGCCTGCGTGTCCCAGCCGCTCAAGCCTTTCCTCGATCCGATCGTCGTGTCCGGTAGCCTGCATTGCTATATCTCGCAAAGCAGTCGGGGCGAGCTGGTGATGGGCGGCTCGGTCGATCCCTATTCGCTCTACCAGCAGCGCTCGACCCTCGATTTCAAGGAGGGGCTGATGGCCAATATGCTGGAGCTCTTCCCCTTCCTCTCCGGGGTCAAGCTGCTGCGCCAATGGGCTGGCATCGCCGATATGACGCCCGATTTCAGCCCGGTCATGGGCGAGACGCCGATCCGCAACTACTGGCTCGATTCGGGCTGGGGCACCTGGGGCTTCAAGGCCACGCCGGTCTGCGGCAAGCGCATGGCCGAGACCATCGCCACGGGCAAGGTGCCCGAAATTCTCGATCCCTTCCGCCTCGACCGGTTCGAACGCTTCGACCTGGTGGGCGAGGGCGGCGCGGCCTCGGTCGGGCATTAGGGGAAGGGCCATGAGAAAGTCAGTCGTGTCGCCGGCCCTCATACTTCGACAAGCTCAGCACGAGGGCCTCACCCTGAGCTTGTCGAAGGGCGAGGCCCGGGGCACCGAGTTTGGAGCGGCGCGATGAAACTCATGCCCTGCCCGCTGAACGGGCCGCGCAACATCACCGAATTCGCCTGCGCGGGCGAGGTCAAGGTTATGCCCGACCCGGCCAAGGCGAGCGACGGGGACTGGGGCGGTTACGTCTTCCTGCGCGAGAATGCGGCCGGGGTGGTGCGCGAATGGTGGTGCCATACACCCACCGCTTTCTGGTTCATCGCCGAGCGCAACACCCTGACCGACGAGATCCTGCGTACCTATCCCGCCAGCGAGCTGTTCAAGGACCGGGTCGAGTTCGCCGCGCGCGACGAGGACGGCACATGAGTGCCGACAGGATCATGGAGCGCCTGCCGCCCCGGCCCGGCGAATGGCTCGACCGGGATCGCGAGATCGCCTTCGCCTTCGAGGGCCGGTGCCATAACGGCTTCGCGGGCGATACCATCGCCAGCGCCCTGGCGGCCGACGGCGTCTCGCTGCTCTCGCGCTCCTTCAAATACCGCCGGCCGCGCGGCGCGCTAACCATGGCGGGGCAGGACGCCAACACCCTGGTCCAGCTTCCGGGCGAGCCCAACACCCTGGCCGATATGCGCGGGATCGAGCCGGGCATGGCCGCGTTCGGCCAGAATTACGACGGCTCGCTCGAGGCCGACCGGGGCCGTTGGGTCGAATGGCTCGGCCGCTTCATGCCGGTCGGCTTCTACTACAAGGCCTTCTACAAGCCCTTCGGCGCCTGGCGGCGCTGGGAGCCCTTCATCCGCCGCAAGGCGGGCCTCGGCGTCATCGACACGGAGGCCCTCCACGCCTATCACGACAAGGCCTACGGCTTCTGCGACGTCGCCGTGATCGGTGGCGGCCCGGCGGGCCTTGCCGCCGCTGCCCAGGCGGCCGAGGCGGGGGCCGAGGTGCTGCTGATCGAAGAGGGCGCGCGGCTCGGCGGCAGTCTCACCTATGCCCGGTTCGATCCGGAGGGCGCGCGCGCCTCGCGGGAGGCCGAAGCCCTGATCGGGGCCGTCGAGGGCGCGGACCGGATCGAGGTCATGACCGAGGCCGTCTGCAACGGCTGGTTCGCCGATCATTTCCTGCCCGTGATCCGGGGCAACCGGCTGTACAAGATCCGCGCCAAGCAGGTCGTGGTCGCGACCGGGTCGATGGAGCAGCCGATCGTCTTCCGGGGCAACGACACCCCGGGCGTGATGATGGGCTCCGCCGCCCAGCGCCTGATCCGCCGCCATGCCGTCCGGCCCGGCCGTCGCGCCGTGGTCGCCACGGCCAATGGCGACGGCTACGGCGTGGCGCTCGACCTGATCGATTCCGAGGTCGCGGTCCTGGCCGTGCTAGACCTGCGCGAAGACCCGCCCGCCTGCCCCCGCTCCGACGCCCTGCGTGCGCGGGGCGTGCCGGTTCTGGCCGGCCACACGCCCTGGGAGGCCTGGGCCGGCCCGGACCACCGCCTCGCCGGGCTCCAAGTCGCGGGGATAACGGGGCAGGGCACGGCCCGACCGGGCGAACGCATCCTCTGCGACCTGCTCTGCGTCAGCGTGGGCTATACCCCCGCCGCCCATATCGCCTGCCATGCCGGGGCGATGCTGCGCTACGACCCGGCCCTCGGCATGTTGGCTTTGGCCGAGTGCCCGGACGGCATCCACCCGGCGGGCTCCGCGGCCGGGGCTTTCGATCTTGACGCTGCCATCGCCCAGGGCCGCCTCGCCGGCTGGAACGCCGCGCGGACGGCGGGTTTCGAGGGCGCGGCGGAACCGCCCGCCCCGGGCGATCTCGGCGCGGAGCAGGTCAGCCATCCCTGGCCGATCTTTCCCCATCCCAAGGGCAAGGATTTCGTCGATTTCGACGAGGACCTCCAGGTCAAGGACATCCGCAACGCGGTGGCCGAGGGCTACGAGGATATCGAACTGCTCAAGCGTTTCTCGACCGCCGGAATGGGCCCCAGCCAGGGCCGCCACACGGCGGCAAACCTGGCGCGCCTCGCCGCCGAAGCGGCGGGCCGCGATCTCGCCGAGATGGGCGCGACGACGGTTCGCCCGCCCTATACGGCGGAAAGCTTCGGCATCCTCGCCGGGCGGGGCTTCGAGCCGGAGCGGCGCAGCGCCATGCACCATCGTCATATCGAGGCAGACGCGCAGATGATGCTCGCCGGCCTCTGGCAGCGCCCGGCCTTCTACGGCTCCGAGCGCGACCGCGAAGAATGCATCGAGGCGGAGGCGATGGCGGTGCGGACGGGGGTTGGGCTGATCGACGTTTCCACCCTGGGCGGGCTCGAAATTCGCGGCCCCGACGCCGCCGAGTTCCTGAACCGCATGTACACCTTCGCCTATGCCAAGCAGGCGGTGGGCCGGGCGCGCTACGTCCTCATGTGCGGCCCCTCGGGCGCGGTGATCGACGACGGCGTCGCCTGCCGTTTCCATGACAATCATTTCTACGTCACCGCGACAACGGGCGGGGTCGAAGGGGTCTATCGCCAGATGCTCTGGTTCAACGCCCAATGGCGTCTCGACGTGGACGTCACCAACGTCACTGCCGCCTATGCCGGGGTGAATATCGCCGGGCCGTCGAGCCGCGCCGTCTTGGCCCCGCTTTGCCCCGATCTCGATCTTTCGGCCGAGGCTTTTCCCTATATGGGCGTGCGTGTGGGCACGGTCGCGGGCATTCCCGCGCGCCTGCTGCGCGTCGGCTTCGTGGGCGAGCTGGGGTACGAAATCCACGTCCCGGCCAGCTACGGCGAAGCCCTGTGGGACGCCCTGATGGATGCGGGCGAGGCGGCCGGTATCCTGCCCTTCGGGGTCGAGGCCCAGCGTCTGCTGCGCCTGGAGAAGGGCCATATCATCATCGGCCAGGACACGGACGGCGAGACCACGCCGCAGGAGGCCGATATGGTCTGGGCCCTGGCCCGCAAGAAGCCCTTCTATGTCGGCGAGCGGGCGCTCCGCATCCAGGCCGCGCGGCCCTTGAAGCGCAAGCTGATCGGTTTTGCCATGGCGAGTCCTCGGGACGCGGCCCCGGCCGAAAGCCATCTCGTCATCCGCGACGGTACGATCACGGGCCGCGTCACCTCGGCCGCCTTCTCGCCTATCCTCGGCAAGGTCATCGGCCTCGCCTATGTCGCGCCCGCCCAGGCCGAGCCCGGCACACGCTTCACGATCCGCTCCCATGGCGGACGCATGGCCCTGGCCGAGGTCGTGTCCTTGCCGCATTACGATCCCGACAACGCACGGCAGGAGGGTTAGGGGATGGCGCGCCTGAACCCCACCGATCTGCCACGGCGCAGCCCGCTCTACCGGACCCTCGTAGAGGCCGGCGCCAGCTTCGCGCCCGTCGGCGACGGCGCGATCGCCGAAGCCTTCGGCAAGGAGGATTCTGCCGCGGCCCGGACCCTCGGCCTCGCCGATCTCAGCCCGCTGCCGCGCGCTGGTTGGAAAGGGCGGGGCGCCCTGGCTTGGCTGGCGGAAGGAGGAGTGACCGGCCTCGATACGGACAACCGCGCCGTGCCCCAGGCGAATGGTCTCCTCGCCCTGCGCCTCGCGCCGACCGAAGCGGTCCTGCTCGTGTCCTTCGACGGCGATACGGCGGCGCTGGACGGGATCGCCGCCGGTTGGAGCATCGACACGGCCGGGCTCTGCTTTCCCGTGCCGCGCATGGAGTCGAGCTTCCGCTTTGCCGTCACGGGCGAGCAAGGGGCCGCGATGTTCGCCAAGCTCTGCGCCGTCGATCTGCGGCCGCGCGCCTTTCCCGATCTGGCCATCGCCCAGACCTCGGTCGCGCGGATGAACGCGGTCGTCTGCCGGCGCGACCGGGGCGGCGTGCTGGGCTACGAAATTCTCGGCGAATGGGCCTCGGCCGAATATCTCTGGGCCTGCCTGCTCGACGCGATGCAGGAATTCGGCGGCCGTCCGGTCGGCCGCGCCGCCCTGGCCGCGTTGGAGACGTCGGGTTGAGCGCGGCGGGCGATTTCCAAGATCCCCATGGCGGCAACCGCGACAGCCTGGAAGCGGCGATCGGGCGCGAGGTGCGGTCCTTCCGCAAGCAGCTCGGCATGACGGTGGTCGAACTGGCGCGGAGCGCCGGCCTCTCGCCCGGGATGCTGTCCAAGATCGAGAACGGCGTGACCTCGCCCTCCCTCGCCACCATCAAGGCGCTGTCGGAAGCCCTGCACGTTCCCGTGACGGCGCTCTTCCGCCGCTTCGAGGAGGGCACGGACGCGACCTTCGTGAAGGCGGGCGAGGGACTGACGATCGAGCGGCGGGGCACCCGCACCGGGCACCAGTATCAATTGCTCGGCCATGCGCTCGGCTCCTCCGTCGCGGTCGAGCCCTATCTCATCACCCTGACCGAGGAATCCGACGTTTTCCCGCTCTTCCAGCATGCCGGGATGGAATTCATCCATGTCCTGGAGGGGCGCATGACCTATCGCCATGGCGACAAGACCTATCCGATGGCGCCGGGCGATTCGCTGTTCTTCGACGCCCAGGCGCCCCACGGCCCGGATGCCTTGGAAAAGCTGCCCATCCGCTTCCTCTCGGTCATTTCCTACGGGCGGAGTGAGGATTGAACGATGTTCGCAATGGGAACATTATTTTCTTTCTGGTAGAATAGAGCCTTCAACCTCGGACTCAGGAAACGCCATCATGTGCGGCATCGTCGGCTTGTTCGTGAAGAATCCGGAGCAGCGCGCGGACCTCGGCGCCAATCTCTCGCGCATGCTGGTCGGCATGACCGATCGCGGCCCCGACAGCGCGGGCATCGCGGTCTATCACGACCCCAGCGCGTCGGGCTGGTGCAAGCTCACCCTGTTCCATCCCGACGAGACCTATGCCTGGCGCGCCATGGCCGGCGAATTGGCGGCCGCCCTGGACGAGGAGACGGATGTCTTCCTCAAGGCCAACCATGCCGTGCTTTCGGCCGAGGCGGAGGAGGGCGAAGTCCGCGCCTGGCTCGCCGCCCATCATCCCGAAATCCGCATCATGGGCTACGGCACCCTGATGGAGGTTTACAAGGATAAGGGCAAGCCGGCTTCGGTGGTCGACAAATACGGCATCGCCGGGATGGCCGGCACCCACGGTATCGGCCATACCCGCATGGCGACGGAAAGCGCGGTGACGACCGAGCATTCCCATCCCTTCACCGCCGCCTCGGACATGTGCCTTGTCCATAACGGCTCGCTCAGCAACCACAACCGGCTGCGCCTCTGGCTCCAGCGCCGCGGCCAGGTCTTCGAAAGCGACAACGACACGGAGGTCGCCGCCCGTTATTTTGCCCATCGTCTGGGTGAGGGGGCCAGCCTGCGCGAGGCGATGGAGGCGGGACTCAAGGATCTCGACGGCTTCTACACCTTCGCCATGGGCACGCGTGACGGCTTCGCGGTGCTGCGCGACGGCATCGCCTGCAAGCCCGCCGTCCTGGCCGAGACCGACGACTGGGTCGCCATGGCCTCGGAATATCGCAGCCTGGCCGGTCTGCCGGGAGTCGCGGATGCCAAGGTCTGGGAGCCGGAACCCACAGTGGTCTATAGCTGGAGCCTGAATTGACCGAGTTCGACCTCGCCGCAGCGCCGATCCGGGAGCTCAATTCCCGGCTACACAAGCTGCCGCCGGACACCAACGAGCGCGCCTGGCGTATCGTCAATCCGCGCGGCGCCCATAGCATCGCGGTCGGCCTGACCCAACCCATCGAGGTCCGGATCGCGGGCCATGTCGGCTACTACTGCGCGGGGATGAACAAGGAGGCCACGGTCGTGATCGACGGCCAATGCGGCTGGGGCCTGGCCGAGAACATCATGAGCGGCACGGTCCGCGTCACCGGCAACGCCTCGCAAGGCGTCGCGGCGACCGGGCGCGGCGGGCTGGTGGTGGTCGAGGGCGATGCCGGCGCGCGCTGCGGCGTCTCGATGAAGGGCGTCGATATCGTCGTCGCCGGCTCGATCGGCCATATGAGCGCCTTCATGGCCCAGCGCGGCCGCCTCGTGGTCTGCGGCGATGCCGGCGACGATCTGGGCGATTCGATCTACGAGGCGGTGATCTATGTCGGCGGCAAGACCGGCCGCCTGGGCGCCGATTGCGTCGAGAAGGAGATGACGGCGGAGCATGTCGCCGATCTGCGCGCCCTACTGGAACGCGCCGGCATCGAGGCCGACCCGACAAAATTCCGCCGCTTCGGCTCGGCCCGTAAGCTCTACCATTTCAATGTCGACCACGCCGATTCGTACTGAGGACGGCTGTCTCGAATGATGGATATCCAAGCGAATCACCGGGTTTCCCCCACCTCACCCCCTCCCTCTCCGCCCCCGGGGGCGGAGAGGGAGGGACCCGCCGCGCAGCGGTGGGAGGGTGAGGTGGGGGTGTGGCACGCCGCCTCGCTGGTAAACACCGTTCAAAGGCCAGTCTCATGACCGTCGATCCGCGAAACCTGCGCGAAAGCGCGACCTTTCCCCGCGAGGTGCTGGCCGAAATTCACCGGGCCGCCGATCAGGGGGTCTACGACATCCGAGGCTTCGGCGCGAAGCGGCGCCTGCCCAGCTTTGACGATCTCGTCTTCCTGGGCGCCTCGGTCTCGCGCTACCCGCTCGAGGGCTACCGCGAGCGCTGCGACACCAATGTCGTCCTGGGCGACCGTTTCGCCGAGCAGCCCATCGAACTCAAGATCCCGATCACCATTGCGGGGATGAGCTTTGGCGCCCTGGGCGCCAACGCCAAGGAGGCCATCGGCCTGGCCTGCACCGAGATGGGCACCAGTTCGACCACCGGCGACGGCGGCATGACCGAGGAGGAGCGCCGCTCCTCCAAAACCCTAGTCTATCAGGTCCTCCCCTCGCGCTACGGCATGGACCCCGACGACCTGCGCCGGGCCGACGCCATCGAGGTGGTGATCGGCCAGGGTGCGAAGCCCGGCGGCGGCGGCATGCTGCTGGGCCAGAAGA
>Ga0302135_10000244_pt1 | contig 33324 bp, 30 predicted proteins | sample CBN3_surface_MG_FD_203119 | JGI IMG/M metagenome (GOLD analysis project Ga0302135, IMG submission 203119) | Marine microbial communities from Western Arctic Ocean, Canada - CBN3_32.1 | ecosystem: Environmental > Aquatic > Marine > Oceanic | place: Canada: Western Arctic Ocean | collected...
GAGAAAGCGCCGCGCGTCGGGTCCAAATAATTTCCACACGCCCTTACAGGCGAGCTTGATCTGACGTTGTTCGGGCGGGTCCGCCTGTGGCTTGCTTCTCATCTCCCTCTCCCTCGGTCCGCCCGGTGAACCGACCAGCGAAACATTGCTGGTTATACCAGCCGTGCCCGTCAGCCGGAACCCCACTCCTCGAACTCCGTCAGCGCCTCGGCGGACGGCGCGTAACCGCCCGCAAGCCAGCGCATGATCTCGAGCGCGAAGACGTTGCCGAATTCTTCGTATTTTTCTGAAAGCTCGGCGGCGCAGACCTCGTCGATGCCATCGAGCCCGACATCGTGAAACAGCGCGAGGTCCTCGACCAGCGCCGTGGCCATCTCCTCACCGCACAGTGCGCTGGCTGCCTCGTAAAACGCCGCGTCGCGGTCGTAGCTGTTGTCGGCAATGTTCTTCGGCAATGTGGCAAGCGGGATCCACGAGAGGAACGCCTCGTTCATGGGATTGGCGGCAAGCCCCGTGGTCAGGGACTTCAACTCCGGGCCGCGGTTCTCAAAGGCACGTAAATAGAGGTTCTTCGCCATGAACGGCCCGTCATTGACCGGGTAGTTGTCCCAGATAAACGGCTTGCGGCCCATCCGCTCGGCCACATCGGCCAAGTGGTCCGCGGGATATTCCTTCGAACAGGTGATCGGCCCGGTCCAGTGAACATGCACGGCCGGATCGAGCCCGGTCGCGAAGTCCCGAAGATAGCCGGGCGGAACCGCGCCGTAGGCGTCTTCGTAGATCGGGTCGTCCGAATAGAAGGTGGGGCAGGCCATGGCGACGGGGGCGGTGCCGGCGTTCAGCGCATCCATCGCGATGCGCGCCTGCACTCCGGCAAGCTCATCCGAGGCGCCCGGCATGTCGTCGAACAGGATGGCGAGGATGTCAGGTTTTAAGTCATCCAGCCGGCGCACCTTGGCTTCTAGGTCCGCCTTTCCTGCCGAGTCGTAATCCTTGTGCAAGTCCCACGGACTTAAGCCCAGCCCAAATAAGACGCCGGCTTCCCGGTAACTTTCGCGGATCATCGAAAGCGCGGTCCACTCGCCTTCGCTCCAGTCATCGCGCCAGCGTTTGCGCAAAATTGCGTCGTTCTTGGGCGCAAAAATATAGAAGCCGTAACCCTGCTCGGCGAGGAATTCTGCATAGGCTTCGCGCGCCGACCAGCTCCAGGGCTTGCCGAAGAAGCCTTCGATGACGCCGATGTCGAATCCGCCCAGCGGCGTGCTCATCGCCCTATCCCTTCATCATCATTTTTCCGCTGCCAGGCTCTCGGCGGCGGGCATTGTTCAGTGTTATGGTCGGGGGCGTTTTGATTGGCAAGAGGAGCGAAGCGTGACGGACAGCAAGACCATCGTGTTTTTTCCCGAGGCGACCTTCGGCCCGTCGATGAATTGCGTCGGCATCGCGCAGGTGCTGCGCGAACGGGGTCACAATCCGGTCTTCGTGGCCGACAGCGCGTTCGAGAATGTTGTTCAAGAAATTGGGCTTTCCCGTACGCTCAGTCGCCATGTCCGAGCCGATGGACTCGGACTCCGCGAGCCAGTGGTAGCGGGACTTCATCACCTCTCACATCCTGAATGTTCACCTTTCGGCATACGAGCAGATCCCGAATTAAGCCCTCGAATTCTGGAACACCATCGTCGGAACTTCGGTTTATGTGCAAGAGGAATTTGTCCAGGGACTTGGAGAGATCGAACCCGACCTGGTCTGTCTCGATAACTGCATCATGTTCCCGGCGATCAAGAACGCCGGCTGCCCCTGGGTCCGCATCACTTCGTGCTCCTAGAACGAGATCGTCGATCCCGATCTTCCCCCTCATGTCTCGGGCTGTGGGGAGCACGACAAGGCCTGCTTCGAGGCCTACCGGTCGCGTTTCCTCGAGGTCATCAAGCCGATCCACGAGCGTTTCAACGCGTTTCTGGAATCCGTGGGCCAGGCACCCTATCCACCGGGCCAGTTCCTGGAAACCTCACCGACCATGAACCTTCTGCTTTATCCCGAGCCGCTCCACTACAACCGACGTCACCTGCTCGATCCAGCGCTGTTTCAGTACCTCGAGGGCTGTGTCCGCCAGGATGACCCCTACACCATCCCCGAATTCGCGGAGCACGCGGACAAGCCGCTGCTCTACATCAGTTCGGGCAGCATGAATGAGGGCGACGTCGATCTGATCGAACGCCAGACCGAGGTCATCGGTAAGCTTCCCTACCGCGCGCTGATCAATGTCGGTAACAATCTGGACGCCTACCCGAGCGTGCCCGGCAATATCCACCTGGCGCCCTGGTTCCCCCAGCCGTCGGTGATCCCGCAAGCGGACATCGTCATCCATCACGGCGGCAACAACACGTTCACCGAATCGCTCTATTTCGGCAAACCGGCGCTGATCATGCCGTTCTCCTGGGAGGGCCACGACAACGCCCAGCGCATCGAAGACAAGGGCTACGGCGCGCAGCTGCCCCGTTACGACTGGAGCGATGAGGAATTCGCGGCCACCCTCGATCGGCTGATGACCGACGAGGCGATGCACGCCCGGCTAGCCACGACCAGCGCCCACATGCAGAAGCAGCATGGCCACGCGAAGGCGGCCGACATCCTGATCGGTATCCTCGCGAAGGGTTAGTGCGACATCCGAGGAGGCAAATTCGCTCGGACTTCGCAAGCCCGCGCCGGCCGCGGACGCGGCCAAATTGTTATTTTGGGGCCGGCCGCCGCTTGTGCGGCTCCAGCCTGCGCGGCGCTTGAGCGTGATCGAATCACCGGCATGGCGACTGAACGCCGTTCAGCTTTGGTTTTTTTACAAAGCTGCACGGCTTAAAGCCCTGTCTTTACATCGCGTGCATGCGTTTGCGCTCGGGATCGACGAACGGAATGCTGGCGATCGTCGCCGGGCACTGGATTGTCGGGCCCTTCAGCTCCACCCGGGTTCCGGGCTCAGCGGCGCTCGGGGCAACGTGGACCAGGGCCAGAGACTGACCCAGCCGCTTGGAATAGGCTGGGGTCGTCACGAAGCCGACCTTCTCGCCACCGATCGACAGCTCGGCGAAATATTCGACCACGACGTCGCGGTCCGCGACGAGGCCGCGCAGCTTCACCTTCTCCTTGCCCTCCAGCGCGAACAGCGCCTCTCGGCCACGAAAATTGCCCTTCGTGCGCGAGACCACCCAACCGAAATCGATCTCCCAGGGGGTGTTCTCCCCGGTCGCCTCGGCGCCGTAGGCCATGAGCCCGCTCTCGATATGAACCATCTCCAGATCGGAGAAAGAAATCGGCCGCAGACCCAAGGGTTTACCGTTCTCCATGAGCTGTTCCCAGAGTGCCACGACGCCGTCCGCGGGCGCGAAAATCTCGTAGCCCCGTTCGCCCGAACAGCCGGTTCGCGAGATGATCCGTTCCTGGCCGAACAGCGCGGTTGGCAGTAACGCAGGCCGAACAGGTCTAATGCGGTGTGGGCGTCGAGAAGCGCTCCCGAATTCGGGCCCCGCACCGAAATCATATGAAGGTCTTCGTCGGGTTCGACGCTGACGTTTCTGCCCGTTGCCTAGTCCCGGAGCAGTTCGCGCGTCTGGCCTATGCTCGTAACCGCGAGGAAGACGTCGTCTTCGAGGTGATAGATGAAGCCGTCGTTGCAAAAATGGTCGTTGTCTTTCAGGATCGGCACATAGGCCGATTTATCGACATAGATCTTGGCCATGTTTCGTGTGATCAGGTAATCCACGGCCGCAAGCGCGTCGGGTCTGCGCACCCAGGTTTTCGTCAGGGCCGAGGTGTCCCACATGCCCACCACATCGCGGATCGCGTCGTGCTCAGCGTTCATGTCGCCGGGATAGGTGAACGCCACGTCCATGTCGTTCCATTCGCCCATGCCCGCGCCTAGAGCGCGGATGGTGGCGCTGAGCGCCGGTACTCTGCTCAGCATATCATTTTTCTTACTGCTTTAGGATCTGTTTCTAGCGCGCCATGTAGACCTTGCGAATAGTCTCGACGACCTCGCAATCACCTTTCCAGCTCGAGGGAAAGGCGCAGGTCATGCCGGCGCCGATTTCGGTCACCTTGCCGTCGTCGGCGGTGTAAATCGCCCGGCCCGCGAGCACGTAGAAGAACTCGTCGTTTTCGACCTCGCAGCGCCAGCTTCCTGGCGTGCATTGCCAGAGCCCCATTTCCGACGACTTATCGTCGTTCTGGAACACGATAAAGCCGCTTTCGTGAGAAACCGGCTCGCCGAGCGGCTTGGCGACGTCGCCCCAGTCGGTAAACGTCGCCGGATCGAGATCGCCGGCGTCCTTAATTGTGATGGCATCGACCATGTCTGGAATCCCCCGAAAAACGTCGTTGATGGTGTTTGGCCTTAGCCCTGGCGCGCGATGTAGACCTTGCGCAGGGTCTCGATGATTTCGTAGGTTCCCTTCCAGCCGGAGGGAAGGCGCTGGTCGAGCCGGCCCTGAGTTCGACCGTCTTGCCGTCGTCGTTCGTGTAAATAGCGTGACCCGCGAGCACGTAGCAGAACTCGTCGGTTCCGACCTCGCAGCGCCAGCGGCCCGGCGTGATCCGCCAGATGCCCATTTCCGGCGACTTGTCATCGTTCTGGAAAAAGATCAGGCCGTGTTCGCGAAAGATCGGCTCGCCGAGTAGTTTGGGGACTTCTCAGAAATCGGTAAAGGTCGCCGGATCGGTGTCGCCAGAACTTTTGAGTGTGACTGCGTCAACCATGGTCAGAGACTCTCCAAGAGATCGTTGATGGCGTTGGCTGCGCGCATCCGCCCGTCCTGGGCTTGCATGTACTCGCTCGTCGCCTTGACGTTGGCGCGCATCTCGTCATCGTGCAAAACGGTCTCGATGTTGGCCAACAGTTCCTCGTCGGTCCATTCGTAGCGGCTCATGCCGATGCCGTGCTTGGTGTTGTTGACCCGCGTTGCGTTGTCGTGGCCGTCCCAGACGAACGGCATGACGATCGGCGGGATGCCGTAATAGAGGCTTTCGTTGAAGCTGTTGTTGCCGCCATGCTGGATGAAGGCGTCAACTTGGGGCAGCACGGCGGTCTGCTTGTACCAGGAATTGAGGATCACGTTGTCGGGCGGCGTGTCGTACTCGTCCATATAGTCGCCCACATTGACCAGCATCCGGTAGGGCGCCTTGCCGATCAGTTCGATGATCCGCTTGATCAATTCGACATCTGTCACGCCCAGGCTGCCATAGCTGAAATAGATCAGCGGCTTGTCGTTGTGGGCCTTGAACGTCGGCACCTCGTAACTCTCGGTTTCCTTGCGCACGCAGCCGTCGAGATAGACGAACTTCGCCGGGTCGAGCGGGGTGCGCCGCTTAAAGCGCAGCGGCTTGGGGTAAAGCATCAGGTTGAGATAGGGCGAGGGCAGGACGAACTCGGGGAAGGGCAGGCGCTCGCAGCCCTGGGTTTCGAGGAAATCCATGAACCCGTCGTGGATATCCTTCACATGCTCCTCGAACGCCGCCTTGTAGGTCTCGAAGCAGGCCTTGTCGTTCTCGCCGCAGCCCGATAGGTGGGGCGGAATGTCCGGGTCGGTAATTTCGTTCTCCGAACACGAGATCATCCGCACCCAGGGGCAGCCCGCCTGCTGGGTCGCGGGATAGAGCGCGACATTATCGTTGATGATCAGATCGGGCTTGATCTCGGCAATCACCTTGTCCAGCCCGTTCTTTACCGACCATTCCGAGGTGTAGACGATGGCCTCCCAGCAGCCTCTGACGTAGGTCGGCACCTGCTCGGTGGGCGAGGTCCGGAAACTGGGCATGTACTTGATCATGAAGTCGTCCCAGTACTTGGCCTGATCCTCCTCGCTCATGGGTTCCATGCAGGTGATGTGGCGCTCCTCGAAGCCGTAGCCTTCAACGGTACCTTTCAGGCCCGGTTCTAGGATAAAGACGGGCTTGTGGCCCATATCGCGCAGGCCCTGGCAGATCCCCACCAGGTTCATCACCGGGCCGATGGCGCCGGGCTCGGGAAATACCGCAATCGTCTTACCCATGGTTCTCCCTCTCGGTCTTGGTCGCGGCTTCGGAATGGCGGCGGAACGTAACACGACACTCCGTGCGTTGACAGCGCTTCCGCGAGGCTCCAAGCTCCGGGCGGGAAGGGACAGCCGCATGGCCAACCAGCCAGTCGCTATCGTGACCGCCGCGGGCCGGGGTATCGGCGCCGCCTGCGCCCGCGCGCTCCACGCGAAGGGCTATCGCCTCGCCCTGATGTCGCCTTCGGAGCGCAGCATCGAGCTGGCCCGCGAGCTGGGCGGCATCGGCTTTTCCGGCTCCGTCACCGAGCAGGCGGATATCGACCGGCTGGTCGGTGCCACGCTCGAAACCTATGGCCGCATCGACGCGGTGGTCAACAACACCGGCTACGAGAAATATTCCGTGGTCGAAGGCTCGTTCGGTGCCGCGTTCAACTGGGAGGCCGAGACCGACCCCCTCGACGTGCCCGACGAATATTGGCACGAGGCGCTCGATCTTTTCCTGCTCAACGTGGTGCGCATGGCGCGCGCGGTCACCCCGGTGATGCAGCGCCAGGGCGGCGGCGCGATGGTCAACATCTCGGCGATCTGCGCCCAGCTCCCGATGCTCGATTATCCCATGTCGTCGACCATCCGCACCGTGCTCTCGTCCTTCGTCAAGCTCTACACCGACATGTACGTCCGCGACGGCATCCGCATGAACAATCTGCTGCTAGGCTATGTCGCCAACCTCGACTATCCCGACGAGGCCTACCACACCATTCCCATGGGCCGCGCCGCTAGCCTCGACGAGATCGCGCGCAACTGCATCGCCTACCTGGGTGAGGACGCAAGCTACATCGCCGGCGAAAACCTATTCGTCGACGGCGGCGTCAACCGTTCGCTGTAAGGGATACGCCATGACGGATCGTCCCGCCGCCATCGTTACTGCCGCAGGCCAAGGTATTGGTGCTGCGATCGCGCGCGACCTCCACCGGCGTGGCTATCGCCTCGCGCTCATGTCGCCCTCGACGCGGAGCATCGAGCTCGCGGACGAGCTGGGCGGCGTCGGCCTGCAAGGCTCGGTCACCGAGCCTGCCGACATCGAACGCCTCGTCGAGGCGGCCACCGGGGCGTATGGGCGGATCGACGCGGTGGTCAACAACACGGGCTTCGAAAAATGGTCGGTCGGCCTGGAATCGAAACAGCCTTATTTCAATCCGGATGCGAAAGCCCACCTGCTCGACATTCCCGACGAAGACTGGCACGAAAACCTCGATCTCTTCGTTCTCAACGTGGTACGCATGGCGCGCGCCATGACACCGCATTTTCGCGAACATGGCGGCGGCGCCTTTGTGAATATTTCAGCCTCCTGCGCTATCGAGCCCCAGTCCGAATACCCGTTTTCCTCCTCGACCCGGGCGGCGCTCTCCAGCTTCACCCGGCTTTATTCCGACAAGTACGCGCGACACAACATCCGCATGAACACGATCCTCGTCGGTTATGTCGAAAACGTCGGTGACGCGGAGACCTACAGCCACCTGCCCATGCAGCGCGCCGCCAGCTTCGAGGAAATCGCGCGTAACTGTGCGCTTTTTCTGTCCGAAGAGACCAGCTACGTTACGGGCGAAAGCATCTATGCCGACGGCGGCCACCACCGGGCGCTTTAGGCGCCGTCGAGGCAAGATCACCCGTCACGTCTGACAAGAGGCGGCATCAGGGAGAAAGCCAGTGGCTGACGACAAAGTCGCGGTCGTGACCGCCTCGGGCCAGGGTATCGGCGCCGGCGTCGCCCGGGGCCTGCATGCCAAGGGCTACCGCCTTGCCCTGATGTCACCGTCGGGCCGCAGCATCGCGCTTGCCAACGAACTGGGCTGCGTCGGGTTGAACGGTTCCGTCACCGAGCCGGCCGACCTCGAGGCCCTGGTAGGGACGGCGCTCGATGAATACGGCCACATCGATGCGGTTTGCGCCAACACGGGGCTTGAGGAATGGGGTGTCGGTTCCGACTCCCGCGGCATCGCGTTCAATCCCGATCTTGAATCCAACCTGCTCGACGTCACCGACGAGGGCTGGATCGGCGGGCTCGACCTGCTGTTCATGTACGCGGTTCGCCTTGCCCGCCTCGTCACCCCGCACATGCTGGAGCGCGGCAAGGGTGCGATCGTCAACATCTCGTCGGAGGCCGCCCACGCGCCGATGCTTGAATATCCGCTCACCTCGACTATTCGCACAGGGCTCTCCGCCTTCACCAAGCTCTATTCGGACAAGTATTCCCGCCACAACATCCGGATGAACACGGTCATGGTGGGCTATGCCAGCAACCTCGGTTTCCCGCCCGAGGTTTCGCGCTGCATCCCCATGCAGCGCCCGGGCAGCATGGAGGAGGCGGCGGGCATCGTCGCGCTCCTGTTCTCGGACGACGCCGCCTACATTACGGGTGAGAACCTGATGTGGGACGGCGGGCTCGCCCGCGGCTTGTGAGGAGGAATTCGATGACCGATCAGAAAATCGCTATCGTCACGGCCGCTGGCAAGGGGATCGGCGCAGCCGCCGCGCGCGAGCTTCACGCTCGGGGCTGGCGCCTCTCCTTGATGTCGCCGTCCACGAGCAGCATCGAGCTGGCAAAGGAGCTCGGCGGCATTGGATTTGCCGGCTCGGTAACCTCCCAGGCTGACGTCGACGCCCTCGTCGACGCCACGATGGCCGAATATGGCCGCGTCGACGGCGTCATCAACAATACGGGCTGGGAGGATTGGTCTGCCGAGCGGAATTCCGGAGGCATCGACTTCAACTGGGACGTCGACGGCCATCTGCTCGATATTCCCGACAGCGGCCTCTACGAGGGGTTCGAGCTGATGTTCATGAACGTCGTACGCATGGCGCGGGCGGTCACCGGCCACATGCGCGAGAGTGGCGGCGGGGCTATCCTCAACATCTCGACCCCGGTTGCCCTCGAGCCGACCCAGGATTACCCCATCTCCTCGATGTTCCGCGCCATGATGTCGAGCTTCACCAAGCTCCATTCCGATGCCTTCGCCCGCGACAACATTCGCATGAACACCATCCTCGTGGGCTATGTGAACAACTTCGAATTTCTCCCCGAATGCTACCGCTCGATCCCCATGGGCCGCGGCGTCGACTGCGAGGAGATGGCCTGTTCTCTGGCCGCGTTCCTCTCCGACGACGCGCGTTACGTCTCGGGCGAAAACATCGCCGTCGACGGCGGTTTGAAACGCGGCCTGTAAGGCGAAAGCGAGCCCGGCATGACAACCCTTAAGGACGCGGAGATCGTCATCATCGGCGCCGGCATCATCGGCTGCTCGATTGCCTACTGGCTGACCAAGATGGGCAAGACCGACGTCGCAGTCCTCGAAAAAAGCGGCATCACCCACGGCTCTACCTGGCACGCAGCGGGCAGCGTCGGCCAGCTTCGCACCTCGGCCAATCTATCGCGCATCGCCATGATGAGCGTCGAGCTCTATGGCGCGCTCGAGGCCGAGACCGGGCTTGATCCCGAATGGCGCCCCATCGGCTGCCTGCGGATCGCCTCGTCCGAGGCGCGGATGCTCGATCTCAAGGCGCAAGTCACGGCGGCACGCACCTTCGGCCTCGAAGTCGAGCTGGTCAGCCCCCGGGAGGCTAAGGAGCTGGCGCCCGTGATCAGCCTCGACGGCGTCGTCGGCGGCAGTTTCTGCCCGAGCGATGGCTACGCCGAACCGTCGAGCGTAACCCAGGCGATCGCTAAGGGAGCGCGCATGGGCGGCGCGGTAATCCACGAAGGGGTCCAGGTCATCGAATTGCCGGTCGAGAACGGCCGGATTACCGAAGTGGTCACCGATTACGGCACAATCCGGGCCGATCTCGTGGTCAACGCCACGGGCATCTGGGGCCGGGAGGTGAGTGCACTGGCAGGCGCCTCGGTGCCCGTTGTGGCCTTGGAGAACCAGTACATCATCACCGAGACGATTGAGGGGATGCCTAAGGACATCCCCGCCATCCGCGACAACGACAACTGGCTCTACACCCGCCCTGAGGTCGGCGGCCTGTTGGTCGGCGCCGTCGATTCGGTCAACCCGCCGTTCGGCCGGGGCGGCATCCCCTCGGCCTTCGGTCGCGAGCTTCTGCCAGAGGATTGGGATCGTTGGGCCGATGCCTTCGGTCCCATCGCTCGGCGTCTGCCCGCAATGAACGACGTCGGCATCAAGGCCCTGGTCAACGGCCCGCTGCCAACCTCGCCCGATGTGGAACCGATCCTGGGTTATGCGCCCGGCTTGACCAATCTCTTCCTCGCCTGCGGCGTCACCGCTGGCATTGGCCAGGGCGGCGGGCTGGGGCGGGTGATCGCGGAATGGATCGTCGAGGGCCGCCCTGGCATGGACCTCTGGAAAATCGATTGCCGCCGCTTCGCCGACGTCCATCTCACGGAGGACTACATCTACGACTCCGCTCGGGACAATGTGGGCCATCATTACGAAATCCATTACCCCGGCGAAGAGCGTGGCATCGATGTCGGAACCCGAACCGGCCCGTTGCACGGGGTGCTGGCGGCACGCGGTGCGGTTTGGGGCACGTCGTTCGGCTGGACCCGGCCCAACTGGTTCGCGCCCGAAGGCGTCGCTCCCGTCGAGGAGGCGTCCTACGGCTGGCCCAACTGGTTCGAGTTCGTCGCCGCTGAGCAATGCGCCGCACTCAAAACCGGCGGGCTCGTCGACCTGACTAGCCAAAGCCGGTTCGAGGTCACCGGGCCGGGCGCGCTCGCCTTCCTTCAGGCTATGGCCACGGCCGACCTCGATCTGCCCGTCGGCGGCGCACGGCGCAGCCCGTTCTGCAACGAGACCGGCGGCATCGAGGCGGAATTGCTCGTCGCCCGCCTCGCGCCCGATCGCTTCATCCTTATGGGCGGTGCCTCGACCACGGCGCGCGATTTCGACTGGCTCGCGGGCCACGCCGAAGGCCACGACGTCGCGGTTCACGACGCTTCCACCGACCAGATGGCGATCGGCCTGCTCGGACCGGCCGGTCTCGAACTCCTGTCCCGCGCTAGCGGTATCACCGGGGGCGAGGATGCCTGGCCGCTCGATACGGCGCGTGAGATCGAATTGGGTTACGCGCCCGCCCTCGCGTTTCGCCACGGCGGCTTCGGTCTGCCCGCGATCGAGCTTCACTGCGTCGGCGAATGCGCGCGCTTCGTCTACGACCGGCTGCGTGACGCGGGCGACGATCTGGGCGTCGTCGATGTCGGCCATCGGGCGCTCGACTCATTGCGTATCGAGGCGGGCCTGCCGCGCTGGGGAGCCGATATCAATACCGACGTCACACCTTATGACTGCGGCCTCGCGGTCGCGCTGGACAAGGGCGACTTCCTGGGGCGTGAAGCGTTGGCCCGAATCGCAAAGGACGGCGCGAAATGGACCTTGCGCCGCTTTACCCTCGACGAGAAGACGCCTGTGTTCGGGGGTGAGGCGGTGGTGGCGGACGGCGAGGTCGTGGGCTCGATCTCAAGCGCAACTTTCGGACACGCCATCGGACGCCCGGTGCTGCTGGGCTATCTGCCCCCGGAGATTGCTGCGCGCGACGGCGTTGTCTATGAGATCGAAGCCTTTGCCGAGCGTTATCCTGCACGGCTGGAGCTCACGGGCTAAGTTCCGCGAAGTCCGCGCAGCAACAGGTGCGTGGAATTTTCAAGCCCGTGATCGCGGGCCGCCGCTTATGCTGCGCCAGCCTGCGCGGCGCTTGAGCGCGTCCATTACCTGGGCGGCGTCTGAACGCCGTTTCGCTTTGTGAACAAAGCGAAACGGTAAAAGAGTCACTCCGCCACAGCGCTTTTCTGGAGGATGTCCTCTACCGGGGTGCCCAGCCAGCCCGCCTCGCGCTTGGACCAGTAAAGCTCGCGCAGGCGTGACGTGATCTCGCCCGGCGCGCCGTTCGAGAGTGTGCGGTCGTCGACCCCGACTACGGGCATGATCCCGCCGGCGGTCGAGCATAAAAACGCCTCGTCCGCTTCAAGCAGCGCTTCGGGTGGATAGCGCCCCGTCTCGCACGCAACGCTCGCATCGTCCGCGAGATCGAACACGGTCTGGCGCGTGATGCCTTCGAGCACGTTGCTGTCTGGAGTGTGCAGGGTGCCGTCCTTGGTCCAGAACACGTTAAACCCCGGGCCTTCCGAGAGCACACCGTCGGGGGTGCAGAGGATGGCGTTTTGCGCCCCGGCGTCGATTGCCTCGAAGCGCGCCATGGTCAGGTCGCCCCAGTGGAAGTTCTTGAACCGCTGGTTGACGCATTCGTCCGGAATGCGCCGGGTCTTGGCGATGATGATGTCGATCCCCGTAGCCTGCTGCTCCATCGGCACGATCCAACGATAGGGGATCGCGAAGGCGATGAAGGTCACGTCCGTATCGTAGAGGTTGGGCATGCCGCCGATGAATTCCTTGTAGTGCCCGCGGGTCAGCACGATCTCCACGTAGGAGGCGTCTGCGACGTCGCCTTGCGAGACGCATTCCGCGACGATGCGGCGGATCTCGTCGGCCGAGTAGGGGCAGGTTAGCCGGAAGCCTTCGCAGGAGCGCAGGAAGCGCGCTACATGATCGTCGAGCCGGAAGAACTGGCCGTGCCAGGTCGAGGTCACGTCATAGACCACGTCGCTCTTGATGAAGCCGTTGTCGAACACCGATATTTTTGCGTCCGCCGGCGCGACATACTCGCCGTTAATAAACACCATGCCCTTGTCGTCCATGATCGCCTCCTATTCGATCCGGTTCTCCCTCAACATTAGACTATCGCTGGGCGCCGCGCGCGCTAAACTTCAAGCGCCGTATCCGTCGTCAGAGGGAGAGCACCAATGCGCAGTTTCTGGCTTGAGCAGGCCCTTGCCGGCGACGAAAGCCACGCCCCGGCGCTCGAGGGCGAAATCAAAGCCGATGTCGTCATCGTCGGCGGCGGCTATGCGGGGATGTGGAGCGCGCTCCGTCTCAAGGAGGCCGACCCGAACCTCGATGTCGTGCTGCTCGAGGCCGACATCTGCGGCGCCGGGGCAAGCGGGCGAAACGGCGGCTTGGTCGTTGATCTGTGGCCAAAATTTCCGACCATCGAGGCGCTGTGCGGGACGGACGAGGCGCTCCGCCTGTGCCGGGCCTCTGCGGCCGCGATCGACGAGATCGGGGCCTTCACCAAGAGCCACGGTTTCGACGCCGATTTCCGAAAAACCGGGTGGCTCTGGGGAACAACCTGCAGGGCCCAGGCCGGGTCGTGGGAGCCCTATATCGAGAGCCTGCAGAATCATCAGGTTCGGCCCGTCGAGACGATGGGCGGGCCCGAGATGACCGCGCGTTGGGGACTGCAGGGGCACCTCACCGCCGTGTTCGATCCGTCCCAGGCGTCGATCCAGCCGGCCAAACTGGCGCGCGGTTTGCGCGGTGTGGTGCTGGAGAAAGGTATACGAATCTTCGAGCGCTCGGCCATGACCAAGCTTCACCGCGCTCGCCCGCCTCGGGTCGAGACGGCGAGGGGGACGGTGACGGCGGGCAAAGTCGTCCTCGCCGTCAACGCCTGGTCGCTCTCCGTTCCCGAACTGGCGCCCGCGATCGTCGTCGTCGGCGCGGAGATGGCGGTCACCGACCCCGTGCCCGACCAGCTTACCCGGATGGGTTGGCGTGACGGTCCCATGGTCTCTGACTCCCGGGCCTTCGTCGGGTTCTACGGCCCCACGGCCGAGGGCCGCGTCACCTACGGTCGGGCGGGAGTCGGCCTAGCTTTCGGCTCGCACATCGGTTCGCAGTACGAGGGGCCTTCACCGCGCCTGCCCATGCTGCGGCGGATCATGGCCGAAGTTTCGCCCGAGATTGCAGCCTTACCGGTTGCAACGAGCTGGCGCGGCCCCGTCGACCGCACCAAGGACGGCTTGCCCTATTTCGGAGCCCTGCCCAACTGCCCCGACGTGGTCTACGTCTACGGCTTTTCGGGTAACGGCATCGTGCCCTGCTTTCTCGGCGGTCATATTGTGACCTCCCTCGTGCTGGGGCGCGACGACGCCTGGGCCCGGAGCGGCCTGGTTCGGCCCGTCCGGCGTAACTGGCCGCCCGAGCCGATCCGCTATATCGGCGGCAATCTCGTCCTCGCCGCGCTCGACCGGATGGACCGGCTCCAGCATCAGGGGCGCGCGGTCGATCCCCTGACCCGGGCGCTCGTCCGTTTCGTGCCCGAGGGCTTCAAGGCAAAGAATACGAGCCAAAATTCAGCGAAGGGAGAGAACCGATGAGAGAAACCATGATCATTATCGGTGCGAGCCGCGGCATCGGCGCCGCGATCGCCCGTCTTGCCGGCGCGCGCGGCTATTCCGTCTGCGTCAATTACGCCGGCTCGCAAGAAAAAGCCGAAGCCGTCGTCGCCGACGTCGAGGCGACGGGCGGGCGGGCCATTGCCGTGCAGGGCGACGCCGGCAACGAGGCCGATATCGTGCGCCTATTCGAGGCAACGGACGAAGCGTTCGGGCCGCCCACGGCGCTGATCTGCAACGCCGCGACCGATCACTACACGCTCACCGCAGACGTCGAGGCAGTGGATATCGAACGGGTTTTCCGGGTCAACGTCGTGGGCCAGTTCGTCGCGGCGCGTGAAGCAATCCGGCGCATGTCGACGAAGCAGGGCGGGGCGGGCGGCTCGATCGTCAACATTGCCTCCATCGCGCCGCGCCTGGGCGGCTTGCCGGGCGATATCATCTATACGGCGTCGAAGGGCGCGGTGCAGGCCTTCAGCCACGCCCTCGCCAAGGAGATTGGACCCGAAGGTATCCGCGTGAACAGCGTCTCGCCCGGCTACGTGTTGACCGACATCTTCAACGAATATCCCGGCGGCAAAGAGGGCGCGAAAGCGGCGGCCGAGGAGGCCAATCCCTTGGGCCGGATCGGCCAACCCGAAGACATCGCGAACCTGGTGTTGTGGCTCTGCTCCGACGAAGCGTCCTACGTCTCGGGCGCGGATTACGAAAGCAGCGGCGGGCTCTAGCGCGAATTTCGCGAGTCCGCGCAGGCCGCGGACGCGCCCGCTAAATAAAATTCGGCACTTTGGCGCAGGGCCGGGGTTGGCTTGAAGCGCGGCCGACCCCGATACAATTCAGGCGTGATCCTACGTGGCGGTTGCGTGCGTCGAGTGAGTCTATTCCGCGGCGTCCCGTCCGCTGCCTAGATAGCCCTCGGCCTCGTCGTGCGCCCGGGCGTCTGCCGGGCGCTGATTGGCGGGGCCGTAACCGCCGCCGCCGCCGGTCTCGAGGATCAGCACGTCGTCCGTCATCAGGGTCATGCTCGCCTTGGCGCCGACCTCGATGACCTCCTCGCCGCGCAACACCCGGGTTCGCGCGCAAGCCCCCGGTTCACCATCGAACAGTGGCCAGGGCGCGAGGGTGAAGCGGTCGGAATAGCTCGCGAAGGTAACCCCGTCCTCCAGAATCCGGAAGGCGCGCCGGATGCCCAGCCCGCCGCGCTGGCGGCCGTCTCCGGCCGAGCCTTCGCGCAACGAGTAATCGATTACCCGGAAGAAGCCGTAATCCATGTCGATTGCCTCGATCGGGATGTTCGAGCAGTTCGACAGCGGGCTGTCCACGCCGTCCGAGCCGTCCGCATTTGCCGACGCGCCATAGCCGCCGCCGAAGATTTCGAGATAGATGCGATAGCCGTCCCGGCCCAGATGCGAGAGGCAAACCGATTCCGTCGTATCAAACCCGCCCGCGATGACCGCCTCGGGCATCGCTTCGGCCATTGCCCGCATGGTCGCGCCGAACGCGCGATAGCTGCTCGTCATGCGCGCGCGCACGGGCGCGGGGCGGCGCGGATTGAGCAGGCTGCCCAGCGGCGCCGTGACGGTGAAAGGCCGCTTCGCCCCTTCGTTGAACGGGATATCGGGGCTCGACAATATAGATTTCACGCAGGAAAACACCGCCGAACAGGTCGACGAAAACGGGCAGTTGAGGTTCAGCGCGACTTGGTCGCAAGTCCCGGTGAAGTCGATGGTCACGGAATCACCGGCGATGGTCACCGTCGATTTGATCACCAGCGGCTCGTCTGTAATCCCGTCATCGTCGATCGCGTCTTCGCCGTGATAGACCCCGTCGGGCGCGGCGGCGATGGCCGCGCGCATGCGCCGTTCCGAATAATCCAGCAGTCCGGCCATTGAGGCTTCGACCGTCTCGGCACCGTATTTCCGGTACAACTCGATCAGCCGCGTGCCGCCGATCTCGTTGGCCGCGAATTGGGCGTTGAAATCTCCGATGGTCTGGTCGGGCACTCGGATGTTGGCGCGCACCAGCCGCTCGAAGGGGCCGCCGTTCCAGTCATGGTCCATGTTGTATTTGCTGGGCGGAAACAGCAGGCCCTCCTGGTAGTAGTCGGTCGCCTCCATGTTCAGGCCCGGTGCGCCGCCGCCCAGGTCGAGATGGTGGGCGGTGGTGGCGCCGAAGCCCACCACCCGGCCCTCGAAGAAGACCGGCGAGTATAAGAAGACGTCGGGCAGGTGCTGGCCGCCCTCGAACGGGTCGTTGTTGATGTAGAAGTCGCCGGGCTCGAGCTCGTCGATGGGAAAGCGCCGGGCGCAGGCCATGAAGGTCTCGCTCATCGACGCTAGCTGCATGGGAATGAGTTCGGCCTGGGCGACGACGTTGCCCAAACGGTCGAGCAGCGCCGCCGAGCAGTCGCTGGCCTCGCGCACGATTGGTGAATAGGCCGAGCGCACCAGCTTGGCGCCCATTTCGCGCGCCGCGGCGCCGAGCGCCTGGCTGATCACCGCGTAATCGACGGGATCGAGAACGGGTTTCGTCATGAGGGACGTCCTTTCCTTTCATCGCGTCCGATCACCAGGTTGTCGTGGGCATCGGTCTCGGCGCGCCAGCCGTCGGGCACCAGGATGGTCGAGGTCGTCTCCTCGATCAGCGCGGGCCCCGCGATGGCATCGCCCGCGCTCAGGCCGGTGCGCGCCATCAGACGGTAGGATCGGGCCTCGCCCGCGTCCATGATCGTCGCATCGCGCGAATCTACCGCCAGGTCGCCGATTTCCGTGAAGCGGGGCAGGGCGCCCAGGGGAGCCGAGATCGAGAGCCGGAAATTGACCACCTCGGCCCGCGCTTCGCCCGTATCGCCGAAATTGAATACCTGGCGATGTCCGGCCGCGAAGCGCTCCATCATCGCCTCCGCTGTCAGCTTGCCGATTTCGTCTTCGGAAAAGCTCACCGGCACCTCGTAGGCCTGCCCCACATAGCGCACCCCCAGCATGTAGGCATAAACAAGCTTGCCGCTCAGGCCGAGGTCTGCCAGCCCCTCGGCCTCGCGCGCCTTGATTGCGCCGAAGACGCGGCGCACCACATCGGCGGCGGCGTCATCGACCGTGAGCCGGCGTGTTTCGCTCGCGTGATGCACGTAATCCGCCGCGAGCAACCCGTAGGCCGAAATCACGCCCGCGTTGGGCGGCACCAGGATGGTATCGATCCCCAGCTCATCCGCTACCTGCGCGGCGTGCAGCGGGCCGGCGCCGCCGAATGGCACCAGCACGTAATCTCTCGGATCGCGCCCCCGCTCGGTCGAGATCAACTGGATCGCGCGCACGATGTTCGAGCTTGCGATGCGGATCGCGCTGTCCGCAATTTCCTCAAGGCTCATGCCAAAGCGCGCCGCCAGCGGCTCGAACGCCGCACGCGCGGCCGCGGGGTCGAGCGCCATCTCGCCGCCAAGGAAGGATTCCGGTTGGATCGTGCCGCGAATGATATGGCCATCGGTAATCGTCGGATCGGCGCCGCCCCGGCCGTAGCAGGCCGGTCCCGGATCGGCGCCTGCGCTCGGGGGACCTACCCGGAGCATGCCGCCGTCGTCGACCCAGACGATCGAGCCGCCGCCCGCGCCGACCGTCGCGATGTCGAGCACGGGGGCGCGCACGGGCAGGCCGCCGATCTCGGTTTCGGTCGACATCCCGGGCGTACCATTCTCGACCAGGCAAACGTCGGTGCTGGTGCCGCCCATGTCGATGGAGATCAAATCGCCATGGCCCGAGCGCGCCGCGCATTTCACCGCGCCGATGACGCCGGCGGCGGGGCCCGAGAACAGAGAGCTGATCGGGTTTCGCCGCATGCCTTCGGGCGGCAGGCGCCCGCCGTTCGATTGCATGACCGAGAAATGACCGCGAAATTGCTGCGCTTCGAGCTGGCGTTCGATGCGCGTGAGATAGGCGTCGAGCACGGGCTGGACATAGGCCGAGAGGGTCGTCGTCGAGGCCCGCTCGTATTCCCGGAACTCCCGGGTTACGTCCGACGAGCAGGTCACCGGCAGGTCGGGAAAGCGTTCGTGGATCAGCCCGGCCAAGGCTTCTTCGTGGGCCGGATTGGCGTAGCCGTTGAGCAAGCAGATCGCGACCGCCTGATAATCGCCTGCACCCAGCGAGGCCTCTATCTGCGCCGCCGTTGCGGCCGTATCGAGCGCCACGATGACCTGGCCGTCCGCCGCGATCCGCTCCTCGATCTCGAAGCTGTCGCGGCGCGCGACCACGGGGCGGGCCTTGGCGTAGGCCAAATCGTAGATGCTCGTGCGGCTCTGGCGCTGGAGCAACAGGATGTCGCGAAACCCCTGGGTCACCAGGAAGGCGATGCGCGCGCCCTTGCGCTCCAGGATCGCGTTGGTCGAGACCGTCGAGCCGTGCACCAGGTCGTCGATCCGACCGGGCGACAATCCCGCCGCCTCGATCGCGGCAAACGCGCCCTCGTCGGGCCGCGCCGGCACGCTCGGCACCTTAGCGATGCGCACCTCGTCGCCGTCCACGGCCACGAGATCCGTAAAGGTTCCGCCCACTTCGACACCAACGCGCATAAGCACCTCCGGGCCCGAACCTAGGAGCTCGCACGCCGCCTGTAAATCTCTTCTTGTAAGCTCAGGCGATCGTCTTGGCGCCGTCGACCACGATGGTCTCGCCGGTCATGTAGCTCGACGCGTCCGAGGCGAGCAATAGCAGCGGCCCTTCGAGATCGGCGGGTAGGCCGAACCGTTTCATGGGATTTTTAAGCCGTTGTTTTTCGCCCCGCGGGCTGTTGACGAACGCCGCCGTCATCGGTGTCTCTATATAGGAGAAGGCGAGAGAATTGACCCGGATCCCCGCTCCCGCCAGCTCGAGGGCGAGGGTTTTCGTCAGATGGATAAGGCCCGCCTTCGCGGCGCAATAGATCGAAAGGTCCCGGGTCGCCTGAATTCCGCCGGTCGAGGAGATGTTGATGAGGTTGCCACCCGCACCGCGCGCAACCATTGCTTTCGCCACCGCCTGGGCTGTGAAAAAAGAGCCCTTCAGGTTGGTATCGAGCACGCTATCCCAGTCGTCTTCGGTCATCTCCAGCGCGGGCCCGACCCGGGCGATGCCGGCGTTGTTGATTAGAATATCGATGGCCGCGAAGTCCCGCTCGACCCTAGCGACCGTCTCGCCCACCGCGGCCGTATCCGTTACGTCGAGCGTAGCGGAAAAACTTCCCCGCCCGAGCGCCTCGATCGCCGCCGCCGTTTCCGCCAGCGGCGCCTCGCGCCTTGCTACCACGGCCACGTCGGCACCCGCCTTCGCCAGCATGATGGCGAACTCCCGGCCGAGCCCGCCCGAGGCGCCGGTGACCAGCGCGGTTTTGCCGTTCAGGTCGAAGAGGGAATTCATGTTTCTCTTTGTCCTTGATTTGCTGACGCCGTAAGTTACCAATAACCAGTAGTAAAGCCCGGCGCAGGCCAGGCGTGCCGGTGGGGAGAATGGTGACCCGGATTTCCCGGTCGGGCAAGCCCCGATCGTCGGGTTTTTCTCCTCCTCGGTGACACATAAAGGGGAGGTCCGCCATGAGCAGCGTAGCGCTCGCCGATATCATCGGCCGCCAAAGCCTCGACAATCTCAAGAAACCGACGGGCCGGGCGCGTGGCTTTCCCGGCGTTGCCTATACCAGTGAAGAGCTGCTCCGGCTCGAGAACGAACAGCTGTTCTCCCGGGTCTGGGTCCATGCCGGCTTCGCCCACGAGCTGGCCAACCCCGGCGATACCACGTTGGCCACCGTCGCGGACCGCCCGCTTATTCTGGTCTGCGGGTCCGATCGCACTATCCGGGCGTTCTACAATTCCTGCCCCCATCGCGGCGCCCAGGTCTGCAAGCGAAACGCGCGCAAGCGCAAAAATTTCATTTGCCCCTATCACACATGGAAATTCGACATCGACGGCCATCTGCTCGAAACACCCAATTTCAGCGGCCACGGGGATCACCGCGTCGCGGGGCACAAGGTCGAGGGCCTCGGCCTGCATGCCGTGCGCTGCGACGTCTGGCACAAGTGGGTGTTCGTCAATCTCGACGGCAAGGCGCCGCCGCTCGTCGACTACATGAAGCCGTTTACCGACCGCCTGCGCGGCTACGACTTCGATCGGTTGGAGCATGGCGCGACCTTCACCTACGAGATCGATACCAACTGGAAGCTCGTTCAGGAAAACTGGAACGAGGGACTCCACGTGCTAACCATCCACCCTCTGCTCAATTCAGCAGAGGCCTATTACGACCATTCCAATGCGCTCGACGGCACCTATCTGGGCACCGTGGTCGACGCCGGGGTCGATGCCTCCGAGGCGCCCGTTCCGTTGCCGAATTTCCCGCCGCTCAAGCGGGGCACGAAACTGGAAGAGCAACAGGCGCAGGATTTCGTCACCGGCTTTAACAACATCAGCATGTTTCCGAATTTCAAGTTCGTCGCCGGCCCCAATCACGCGACCTCGGGCAGCGAATATGCCGTCGGTCCAGATCACGTGGTTCAGCGCTGGGACGTCTTCTTTCTCGGCGACGCGGCCACGAAGCCCGAATACGAGGCGGCGCGCAAGGAGGTGATCGATTTCTACGCGCTCACCTTCAAGGAGGACAAGCAGATCCTCGAAACGCTCCAAGCGGGTCATCGGGCAGGCCGCGGCGGTGGCATCTTTGCCGAAACCTGGGAAGGCACTGTCCATCATTTCCAGCGCCTCGTAGTCGACTGCCTGGCCTTGAAGAAGCAGCCCTTTACGGGCCCCAACCGCCAATACCGCAAACGCACCCGCCACGGCGGGGAGACGAGTTGGGGCCGCTCGATCTGAACAGTCAGGGCTTGTATAGTTCCGTCGCTAGCGACAGGAGCGCCGCCGTATCCGGCGGCCGGAAAACGGGAGACAACGAGATGGTGCAATCTGCGGCGTCAGGTCAGCTCAACGCGTCGGCCGACAAGGTTTGGGCCCTGGTGGGGCCGTTCAACAATCTGAAGAAATTCGATCCGGGCGTGGCCGAAAGCGTTCTCGAGGAAGGCGGTGTCAAGCGTCGGCTCGACATCGTAGATTCTGGTCAGATCGTCGAGCGCCTGCTGAACTACGATCACGCGGCGCGTTCCTACCGCTGGCAGCATCTAGAGATCATTGACGTGCCCATGCCGGTGATTAATTTCATCGCGACCATTTCGGTCGCCGAAGTCGAGCCGGGAAAAAATTGTACGTTCGAGATGGCGGCAACTTTCGACCCCGCGCCGGGCGAAACCGAACAGGCCGTCGAAGAGTTGATGAACGGCGACTTCCAGGGCGTCATCGACAACCTGCAGGCCATGTTCCCCGGCTAACGGGTGGGCCGCCGCTTATGCGGCGCCAGCCCGCGCGGGACTTGAGCGCGATCAAATAACCTACGTGGCGTTTGAACGCAGCTTCGCCTTATGCCATAAGGCGAAGCGGATTAAGAAATTACAGTGTGACGGCGAAATAGGCGGCGGCCATCAGGCGGCGCTCGTCGGTCATCTTGCCGCCGCCTTCCTTGGCCAGGCGCACCGGTCCGGGCGAGGAGGGGTCTTCGCGGATCGCCGCCGCCTTCTCGCGCAGCTCGACCGCCTCGCCGTTCCGGTCCAGCGCCTCGAGGCACGCGGCCCGTGCGTCGCACGCCTTGGCTAGCCCGGAATCGCGGTGGCCGATTCCCGACCCGCGCGCCTCGACCGCGGGGGCGCTGATCTCTTCCGCTTCCGCGATTTTACCTCTGGCCGTCAGCAGGCGCGCGAGGTTGGTCGAGGTCGCCGCCGCGCCGCCCTGGTTCAGCCGGCCCTGGATATGCCGACGCAATTTCTTGAGCTCGGGACCGTGACGGACTTCCAGCCGGCGGTGAAAATGCGCGCTCTTGGCCTGCAACTCGACGGTCATGCGCTCGATCCAGCCGGAAACGCCGTCCCATAATACGAGTGCTTCGCGGTAGCGTGTTTCGGCTTCTTCGGTCCGGCCCTGTTGTTCGAGCGCCGCGCCCTGGTTGGTCATGGTCGCCGCGCGCCGGGGATCGTGGGCGTCGAAGCTCGCGCACAGCAGTTCGGCGGTGTGCCACAGGTGCGCCGCGTCGTTGCCCCGATTTTCGTCGAGCGCGGAGATGCCTTCGATCGCGACCTGCTCCCAGAACAGGTCGAGGGCGATCCAGGGGGGCAGGAGGTCATTCATGGCTGGTGTGTCGGGCAGAGCCGCTGGATTGGAAAGGAAAGGGAACGCAAGATGTTTGCGCGCACGCGAAAGCTACATGCCGAGATAGGCCTTGCGGACATGGTCGTCGTTCTTCAGATCGCTCGCATCGCCCTCCAGGGCGATGTTGCCGGTCTCCAGTACGTAACCGTACTTTGCAAGACTCAGCGCGAGTCCTGAGTTTTGCTCGACGAGCACGATGGGCACGCCGCGCTCGTTCACCTGGCGCACGATCTTGGCGATTTCCTGCACCATGATGGGCGAGAGTCCGAGCGAAGGCTCGTCCATCAGCAGGAGGCGCGGGCGCGACATCAAGGCGCGGCCCATGGCGAGCATCTGCTGCTCGCCGCCCGAGAGGGTCTTGCCCTGTTGGGAGCGGCGTTCCTTGAGCCGTGGAAAATGGCCGTAGACCAATTCAAGGTCTTCGGCGACGCCCGGCTTGTCTTTGCGCAGGTAAGCCCCGGTGTTGAGATTTTCTAGCACCGTGAGTTCCGGAAAGATGCGCCGGCCTTCGGGCACGTGGGCGATGCCGCGGCGTACGATCTTATCGGGAGAGAGCTTGTCGATCCGGTCGCCGTCGAACCAGATCTCGCCCGAAATCGGATGCTTGAGACCCGAAATGGTGCGCAGCGTCGTGCTCTTGCCCGCGCCGTTCGCCCCGATCAGGGTGATGATTTCGGTGCCCTCGACCTGCAGCGAAATGCCTCTCACCGCAGCAACTTTCTGGTAGTAGACCTCGATATTCTTGATTTCGAGCAGCATGTCAATCGGTCCCCAGATAGGCTTCGATGACGTCCTTGTTGTTGCGGATATCATCGGGCGTGCCTTCGGCCAGCAGGCGGCCAAAATTGAGCACCGTGATCTTTTCGCATAGCCCCATCACCGCCTGCATGTCGTGCTCCACGAGCAGGATCGTGATGCCCTGATCGCGCACCTTGCGGATCAGGCCCATCATCTGGCGGGTCTCTTCCGGGTTCATGCCCGTGAACGGCTCGTCCAACATCAACAGGCTCGGCTCGGCGGCCAGCCCGATGGCGATACCGAGCGCGCGCTGATGGCCGTGCGAGAGGTTCGCCGCCAACTCGTCGATGACTTCGCCCAGGCCAAGGAACTCGAGGACTTCTCGTGCCTTCGCCTCGTTCTCGCGTTCGCTTTTCCGCGCGGTGCCGAACAGCGCCGTCCAGATGCTCTGCTTGGTGTGCATGTGGCGCCCGATGATGGCGTTATCGAGGGCGGTAAATTCCTTGAACAGGGTTGTGCCCTGGAACGTCCGCACTGCGCCCTTTCTGGCAATCTGGTGCATCTTCATCCCAGCAACGTCCTCGCCATTGAAGACGATCCTGCCGGCGTCGGGCGTGTAAAAACCGCTGACCAAATTGAACGTTGTGGTCTTGCCTGCGCCGTTGGGGCCGATCAGGCCGTGGATTTCGCCCGGCTCCAGGCCGAAGGTGAGATCGCTCACCGCGGCCAGTCCGCCGAAGCTCTTGCTCAGGTTCTCGATTTCGATGAGCACTCTTCATCCTCCTGCGCTGCGCCTTTACGTGCAACGTGCATCAATACAACAGAAAAGCCCTGCGCGGGACAGCAAAAAGCCCTGCGCGGGAAACGGCTAATACCTTGCCTCCGCTCGGGCGGTGGACGTGGTGCGGTCGACCAGCAAGAGCGCCAGCGCGCTCCACACTCAGAGCGAATGACGTTCGGAAAAAAAACAAGGACGCCGGCCAGCACCGTGAGCGGCGTGCCGAAGAAGCCCCAGGTCAAATAGAACACCAGACCCAGGAGACGCACCGTCGTCATGCCGAGCCAGCAGAAGAAGGCGTCGCCGAAGCTCAGCGCCACGACGGTCCAGCCTGCCCCGCCCAAGTCGTCGGCAAACCACTACCAGCCCTCGATACCCAGCATCAGGGGCAGCAGGAACAGTGCGCCGCAGCCCATCGTCGCCGTGGTCAGGGTCAGCGGTGGCACCGCGGGCGGGCGCACGTGGCCCATACGCTCCAGCCCGCCCACGAGATCGGTGCGGCCAGGCCGAGCATCACCCAGGGTTACCATGCCCGGCTCCGGCAGGCTTGCCTCGGGCAGCACGATCAGCATGATGCCCGCGACCCCCGTGAGGAGGCCGGCAAAGCGCAGGCCGCGAAAGCGCTCGATGGCGAAGATCAACGCGAGCAGATAGGTGAATGCGGGCTCGAGGATAAAGTCCATGGAGAGCACGCCGACCGGCAGGTTCGGTGCTGCGATGAAGATCGAGAGGTAGGGAAAGACCAGCGCGAGTAAAGCCGAGACGGCATAGAACTTCGCGTGGGTCCAGTTTAACGGCATCCGCTCGCGGCGCACCGCCATCAGCAGAGCGAGCAGAACGAAGTCGCCCAGGCCGAGAACGACCAGAATGAGGATTCGCTCCCAGCCACGGAAGCCCGCACCTGCGCCGCCACTCGCCGCCTATCTGCTTGCCACCATAGTTTGACCGCTGCGTTGCTGGGCCCCGCGCTGCCGGGCGGGGCGCGCGGACCATATCAGCACGCGGCATGAAATCTATCGAATTTCCGGAACCCTCTGCTGATTCCCGTATCCCGGTCAGAGAGCTTCTTTCCAATTCGTACAGAAATTTGTCGAATTCCCCGTCAACCCGCTGCCTTCTCGTTTTTTTGATGGAGGGCCCCTAATTGACGCGACGGGCTTCTTACGGTTAATCTAAAAGGTCAAGAGCGAAAGTGGGATAATATTGTGCTTTGATTTTAGGCTCGGTTCTGTTGAGGGTTCCAGCAAGCAGGATCCGGTAATGTGGTTCGGGTGCAAGTCCGGAGTAACTGAGGGAGAAAATTTCTAATGACCAAGAAGCTTTCACGCCGCAACTTTATCAAGGCATCGGCCGCGGGTGCCGGTGCGGGCGCTATTGCTGCTACCGGCGCGTTCAAGGCGCGGACGGCGATGGCCAAGGACGAAGTCATCAAGGTCGGCTTTTGCGTGGATCTGACCGGCGACGCCGCGGCCTGGGGCCTGCCGGGCCTCTATGGCGCCGATATCTGGGCGGAAGAGTTGAACAGCCGGGGCGGCATCAAGGTGGGCGACAAAATGCTGCCCGTCGAGATCATCCCCTACGACGACCAGTTCGACATCACCAAGGCCACCGTCGGCGTCAAGAAGCTTCTCTTCGAGGACGAGGTCAGCTTTATTATCATGCTGTCGAGCCCGCCGGCGACCGCGGTGCAGGACATCCTGACCCGGAACGAGATGATCTCGACGTGTCTCTCGCCGGCCGATATGTCGCCCGATTATCCCTATCTCTACGCACCGGTCGAAACCCACCCCTTCTACAACGTGACGGGCATCGACCACATTGCACGGACCAATCCCGAGATGAAGACCATGTCGGTCATCACTCAGAACGACTATATCGGTCTCGTCTCGCTCGCGATGTATCGTGCGGCGGCCGAGGTGGCGGGCATCGAGATCATCGAAGAGAAGCTGTTCGGCTTCGAGACGATCGATTTCGCCCCGGTGGTTTCTGGCGTCCTCGCCAAGAACCCCGACATCCTGTGCTGGGATACGGCCTATCCGGATTACGTCAATCTTCTGACCGAGCAGGCCTTCCAGCAGAACTACCAGGGCAAGATCGTCACCTGCACCCTGGACGGCTATACCCAGATGCTCGAAAAAACGTCGACGGCCTTCATGGAAGGCTCCATCTGGCAGTTCCCGGATTTTGACGATGACGCGATGCAGGCCCAGGGCATTAATTTTGCCAAGCCCAGGGAGTTCTTCACCAAATACGAAGAACGTCACCCGAACGCGTGGAACGCGGTGTCCTGGGAATACGCTGCCATCCTCGAGATGTGGAAAGACGGCGTAGAAGCCGCCGGCGACTACAGCCCGATGCCGACGTTCAAGGCCCTCAAGGCGATGAGCCCCGTGCCGCACGTCTTTGGTGACTGCGAATGGTGGGGTACCGAGATGTTCGGTATCGACAACATCGCGATGGGCAACTGGCCGGTCGTCGAGATGAAGAACGGCAAGGCGACCATCGTCGAGATGATGGACTACAAGGCCTGGATCGACGAGCATCTCGACCTGGTGATTACGCACTTCAAGGCGCTCGACGTCTTCTAGTCAGTATCGTGTTGAATGGCGCGGCGCCCCGCTTATTTGAGCGGGGTGCCGTAGCTTTAGGCAGATTGCACGGTCCTTAATTGCTTTAGATCAAGGGCGTGTATGTTGTTTACAGGTTCACGTCGGTCGGGTAGGTGAGTTCGCCCTGCTAAGGTGAGCAAAGTGAGTGTCATGTTCGAACTCATCGTCCAGACCATCGCGAATGCGGTGATTGCCAGCAGTTTCACGGCGATCATAGCGGTGGGCCTCGTGCTCATCGTCGGGGTCATGCAGATCGTCAACTTCGCCCATGGCGAACTCTACATGGTCGGCGCCTATACCCTCTGGTACCTCTATATGGAGGTTGGCTTTCCCTTCTTTGGCGCGGTGCTGTGTGCTGTCGCGGTGCCCATGCTCGTGGGCCTCCTCATGGAACGCCTGTTGTTCCGGAATATGAGGGGAAATTTGATGGGCGCCCTGATCTTGTCCGTGGGCATGGTGTTCATTCTTCAGGTCACCGCCGTCTGGCTGTTCGGTGAAGGCCTGATGAAGCATATTGACGCGCCTATGAGCGACGTCTGGAACGTCTTCGGGCTCGAGAAGGCGGTGGTGGCTAACCAGCGCCTCCTGGTTCTGGCCGTAGCCGGATCGATCATGGTCAGCTTCTGGTTCGTGCTCAAGAAAACCAAGCTCGGCTGGGCGCTTCGGGCCTGTACTCAGGATCCTGAGGCCGCCGCGTTGCAAGGCATCTCGATCGGTAAGGTTTCCATTATTGCCATGGCGATCAGCGCCGGCATGGCCGGCATAGGCGGCGCCATGATGGCGCCGCTCGTCATCGTCGATCCCCATATGGGCCATACCGTCATTATTACCGCGTTCATCGTGATGATCGTGGGTGGCATGGGAAGCCTCGAGGGCGCCGTCATCGCCGCAGTGCTTTACAGCTTCATCAATACCTTCATAACCACCTTCGCCGATGGCACCCTCGCGACGATCGCAGGCCTGCTGTTGATGCTGCTCGTGCTCATGATCAAGCCCACCGGAATTATGGGGACCCGTGAGAAAGCTTAACGAAAACTGGCAGTGGTCCTCGACCATCACCGTCTTGCTGGCGGTGTGCTGTGTTCTGCCCTTCGTGCTGCGCCCGTACCAACTCGATATGATGATCTTCATGTTTGTTTACATCATGATCGTCTCGAGCTTCCGCCTGATCTCTCTGACCGGCGAAATGTCCCTTGCCCACGCGGTCATCATGGGGTGTGGCGCCTATACCAGCACGCTGCTCTATAAATACACCGGGCTTTCGCCCTGGCTCAGCATCCCGCTGGGTGCCCTTGCCGCGGCACTGATTTCCTTCCTGCTGACGTTCGCGATTTTCCGCATGAAGATGTTCTACTTCCTCATCGGTTCCTTTGCGGCGGCCGAGGCGATCCGGCTTTGTTGGCTCTATTTCCAGGGCATCTTTGGCGGCTTCCGCGGGATCGGAAGGCTGCCCGCGCTCGAGGTCGACATTCCCAGTGTCGTTTACATAGATCTTGGCCATCCGGTTAATTTTTACTTCTTCGCCCTGATCGTCGGAGTCGTCGTGCTGGTCATCCTCTACCGGATCGAGCATTCGCGCTTCGGGCTAAACTTTCACGCCACCCACTGGCAAGATCTTTTGGCTGGGTCCGTGGGCGTGAACTGCCGGAGCTACCGCACCATCGCCTTCACTGTTGCGGGTGGCTTCGCGGGTCTCGCGGGCGGCCTGCTAGCGCATTACGTGGGTGCGGTTAATCCCCAGCTCTACGCCCTGGGCCTGATGCTCTACATCCTGGTTTGGGCGATCGTGGGAGGACTGGGTCATTTCGCCGGGCCGATTATTGGCGTCGTCGTGCTCTCGGTCATCGACGAATTTGCCCGCTCGCAACAGGAATTCCGCCCCATGATCTATGGCGCGATCCTGATCGCGACCATTCTGTTCCTGCCCGACGGCCTGGTCAGCTTGCCCAACCGGCTCAAGCCCATCTGGAACCGCATCAGGGGCGTAGACTGATTGGCTGCGGCGTTCACGCCGCTCTCGCCACGCTTTTTACTTTCTCGTATCGTGACCACCGGCCCGCATAGCGTGGGCAGGAGGGTGCCATGACCGAGACCGGTGCGGACTTTTGGACAGCCAAGAGAATCGCTTGCTGGCGCGAGGACCGCTGGGCTGCCCAGCGCGCTTACCTTGAGACAGATTCCGCGTTCTACCGCGAGCTCTGGCAAGGCGTAGCTCCACCGGAGCGGCTCGGCGATCTCGTCCGGCTTCCCTTCACCACCAAGGCCATGCTGCGCGAATCGCAAGTAGCCCAGCCGCCCTTCGGCCACTATCTGGCTGCGCCCAGCGAGCGGGTTGCGCGGCTTCACCGCACCTCGGGCACCACGGGCCGCGCTATGAACATCGCCATGTCCGCGGCGGACGCGCTCCAGACCGCCGAGGTTGGCGCGCGCTCCCACCGGGCGTCGGGCCTGGGTCCCGGCCACCGCGTCATTCATTGCCTGAATTATCAGATGTGGATGGGCGGCTTCACCGATCACGCGAGCCTTGAGGCGACCGGGGCCACGGTCATTCCCTTCGGCATTGGCGGTACCGAGCTTCTCGTGCGCACGATTCAAGACGTCGGTGTCACGGCGATCCACTGCACACCGTCCTATCCCGCGGTGCTCGAGCGCGTCATCGCCGATAAATTTCCCGACATTTCACCCCGAGATTTGGGTCTGAAACTGGGTCTGTTCGGTGGCGAGGCGGGGCTCGATGATCCGGCGTTTCGCGCTCGCCTCGAATCCGTCTGGGGCTTTTCCGCACGCAACGCGAATTATGGCGTCTCCGACGCATTCAGCAATTTCGCGGGCCAGTGCGGGCACGAGACCGACCTGCACTTCCTTGGGCTCGACGTGCTTTATGCCGAACTGATCGAGCCTGAGAGCGGCGAGCCCCTCGACTGGGGCGACGGGGTCACGGGCGAGCTCGTGCTCACCCATCTAGACCGTGAGTGCCAGCCGTTAGTTCGCTTTCGTACCAGCGATATCCTGACCGTAACCGCCACGGCGCCTTGCGCCTGCGGACGCACGGGGCCGCGCTTCCGCGTCGTCGGGCGCAGCGACGACATGGTCGTAGTCCGCGGGGTCAACGTCTTTCCCAACGCGGTCGGCGCAGCACTCGGCGCCTTTCCCGAGCTCTCCGGCGAATATCGTATCCGGCTGCGTGGCAAGGGGCCCTACGATCTCCTGCCCGTCGAGGCCGAGCTGGCCGCGGGCCAGGCGACGACGCCTGAGCTTCGCGAGGCGGTGAGCGAAGCGATCAACGCCGAGATTCGCGCCAGCACCGAGGTTCATCTCGTGGCCCCTCGCAGCCTGCCGCGTACCGAGGGCAAGACCCAGCGCGTCATCCGCGAGGCCGATGACTGATCCCCCGACGGACAACCACGACCTGGCCTTGCCCGATGCGCTAATCCTCGTGCGCGAGCAGTTGCGTGACGGCCGTGCCGCCGACGCCGAAGCGATCTCTCGCTAAATTCTCGACCAGCTTCCCGACCAGCTCGACGCCTTGTTACTCCATGCCGCGTCGTATCGCGCCCAGGGCAAGCGCGATGCCGCTTTGCACCACCTGCATTCACGCCGACCCGAGGCCATGGCGGCCGTGCTCGAACTGGGCGTCCTGCTCGTCGAAACCGGGAGGCTCGACGAGGCCGTTTCCCATTACGACGCGGCGGTCGCGCGCTTTCCCGACCCTCCAGATTGCGCTTTCAATCACGGGGTAGCGTTGCTGAAGCACGGGGACGCCGAGGCCGCTGTCGCCCGCTTCCAGGCCCTGCACGTTGCGCACTCGGAGTTTGCCGGCGTGAAAAAGGGGCTGGGCAGTGCGCTGTGCACCCTAGGCTGTCTCGCCGAGGACGAAGCCGCCCTGCGCGAAACGCTCGACGCCGTACCGGATGACGCCGAAACCCATACCGGGCTGGGCAACATGTTGCGCGACGGCGGGCGTCTCGACGTTGCGCGCGTGGCGGCGTTGAAATTTTTTCCCGATAATGTCACGGCACGCTACAACCGCTCGTTGATGCTTCTGACGGCGGGCGACCTGGGCAGCACCGCCTTTGCCGAGTACAAGGCTGCGCGTTTCGCCCAGTATGCTGCCGATCCCGCGCGCTTTGCGGGCAAGGGGCGCCTGGCCGTGCCCTGGGATGGCGGCGATCTTACGGGCCCACCCCTCTGCTCCACACCGAGCAGGGCGCGGGGCGCGTCGTTTTGCTCTGCCCGCAGCCGCTCGAACGGCTGTTTGCGTCCCTGCCGGGGATCGACGAGATCGTCGCGTAACTGCCCGGCGACCTCGCGTTCGACTGTCACGCCTCATCGGTCAGACTGCCGGCGCTGTTAGCCACCACGCTCGAGACCGTACCCGCTGAATTTCCCTATCTGCGCCCGCCAGCCGGCGAGCCATTTGCGCTCGAAGCCGTCGCCGGTGCGCCCAAGGTCGGGCTCGTCTGGTCGGGCAGCATCATCACCTACGCCTACAACGCGCACCGGCGTTGCGCGCTCGACGATCTGGCACCCCTATCCGATTGCCCGGGCGCTGCTTTTTTTAGCCTGCAGAAGAGCCCGCCCGCGGAGGACCTGCAGCCTCGACCCTCAAGGACCGAATCGTAGACCTCGGCCCGCGGCTCGCCGATTTCGCCGTCGCGGCGGCCGCCATCGAGGCCCGCGATCTGGTTATCGGCACCGATACCTCGGTGCCTAACTTGGCCGGTGCGCTGGGAAAGCCGGTCTATCTGCTGCTCTCCGATCCTGCCGACTGGTGTTGGCTCCGGGGGCGCGACGACAGCCTCTGGTATCCCGCCATGCGGCTGTTTCGTCAGCCCGAACGCGCGGCAACTGGGCCGACGTAATCCGCCGCGTTCGCGCTGCGTTCGATCACCAACTCGCCGACAGAGCCTGAACCGGATCTCTTCGCCAGCCAGGCAGAAGAATATGGCCCTGTTTCCCTCTTTGCCCATGGCAGCTTGCGGCGTTATCGTAGGCGCTAACGAGAAGAACCGCCGGCTTGCCGGTTATTTAGGGGAGAAGATCCATGGCCCGCGATGCAAAATACGACTGCCTGTTCGAGCCGATCAAGATCGGCCCGAAAATCGCGCGGAATCGATTTTTCGGAGTGCCTCACTGTAACAACGCGGGCTCCGACCGGGTCGGTACCCAGGCGCATTTTCGGGCCATGAAGGTCGAGGGCGGCTGGGCAGTTGCCTGCACCGAATATTGCTCGGTCAGCCCCGATACCGACGATACGCCTCATACTAGCGCCCGCCTCTGGGACGACGGCGACATCATCAACCTACGCGCCATGTGCGACCTGATCCACAGCCACGACGGCTTGGCCGGCGTCCAGCTCTGGCACGGCGGCGGCTACGCCCAGGGCCTCGAATCTTTTGCTCCCCAGCGTGGCCCGAGCGAGTACCCCAACGGCCACGACACCCAGAACTATTCCCATGAAATGGACCACGACGACATCAAGGACGTCATCCAGCTTCATGTCGAGGCGGCCAAACGCGCGCGCGACGCAGGGTTCGACTATATCGAACTCATCGGCTCGGATTCCCACCTGCCGCTCCAGTTCCTGATCGAGGAATTCAATCACCGCACCGACGAATACGGCGGCTCGTTCGAGAACCGGGCGCGTTTTTGGCTCGAGCTTTTCGACGCTTTGAAAGAGGGTGTCGGTGCCGATTGTGCGGTCGGTACTCGCTATTCCGTTGATACCCTGCACGGCCCCGAGGGCTTCGATCTCGAACAGGGCGTGCGCTTCGTTGAGATGGTTGAGGCCCGTGGTCTATGCGATCTGTGGGACGTCAAGGTCTCGGACTACAACGGCTGGGGCAACGATTCCGGTCCGTCGCGCTTCTTCAAGGCGCACAACCAGGGCTGGGCAACCAGCGCGGTCAAAGCGGTCGTCTCGGTACCCGTCGTCCAGGTCGGCCGCTTCACCAGTCCCGACGATATGGCCGACGCGATCCGCAACGGCGAATGCGACATGATCGGCGGCGCCCGGCCCTCGATCGCGGATCCCTTCTTGCCCAAGAAGATCGAGGAAGGCAGGCCCGAAGACATCCGTGAATGCATCGGCTGTAACATCTGCGTCTCGCGCTTCTGGCTCGGCGCGCCCATGGCCTGCACCCAGAACGCGACCGCGATGGAGGAATACCGCCGTGGCTGGCACCCCGAGAAGTTCGAAAAGGCTGCCGATCCCTGTTCCGTGCTCGTCGTCGGCGGCGGCCCGGCCGGGCTCGAATGCACCCGCGTACTGGGCATGCGCGGCTACGACGTGCACCTTCGCGAGGCTGACGCCGAGTTGGGTGGCAACATTAAGAACGTCATGCGCTATCCGGGCCTTGCCGAGTGGGGGCGCATTGTTTCCTACCGCCAGATCCAAATCGACAAGCTCAAGACCGTAGAGGTCCATACCGGCGTCGGCGAAATGTCTGCCGACGACGTGCTCTCCTACGGCGCAGACAAGGTTGTCGTCGCGGTGGGCGCCCATTGGCGCAACGACGGAATGTCCGGCGTCACCCACGCCGCGATTCCGGGCGCCGACGCGTCGCAGCTCCAAATTTGCACGCCCGAGCAGGTGATGGCGGGCAAGGAGACCGGTGAACGGGTGGTGGTGATCGATTCCGACGGTTACTTCACCGGGATCGGCATGGCCGAGATGATGGCCGATCAGGGTAAGCAGGTCACGATGCTGACCGACAAGC